>Ga0302296_1000431_pt1 | contig 35164 bp, 29 predicted proteins | sample III_Fen_N3_1_FD_194546 | JGI IMG/M metagenome (GOLD analysis project Ga0302296, IMG submission 194546) | Peat permafrost microbial communities from Stordalen Mire near Abisko, Sweden - III_Fen_N3_1 | ecosystem: Environmental > Terrestrial > Soil > Wetlands > Permafrost | place: Sweden: Abisko... | reverse complement strand
TACCAGCTTTTTTTGCGTATCCAATTGCCTGCATAAGAGGTTTTGCATACACAAAACCTTGCTCCGGATGTTCCGATTTTATTGGATGCCCATGCGCATATGATTTAATAGCTTGTTCAATAATATGAAATCGTGTCACTTCATCAGCGGGATTCATCGATGCAGCACCGTAAAACCGTTCCTTATGATGATCTATAATTTCACGGGCAAAGCTGTGAAATGTGTGAATTGCAACACGATACGCTGAGTCACCAATGAGGCTCGAAAGGCGGTTACGCATGTTTGTTGCTGCAGCATCAGTAAAAGTGAGACAGAGAATATTCCCTGGTGTTGCGTGGGTGGTTCGCAAGATATTTGCCACACGGAGCGATAGTATTTCAGTCTTACCACTACCTGGCCCTGCAATAACAAGCACCGGACCTTCAACGGTGTCTACAGCCCTCTTTTGGTGAGGGTTAAGAGATTCATATCGCTTTTGAAATTCATCCTTCATATATGACAGTATACCTTATCAGCCGTGGTGGAAATAATCACAAGACGTGCTAGAGTGACTTTGTATGCATGCACTTTGTCCCATGGAAACCGTCATTATTGATGGAATTAAGCTCTCTATATTTACCGGTACGAAGGATTGGTATGAACGACTCCTTCGAACTGTTGGCAACGAAATCGGTATGAAAGTGATGGGTAATGGCCTATGCCGGGTTGATTGGCACGCGTTTCAGCGTCTCGATAGTCACAAACGCGAAGAAATCACACACGCATTGGTAGCTACAAACATCCTTTCGATACACAAGGAAGGAAATCGTGAAGTTGTAACCCCGGCAGGAGATTCTCTTATGCCGACAATGAATGGTATGCCAACCTTCTTTAACGAAGACGACCATGCTAACCCACGACTCTACTGTTCATCATTCCCAAACATTCCACTCTACCACCTCTACCGGGTTAGAAAGTGGGATATGGACGGTGAACAGCATACCGACACAGCGTAATAAAAACACCCGATAACCATTACTGGCCATCGGGTGGTTTAATTTAAATTAGTAGTTCTTGAGCCTGTTGACTTTATCGTGCTGACGAATCTTTTCATGAGCCTTTGCCTCAATCTGACGAATACGTTCACGAGTGACTCCGAACTCCTTACCCACTTCTTCCAATGTATGGGTAATTCCATCCATGAGTCCATGACGCATTTCGAGAATCCTGCGTTCCTTTGGAGAAAGATCGTCGAGAATTTCTTTGACCTGGTCAGTGAGGATTCGCCTTGATGATTCCTGATCAGGAGAGAGGATTTTGTCATCCGACATAAAGTCACCGAGGGTTGATTTACCATCATCCTCATCACCAACAGGATTTTCAAGAGAAACGGTTGCCTGATCGATTTTTTCAATCTGGTAGACCTTTTCAACTTCGATTCCCATTTCGGTTGCGACTTCGTCGGCGAGTGGTTCACGGTCGAGGTCCTGGGAAAGTCTACGCACAATCTGCTTGTACTTTGCTATGGTTTCCACCATGTGCACAGGAACGCGAATGGTACGTGATTGATCTGCGAGGGCGCGAGTAATTGCCTGCCTAATCCACCAGGTCGCATAGGTTGAAAATTTATAACCCTTTGTCCAATCAAATTTATCAACGGCCTTGAACAACCCCAGGTTTCCTTCCTGAATCAAGTCGAGGAGGGTGAGGTCTGCTGAGCGTCCTACATATTTTTTTGCAATAGAAACAACGAGACGGAGGTTTGCCTTTGCGAGAAGATTTTTAGCCTCTTCATCCCCTACCTGAATACGCTTTGCGAGTTCCTTTTCTTGAGCGGCAGAGATAAGAGCGTACTGACCAATCTCCTTTAAATACATTTGAATCGAGTCATACGAACCATCACGACCAGACGACACCGCATGGTGCTTACCATGATGAGCTACAGGTTCTGGGGTAATATCGAGCATGCCCCCACCTTCCAAGACATCAATCCCCGATTGAGCAAATTTAGTATAGAGATCATCAAGGAAAACAATATCGTCTTCAATCGTTGGAAACTCACGCAATATTTCATCATGGGTAATAAAACCACGCTCACGTCCCTTGAGAACGAGCTTGTCGGCTTTCGCGTTGAGGTCAGCAACCTTCTTTGACACCTTTTCCTTCTTTACCTTTACCGCCTTTGGCGCAACACCCTTTTTTGCTTTAACCGCTTTTGCCTTTGGGGCCTTTTTCTGAACCGGCTTCTGTATCTTCTTTTTTGTTACCATAGTGTAATAGATAGTGTGTTAACGACGACTAGAAAGCTTGTTTGTAATATCGCTTATTTCCTTGGAAATCATTTCAAATTCTTTAATGAGAGCATCGTACCGAGGACTGCCTACTGCCAACCGCATTTCACGACCAACTTCATCGCGCCTACGCTTTGTGCGTTCGAGCTTGAGATTAAGAATCATATCATCAACATCCTTTTGTTGCGGACCAGCACTCACATACATTGACTCAACCTCAGTAGCAATGGTTGATCTGTCGATTTCAGGCAACGCCTCATAGTAAAGAAGTCTTTCATTACCAATGGCCTGCCTTATAGATAAATCGAGTTCTTTCAGAGTCTCATCCTGTGCGTACAGTATACCAAAGAGTAATCTCTCGAGCTTCTCTTCACGTGACGAGTTCTCCACAAGTGGAGCAGTTGATGTCACCCCTTTATTCGGAAGACGTTCCTTTTCGATAATTTTCGAGACATCTTCTTCGAGGTGCGAAACTTTTGCCCCCGTCATGGTAGATACCACATTAAGCATTCGAGAGCGTTCAAGGGCGCTGTCACTCATTGCCACAAGCGGCAGAATCTCGTCTTTAATTCCACGATCAAGGTCTTTATGTGAAAGCTTTCTCTCAAGAAGACGTTCGGTGGCGAATTCGACAACAGGTCGAGCATTTTTGAGAATATCTGCCCAAGCCTTGGGTTCAGTTTGGATAATCTCTGCTGGATCCTTACCCCCTTTTGCAAAGGCAATTTTGGTATCCATACCAAGGGAAATCGAGATGCGGGCCGCGCGAAGCGCGGCCTTTATACCCGCAGAATCAGAATCGAAGGCAATAATAATATTTTTAGTGAGACGGGTAATGAGACCAAGTCCTGTGTATTCACCATCACGAACCTCTTCATCTGAAAGTGCTGTACCTGATGACGCAACCGTATTTCGAAGTCCCGCCTGATGCGACATTACAAGGTCCATTTGACCTTCAACAAGGATCGCATAATCCATTTCTCGAATGCGTTGCTTTGCCTTGTCCAATCCGTAGAGTATTCGGGATTTTCGATAGAGATCTGTTTCAGGACTGTTGAGGTATTTTGGCGCCTTTGGATCTGCGGTCACAATGCGTCCCGAGAAAGCTACTATCCTGCCTGATGCATCTGCAATTGGAAAAACAATTCTATCCCTGAACACATCATAGAATGGGTCGCTCGTTGCTTTATCTGTTTTTTTGATAAGCCCTGTCTTTTCCATTTCTCTGTCAGCCCAACCACGTGACTTGAGGTACTCGCGGAGCGACCTCCACTCGGCCGGTGCGTATCCAATGCGCATAATTTTCACCGTCTGTGGATGGATACCACGCGAAGCAACATACGCTTTTGCCGGTTCACTCTGTGCTAGTTTTTCTTCAAAGAAAAGAGTGGCGTCCTCGAGAATCTCAAACTCTCGTTCACGTTCATTTTTGTCTTTTCCACCACGAATAGGAGTGAGCTCGACACCCGCACGTTCTGCAAGTGTTCTTAACGCACCACCGAAATCAACACCTTCGATTCGTTCAACAAAAGTGAACATGTCCCCTTTTGCCCCACACCCAAAGCACACAAAACTTCCACGTTCTGGAGAAACGTAAAATGATGGTGTCTTTTCGTTGTGGAATGGGCAGCGTGCACGCATATTCTTACCTGCGCGTTCAAGCTTTACATACCCACCAACAACGTCGACAATCGATAGTTTGTGTTTGATCTCTTCTACGTGATCTATCATCACAAGAGGCGTCAAACGCCCGAAACACGTAATGTGCCCCGAGCGCGACGCTAGAATTTATATACCGCCCTCGATTGAATCATCAGTCTCCCTTGGAGCAATTGATGCAATCATCTGCTGCTTTGGACTGCCTGGGAACCCTGTACCTGCAGGAATGATACGTCCGATAATAACATTTTCTTTGAGACCGGTGAGATTATCTTCGGTACCACGGAGTGCTGCGTTGATGAAGATACGAGTAGTGTGTTGGAACGACGCAGCTGAGAGGAAGCTCTGACGTGAGAGCGCGACTTCTGTAATACCCATGACCGCATCCTGACCTGTTGCTCCTTCTTTCTTGTCATCCTTTGCACGACCGTTCTCGATATCCAAATCGTACACATCAACAACATCATCAATTGAGAATTTGGTGTCTCCTGGATTGGTAATGTATTTACGTGAGAACATCTGCTTCACGATGATTTCAATGTGCTTACGCGACACTGTTTCACCTTGAAGTTCGTAAATCTTGCCGATTTCTTTGATAATGTAATCCATTGCGCGTTCCTTTCCTGCGCGTTCAAATACTTCATCGATGTCAGCAGAACCATCAGTAATGATTTGACCCTTCTTGACCTTGTCACCCATTTTTACGAGTGGCATACGACGAGGATGAACCTTGTATTCGATTTCCTGTTTCTTTGTCTTATCGCGGAATTCGATTTCAGGAACAACAGAGATAATCTTTTCCTTACCAAGATCCTTAACCGAAGAAATAGTTCCGTCGACTTCACAAACAACCGCTGGGTTCTTTGGACGACGCTTTTCAAAGATTTCTTCAACACGAGGAAGACCTTGTGTGATGTCTCCACCAACAGATGCAGTACCACCGGCGTGGAAGGTACGCATAGTGAGCTGAGTTCCTGGTTCACCGATAGCCTGTGCAGCGACAGTACCAACAGCTTCACCTAATTCAACAACCTTGTACTTACCTGGATCCATACCGTAACACTTTGCACAAACACCACGGAGTGTTTTACATGAGAGCGGTGACCTAACCGCAATATCGGTAGCTCCTGCACCTTCAATCTTCAAAGCATCCTGCTTGCTGATAAGGTGTCCTTTTTTAAAGAGAACAACACCATCTTTACCGGCAACATCCTGAGCCAAAATACGTCCACGGATATTTTTTGCGAGAGAAACTTCGATACCTGAAATGCTTTCCTTCCTGATAACAATTGCATCTTTGGTTCCACAATCTTCTTCGGCAATCATCACGTCCTGTGCGACGTCGAAGAGACGACGAGTAAGGTATCCGGCGCGCGCAGTGTTAAGTGCGGTGTCGGTCAAACCCTTACGTGCACCGTGAGTGGTGATGAAGTATTCGATTGGAGTAAGACCATCCTTGGTACCTGAAATAATTGGGAACTCGATAGTTTCACCTGAAGTGCTGGTAATGAGACCCTTCATACCTGCCATCTGTGTGATGTTACCGATAGAACCACGGGCACCTGATTTCACCATGTCGGTGACTGGGCCGTTTGGATCCAATGAATCTGGAATAAGCTTTTCAACATCGCTCTTGGCCTTGTGCCAAATTTCGATAACTTTACGAGCCTTTTCTTCTTCTGAGAGCAAACCATCATGGAAGTGAGACATGACTTTGTCCGCTTCTCCCTTTGATTTTTTGATAATAACATCCTTACCAGCTGGTGTACGGACGTCATCAATACCCCAAGTAATACCTGCGTACGTGGTGTATTTGAAACCGAATGACTTGATACGGTCAAGAACTGGAGGAAGTGCATCTGGTCCATGTTTCAAGAGAAGATCGTCAACAATGAGAGCCATTGTCTTTCGTTCAATTTCCTTGTTGATGAATGGAATATCAGTTGGCAAAATCTCGTTAAAGAGAATGCGTCCAACGGTGGTGTCAAGAACAGTTCCGCCCAAAGCGCCGTACTTCTCTCCTATAGGAAGCATGACTTTGATTGCAGCACGGAATGAAACTTCTCCAAAGTTTGCAGTGAGGATTGCTTCGTCTGGTGTCGCAAAGATTTTACCTTCACCTTTTTCACCCTTTACAGTCTTGGTCATCCAATAGGTACCCAAGATAACGTCGAGCATTTTTGCAGCCACAACTGGATCCCCTGAACCTGGCTTCAAAATGTTTTTGTTCGAGGCCATGATTTCACGAGCTTCCATCTGAGCTTCGTCAGACAATGGAACGTGAACGGCCATTTGGTCACCGTCGAAGTCCGCGTTGAACGCAGTACATACGAGTGGGTGAACCTGAATAGCGTTTCCTTCGATAAGAACTGGCCTGAATGCCTGAATACCGAGACGATGGAGTGTAGGTGCACGGTTAAGGAGCACGTACTTACCACGAGTCACATCTTCGAGGATTGCCCAAACTTCAGGAATACCTTCTTCAATGAGGCGTGATGCGCCACGAATGTTGAACGCGAGTTCCCTCTTCAAAAGTTCAGAAATAACAAATGGTTTGAAGAGTTCAAGTGCCATGTGCTTTGGAAGACCACACTGGTCGAGGGCGAGTTCTGGACCGATAACGATAACTGAACGACCTGAATAGTCGACGCGTTTACCGAGGAGGTTTCCACGGAGGAGTCCACGCTTACCCTTGAGGTTGTCAGCAAGGGACTTCAACTGACGCTTTGCGGCGAGTGATCCCGCAGCAATGGTCGAGTTTCCGTGTCGGATTGAATTATCGACGAGAGCGTCTACAGCTTCCTGGAGAATACGCTTTTCGTTACGCAAGATAACGTCTGGAGCCTTGATCTCTTTCAATTTCAAGAGACGGTTGTTGCGGTTGATAACACGACGGTAGAGGTCGTTAACATCTGATGTTGCATAACGTCCACCATCAAGAGGAACCATAGGACGGAGTGCTGGAGGCATCACAGGAATAGTCTGGAGGAACATCCACTCAGGACGAGTACTTGAACGAATCATTGAACGGATAACTGAAAGTCGCTTGTTCAATTTTTCTGATTCAAGTGCGCCGGCCTTCTCGAGAGCCTTAACGAGTTTCTCTTCGAGCTTCTTCAAATCAATTGCCTTACAAATTTCGTAGATTGCTTCAGCGCCGATTCCAGCTTCAAAGAGCGTACCGAATTTCATCGAGTACTTATGGAACTGAACTTCATCAAGAACGGCACCTTCTTCGATACCTTGAATTTCTTTCTTGATGTTGGTGTATGCCTCTTTAAATGCATCACGAGTCTTGTCATCCTGTGCTGCCTTTACCTTTGATTTGTATTCAGATTCAAGGTCACGCATGATTGCCTGCCTTTCGGTTTCGTTGGTCTTTGTGATGATGTATCCAGCAAAGTACACAACTTTTTCGAGGTCCGAAGTAGTCATACCGAGGATCAAACCAAGGCGTGATGGCATCGAACGGAGGAACCAAATATGAGCAACAGGAGTTGCAAGTTCGATATGACCCATTCGTTCACGACGAACAATTGATCGGGTGATTTCAACACCACATTTCTCACAGGTAATTCCCTTGTAACGGATACCGCGGTATTTACCACAGTAACATTCATAGTCCTTGTCTGGACCGAAGATTTTTTCGTCGAACAAACCGCTCTTTTCGCTGCGTTGTGTTCGGTAGTTTATGGTTTCCGGTTTGGTAACCTCGCCGAATGACCACTCTCGGATTCGCTCAGGCGAAGCCAAACGAAGGACAACAGAATCGAAATTCGATGTGTCTGGGTTCTTCGCATTTTTTGGTGAAAAACTTGCCATAGTGATTGTTCTTTAAAGGTTACTGCTCGTCATTAAATTCGCTCCCCTCGGTGGTGCGCAGTTCGACATCAAGCGCGAGACCACGAAGGCTGTTAAGGAGCACACTGAACGATGCAGGAGTGTTTGGAGTCTTGAGACGTTCACCCTTCACAATAGAGTCAAAGGTCTGTGAACGACCAACGATGTCATCTGACTTGATGGTGAGCATTTCTCGAAGGGTATAAGCTGCGCCGTAACCCAAGAGGGCCCACACTTCCATTTCACCGAACCTCTGACCACCACCCTGAGCTTTACCACCGAGTGGCTGCTGAGTAATGAGCGAGTAAGGTCCAATTGAACGCATGTGAATCTTGTCTTCAACCATGTGGTGGAGCTTCAAGATGTACATGTAACCAACTGAGATGTCCTGGTCGAACTTGTCACCGGTGCGTCCATCAAAGAGAGGCATTTTACCGCTCGCATTGAGTCCGGCCTTAACGAGTTCACTCTTTATTTCAACATCGGTTGCACCAGTAAACGGAGGAACGATTGCCTGGTATCCGAGAGCGTTTGCTGCCATACCCAAGTGAAGCTCGAGGATTTGACCCAAGTTCATACGTGAAGGCACACCGAGCGGAGTGAGAATCACATCCACAGGGGTACCATCCTTCATATAAGGCATGTCTTCGACAGGGAGAATGCGTGAGATAACACCTTTGTTTCCGTGACGACCTGCGAGCTTGTCACCCACTGATACATTTCGGAGCTGTGCGATTTCGACGTGAATACGCTTGATGATTCCTGACTCAAGTTTGTCTCCGTTTTCACGAGAGAATACTTTGACGCCAATGATACGACCGCGCTTTCCACCTTCCATGCGCTTTGAAGTATCTTTCACATCACGAGCCTTTTCACCGAAGATCGAACGCAAGAGGCGCTCTTCTGCAGTGAGCTGCGTTTCACCCTTTGGAGTAATTTTACCAACAAGGATGTCGCCTGAACGAACTTCTGCACCGATGCGAATAATACCGTCTTCGTCTAAGTTCTTGAGCTTGTTCTCAGAGACGTTTGGGATGTCATGAGTGGTGACTTCAGGTCCGAGCTTGGTATCACGAACGTTGACGACGAACTCTTCGATATGAATCGAAGTGAACTTTGATTCCTTTACGAGTTTTTCAGAAAGGATAATCGCGTCTTCGAAGTTGTTACCTGACCATGACATAAATGCCACGAGACAGTTTTGACCGAGCGCCATTTGACCACCATCAGATGATGATGCATCAACGAGAACCTGGCCCTTCTTTACTTTTTCACCGAGGGAAACAACTGGCCTCTGGTGGAATGCGGTGAATCCGTTTGTTCGCTGGAACTGGATAAGTTCAAAACGAGTCTCACGTCCACGAGTATTCCTAAAGAGAATGCTGCGGGCATCGACACCTGCGACAACACCGTCCTCAGGAGCGAGGATAATGCGGCCTGTGTCTGCGGCTGCCTTTGATTCAATGCCGGTACCGACGAGAGGAGCTTCTGGAACGATACATGGGGTTGCCTGTTTCTGCATGTTCGAACCCATGAGTGCGCGGTTAGCTTCGTCGTGGTTCAGGAATGGGATCATTGATGTCGCAATCGAGAATGCCTGGTTTGTTGCTACGTCGATAAAGTCCACTTCGTCACGAGCAACGAGAGTTGGCTTTCCGTTCTGACGAACTTCAACAATTTCATCGGTGATTTTTCCATCTGCATCATAGTCAGTCGCAGCGTGTGAAATACGATGAGTTTCTTCTTCGAGCGCGTTCAAGTAGACAATTTCCTTTGTGATTTTGCCGTTCTTAACCTTTGCATATGGAGTCTCAATCATGCCGAAATTGTTGAGACGAGCATAGGTCGAGAGACGCAAAATGAGACCGATGTTTGGACCTTCTGGAGTATGGATTGGACAGAGACGACCGTAGTGGGAATGATGAACGTCACGAACTTCGAAACCTGCACGCTCACGTGAAAGACCACCAGGACCGAGAGCCGAAAGGGTTCGGAGGTGTTCGATTTCAGTAAGAATGTTCTCCTGTTGCATGAACTGGGAGAGCTGGTTTGTCGTGAAGAATTCTTTCAAGCGCGCCTGGAGAGGACGTGGAGAAATGAATTGTACAGGGAGCGTGATATCAGGCTCGATAGTAGACATCCTGTCCTGAACATTACGCTTAATCTGTGACATACCGACGCGGAGCTTCTGGAGCATGAGCTCACCGACGTAACGAACACGGCGAGAACCGAGGTGATCGATATCATCTTCGGTAGCATCGAGTTCATTGTTCAAAGTGATGACATTGGAGATTGTGGTTACAAGGTCATCAACGTTGAGGGTTTTGCGTTCAAGGTCCTTTTCCTCCATAGGCTTCAAGAATCGCTTGTTGAAGCGGAATCGTCCTACACGAGAAAGATCATACCTATCAGCCGCAAAGAGTGAGCTTACGAATTCACGAGCGTTATCAGGGGTTGCCAAGTCTCCATCACGAAGCCTCTTGTGGATTTCAACATAGGCGTCGTTCTGGGTCTTTGCCAAATCTTTTGCGAGGGTTGCCTCGATGATTGGCTTTGCATGTGCATTACCTTTAAAGAGCTCAATAATATCTGCATCGGTTTTTGCACCGAGGATACGAATGAGCGCTGTTACGGGGAACTTTCTCTTTCGGTCAATACGAGCGTAGAGTGTTCCGTCGGTGTCGGTTTCAATTTCTATCCAAACACCACGGGCTGGGATTACCTTTGCACCGAACACGGTCTTGCCCTTCAAATCCTGAGACGTGAAGAAAATACCAAATGATCGTGCGAGCTGTGGAACAACAACACGTTCGATTCCGTTTATAACGAACGTACCGCGTGATGTCATCATTGGAAAATCAGAGAGGAAAATTTCCTGCTCCTTTTCAATGCCAAGAGTCTTATTCTTGAGCTTAACGCGCACTTTGAGGGGTGCTTCGTATGAGCCCTTGTTTGCTTTCGCAACGTTCTCATCGAACTTTGGCTTTGAGAGTTCAAACGCAGTGAATGAAAGCTCGAACTTCTTGTCTGAATAATCCTTTATAGGAGAAAACTCCTTAAAGAGCTCTGCGAGACCTTTCTCGATGAGCCAATTGAATGAATCAAGCTGGGCTTCGACGAGATTCGGCATCTCGGCAAGCGCAGGCTTGTATCGCCCGAAGAACTTCTGTTCCTTGAACATGAGGTCTTGTTGGTTTGAATAAGTTTAAACAAACACCTTTCCACGAGTCAAAAAATAAACGCAAAAAACACAAAAATCCCCGATGTAGGTCTGGGGTTCTCCAATTTTGGTTAGCGTTTGTTGGTGAGCAAGAGAAAAAGGCTTGAAAAACCTTGATAATCCTTCACGCCCTAAGGTCGTAACACAATCTGCCTGAAGTTGATGAGTAGATTACATGGAAAGACCTGAACAGTCAAGGAAACGGAAAAGGCCGTGATTTCGCAAAGCGAAATCACGGCCTTTTTTCTCTTTAAACTCGTCCTTTAACCCACTTCCCGGTCCGAACCCTATACATATGGACCAAGTCAGCAATCGCCGATCCGCAGAGAGCAATAAATGATGTGCCGAGAAACATAAGAATAAGACGAGCGCCAAATATAGCACTCACCAAATAACGAACCGTACCACCGGCAACAGTCGCATTCCTCCACACCTGAGCAAAAGAAACATTCGCCGCGATAATCGCAAGAACCCCCACCACACAAACACCTTTTATAAAAAGACGGTACGTATACAAAAGAACGTGAATTGCGTACACGCGCTGCATAACATCTTTTTTTAAATTCAAGATTGATTCACTCATAAGTGGTGTTAAAAATAAGGGATTTCTTTTACTAAATCACGGAGCGCTTCACGAGCCCGGTGCATGCGCACCTTGATTGCCCCTGGCGACGTTTTTTCTATCTCTGCTATTTCCTCGTACGTCTTGCTCTCATTTACGTATAATCTCACCATTCTGGCAAAAGTTTCAGGCAATCGATCAACAAGTGATTCAATATAGTCCCCATTAAAACTATCCTCTACCCCATCACCTTCATTAAAGAGCTTATTTTCAAGCTCATCATCCATGACCACCACTTTTGAAGCCTCTTTTTTTGTCTTGCCATACCAACGGAAACAAGTGTTGAGGAGGATTTTGTAACCCCAAGATGAGAAACGTGCACCTTCTATCGGCCTAAAACGTCGACCGTATGAATATATTTTTACAAAAGTGTCTTGTACAACATCTTTGGCAATTTCATCATCAAACACCACAGCGCGAGCGCGCCGTAAAAATTTTTCCTCGTAACGATCAATCAGTATTTCAAAAAGGCGAGGATCTTCGTATGATCTCCTGAGCACTTCTTCATCAGAAAGCGGTTCTTTTATTTCTTCATTTGTATCACTAAAGAAAAACATGTGTTATTTTTCGGATTTCCTCTCAAGTTTCCACGCATCAATCAACTTGTGATTTCCAGAGAGTAGTACGGCTGGAACTTTGTGTTTCTTTTTCTTGAACACAAACACTTCTGGACGGGTATAAACATCAGGGCTTGAGACACGAGTCTCCTCAAGTGAATCAATGTCACCGAGCACTCCCTTAATCTGCCTTGATATAGAATCAATCATAAGCATCGCTGGTAACTCGCCACCAGTGAGAACGTATGGCCCAACCGATATTTCATCAACGGCGTACACTTCTTTTACACGTGCATCAATGCCTTCATAGCGACCACAAACAAAGATTACGTGCTCGAATTTTTGGGCGTACTCTTTTGCGATGCTTGTATCAAACTGACGACCAGATGGAGTAAACCACACGATTCGAATTTTTTTCTTGATTGAAGCACCTTTGAGCTTGGTTGCCTTAATCGCTTTTTCAATTGCCAAAATCACAGGCAAAGCTTGGATGACCATACCGGGACCACCAGCATAGGGCTTTTGGTCAATGCGTTTATATGAGTTATCGGCAAAATCACGAGGATTGTAGAACCGTACTTTTATTTTTTTGTCTTCAATGGCGCGCTTTAAAATTGATTCGCCAAAGTAGGAATCAAAAGCGCCAGGGAAAAGGCTAATTACGTGATATGTCATAGGGTTGCTTTTATACTACTCTAAAACACAGAAAAAGGCGCGGGGAGGTGAAAACTCCCCGCGCCTTTTTCTTTAATCTATTTATCTACGCCTTATGTGGTGCAAAGAAAATAGTTTCTACTTTGTTAATCTTACCTTTATCACCCCACGTCACACAGTAATCAACAATCTTGTCTGCAATGTCGCGTGTAACAGGAAATTTATCCCTAATCTCTACGACGCGTTCAATATTCCCTTCTGAAAACACAGAGAGGATCGAGTGTTTAACAATTTCGTCCATAAGATCCTTCTTAAGCTTAAATACTTTCTGTATTTTGAGCGCATTACCGATTGAACCGGTTTTGAGCGACGAGAGAACGGCCTGTCTGATTATTTCCTCGGTCTCATACGCTGATGCTGCATTAGAAGCATCTAGAAAATGAGCGGATATATCGAAGGCGCCATCCACATCCCCCCGTGAAAGGCAGAGAAATATACCTGTCTTTGCTGACTCTTCGATGAGAGGGGTAAAGACATCTTGCAACGAAAGTTTTTCTTGTTTAAAAAGATTTAGCGCAGACTTCACATCTCCCTGACTGAGTTCTTTTGCTATTTTTTTAATTTCTTCGCTCATATGGATCTTGTTTTTATAACTTAGTTTTCATTATGTCATGGCGCCTCTTAAAAATCAAAAACCACCCACAGTGGATGGTTTTTGCAAACAACAATTAGAGTTTCAAATCTGCCATAACTTCATCAACGGTCTTTGAAGCTTTCTGCACTGGAGCACCGCCCTCTGGTTCATTAATCTTGAGATTAACTCGGGAATTATTTTTCATACCAACAATACGAAGGAGTGAACGAATTGACTTTGCAGTATTTCCCTCACGTCCGATAACCTTGCCCATATCCGCAGGATCAACATCGAGAGTAAGGAGAACCCCCATCTCATCGACGGTGCGCTTGATTTTAACCGCGTCCGCATTATCAACGAGCGCCTTGATAACGTATTCTAGAAATTGTGCGTCTTTCTCCATAAATATGTTCTGTTATACCGGTAAAGCAGTATGTAAGTAAAAGACTACTGCTCGGAATATAGTAACACGAAGCAGAGAAAACGGAAAAGCCGACCTGGGTACAACCCACGTGGTCGGCAGTTCTGAAAAAGCCTTAATTTAGGCCTTTGGAGCTTCAGCTGGCTTTACCTCTTCCTTCTTTGCGTTCTTGGTAAGAGATTTCTGTGCGATCACAGCAATTTTTTCACCAGGAATAACCTTCTTTGAAATGAGATGGTTGTGGAGAGTGTTTGAAAGCTTTGCGCCCTTTGAGAGCCAATGCTTCACACGGTCAGTGTCGATAACCTTCACATCGTTGACAGGGTCAAACGATCCGAGGATCTCGAGAAATTTGCCTGATTTAGGACCGTTCTTTGAGTCGGTCAAAACGACACGGAAGGTAGTAACGTTCTTGCGTCCTACTCGCTGTAATCTAATCTTTAACATGTGCGAGATATTAGCAAAGAGAAAGAGAAGCGTCAAACGGATATAATGCATGGTAATAGAAAACAAACAATGTTGAGTCAGTATAGGTAGTCATAAAGAGGCGGGGTTTTGCTCCACAAAACCCCGCCAGTTCGAACACATATCCAAAACAAAAACCGCATCCCTCAAAGGGTTGGCGGTTTAAAAGCATTGTGCAGTTGCTTAGTACTGGGTGGATTACCACCATAAACACCGAGAAGTAATTGAATTAGCTTGCTCAACCAGTGCAGGTGTCAGCAAACACCATATCAATCACCTCGCACGAAAGGACTAAACCAAAACCTTTCAAACACCATATCAATCAAATCGCACGAAAGAGCGAACCCAAAACCCTGCAACCACCAAGCCGACGGATCCTTTGAATCTGAAATATCTTCTTCAGAATCCGAGATTGCATCAATGTTGTGGCCGTCGGTGAAGACAGACACGTCTCGGCAATCATCACTCCCTTGAAATTTGATAACCACCATCAAATACCTGATGCCGATAGACCTCAAATATTCAGGGGTAATTTCCAAACACAGAAGACCCGCTGTCTCAAGACTGGGCCGAATGTATGTGTTGGCATCGGCCCAACCGAGAACATTAGATGTCTTACACTCTCCGAACTCATTGTTAAAGGTCTTTGCAGGTTCAATAACGACCCGTCTCCTCTGCTTGTTGGTAATCAACGCATCATCACTACTCAAGATGCGCTCTGCTTCGGGAGTGATGATTCTACCTGAGGCCTTAATGAGGGATATAATTTCCGCCATTGATCCGCCTCGGGAAATCAGACTGACAGACCGAACGCACTCTTGAGAAGATTGACTGGTCACCATGTTGATTTATACCGTCTTCGCATTACACAAGGCCTTACACATTATGTGCAAAGTAATCTTGAATGCTGGTCGTATTGGTAGGTTACGACGCTTTATGGACACACATAATCAATATACATAGCCATAAAGCGACATATCCTACATTTTCCTTGTTTTTTCAAAAAACACGCTTCTTAACACTCTCTGTTTATTATACATATATATAATATAAATGTCAAGTATATAAAAAACCCCTTCCCCATTAGGATTAGAGCCAATGAAACGTATAAAAAGTAATGTTGGGCGACGTCACGAGCGCGAAGCATTCCATAAAGCAATAAGCGGAGATAAATCAAAAAAACAAACTCTCATCCGAGGTACCATTAAGGTTAATTCGTATGGAACTGGATTTGTTGATGATGAAGTAAAGGGAATTTCCTATGAAATTCCAAACGAATTTCTCCATACCGCAACGCACAACGATACTATTGATATAATACAAACTGGTGGCAAGAGTCAGCGCGGAAACCCAATGGCTGAGGTGAAGAAAATTATAGAGAAGGCAAAAACTGATTACGTTGGAGTCATTGAAAACAAAGGTTTTGGCCTTTGCCTCTTTGCTGATGACAAACGCCTCTACAGTGAAATTTATATTCCTCAAAAAGACGCCGGAAAGGCAAAACAAGGTGACAAAGCACTCGTTAAAATCACAGAGTGGTCAGAAGACGAAAAGAAACCTATCGGTGCTGTTATCGAAGTAATAGGACGTCACGGCGAACACGATGCAGAAATGCGCGCCATCCTCCTTGAGCGTGGCATCGCCACAGACTTCCCCACCGCTGTCGTGAATGAAGCGAAACATATCAATCAAACCGAACGTGGAATTGCACCAGAAGAACTCAGGCGTAGGAAAGACTTTCGAAATACCCTCACATTCACCATTGACCCATTTGATGCAAAAGATTTTGATGATGCTATTTCATTCAAAGAATTAGGTGATGGATTGTATGAAGTCGGAGTTCATATTGCGGACGTTTCATACTATGTCCGTCCAGGAAGTGCCCTTGATCGCGAGGCACGTGAACGTGGCTTTTCGGTTTACCTTGTCGACCGAACTATCCCCATGCTTCCCGAAGTACTTTCGAATGACCTCTGTAGTCTGAATCCGCATGAAGATAAATACGCTTTCTCTTCAGTCTTTACGCTCGATGTGAAGGGCCACGTAAAATCACGCTGGTTTGGACAGACAGTTATTAACTCAGACAGACGTTTTACCTATGAAGAAGCCCAAGAATCGATAGTGAAAGGTGGTGATTACGAAAACGAACTTCGTACTTTAAACGGAATCGCAAAAGAACTCCGTGCAGAAAAAGAGCGCGCTGGTGCAATTGATTTTGAACAAGACGAAGTTAAGTTCGTACTCGATGAAGTTGGTAAACCAATCAAAGTCGTTCGCAAGAAACGCTTTGACGCTCATAAGCTCGTTGAGGAATTCATGCTCCTCGCCAACCGTGAAGTGGCCCTCCACATGTCAAAAGCTGCATCAACTGCACACGCAGGATTCCTTTACCGTATCCATGATAAACCAGACGAAGAACGTATTGCGGACCTTTCTATTCTCGTTCGTGCACTCGGGCACGAACTCCCCCTCTCACCAAAAGGTATCAAAGTAAAGGATTTACAGATGCTCATGAAACGCGTCGAGGGTAAGAGCGAAGAAGCTTTGATTAAGACTGCTGCTGTTCGCTCGATGGCAAAAGCAATTTACTCAACTCAGAATGTGGGACACTTTGGACTAGCCTTCGAATACTACACGCACTTCACTTCCCCTATCAGACGCTACGCTGACCTTATTGTTCATCGCATGCTCGCTCATGAGATTTCAAAAGCTCCGACAGCAAACGGTGTGTGGACACTCAACAAGAAAATTGCTGAAGAAACATCTGAGAAAGAAATCCGTGCAGCAGAAGCTGAACGCGCTTCAATTAAATACAAGCAGATTGAGTACATGAAGGAACAAATTGGAAAAGAATTTACTGGCACTATTTCAGGTGTCACAGAATGGGGTATTTATATTGAAGATGATGAGACAAAATCAGAAGGAATGTCTCGCCTGCGCGACTTACCTGGAAATGATTTCTATGCCCTCGATGCGAAAAATTACCGCGTGATTGGCCAGAAAACAAAAAAAATATTCTCTCTAGGTGATAAAGTAAAATTCAAAGTCATAGGTGCTGACATGGAACGCAGAACCCTCGACGTACAGATACAGGCAAAATAAATAAAAGAGCTCGACCAATTGGTCGAGCTCTTGCCTTAAAAACGACGTCTTTACCGAGACTATCGAGTCGCTACCAATTCTGGAGTGCACTGGCCGCGAAGCCTCTGTGCGTTCCTAAAAACGATCGCGATTACCTCATACCAGAGGAGCATCATCTGCTCCTTGGTCACGAGGGTCGATGAAACCTCGGTCCATCCATACACATGGTAACCAATGCGAATTGCTTCGCCGAGACCACCAGTCTTTTGGATGGCAGGATGCTCTTTCAAATCGAGTCCTTTCCACCAGTACGGGAACTCAACCGAGAGTCGCCTTGTGTCTTCAAACACAGAGCTGACTATCGACATACAATCCCCGTGAGAGATTCCCGGAACGATTTCTTCGAGCTTGTAGAGCAGTGCCATTCTGTCCTCATTTGCAATCATGATAAGCGGTATTTTTTTGTGTTTTTGGGGCCCTAACAAAGAACAATCTATCCTCAAAAAAGGGTAGGTTGTAATCGTAGCTCATTACTTTCCATTGTCAATATAAAACCCGAAACACACTGTGTGCTGCGGGCTAACTAACATTCACACCTCTCTCCTTAAAATCCTCAGTGCTTCGTTCCAGATATGTACAATAATATCAATATCAAGCTCAGGGGTCATATCAAAGCTGAGCGAAGAAAGCTCTTTTGATGTTGCCCCTGTTATTTGGATTAACGGATGAACACCTTGGTTGAATTTTTTTACACTCTTCCACCACTGAGATACGTGCAAGGACCAATCTTGGTTGATACCCCGTTCAGCAAGAGATCCAGAGTGGACCGGATCGTTCAGACGAAATATGAAATCGTTGATGCAGGTAATCGAACGTAGGAAAAGTTGATACGTATCGGGACGAACTGTCTCGTAGTTAGGAAAAACTGCCACAAAAATAGCGGGTGCTTGGTTTGAAATGATCATAGAATGCCTTTCTGATGTTCATACTACACACTTACCTAAAATAATAAAATTAAAAATCCACAGTATTCACCGTGGATTTTTAATATACTTTTTATTTTGCAACCGCAACCGCTTCATCAAAGGCAATTGAGAGGAGTTTAGAACAACCCTCTTTGCCCATAGTAATACCGTAGAGAACACTCGCGCGGGACATTGTCTCTCTGTTGTGGGTAATAACAATGAGCTGTGAATGTTTTGAAAGATTTTCAATCATATCACCGTATTTCTTTGAATTCGCTTCATCAAGAGCGGCATCGGTCTCGTCGAGAATGACGAATGGAGGAGGATTCACTTGTGAAATCGCAAAGAGGAGCGCAATCGAGGTAAGAGCTCTCTCACCACCTGAAAGCATTTCGAGTCCACGGATTTTCTTACGTGGTAATGAAACCTCAATCCCCACGCCCTCTTCCCCTTCCTCATCTTCGTTTGCATCGGGTAATTCACCTTCTTCAAGTGCACGTTTACGTTTTTTTTCTCTAACTATAGAAAGCGACGCCGTTCCACCACCAAACATTAAAGCAAAAAACTCGCCAAAGCGTTCGTTTATTTTCCTAATTCCATCCTTAAACAGAGTATCGAGCCTTTCTTCAAGCTCCTTGATAATAGTCTCAATAGACGCAATTGATATCTCAAGATCGGTGAGCTCTTTCTCAAGGAATGCATCACGTTCAACTGTTTCAGTGTGTTCCTTCATTACATCTTCACCACCCAATGCACCCGAGTCCTCAATGCGAACCTTAATACGTTCAATCGCCTTTCGATGTTCCTCTTGTTCGGCGCGATTAGATCCCGCCCCGGCTTCGACCTGATGAGATTCGTGTTCGTAAACTGCACGTCCTATAAGAACCGCACCTTCCTCAACCTCACGTCGAAATGCGTCTTTTTCAACAGCTAATTTATTAGCTCGCATAGTGAGCATTGAGAGTTTTCCTCGAGCTTCATTCTCAAGTGCCATAATACGGAACAATTCCTTTTCCGCATCACGTGATGCGTCTTTATCGGAATCAATAGCAATTTCTAAACTCTTTCGTTTTTGAGAAAGAGATTCTTCCTCCGCTCTGATTGAATCAATGGTTTTCTCAGTCGTCTCACGATTTTCATTGAGACGTGCAATTTCAGCATCAATTTCTGAAGTATCAACACGAACTTCCTGTGTTGCATGTTTTGCTACCAAACCAGAAATAATCGCTTTCACACGAGCAAGAGTTCCAAGGAGCGTTTGTGCATCACCATTATTTCCAGCATCTTCACAAGCACCAATTGCCTCTTTGAGAGTTGTTTCAATTTCACGCCAAGAAACGCTAATATCACCACGAACGGCCTTTGACTCCTCTTTTGCCTTCATACGGGTAAGGCTCGCCATTTCACCCTCTATACGGCCAATCTCACGCGCACAAGCATCCTTACGTGCGCGAATCGATGATATATCACCTTCAAGACGCACCACTTCATCAGTGCGAGCGTCGCGGACTTTTGATGATTCAAGGACGGCACGAGCAGCAGCAAGCTCCTCTGCGAGACGTGCGAGCTCTTCTTTTGGTGCCTGTTGATCAAGGAAAATAGCATTTTCCTCACTCACTAAATACGCCCTTTCTGACGCAAAGTAGTCACGGTAAAGAGTACATAATTCTTCGCGGAGAGCTTTTGTTTTCTCTATTTTCTCAACCTGTTTTTTGAGGAATTTTAAATGCGGAGCAATTTCACGACGAAGTGACGCAACCCGTTCCATGTTCTCTCGAGTCTTTTCCAATTTTTTACCCGAGTCCTCTCGCTTAAATTGATACACCTTCAATCCAAGAGCGTCTTCAATCATTTCCTTTCGCTCTTTAATATTTGCAGACAAGATACGATCGGCTTCACCTTGCGAAATAATATGGTGACCCGATGATCCAATATTTGCCGCAGCGAGAATCTCATTCACATCCTTGAGCCTCACCTGTGTCCCATTGATGTAATACTCGGAAAGTGAATCACGGTGAATCACGCGCTCAATGGCAACTTCATCAAAATCAACACCAAGGAGACGCTTTGAATTATCAAAAACAAGTTTTACTGACGCACGGTTCGCACGTGGCATCATGTCACTACCATTGAAAATGAGGTCTTCGGTTTTTTTACCACGAAGAGACTTCATTGATTGCTCACCGAGAGCAAAACGAAATGACTCAGCAACGTTTGATTTACCCGAACCGTTTGGTCCAACGACAGCAGTAATTGCCGATGTAAAGTGTATGTCGGCTTTTTTTGCGAATGATTTGAAGCCGTTTATCTCGAGTGATTTAAGCATGAAGGAAATCGGTGTTAGTACTTGTGATTATATCAGAAAACGGCCTCATTAAAGATAAAAATGGTTAATAAATGATTCTTGCAAGAATTGATATTCTGTGTCATAAAACCAGCTTTCGCTGGTTGGATTGAGTAAACACAACCCACGAAAACGCACGTCTTCTTGCTAGGAAGAAGACGTGTAAGGTCCCACCGGTGCTTAGCGCAGGGGGGACCTATTTTTTTCCACCACCACGTTATGGGCAAGTTGCAAGAAAATAAACACGGTGCATAATTGACGCGGGGTTGCTCCCACCAACAAAGGGTGCGCCTAGCGCTCCCGCCATACCCAGTAAGATTCCCGTCATACTGGCCGGCCCGCACCGATCACCTCGGTGCGGGCCTTACTTTTTTAAGTTGAAAACAAAAGGCCGGTTTCGCTTCGCGAAACCGGCCTTTTGTATTTTTATATCCAACTCTTTGCCTCAAGCGCACGGTATGCAGCGTTTTGCTCTGCCTCCTGCTTTGATTTGCCTTCACCAAGTGCTACCTGGTCTTTGTTTAAGTACACACCAACTGTAAAGAATTTGTCATGATCGGGTCCGTTTTCCTTGACCGTTCGATAGACCGGAGTAACCCCCTCAAGCTCCTGTGACTTCTCCTGAAATAAACTCTTTGAATCAGTAAGGTTTCCACGGGCAATTAGTTTTTCTGCAAAATTGAGCAGATTTTTATCAATAAACACTTTCGCAGCATCATAACCCTTATCAAGGTAAATCGCGCCAATAACCGCCTCAATAGCATTCGCTAAAATATACTGGCGTGCGCGACCGGTATCTTTTGACTCACCTTTTGAAAGGAGCATGCAGTCGTTCATACCAAGTCCTGAAGCAACCTCTGAGAGAGTCACTGCATTCACAAGGGCCGATCGATAGGTGGTTAAATCCCCTTCTGGATTATTAGGATAGTTTCGATACAAAAAGTCAGTAACAATGAGCTCAAGAACTGCATCACCTAAAAACTCTAAACGCTCGTTATGTTCAAGTTTGAGGGACCTATTTTCGTTTATGTAAGAACGGTGAGTAAAAGCCTGACGCAAAAGCGCTTGATTTTCAAACGATATTCCAGTCTTTGCTTCGAATGCTTTTATCTGCTCCATAGGAAATTGAGTATTAGGTTCAATATCAACAGACTACCCGTTAATCTCTTTTCTGCAAGATAGTAATTGCTTTGGTGACAATAGGAAGCAAATCATCATAAAAATTGAGATCTGCAATATCCTTTGCTTTAAACCACTCAGCTTTATCAAGACCGCCTGTTTCAGCGAGTGTAAGAGGTGTATATTCTGCTCCAGCAAGAAAATACGTCACCTGTTTACGAAGCTTTCCTTTCTCTGGATGAGTTGCAACATATTCATTCTGGCTTAATTCATCCTCCACTTTAATATCAATACCAATTTCTTCCTTAATTTTACGTGCAGTGCCTACTTTCACGTCTTCACCTTCCTCAAGACCTCCTTTGGACAGGGTCCAGCGACCGAATACATCATGAACAAGAGCAAGGTAATATTCACCTTCATGTTTTGCATATACAACAGCACCGCCTAACTTCACAATAGGCATTTTTTCGAACGGAATATTAAATTTGTCATCCTTACGCTTTGAAACAGCGTCTTTACCTGGTTCACCAATTTCCTTGTACACCGAACCTAAAACACCGTTCACAAAACGGCCGCTGTTTTCACCACCATAATTTTTTGCGAGCTCAATAGCTTCATTGATAGCAACTTTTGCAGGAACTTCATTACGATCAGAGAAAAGGAGTTCCGCTAAGCCTATACGAAGAATATTTCTGTCGACCATTGAAATCTTATCAAGTGGCCAATCAGGAGCTGCTTTTGTGATAATCGCATCTATCTCGGGCTTCTTTGCAATAACGAGCTTTGCAAGATTTTGCATGAAAGCAACGTCACCATCAGGAGCAAACTCGACAGCGTCCCTTTCTATAACAAAAGGCACCTCCGAGTCAGGAACGTTTCTGAAGTCCCACTCAAAGAGGGATTGCAGTACAACTGATCGTGCGAGGTGCCTATTTGCCATATTTGTTTGTTATTAAGAACTTTAAAGTTTTCAGAAGAGCCAACTCGGAAGCTTACGCTGCCTTCTTGGTCTTTGCCTGGGTGCGTTTTAATGTGCGCTCAAGCTTCTTTTGCAAACTCTTAACAGGACGACCCTTATAAGTGCCGGTTTCAGCCGATGCGATATGACGAAGATGGACTACGCCAGTCTTTGAATCCTTTGAAAGCGCTGGATTTGCAAGCGCGTGATGTGATCGCCTGTTTCCAGTATGCGATCGGGTGCTTCTCATTCGTACAACCATAGTGAGAGGGATAATAACGCACATTTATTTAAAATGCAATAGAAAGTGGTAATAAGTGCATAAATAAAAAAACCCGAGCGCATGCGCTCGGGTCGAAGAGATTCAACTACAACAGAATGAAATTTAGAGTTTCGTTTTCCTCTACCTTTCCTTTTTGGTTGGACTCCGCAGGAAAACCTTTGGAGTATTTAAGGGTTGCAGTGGGAGCGCCTCCTTTGAAAAGGTGGCGCGGACCGTTGAATATTTTTACGAGGGGGGACCGGTCATAGAGCGAAGGGCACACTGCGGTAGGAATTGCTTCCTGGCACAGAGCGCGTTTCATTGGCCATAATAACCCCCTCCCTATTATTAAGTAAAATGAGTTATCAACAACTATTTGTCTTATATCTCTTTTTCGAGAACCTTTCCCGATTTTAAATATTCACGCGCAACTTTTGCAACTTCAGGAGCATCATCTGTGAGCATTAAACGTGCACGTAATTCACGCGCACCATCAAAACCGTTCACATACGCTTTATAGTGCTTCTTCATAACAGCAAAATTCTTTTTACCGCTGAGGAGCTTATCAAATATTTTTGTGTGCTCAACCAAGGCTTTTATTTTTTCCTCAGTCGTTACCTTCTTTTTCTTTGCATCAAAAAACCAAGGGTTTCCAAAGATTCCACGACCAACCATAACACCGTCTGCGCCATATTTATGCGCGAGCTCTTTCCCCTGCGCAAGAGACATCACATCACCATTTCCAATAATGACCGTAGGAAGATTCATTCGGTCACGGATAGCTACCACCTCAGACACATGCTCCCAGCGTGCAGGGACGAGGGACATTTCCTTACGGGTTCGGCAATGAATTGTTAAAGCCGCGACCCCTTCCTCAAGAATCGCTGGTATCCAGGTTGCAATTTCATTCTTTAAATAGCCAATACGAGTTTTCACTGAAATAGGAATATTCGGCGCACCTTCTTTTGCGGCGCGAATAATTTCCTTGGCACGTTGTGGGTTTTTTATAAGAGCCGATCCACTTCCCTGCCTTTCGACTGACCTGTCAGGACAACCCATATTGATATCAAGACCGTCAAAACCAAGAGACTCGATTATACGCGCAGCTTCACGCATTTTATCAGGATTTGATGAAAACAATTGAGCGACTATCGGGCGCTCGGTTTTTGAATATGCCAAATTGAGCGCTAATACCTCGCGCCCTGCTGAGCAGAGTCCGTCTGCCGAAACAAATTCAGTCCACATCACATCCGGCTTACCATATTTCGTGAACATGCGACGGAAAGCAACATCGGTCACATCGGCCATGGGGGCAATAGTAAAAAACGGTCGTTTTGCTTTACACGCTTTTTCGTGTACACGCGACCAAAAACCCATCACAATAGGACTAGTGGTAGGTGTAAGTAGAGAGCCTTTCTCTACTTTACTGCTTTTTTTCTTTGTAGAAGACTTTGGGAAGTTCACGGAAGTCAATATACTCGACTTTATCAAGAAAGGAAGGCCACTCACCTGTTTTTGTTAGTTCTCGTGAGAGAACTTCAATACCACGAAGCGACCATGCCAAGTCGTGAGTTGGGTCGATGATGAGCACCACACCCGAATCGAGAATACATTCAAGTCGGCCTTTGGTTGGCACAACTTGTTTTATCACCACACCCGAGGCACGTGACTGACTCACAAAAAAGACAAATTGAGCGACCTGCTCAGGATTATCAATATGTGTACCGATAGCAACAGGTTGTTCAAGGACCAAGACAGGTAAATCAGGTGCATTGAGTGCGTTTTCAAAGACAACCCCTTCATCATCAACGACAAACACATCAGAGCTATCAACGTTTTTTACAAGCATTGATGGCTCACGCTCAGTAATATCGATGTTTATGGCATTGAGACCTGATCTCGAAACTGACACACCCTCAACCGTTACAACATTTTGTTCAATTGTATTCTTTATATCCTCCCGACTAAATATAAAGGAATTTGCACCAGATAATATAAGGAAGCGATTTTGAGAAAGCACCTCTCTTGCAAGTGACTCAATTTGAGATGAGTCGCCTGTAAAACCGTTTACCGAAATATTCTGTATAGTCCAAAATCCAGCACGCGAAAGAAACATAACACCAGCAATGAGAGCAACGAGGAGAAATGAAAATCCAAAAAGGAGGAAGCGTCTCTTCCTCCTTTTGATAATTTGTATTTTTTGAACTCGATTGAGACGCTCTGCCATAAATAATTATTCTGGGCGACCAATAACATCTTTTCCAACAAATTCACGTAGTGCTTCTGGAACCTTTATCGTACCATCTGCCTGCTGACCGTTTTCAAAGATAGGAACGAGGATGCGTGGACTTGCGAGCGCAGTATTATTGAGAGAATGTGCAAACTTCATTTTGCCATCAGTGTCCTTGTAACGAATATTCAATCGGCGTGTCTGGAAATCGTGGAAGTAGGAACACGAATGAGTCTCGCGGAACGTATTCTGTGATGGCACCCAGGCTTCAAGGTCGTATTTTTTTACCTGACCTAACCCGAGGTCTGCTCCACAGTTTGCAACAGTGTGATAGTGAAGACCGAGTTTTTCTAAAAGCTCTTCCGAGTTTCGGCGAAGCTCTTCGTGGTGCTTTACCGATGTTTCATGGCTCGCTTCACAAATAATTACCTGTTCCCACTTAAAGAATTCATGAACGCGAATGAGGCCCTTGGTGTCTTTGCTGTGACTTCCCGCTTCACGCCTGAAACAAGTCGAGAATGCGAGAACCTTGAGCGGAAGCTGTGATTTATCAAGAATCTTGTCAGCAAAATAACTCATCGCACCGACTTCACCGGTACCAGAAAGATAATCTTCATCTTGGGTCTTATACAAATCTTCTTCACCTTGTGGCAAATATCCGGTTCCGTAAAGCGTCTGCTTGCGAACCATCGAAGGCACCATCATAGGAACATATCCCTTTGTAAGGAAATGTTTGAGCACCATGCCCCAGAGGGCGAGGTTCACCGTGACCGCATCACGCTTTAAATAGTAACCACGAAAGCCAGCAACCTCTGCACCTTTTTCAAAATCAACCAAGTCGAGCGACTCAACTAAATCAATATGGTTCTTTGGAGTAAATGGAAATACTGGTTTCTCGCCCCATGAATGGACCTCACGATTATCTGCGTCGCTCTCACCTTCTGGCACTGATATATCAGGAATGTTTGGAACCTGGAGCATCATTAACTGCCAATCCTTCATAACACCCTTAAGTTCTTCTTCTTTCTTTGCCATTTCACCCTTGAGTGTTTTCATTGCTTCGAGAATCGGAGCGCGACCCGCTGCGTCCGCTTGGGCGATTTTTTGGCTTGCCACATTCTGCTCAGCACGATGAGCTTCAATTTCAGTTAAAAGAGAACGGCGTTTATCATCGAGAGATATCAATTTCTCTACATCAAACTCAAGACGCTTTTTCTTTGCGCCCATTTTTATCAAATCTTTATTTTCCCGTATGAATTTTATATCGAGCATATGCGTGTGGTGTTCGTAACGAAGCGTGGAGGCCTATAAATAGCCTTCCGGCACCCCGAGACATGTAAGTGATGATACAATAAACCTCACATGAATACCATCCGAATGATAACCGGTAGTGATATTCCAGAGATGCTTCAGGAAATTCCTAAAGCACCTCAAAAACTTTTCATTAGAGGAGAATTACCCGATGCGCACGAATACACCTATCTCACCGTTGTCGGAACACGTAAGCCGACAACATATGGAAAAGATGTATGCGAAAAATTAATTAGAGGACTTACGGGCCTCCCTGTGGTAATTGTTTCAGGTCTCGCCTTTGGTATTGATTCAATCGCACACAGAGCTGCACTTGATGCAGGAATTAAAACTGTCGCGGTTCCAGGATCAGGTCTCGACCCAAGAGTTCTTTATCCAAAAACCCACGCAAGGCTCGCCGATGAAATTGTAAACGCCGGTGGATGCCTCCTCTCTGAATTTGATGAAACCCAAGAAGCTGCGCCATGGACCTTCCCGCAACGAAACCGAATCATGGCCGGTCTCTCAAAGGCGACACTCGTCATTGAAGCAGAGCTTAAATCAGGAACACTCATCACCTCGAAACACGCAACGGATTTCAATCGTGATGTTTGTGCTGTGCCTGGTTCAATCCTTTCTTCACTATCCGAAGGTCCACATATGCTCATTCGACTTGGTGCGACACCCATAACCTCTCATGACGATTTACGCGAAGCTTTGGGATTTCCAAGGGGTAATGAAGGGCCGAGGACAGCTCCGCTTGGACTTGATGATATTGAACAAAAGATATACAACGCGCTCGTGGAACCAAAAGACCGAGAAATGATTAGCGATGAAATTGGTGTACCGCTCCAAGATTTAAACTCAACACTCTCCATGCTCGAGCTCAAAGGAGTGATTCGTGAACGAATGGGAAAAATCGAGAGATTGTAAGGTATAAAAGTGCCCCAGAGAGGCGCTTTTATGTTAAATACCCCAAATATTGACTTTTGTAATTAAAGTGGTACAATTGTAAAAGAACCCTTTCAAACATCAACAACAAGCCCTTTCTCAAAAAATGGAAACGTTTCTAATCAGTTTAGCCTGCTTTGTCCTTGCGGTAGTCCTCATCATCGTCCTTGCAGTACTCACTGTTTGGGTGATTCGCAAGTTCAGTAAACCTAAGTTCTGGAGTCATTTCAGTCTCTACACAGCAAAGTTCAAAGTGCGAGGCGACAGACGTGACCTTGTCATCATCGGCGTCCCTATCGAACATCTCCCCAAAGAATGGAGGGATGTGAAAAAACTCATCACAAAGATGGGTTATCGGTTTGGAACGTTTGATGAAGTCTGGTATGCCCTCGATGGCGACACACTCCATGTCCCTGTCGTGGTTGGATGCGAGATTGATTCACAGGAACCAAGGCTCTATTCAATTCCAACCAAAGAACACCAGAATGTGCGAACGAGTGGCTTACAACCAAACGAAGTACATTACTGTCTTGTGGGCCTTCCTTAAGGTCGAAACAATCGCAAACGCCCGTTTTTCCTTCACCGGAAAAACGGGCTGTTTTTTATTTTTCTACACCTCACACATTTGCACTCTTTTCCGCTATCGTGTAATACTCAACCCTGATTATGTCAAAACTTCTCATCGTCGAGTCGCCCGCAAAGGCAAAGACTATCGGCAAATACCTCGGTCCCGAATACGAGGTGATTGCTTCTATCGGTCACGTTCGTGACCTCCCAAAGTCGAACAAAAAAGCAATCGACATCGAAGCAGGCTTTGTACCCAAATATGAAGTATCAGCTGGTAAGGAAAAAGTTCTCGCTGAAATCAAACGCCTTGCAAAAGGAGCGAGCGAAATTCTCCTCGCGACCGACCCCGACCGTGAAGGTGAAGCAATCGCCTGGCACATCAATGAAGCGTGTCACCTTGATCCAAAGAAAACTCACCGCGTTACGTTCCATGAAATTACCAAAGACGCGATTATCGAGGCACTGAAACACCCACGCGAAATTGATGAGCGACTCCGCGAAGCACAGGAAGCCCGTCGTGTTTTGGATAGGCTTGTCGGTTATGACTTGTCGGGAATTATTTGGAAAAAAGTTCGCTATGGACTATCTGCTGGACGCGTTCAATCACCCGCCCTCCGTATCATTATGGAACGCGAGCGTGAAATTCGTGCGTTCAAACCTGAAACCTATTGGGCAATAACCGCAGATGGTAAAACCACAAAAGCAGAGCCACTTCCTCTCATTTGTTCTATTGAACCTCGTGAAAAAGCACAGGTGGACGATATTGTTAAAAAAGGAAAGAGCGAAGCGTGGAAAGTTGTTGACGTTGAAGAAACCGAAGTAAAACGAACACCAAAGGCGCCATTCACCACTTCAACCCTCCAGCAAGCGGCAAGCTCACGATTAGGATTCTCACCTTCTCGCACCATGTCGGTTGCGCAGAGACTGTATGAAGCCGGTCTCATTACCTATATGCGTACTGACTCGACCAATCTCAGCGCACAAGCAGTTGCTCAAATAGTGTCTGTTGTTGAAAAAAAGTACGGCAAAGACAAAGTACAGACGAGAACATTTACCGCAAAATCAAAAAACGCCCAGGAAGCCCACGAAGCGGTTCGTCCTACTAATGTGTCAGTTGAAAATGCTGGAGCAAATCCAGAACAGGAAAGACTCTATTCCCTTATCTGGGCACGAACTATCGCATCGCAAATGGTTGATGCAAAAACTCTCCGCACCAAAATCATCGCTAGCACAGTCACCGAAAGTATTCCTCCGTTCAACGCCAACGGCAGTCGAGTTACTGCACCGGGCTGGCTTTCCGCTGATCCAATGTCACGCGGTGATGATGTTGAATTACCAAAAGTAATCAAAGGTGAAAAGATCACCGTTGCTGATGTTATTGCAACCGAAAAGCAAACTGAACCACCAAGTAGATACAGTGAAGCAGGTTTGGTTAAAGAGCTTGAAAAGCGTGGAATTGGACGACCTTCAACATACGCATCAATTATCAAGACGCTCGAGGACCGTGAATACGTCACCAAAGAAAACAAGGCATTAAAACCAACCGACACAGGTGATGTGGTTTCATCATTCCTTGAAGCAAACTTTACTGAATACATCAGCGACACCTTTACCGCCGAGATGGAAGATAAACTCGACCTTATTGCTGAAGGAAAGGCACAGTATATAAAAACCCTCTCTGACTTTTATGGACCGTTCTTAAAGGAGGTAAAACTCAAAGATAAGCTCGATAAAGCAACCACCCTCGGGGACGCACCTGCTGAATTCGTCTGCCCAATCTGTGGAAGCCCAATGAACGTTAAATTGTCACGTTCTGGAAAGTTCCTCTCGTGTACACGTTACCCTGACTGTATGGGCGCTCTTATGATTGATGGCACCGAAATGCCAAAGGACAAAGTTATTGGCACACACCCTGATACTGGAATGCCCATCACCCTTAAGAGTGGTAAGTACGGTCCGTATGTTGAAATGGAGGTGAAAGAAGAACCAAAGGCAGAAGACCCTGACGCAAAACCAAAGAAAAAGAGTAGAGCAAAGAAACCAGTAAAACCAAAATTGAAACGAGCAAGCGTTCCAAAGGAAATAAAACCTGAAGATGTTACCCTGGAACAAGCAGTTCATTACCTCACCCTCCCAAAGACCCTCGGCATCAACCCAACAACAGAAAAAGTGGTCACGGCATCAATCGGACGATTCGGTCCTTATATAGTTCACGACGGCGACTTCCGATCAGTAAAGGCACCTGATGATGTGTACACAATCGCCCTCCCCCGCGCTCTCGAAATATTCTCTGAACCAAAAAAGAAACGTGGATTTGTAAGCAGGAAAAAGAAAGCTGAATAGTCTTAAATAAAACCGCCATGGGGCGGTTTTAGTTTACAAACTAAAATTCTTTATTGAATACAAATCTTCGTCATTCTCCTCCTGTTTTACTTCTTCCTTTGGCCTATCATCTATAGGAGTTGCAGTCTCGGTAATAACCGATGCAACCTCCCCTGTTGAAGTCTCTACTGGTTGAGTTGCTTGTTCTACCTCCTTGGCGATGGTTGCTACCTCCGCAACAGTTGCTGGAACAATGGTTCCATTCGCACGCGCATCTTGAATCATGGCGAGGATGGCTTTCAAATCATCGTTACCAAAGAAGTCGATAACAATTTTTCCACCATTCTGTTTGTGCTCAATTTGAACGCGAGTACCGAGTGATGAAGCAAGTTTTCGCTCCATTTCAACGAGTTCAGGATCAAACATGCGCTCCTTCTTCCTGATTCGGTCAACAGCAATCTTCCTAGCAATCGCTTCAGCTTCACGAACGGTGAGGCGTCTGAAAATAATTTCCTTGAACAGGGTTGATTGCTCCTGAGGACGATCAACGAGCATCATGAGTGGTCGTGCATGTCCTTCAGTTAATTTTCCTTCAGAAAGTGCATTTAAAATATCTTCAGGGAGAGCAAGGAGGCGGAGGCTGTTTGAAACATACTCACGACTCTTGCCCATTTTCTTGGCAATATCAACATGCTTCATGTTGAATTCCTTTACCAGTCGGTCAAACGAACGAGCGCGGTCGACAGGGTTTAAATCTTCACGCTGAAGGTTTTCAATAATAGCGAGCTCGAGCTTGATACGAGAATCCTGTGCATCAGTTCTGATGATTGATGGCACTTCACGTAGGCCCGCGAGACGCGATGCGCGCAAACGGCGTTCACCTGAAATTAATTCGTATTCAACAGCAATGCCACCGTCCTCTTTTGATTTCTCGACACGAGTAACAACAAGGGGTTGGAGGACTCCGTACATGCGAATTGACTCCGCCAAATCTCGAAGGGCAGCTTCGTTGAATTCTCTACGTGGTTGGTATGGGTTTGGATGGATCTTTTCTACTTCAATCCAAAAGACTGCATTTCCTTCAATGGGTGTTGGTGTCGGATTCATTTCTTTACATCAATATTATGAAAACATAATATCACATTATTCATTTGAGAAAGTGTGGATTTTGTTGTAAGTTATGTGGGTTATCGATGGTTTCCAGTTGTTGGTTAATACATGCCGGAGTGGTGGAATGGCAGACACAAACGACTCAAAATCGTTCGCCTCACAGCGTGCGGGTTCAAGTCCCGCCTCCGGCACAAAACAAAAAGTCGCCTAATGCTTTCGCATTAGGCTCCTTTGTTTTGTAACCAGAGGTGGATCGCGGAAATTAACGAGTGACTGACGAGTGAATTTCCGCGATCGAGTCCCTGCCCCCCCCAACTCTTACCGGCAAAAACCTCAAAAAAACCCATTCCTAAGACCTCTATTTCACCACAACACACTACTTGACAAATAAAATTTGTTAAATTATAATCCTTCCGAAAGGTAATACATGAACCCAAATAAAACCCTTGAAAACCTAGACATATTGTCTGGGTCCCAGTCAAAATGGATCCGGAGGGGGTTGAGGTGGTTCACATTACCACTACTGCGAAGGGCCTTCTTTCGCTACAACCCGCTCTTTACAAAGTATCCAGGAAGGGTGGTTAACATTCTTCCAGGATTAACAGTCGCACAACTCGTGGACAAACAAGGAAACGAGCGTAAAGATTGTGGAGATGGAATTGTCTCCTTTTCAACCGGTGATAAGTTTGGTCACGTGTGGGACAGCAGGGTCCCTCCTACCATAAATACCATCGTGTACATGTGTGGCTTGTTCTATGCCGTGAAAAGACGGGGTCATACAAAGAAGCGCAAAAAGAAGATGGTCGCGCTCTTTGTCTGGCCTTCTCGTCAACAACCCCAGCAGGCGTAGGAACCTATTCCGCACCAGATACTTTCTCCATTTCATGGAAGCAAGCTGGTGCGGTTTTTTATTTCTGGTACCGTTACTATCAATGAACACAAAACCACAAATTATTTGCGTGGTTGGACCAACCGCAACTGGTAAGAGTGATCTTGCTGTAGAGCTCGCTTTACGTTTTAACGGTGAAGTTATTTCCGCAGATTCACGCCAGGTATATAAAGACCTCGACTTGGGCACTGGAAAGATAACCACAGAAGAGATGCAAGGTGTTCCCCACCACCTCCTTGATGTTACAACTGCTGATAAACGATTTACCGCTTTTGATTGGGTGAATCAATCACAAAATGCAATTAATGACATTATAAATCACGGACGCCTTCCTATTATTTGTGGTGGCACCTACTTTTATGTGTCAGCCCTCATTCATGGCATACATTTTCCAGAATTAGAAATAGACAAGGAAGAGCAAACGGAGCTCGAGTCTAAAGAGGCAGAGGAACTCTTCAGTGAACTTAAAAGAATTGACCCCCGAAGAGCCGAGAATATAGACCAACACAACAAACGCAGACTCTCACGCGCAATATCCATCGCACGAGCTTTTGGTTTTGTGCCCCCCTTGGTTCAGAAAGAATCTCCTTATGATGTCCTCTGGATTGGCACACGGGTAGATGACGCTACTTTACGTGAACGCATCAACGCAAGACTCGTAAAACGTATGGATATGGGAATGCTCGATGAAGCTCGGAAACTTCATACGAACGGTCTCTCATTTGAACGTATGAATGAGCTCGGCCTTGAGTATCGGTACATGGCACAGCTCCTCCAGAACCAGATTTCTGAAAAAGATTTTTATACATTACTCAGCACAAAAATATGGCAGTTCGCGAGGAGGCAAAAAACATGGTTCCGTAAAAATGCTGATATAAAATGGTTTAATCCGAAAGATATAGAGAATATAGAAAAAGAAGTGCAAGGTTTTTTAAAATAAAACCTCCCCTTACAAACAAGGGAGGTTGAGTCCGATATGGACTGTTTTCGAACCGATTAGGAGCATCAGAGAATGAAACTTCCCCAACGTTCGTGATTACGTACTACTAGTCTCTGTTGCACGCAGAGCACGACCCAGATGGTGACAAACCATCTACACCTGTTACCGATATCCCGGTGCCGGCTCACAAAGGACTCACCGCTTGAAACTATCTAAAAGTTATCCAAAAGTAAAGCTCCCCCTAGATGAGGGGGAGCTATTTTGCCTCTACGGACGGGTTCCGACCCGATCAGGATTCTGTGCACACCGTGCGAAGATCAGCCTTCTATCTTGCTCGGCACACACTATATCCGAGTGTAGGCTACCTCACGCCTTCTTATCGAGATCTCAGGCGCAGAGCTCATAGAGGTTTCCCTGTAAAGATAGGACACAACCTCGCGCACCGCAAGAGTTATTTTTTTGTCTTACTCCCTTTGAGATATTTCTTGCCCTTAAGTTTATCAGGGAGAAAACTCTCATCCGAATATTTTTCATACCCCTTTCCATACCCAAGTTCTCTCATGAGTTTTGTTGGTGCATTTCTTACTTTGAGAGGTATTGGGAGGTTGCCTAACTTGCGCACGTCTTCTTGCGCAGCACGAAGTGCATCATAGGCACTGCGGTCTTTCGTTGCGTTCGCCAAATATGCGACACCATGAGCAAGATTGATTGTTGCCTCGGGCAAGCCAATCGTTTCCACAGCACGGAACACTTCATTGGCAACCACGAGTGCTGTTGGTTGAGCAAGACCAATATCCTCGGAGGCAAATATAACCATCCTTCGTGCAATAAATTTTGGATCTTCCCCACCCTCAATCATTCGAGCGAGGTAATATATCGCCGCATCACCATCACTCGCACGCATACTTTTTATGAAAGCAGAAATAGTGTCATAGTGTTCCTCCCCCTTTTTATCAAAACGAATAAAGGCGTGCTCAAACGTCGCCTTAAGATTATCGAGCGTAATAGTACCGTAGAGTTGTTTTGTATTTTCAAGCGCAGTGAGGGCAATACGCGCGTCACCATTTGCAAGTGACACAAGCCATTCAAGGGCTTCTTTAGGCATCTTGATTTTAGTGCGTTTTACGATTTCTTTGAGGTGCGTTTCATCAAGGCTTTTCAACACGAAAACACGGGAACGTGAGAGGAGTGCTGGAATTACTTCAAAACTTGGATTTTCAGTCGTCGCGCCAATGAGAACAATCTGCCCCGCCTCGACAAAGGGCAAGAGAAAATCTTGCTGAGCTTTATTAAAGCGGTGTATTTCATCCAAAAAAAGAAGTTTTGGTCGCTGATCAAGCACCGTATTATCATCAACAATTCGTCGAATATCGTCTTTACCAGCCGAGACAGCTGAAAGCTCATACAATCGTGCGTTGAGGGCGTTTGCATAGATACGAGCAATTGTTGTTTTACCAACACCCGGAGGACCCCATAAAATGAACGAGAAAAGTTGCCTCTCCTCTATCGCCTTTCGGAGAGGTTTATCTTTGCCAACCAAATGTTCCTGACCCACAAATTCAGTGAGTATCTTTGGTCGCACCCGTGAAGCAAGGGGTTCGGTTTCAAATCCAGCCATAGACCAATCATACTCTAATGCCGTCAAAGTCAAAGATTGAGAAAAGTATCTCCTGTGCTAGAATGACCCCCACGGGCCCATAGTTTCAATGGTAAAACAGCGGTCTCCAAAACCGTGGTTCTCCGTTCGAGTCGGAGTGGGCCCGCATATAAAAAAACCTCCTTTGGGAGGTTTTT
>Ga0302296_1000428_pt1 | contig 35281 bp, 31 predicted proteins | sample III_Fen_N3_1_FD_194546 | JGI IMG/M metagenome (GOLD analysis project Ga0302296, IMG submission 194546) | Peat permafrost microbial communities from Stordalen Mire near Abisko, Sweden - III_Fen_N3_1 | ecosystem: Environmental > Terrestrial > Soil > Wetlands > Permafrost | place: Sweden: Abisko... | reverse complement strand
CTGTTTCAGCCACTACAAAATGATGGGCAGAGAGGTCTTCGATTTTAAAATGGCTAAAGAATAAACTGTTTTTTTTCAAAAAAAAGAGGCTGACCTCTTTCGAGACAGCCTCTTTTGGTAAAGCAAATATTGTTTTATGCCATTTCAATTTTATAAGTGGCCAGGTCTTCAACCACCGAACTGCGAATAAACTCAGCATGTCCTTTTACCAGCGATTTGGTCAGTTTAATAAATACCTTGGCCGATCTGAGGAAAGAGGCATCACGGTTGCTGTCAACAACGAGCAAGTAGCTCATAATGATAAATCCGGCCATTTCGACCAATCGACGTGCATGGAAATCAATAAATTCATTGTCGTTGCTATCGACCACCTTTTTAACAGCTTGTTCGTAATCGTCGGTAAGTATAATCAGCCTACGACGCATGAATTCCAGTTCAGGAGTAATCTTCTGTGATTCATATTCACGAATCTGGGCCAGATAACCGCCGGTAGTTACACCGCGAATAGCTGCTACGACCTGCAACTGGGTAGTTCCTTCGTAAATGGAAGTAATACGGGCATCACGATAAATACGTTCAACCGGATAATCTTTCATGAAACCTGATCCGCCATGAATCTGAACAGCATCATAAGCCAGTTGATTACAGAATTCGCTTGCAATACCTTTGCCCAGCGGAGTAAATAAATCGGCCAATTTCTGATATTTCTTCATCTCAGCCTTTTCATCCTTATCCAATGCACGTTCTTCCGAAATGTGGGCATACGTTTTATACATATCGACAAAACGGGCAGTTTCGTATAATAAGGTACGCGAGGCATCCAGTTTAGCCTTCATGGTTGTAATCATTTCGTAAACTGCCGGGAATTTAATAATGGCCTTCCCAAACTGCATACGTCCTTTGGCATACGACAAAGCTTCGCGGTAAGCCGATTCAGAAACTCCGACAGATTGAGCATGAATACCCAACCGGGCGCCGTTCATCAGGGCCATTACATATTTAATCAAGCCTAATTTGCGATCGCCGACCAATTCGCCGGGAGCATCTTTAAATACGAGTTCACAGGTTGGTGAACCAATGATACCCATTTTGTGCTCGATGCGGCGAACAGTTACGCCACCGTTGCGTTTGTCGTAGATAAACATCGACAAGCCACGACCGTCTTTTGTTCCGGCTTCGGAACGGGCCAGCACCAGTGCAATGTCGCCATCGCCATTGGTAATGAAACGTTTTACACCATTCAACATCCAGGCGCCTTTCTTTTCGTCCCAGGTAGCTTTTAACTGAACAGCCTGAAGGTCAGATCCGGCATCCGGTTCGGTTAAATCCATTGCCATGGTTTCACCGGCACAAACACGCGGCAAATATTTCGCTTTTTGTTCTTCCGAAGCAAATTCGTTAATGGTTTCGGCACAATCCTGAAGACCCCAGATGTTTACAAAACCAGCATCCGCGCGCGAAACGATGTCGGCAGCCATGATGTAAGGAACAATTGGGAAATTCAGTCCGTGGTATTTACGTGGCAACGACATCCCCATTAACCCGGCTTTGCGAAGTGCATCAATGTTAACTTCGGTTCCGCGCGCATATACAACATGTCCATCAACAACCTGCGGTCCTTCTGCATCAATACTTTCAGCATTTGGCGATACAATATCACCACAAATTTCGCCCACTACTTCAAGCACTTTATTGAAACTGTCCTGTGCATCTTCGTAATCCATGGGGGCAAAATCGTATTTCTTGTTCTCTTCGAAATTCCGTTCTTTCAGCCGAACAATTTTCTCCATCAATGGATGGGTCAAATGGAATTTCAGGTCTTTATTGTCAGTATAAAAATTAGCCATTCTCTTATTTTTAAGTCATTAGAAAAAAGTCATTGGGAAAGATTTATTAGCCATCGGGTTCTTTTTCCAATGACTAATGACCCTTTCCTACTTTGTATTCGCTTTATAGAATTTAATCATCTTCGGAAGGATCTCAGCAACGTCGCCATTGATCACATAATCGGCGATGGAGTTGATCGGAGCTTCGGGATCGGTGTTGATGGCAATGATCTGGGCCGATTCTTCCATCCCGGCGCGGTGCTGTATTTGTCCGGATATTCCACAGGCAATGTAGAGTTTCGGGCGAACAGTTGTACCGGTTTGTCCTACCTGGCGTTCGTGATCGACATATCCGGCATCGACAGCTGCGCGTGAAGCGCCAACTTCGCCACCCAATACTTCGGCCAATTCGAAAAGTAGGTTGAAATTTTCTTTCGAGCCAACACCGTAACCTCCGGCAACAATGATTGGAGCGCTTTTGATGTTCACTTTGCTTTTTTCGATGTGGCGTTCGATCATTTCAACCACAAAATCGGTATCGCTGGTGTATTTCGAAACATCCAGCTTATTGATTTTGCCTTTGTAGCCTGCATCGAAAATGGCTTTTTTCATAACACCTTCGCGAACCGTAGCCATCTGTGGACGACAATCAGGATTAACAATGGTAGCAATGATATTTCCACCGAAAGCCGGGCGGATCTGGTAAAGCAGATTGGTATAAACTTTATCGAGCTTTTTATCTTCGTGGTCGCCAATCACCAGCGACGTACAATCGGCCGTTAAGCCGCTGTGCAAAGCCGACGAAACACGTGGACCTAAATCGCGTCCTACTGAACTTGCTCCCATCAGGGCAACCTGTGGCTTTTCTTCCTGAAAAAGTTTAACCACAATCGAGTTATGAGGCAAGGTTGTATATGGAGCCAGACGTTTATCGTCTGCAATGTGTAAAACATCGACGCCGTAAGGGAAAATGTCTTTCCCAATTCCATCTAAATTATACCCGATTGCAATTGCTTCGAGCTTACATTTTAATTCGGTGGCCAGCGAACGTCCCTTGGTCAGCAATTCGAGGCTAACTTCGGCGACCTGTCCGTCTTCTATTTCGCAATAAACAAAAACACTATTCATAATTGTAGATTATCCGATTGTGTGATTTTCAATTAACTCAAGCATCAGCTGATTCATATCTTCGTCAGACGAAGTGACGACTTTGGCTCCTTTTGACTGGAGAACCACGTTCTCAACTTTCTTAACCTTGGTTGGCGAACCGGCTAATCCTAATTCGTTCGGATTAACTTCGATATCCTGAACGGTCCATTCCTTGATGTTCAGGTAAGGGCGGTCGTTATACAAGTGCAAATAATCGTCGTTTGCTTCCTGCATTTCCGAGATTGTCTTGGCATGTTTGTATTTCATAATCAGTTTGGCATTGCGCGCACGACAATCGGGAGCCGAACTGTTTACAGTTATTACAAGCGGAATGGGGCATTTTACAATTTCAACGCCACGTTCCAACCGACGTTTCATCGTTACCTTACCCTCGCTGATAGCCAAAACTTCTTCGACGTAAGTTACCTGCGGAAGGCCGAGTTTCTCGGCAACCTGCGGCCCTACCTGGGCTGTATCGCCGTCGATGGCCTGACGACCTGCAATAATGATATCGTACAATCCGAATTTTTTCAAGGTCTGACCAATTGCATACGAAGTTGCCAAGGTATCAGAACCGGCAAAAGCGCGGTCGGTAAGCAGGATGCCATCGTCGGCTCCACGGAACATACCTTCGCGGATGATTTCGGCTGCACGACCTGGCCCCATCGTCAAAATGGTAATGGTTGTTCCCGGAAACTTGTCTTTAATTCTCAATGCCTGTTCAAGGGCATTCAAATCTTCCGGGTTGAAAATGGCAGGAAGGGCAGCCCGATTGACCGTGCCATCGGCTTTCATTGCATCTTTGCCAACATTCCGTGTATCCGGAACCTGCTTGGCAAGAACGATAATTTTAAAACCTTTCATGTGTTGTTATTTGTGTTAATTATGTTGTTGTCTGTTCAAACTAAGCTTAAATCCGGATCAGAACCCATGTCTGTTCCTTTAGTTATCCGCCCTAATTTTTAAAAAGTGAGCAAATATAGATATTCAACCCAAAGAAATCAAGCAACTTTTTCGGTCAACTTGAAAGAGAAAAAAGCAGGCGGGGAGCCAAAAGCGCCGGAATGGCTGAATCGGTCACTCCTAATGCGCTGAAGCCTTGACAGGCAAAGCAAACAAAACAATCAACCCTATTTTTCAAAAAATCCTTTTCGCCGGAAAGTCCTGTTTATTTAAAATGAATTTAATTAAAAAAGGATGAATTATCAGTCTGAATGAAGGTCACAGTCTGAAGTATTATGCCTGAAATACCGATCCGACGACTTAAGTTCAACGATCGCTCCGACGGGCTCATTTTTCCAGTTGACCCAAACTTCAACTGAAGTTGACCTCTATTTTTTCAGTTGGACCAAACTTTGACTGAAGTCGGTCTCCTTTTTTCCAGTTGACCCAAACTTCGACTGAAGTTGACCTCTTTTTTTTCAGTTGAAGCAAACTTCGACTGAAGTTGAGCTCTTTTTTCCAATTGACCCAAACTTCGATTGAAGTTAACCTCTATTTTCTCAGTTGGATCAAACTTTGACTAAAGTTGACCTCCTTTTTTTCAGTTGGCCCAAACTTCGATCGAAGTCGGCTTCCTTTTTTTTAGTTGAAGCAAACTTCGACTGAAGTTGATCTCTTTTTTTTCATTTGGACCAAACTTCGATCGAAGTTGGCCTCCTTTTTTCCAGTTGGAGCAAACTTCGACTGAAGTTGACTTCTATTTTTTCAGTTGGAGCAAACTTCGATCGAAGTCACTCCCCTCTTTTTAAAATTGAATCAACCAGAGATGATTTTCCCCTGCCAAAATTTAATTGTTTCGAAAAATAATTTACATTTTATTCCATTTATCATTACTGATTAGCAATTAATTGAAATTTATTTTGTACATTAGTCACAGCTATAAACTTTTAATATTTTTAACATGACACAAATTTTAGAAGCATTAAAAACAGCGGGTCTGACCAACATGGAGATCGGACAATTGATCAATCGGCATTTGAACGATTTTGATACCATTGATCCTGCCTTACGCACCGACGCCCCTTTTGACAACTACACTCAGGACCTGGCTGTGAGAACTACTTATTACCAAAAAGGACTGGCGCAGGCGCAAAAGAACGAAGAAACCGAAAAAATTGTTTTGGCCGATAACGATCGCGACAAATCAGGAAAAGCGTTCAGAGCTGGCTTGAAACTGTATGCTCTTTCCGACGATCCACAGGAAGTTGAAGCCAGCCGCGCGCTCTCTATTTTATTAAGCCCTTATAAAGATTTTGAAACGTTAAACTACGAAGCTCAAACGATCGCAATGGATAAATTGATTGGCGAACTTTTAAGTCCAGCGTATAGCAATAAGGTTAGCTATTTGCAGATGGACAGGTATGTTTTGCGTATGCAAGCGACCAACAATGCATTCAAAACACTATTTAGCGGTCGCATGGTGGGTACAGCAATGACCGAAACCTACGACATGAAAACCCTCCGTAGAGATTTAGTAAATAAATATGGCGACTTTGCCAAATATGTACTTGCAATGGCCAAAGCCAACCCCGACAACCAGTTGTTTGCAAAAGCGCTCAACCTGTTGAACACCGCCCGTAAATACTACAACGATATGGTGTCGAAGCGCACCGCCCCCAAAGCCGCAAAAGAAAAACCGGCCGTATGAAATAGTTTGTGGTTATTGACGAAAATCGAAACCCTCCGACCCTTTCTGAAAAGGCGGAGGGTTTTGAATTTTTATAGGAAGAGAATTTTCTGTAAACGAGGCGCTGAAATCCGACAGGAAGTTTGCTATTATAGCACTTGTTTCTCGTCAATTACAACTATTAGAATTCTTGCTTAAATAAATACATTTCCAAATTTTCAGGTTCTATCTTATTCTCTTCTGCTAGCTTATGGATTAAGTTATTGTATTTGATATAATCGCAAAATTTTGACGATGGTCCAATATTTATGATTTCATAAATTTCCTTTGGTGCAGTAAGCTTAACTAATGAATCAGCAACTTTCATGTCAAAAATGATAGCATAATCTCTTTCTTGTCTTGCTCTAGTAGCGAAATACAGGACTTTTGTCAAGTAGCTAATTCCAAGACCTTTGATTTCCATTAATTCAAAAAAAGATTTTTTCAATCGATCTACCTCATTACCTCCAATATAGTCAATCGCTAATTTAATTTTATTTCTATTTTCATCATTTTCAATATAAGATTTTGTCCGATATGTTCCATAACCAGCATTTCCAAATCCCCAAACCATGCTTAAAAGAAAAGGCCGTATAAATTCGCTGTCATTGTCGCTATTAAAATAGCACTTAAAAGCGTTAATAACGTCTTGCCTTGAGATTCCTATATTCTCAAAATCAGAAATTAAACATTTACAATTTTCATTTAGATTTTGCCAACTTTTAGGATCGTAATTAAACTTAGAATCTGTCAATGGGTTTAATCCTTGAATCTTTTGTATTTGTTCGGAAGTGAATTTTAACATTTAGTGAATTTTAGTTCATCCTACTTTGGGCTATAAAAACAACAAAGCTAACTTTTAAAAAATGTTTAACACTAATAAAAACATAAAAGCTGAATAAACTTTTACGATACCCCATAACCATTAACCTAATTTTCGTATTTGAAGCGAATAAGGTTGAAAACCAATAGGTGCAATGACTGCTACTGAGGTTGGGGAAATAGAAATAAGATAAAAAATTATCACTAGTTTTACTTTCAATTATATTCAAACATTTCTATGTATTTCAAATTAAGCCAATCACAGGAAATTGATTTACTCAACCACCCCGAAACCGGAATGGGGTACCAAATTATTGAAGCAAACAAAGCTGGTAGTTATACCCGTGAAAAATTTCTTGTACTAAATTCTGAACTTGTCATTGAAATGAACGGTTATGAAACCCAAATGATAAGTTTTTTAGTCAATACTGGTATCCAAAACATCAAAGCCGGAGCAGAATTAATCTCCTTAAATTCGATTACGGTACTCAACGAAAAACAATTTCGCAATCAGGCAAATGAACCAAAAAGTGATAATGAGAAAGGTGCATTAGACAATCCGATAGAAAGTGCCGATGGAAAAGAAATTTTTGTGCGCCTTTCAGCATTTGACGATGATAAAAGAATTGACAAAGTCAATAAGAGCCTCAGACCTGGTAGCTTTACAACTACTGAAGATGATTATGTCGTTTGCAAATTTATGAATGACGATCCTGTTGAACGTTATGCCTTGCCTAATAACGATGAAATAAAATTTGCTTTCTACATAAAGCCAGTTAAATCAGACTCGATGCAAAGAGGCCGTGTTCAGCCGGCAAATGGAAAACGAGGAGGAGGAAAAGAAGCCTATTTTGCCAATGGAACTGCATCAGGAACATTCTTCGATCAAACACCGTATTAAAAATCATGGAAACAAAAACGATTAAATTACCCGATAGTTTTATAAGTATTCTGGTCAATCTTCCGGAAAGTGGGATGGGTTATCAAATTGTAAAAGTGATACTGCGAAGCGGAAAGGTTTTGCATAAGCATAAAGTCCTTAATTCAGAAATATTAATGCTGGAGGAAAACGAACTTATTCAGGCCCGAGATATTGCGAATATTGAATTGGAAAGCAGATAAAGAATTTTTGATTCGCCTCCTAATAAAAAAAAGGCCGTCCCAATTTTCATTGAGACGGCCTTTGCATATAGATTTTAAAATCCTTTAGGCTATTGGAATGGGCCCACCAAACGACATAGGAGGAATTTGCGGGTCGTGTCCACGGACGTTTTTAATCGCGCCATTGACACTTTCGAATTTCTGTATGTTTTCCTGAAGGGCCAACAGCAACCGTTTTGCATGTTCGGGAGTTAAAATAACCCTCGATTTCACATTGGCTTTCGGAATTCCAGGCATTACCCTCACAAAATCAAGTACAAATTCAGAACTTGAATGGGTAATAATAGCCAGATTGGAATAGATTCCCTGAGCAATCTCTTCGGTAAGCTCAATCTGCAGCTGATTGTTATTTTTCTGATCTTCCATAATTCATCAATTAAAAACGATCCGAATCTTTTCCATCTATCAACTTGTCATATTCATCACGCGAACCAACAACCAGATTCTTGTATTCTTTTAATCCGGTTCCGGCTGGGATCAAGTGACCACAGATTACGTTTTCTTTCAATCCGTCGAGATAATCCACTTTGCCATGAATGGCAGCTTCGTTCAAAACCTTGGTGGTTTCCTGAAATGAAGCAGCCGATAACCAGCTACGTGTTTGAAGTGCAGCGCGAGTAATCCCCTGAAGGATCTGGCTCGAAGTGGCAGGGACAGCATCGTTGGCTTCAACCAGTTTCTTGTCACGACGACGTAAATTAGAGTTTTCGTCTCTTAAGCGGCGCGACGTAATAATCATACCTGGTTTTAAGCTATCTGAATCACCGGCCTCAGTAACAATTTTCTTGTTATAAATCCAATCGTTCTCGTGAAGGAATTCGTGTTTGTCAACAATCTGTTTTTCAAGAAAACGGGTATCGCCCGGATCGTCGATCTCAACCTTGCGCATCATCTGGCGAATGATCACCTCGTAATGCTTGTCGTTGATTTTCACACCCTGCATCCGGTACACATCCTGAACTTCATTCAAAATATATTCCTGAACGGCAGTTGGGCCTTTGATGGCAAGGATATCCGATGGTGTTGTAGCGCCGTCGGAAAGCGGTGTTCCGGCACGAATATAATCGTTTTCCTGAACCAGAATCTGGCGTGAAAGCGGAACCAAATAGCGTTTAACTTCTCCGGTTTTCGAAGTCACCACGATCTCGCGGTTACCACGTTTGATTTTTCCCAAAGAAATTTCGCCGTCGATTTCCGAAACAACTGCCGGATTGGATGGATTTCTGGCCTCGAACAATTCCGTTACACGAGGCAAACCACCGGTGATATCACCAGCTTTACCTGCTGCACGCGGAATTTTGACCAAAACAGCTCCAGCTTCTACAATAGCGCCATCCTCAACAGCCATGTGACCACCAACTGGTAAATTATAAGTTCGGATAGTGTCACCCTTTTCGTCCAGAATTCGCAATCCCGGATTTTTGGTTTTATCCCTTGTTTCAATGATTACTTTTTCCTTATAACCGGTCTGTTCATCCGATTCTTCGCGGTATGTAACGCCATCGATCACTTGATCGAACGAAATTTTTCCCTTGAACTCGGTGATGATAACTCCGTTATATGGATCCCATTCGCATATCAGCATTCCTTTTTTCACTTCCTGTCCATTATCGATGTACAGTTTTGATCCGTAAGGAATGTTGTGAAGCGAAAGTTGAATTCTTGTATTTTTATCAATGATTCGTAATTCAGCCAAACGGCTAACCACAATGTAGGTTTTTACACCGGTGTCGTTAACTTGTTCAACCATGCGCAATTCATCAATTTCAGCAATACCGTCGTATTTCGATTCGATGGTCGACTGTGTTGAAATGTTACCTGCGATACCCCCAACGTGGAAAGTACGAAGCGTAAGCTGCGTTCCAGGTTCCCCGATTGATTGGGCTGCAATAACACCCACCGCTTCACCGCGCTGAACCATTGTACTTCCTGCCAGGTTTAATCCGTAGCATTTGGCACAAACTCCAACTTTTGATTCACAGGTTAATACTGAACGTATTTCAACAGATTCGATTGGTGAATCTTCGATTTTCTGAGCAATCTCATCGGTAATAATTTCACCTGAAGCCACGATTAATTCTCCGGAAAGAGGATTGTAAATATCGTGAACGGTTGAGCGTCCAAGAATCCGTTCGGTTAAAGAAGCGACAACTTCTTCGTTATTTTTAATTGCCGAAGCAATCAAACCACGTAAAGTGCCACAATCTTCTTCATTAATGATCACATCCTGGGCAACATCAACCAAACGACGGGTCAGATAACCGGCATCAGCCGTCTTCAGCGCAGTATCGGCCAAACCTTTACGGGCACCGTGAGTCGAAATAAAGTATTCCAAAACCGACAAACCTTCTTTAAAGTTCGCCAAAATTGGGTTTTCGATGATTTGAGATCCGGTTGATCCTGATTTTTGAGGTTTTGCCATCAAACCACGCATTCCGCAAAGCTGACGAATCTGCTCTTTAGAACCACGGGCTCCTGAATCAAGCATCATATATACCGAATTGAATCCCTGACGGTCGGTGCTCAATGTTTTCATTACTGAATTGGTCAGTTTTGCATTGGCATGTGTCCAAATATCAATTACCTGGTTGTAACGTTCGTTGTTGGTGATGAATCCCATGTTGTAATTCGACATGACCTCTTCAACTTCAGCGTAACCGGCATCCACAATTTCTTTTTTATCAACCGGGACAACCACATCGCTCAAATTGAACGACAGTCCACCACGATAAGCCATGGTATAACCCAAATCCTTTATTGAATCGAGGAAATCAACAGTTACAGCATTACCTGTCTTTTTATAGATATCAGAAATGATCGTACGTAGCGATTTCTTTGTCAATATCTGGTTGATATATCCAACTTGTTTCGGTACGGATTGGTTGAAAATGATACGACCAACGGTTGTTTCGATGATGTGTTTAAACATTTCTCCGTTTTCGTCCACATCTTCTACTTTCACCTTGATAATCGCATGCAAATCAATCACACCTTCGTTGTGAGCAATGATAACTTCTTCCGTAGAATAGAAAATCATGCCTTCACCACGAGCTCCGTTACGAGGTTTGGTCATATAATATAAACCAAGAACCATGTCCTGTGAAGGAACCGTTATTGGAGCGCCATTTGCAGGGTTCAGAAGGTTGTGCGATGCAAGCATCAGCATTTGAGCTTCCAAAACGGCAGCATTTCCAAGTGGTACGTGAACGGCCATCTGGTCACCATCGAAGTCGGCATTGAAACCGGTACAAACGAGCGGGTGCAACTGGATGGCTTTCCCTTCAACCAAAACCGGCTGGAATGCCTGAATAGATAAACGGTGCAGCGTGGGTGCACGGTTAAGCATAACCGGGTGACCTTTTAATACGTTTTCAAGAATATCCCAAACTACAGGATCTTTGCGGTCGACAATCTTTTTTGCCGATTTTACTGTTTTCACAATACCACGTTCAATCAGTTTTCGAATGATAAATGGTTTGAAAAGTTCAGCAGCCATATCTTTTGGCAGGCCACATTCGTGCAGTCTTAGTTTTGGCCCGATTACAATTACCGAACGTGCTGAATAATCGACACGTTTACCCAACAAGTTCTGACGGAAACGACCTTGCTTCCCTTTCAAACTGTCGGACAAAGATTTTAATGCGCGGTTATTCTCAGTCTTAACAGCATTTGATTTTCTTGAATTATCGAACAATGAATCAACAGCTTCCTGAAGCATACGTTTTTCGTTACGTAAGATCACTTCCGGAGCTTTGATTTCAATTAGTCGTTTCAAACGGTTGTTGCGGATAATTACCCGACGGTACAAATCGTTCAGATCCGAAGTGGCAAAACGGCCACCATCGAGTGGAACCAACGGACGCAAATCAGGTGGAATTACCGGTACGACCTTAACAATCATCCATTCGGGACGATTAATGTTTTTGCTGGCCCGGAAAGCTTCTACCACGTTCAAACGTTTCAATGCTTCGTTTTTACGCTGTTGTGAAGTTTCGGTGTTTGCTTTGTGACGAAGGTCGAAGGACATTTCGTCCAATTCGAGGCGCTGTAAAAGAGTGTACAACGCTTCGGCACCCATTCGTGCGATGAATTTATTTGGATCAGCATCATCCAGATATTGGTTTTCTTTGGGTAAAGAATCCAGAATATCGAGGTATTCTTCTTCGGTAAGGAAGTCAAGATATTTTACGCCATCCTGAGCTTTTATACCGGCATTGATGACCACATATCTTTCGTAATAAATAATTGCATCAAGTTTTTTTGTAGGTAAACCCAACAGGTAACCAATTTTATTGGGCAACGATTTGAAATACCAAATGTGGGCAACCGGAACAACCAACGAAATATGTCCCATACGCTCGCGACGGACTTTTTTCTCGGTTACCTCTACCCCACAGCGGTCACAAACGATTCCTTTGTAACGAATCCGCTTGTATTTACCGCAATGGCACTCATAATCCTTCACAGGTCCGAAGATTCGTTCGCAGAACAAACCATCGCGTTCAGGTTTATAAGTCCGGTAATTTATCGTTTCTGGTTTCAATACTTCTCCATGAGACCGTTCGAGAACTTCTTCAGGCGAAGCCAGACTGATACCAATTTTGGCAAAGCTACTTTTAACTTTATTGTCTTTTCTGAATGCCATATATCGATCGTTATTTTAACAAATTTATATCCGAAAAATCAAATCAATTTTTCTTAAATTAATCAAGGTTCACACTCAAACCAAGACCGCGCAATTCGTGAAGCAATACGTTCAGTGATTCAGGAATACCAGCGGCTGGCATTGGTTCTCCTTTCACAATTGATTCGTAGGCTTTTGCTCTTCCCAATACGTCATCCGATTTCACGGTCAGAATTTCCTGGAGAATGTTGGATGCACCGAATGCTTCGAGAGCCCAAACTTCCATTTCCCCAAAACGCTGTCCTCCGAACTGAGCTTTACCACCCAATGGCTGCTGAGTAATGAGTGAATATGGTCCGATTGAACGTGCATGCATTTTATCTTCAACCATGTGACCCAGTTTCAGCATATAAATCACTCCTACAGTCGCTGGTTGGTCGAAAGGTTCGCCAGTACCACCATCGCGCAAATAAGTCTTGCCGTAACGTGGGACGCCAGCCTGATCGGTATATTCACAAACCTGATCGAGTGTAGCACCATCGAAAATCGGAGTTGCAAATTTCAATCCCAATTCTTTTCCAGCCCAAGCCAAAACAGTTTCGTAAATCTGTCCAAGGTTCATACGTGAAGGCACCCCAAGTGGGTTAAGCACGATATCAACCGGAGTTCCATCTTCAAGGAATGGCATATCTTCATCACGAACAATACGTGACACAATACCTTTATTTCCGTGACGTCCGGCCATTTTATCACCAATTTGCAGTTTACGCTTTTTAGCAACATACACTTTTGCAAGCTGAATGATTCCGGCAGGAAGCTCATCTCCAATGGTAACATTGTAGCGTTTCCGTTTAGATACAGCTTCGGCCTCTTTATGCTTCATGATGTAATTGTTGATAAGAGCGAAAATCATGTCGTTCTTATCTTTATCTGTAGTCCATTTTGCAGGATTTATAGTCAGATAATCAATTTCCTGAAGTTGTTTTAAAGTGAACTTGATGCCTTTTCCAATGATATCGCCGCCATAATAATCTTTAACGCCCTGACTGGTTTTTCCATTCACCAAAGTGAATAGTTTATCTTCCAATTTGGCACGTAAAGCTGATGCATGACGATCAAACTCTTCGTCGATTGAATCGAGTAAAGGTTTGGTAGCCATCTTTCCTTTTTTATCTTTTACAACGCGCGAGAATAATTTTTTATCGATAATTGTTCCGTTGAGTGAAGGTGATGCCTTTAAAGACGCATCTTTTACATCGCCAGCTTTATCACCAAAAATAGCGCGAAGCAATTTTTCTTCCGGCGAAGGATCAGATTCACCTTTAGGAGTAATCTTTCCTATCAGGATATCTCCAGGTTTTACAACTGCTCCAACACGAATCAATCCGTTTTCGTCTAGATTTTTAGTAGCTTCTTCGCTAACATTTGGAATATCAGAAGTAAATTCTTCAACACCCCGTTTGGTATCGCGAACTTCCAACGAATATTCGTCAACATGAATTGAGGTAAATATATCATCCCGAACAACACGTTCGGAAATTACGATAGCATCCTCATAATTATATCCCTGCCAAGGCATAAAAGCCACTTTCAGATTACGTCCCAAAGCCAACTCTCCACCTTGAGTAGCATATCCTTCGGTAAGTACCTGACCTTTTTTTACGCGGTCGCCTTTAAACACAATAGGTTTAAGATCGACTACTGTACCCTGATTGGTTTTTTGGAATTTAGAAATCTTATAAGTAACAACTTCCGGGTCAAAGCTTACAAATCGTTCTTCGTCACTCTTGTCGTAACGAATCAAAATTTCATCGGCATCAACGTATTCAACTACTCCATCATCTTCGGCAACAACTAATACGCGCGAATCAATCGCTGAACGGGCTTCAAGTCCGGTTCCTACAATTGGAGCCTCCGGACGGAGAAGTGGAACCGCCTGACGCATCATGTTTGAACCCATTAATGCACGGTTGGCATCATCATGTTCAAGAAAAGTAATCAATGATGCAGCAACAGAAGCAATCTGGTTAGGACCAACGTCCATAAGATTAACATCAGTTCTGGGTACAATCGGATAGTCACCGTCCAAACGAGATTTTACTCTGGCATTTATAAAGTTACCTTCGTCATCGATCGGAGCATTTGCCTGAGCAATAACTTTACCTTCTTCTTCTTCGGCTGTAAGATAAATCGTACCTTCAACCGTAAGATCAACCTTTCCGTTTTCAACTTTACGGTAAGGCGTTGAAATGAACCCTAAATCCGTCACTTTCGCAAAAACACAAAGCGAAGAAATCAAACCGATGTTTGGGCCTTCAGGTGTTTCAATCGGACATAAACGTCCGTAATGAGTAAAGTGGACGTCACGTACCTCAAAACCAGCTCTTTCACGCGAAAGACCGCCTGGTCCTAAAGCAGACATACGTCGCTTATGTGTCATTTCAGCCAATGGATTTGTTTGATCCATGAACTGCGACAAGGCGTTTGTTCCGAAGAACGAATTGATTACAGATGATAATGTTTTTGAATTAATCAGATCGATTGGAGTAAATACTTCGTTGTCACGTACATTCATACGTTCACGAATTGTGCGAGCCATTCGAGCTAATCCAACGCCAAACTGATTAAACATCTGCTCGCCGACAGTACGAACACGACGGTTACTTAAGTGGTCAATATCATCGACATCCGTCTTTGAGTTAACCAGCTTAATTAAATATTTAATAATCTCAATAATATCTTCTTTGGTTAAAACCTGAACTCCCATATCTATGTTGAGGTTCAGTTTTTTATTGATCCTGTAGCGACCAACTTCACCAAGATCATATCTTTTTTCAGAGAAGAAAAGTTTATCAATAACATCTCTGGCTGTAGCATCATCAGGCGGTTCAGCGTTACGCAATTGCCTGTAAATATGAAGTACAGCTTCTTTCTCAGAATTACACGGGTCTTTTTGAAGTGTATTATATATTATCGCAAAATCCTGGAGATTTTGGTCTTCTTTATGAAGCAAAATGGTTTTTGCTCCTGAATCTATGATTTCGTCAATATGATCGTTATCAATAATAGTTTCGCGATCGATAACAACCTCGTTACGCTCAATAGATACAACTTCGCCGGTATCTTCGTCAACGAAGTCTTCTACCCAAGTCTTCAAAACACGGGCAGCCAACTTACGACCAACGATTTTCTTTAAACCAGATTTAGATACTTTAATTTCATCAGCGAGGTCGAAAATTTCAAGAATGTCCTTGTCACTTTCAAATCCGATTGCACGAAGCAATGTGGTAACTGGTAATTTTTTCTTACGATCAATGTATGCAAACATAACACTGTTGATGTCGGTTGCAAATTCGATCCATGATCCTTTAAAAGGAATAATCCTGGCTGAATAAAGTTTTGTACCATTAGCATGCATACTCTGACCGAAGAATACCCCGGGAGAACGATGCAACTGAGAAACAACCACACGTTCAGCTCCATTAATAACAAATGTACCTTTTGGAGTCATGTAAGGAACAGTACCCAAGTAAACATCCTGAACAACAGTATCAAAATCCTCATGTTCAGGGTCAGTACAATATAATTTTAACTTCGCTTTTAACGGTACACTAAAGGTTAATCCACGCTCAATGCATTCTTCAATGGCATATCGAGGCGGGTCAACCGAATAGTCAACAAATTCAAGAACGAAATTATTTCTGGTATCCGTAATAGGGAAATTTTCCTCAAACACCTTACATAATCCTTCTGTTTTACGCTGATCGGGAGTAGTTCCTAATTGAAAAAACTCAATGAAGGACTTAATTTGTACCTCAAGGAAATCAGGGTAATCAAATACGGTTTTTGTTGAAGAAAAGCTAATCCTCTGGTTTTCAATTTTTACTGACATCTATGCATATTAATTAATTGAACTTATAAGATAAATATACAAAAAGGCATAGAACCCCACAAATGTGAGGTTCTAAACCATATCAACCTATCAATAAGGTCGTAAGACTTTTATTTAAGTTCAACTTCCGCTCCAGCTTCTTCCAATTGACTTTTTAATGATTCAGCCTCGTCTTTAGAAACTTTTTCTTTGATCGCTTTAGGAGCACTATCAACTACTTCTTTAGCCTCTTTCAATCCAAGACCAGTTAATTCTTTAACCAACTTAACTACAGCTAATTTTGATTGACCAGCTGCTTTCAGAATAACATCGAACTCGGTTTGAACAGCAGCTTCTACTTCTTCAGCAGGGCCAGCAGCAGCGGCAACAGCAACAGCTGCAGCAGCAGGTTCAATACCATATTCCGATTTTAAAATTCCGGCTAATTCATTTACTTCTTTTACAGTTAAGTTCACTAACTCTTCCGCAAGTGCTTTTAAATCTGCCATTTCGATAATGATTTTTTTAATATAATTATATAACTAACTTATTTCTCTTTCTCCCAATGTCTTCAAAACTCCGTGAATGATATTTCCACCAGATTGTAATCCTCCCAACACATTTTTGATCGGAGATTGTAATAATCCAATGACTTCACCAAGCAGTTCATTCTTAGACTTAATAGAAACTAATACATCCAATTGGTTTTCACCAATATAAATTGACTCCTGAACATATGCGCCTTTAAAAATAGGCATCTTGTTTTTCTTTTTGAAGTCTTTAATCAATTTTGCAGGGATGTTTGCATCCTCACAAAACATTACGGAAGTATTGCCTTTTAGTACATCGTAAAGTTCTTCTGCATTTTTATTTGATGCTTCCAATGCTTTACGCAAGAGGGTATTCTTCACAACAACCAATTCTACTTGCTGTTTATTACACAAACGCCTTAAATTACTGGTTTTAGCAGCATTCAGGCTTTCAATATCAGTCAGATAAAAATGATTTGACGAATTGATCTGCTCTGTAAGACTACCGATAATTTCGTATTTTTCTGATCTTTTCATATCAATTCGTTTACTTTTCAGAGACAGACTTTTGTTCAACTTGTATCCCCGGACTCATAGTACTCGACAGATAAATACTTTTTACGTATGTACCTTTAGCCGCAGAAGGTTTAAGCTTAATCAAAGTATTAACAAATTCAGTAGCATTTTCAACCAACTTCTCAGGTGCAAATGAAACTTTACCAATTGAAGTATGAACAATACCAAATTTGTCGACTTTGAAGTCAATTTTTCCAGCTTTAACTTCAGCAACAGCCTTTCCTATATCCATTGTAACTGTACCACTTTTGGGGTTTGGCATTAAGCCACGTGGACCTAAAATACGTCCAAGAGCACCAACTTTCCCCATTACAGGTGGCATAGTAATGATTACATCTACATCAGTCCAACCGCCTTTGATTTTTTCAACATAGTCGTCTAGACCAACATAATCAGCTCCAGCATCTTTGGCCTCCTGTTCTTTTTCAGGAGTAACCAGGGCCAACACACGTATTTCTTTACCAGTTCCATGCGGTAAAGTAACTACGCCCCTAACCATTTGATTAGCTTTTCTAGGATCTACTCCAAGACGAACATCAATATCAACTGAAGCATCAAACTTTGTAAAAGCAATTTCTTTTACAAGCGAAGAAGCTTCTTTTAATGTATAAATTTTCCCCTTTTCGAGTTTTTCCAGAGCAAGCTTTTTATTCTTTGTAATTCTGCCCATTTTTGTAATTTTAATTAGTTTGTCGATGGGCGTTCGCCTACAACAGTGATACCCATACTTCTGGCAGTACCAGCTACCATGCTAATAGCTGCATCAAGTGAGAAACAGTTAAGGTCTTCAAATTTGATTTCTGCAATAGCCTTTACTTGTTCCCAGCTAACAGAACCAACTTTGTTAACGTGAGGTTCGGAAGAACCTTTTTTCACTTTTGCAGCCTCTATAAGTTGCACAGCTACTGGGGGTTGTTTAATTACAAAATCAAACGATTTATCTGCATAAACAGTTATAACTACAGGCAATACTTTGCCTGCCAGGTCTTGCGTCCTACCATTAAACTGTTTGCAAAACTGCATGATGTTTACCCCTTTAGAACCTAATGCTGGGCCTATCGGAGGTGAAGGGTTAGCAGCACCCCCCTTAACTTGCAATTTAATGAATCCAGCAATTTCTTTAGCCATAATAAAATCGATAAATGATTTATTACTCCTTTTCTACTTGCATAAAGCTAAGCTCTAAAGGAGTTTTCCGTCCAAAAATTTTGACCATTACTTCAAGCTTCTTCTTTTCTTCATTGATTTTTTCAATGATTCCATTAAAGCCGTTAAATGGACCATCAATAACTTTCACAGTTTCTCCAACTACAAATGGAATATTCATTTCTTCACCTGATTCAGCCATTTCATCTACCCGACCAAGAATCCGGTAAACTTCTGACTGACGCATTGGAACTGGTTCCCCACTTTTTGTATCCCCAAGGAAGCCGATAACGTTGGGAATATTTTTTAAGAGGTGAGGAATTTCTCCAACCAGACATGCCTCAATTAAAACATAACCAGGAAAGAAATTTCTTTCTTTGCTGATTTTTTTTCCATTGCGAATCTGATATACTTTCTCTGTAGGAATTAAAACCTGTGAAACAAACTCCTGGAGACCAGCATTTGCAATCTCGTTTTCAATATATTCTTTGACTTTCTTCTCTTTCCCTCCAATTGCCCGAAGAACATACCACTTTTTTACGTTTTCGCTCATGTTGTACTCCAAAAGGAATTAATAAAATAATTTGTACACAAAGCTCATAATGTTTTCAAAAGAGAAATCCATTACAAAGACTATTAGTGCTATAATTAAGGAAGCAACCATTACGATGAAAGCACTATTCTGTAATTCTTTTCGTGTAGGCCAGGAAACTTTATGAACAAGCTCATTGTAAGCCTCTTCGAAATATAAGATAAGTTTCATTTTGTATGTTAAAAGATTAGGTACGGATGGTAAGGTTCGAACTTACATTTTTACTAAAATCAAAACTCCCGACTGAGTTACATCCGTAGAAAATTCCGAACATAAAGTCCGGAATTTTCCAACAGAATATTTTAGCAGGAAATTATGCAACAATTTCGGTAACCTGACCAGCACCTACAGTACGTCCACCTTCGCGAATTGCAAAACGAAGACCTACATTAAGAGCAACAGGATAAATTAATTGTACTTCAACAGAAACGTTATCCCCAGGCATAATCATCTCACGACCTTCCGGTAAATGAATTTCACCTGTAACATCAAGAGTACGAATATAGAATTGAGGACGATACTTATTATGAAATGGAGTATGACGTCCACCTTCTTCTTTCTTTAAAATATAAACTTCAGCTTTAAAAGTGGTATGAGGAGTAACTGAACCTGGTTTTGCAAGGATCTGTCCACGTTTAATTTCCTTTTTGTCAACACCACGCAACAATAAACCTACGTTGTCACCAGCTTGCCCATCATCAAGAATTTTACGGAACATTTCAACACCTGTACAAACAGTCTTACGACCTTCTGGTGCACCTAATCCGATTAGCTGAAGTTCATCACCAGTATGAACAACACCAGTTTCAATACGACCTGTTGCAACAGTACCCCGACCAGTGATTGAGAAAACGTCTTCAACTGGCATAAGGAATGGTTTATCAACATCACGTGGAGGAATTGGGATCCAATTATCAACTGCGTCCATCAACTCAAGAACTTTTTCTTCCCATTTTGCTTCACCATTCATAGCTCCAAGAGCAGAACCCTGTATAACTGGTGAGTTATCTCCGTCAAAACCATAGAAAGATAACAATTCACGAATTTCCATTTCAACAAGTTCAAGAATTTCAGGATCATCTACCATATCCACCTTATTCATGAAAACGACTAATCTAGGTACATTAACCTGACGAGCCAACAAAATGTGTTCGCGAGTCTGAGGCATAGGACCATCAGTTGCAGCAACTACAATGATTGCACCGTCCATCTGAGCAGCTCCAGTTACCATGTTTTTCACATAGTCAGCGTGTCCAGGACAGTCAACATGCGCATAATGGCGAGTAGCAGTTTCATACTCAACGTGAGCAGTATTAATAGTAATACCACGTTCTTTTTCTTCAGGTGCGCTGTCGATTGATTCGAATGATTTTACTTCACAATAACCCTTTCTTGCTAATACCATAGTAATAGCAGCAGTCAAAGTAGTTTTGCCATGGTCAACGTGGCCAATTGTACCAATATTGACATGGGCTTTTGCCCTGTTAAAGTGTTCTTTAGCCATAACTTTAATAAATTTTAAATTATTTTTTAAACTATCATCAGAGCTGAGGGCGAGAATTGAACTCGCGACCTCTTCCTTACCAAGGAAGCGCTCTACCCCTGAGCTACATCAGCATTTTTCCTATTTGAGCGGGAGACGAGATTCAAACTCGCGACCCTTAGCTTGGAAGGCTAATGCTCTATCGACTGAGCTACTCCCGCATTTTGAGGTTTAAAATCAAAAATATTCAAAGTATAAAATTTTACTCTGATACTTGGATACTCATACATTCTATCACTCTTTTTGTGGGGAGAGCAGGATTCGAACCTACGAAGGCGTACGCCAGCAGAGTTACAGTCTGCCCCAGTTGGCCACTTTGGTATCTCCCCAAACAAATTATTATAACTAGTCGAATAATGAGCCGAATCTCAGATTCGAACTGAGGACCCCGAGATTACAAATCACGTGCTCTGGCCAACTGAGCTAATTCGGCATTCTTTATACATCATGTCAAAAGCTCTATAAACAATCAAAATTCTGTTTACAGAGGTTTATTTTTGTCAAAATTCCTTATTAAGATTCTTGCCCAAAAAAGGTTTGCAAATGTATAAATATTTTATTTGAATTTGTAACAACCACTGAAAATTTATTTATCCTTCAACTTATCCTTAAATTTCGTTAATTGACGTCGAATTGCATCAATTGACAAATCAATTGCTTCTTCGAATGAATCAGCTTGTTTTTCTGCAAAAAGATAATCAGAACCAGGAATGGAAAGTTTAATTTCAGCAATTTTGTTGTTAGCTGTTTCAGGTTTGACAACCTTCATAATCACTTCAGCTCCGATAATTCCTTCGAAGTAGGTATCAAGTTTCAATAACTTTTTATTTACAAAATCAATTAATTTCTGATCGGCAGTAAAGTGTACCGTTTTTACCTGAATATTCATATTTTATCCTCCTAAATTTATGATCGTGGATGTGCCTGTCTATAAACTTTTTTAATTTTATCAAGAGAGGTATGTGTGTAAATTTGTGTTGCAGAGAGACTCGAGTGACCGAGTAATTCTTTGACAGCATTTAAATCGGCCCCCCGATTGAGCAAATGAGTAGCAAAAGTATGTCGAAGCACATGTGGACTTTTTTTATCTATTGTAGTAACCAAAGCTAAATTTTTACACACAACCCGATAAATATTTTTTTCATATATTGGGTTACCTTTAGAAGTCAGAAAAAAAGATTCAACAGGATTCCCAAATGACTCTGTTCGTTTTACCTTATACTCTTCAATCAATAAATTTAAGCTTCGGGGATAAGGAATAATTCGTTCTTTATTTCGCTTACCTATCACTTTAATCAAAAATTCAGTTTGATTAATATCAGCATCTTTTAAATGCATCAATTCAGCTAACCGCATTCCTGTTCCGTACAACAGACTTATTACTAATTTATCACGAAGTGCTTCAAAATCCTTTCCGAAAAAACCATCATCAAGTAGGTGATCCAAATTTTTTTCTTCGACAAATTGAGGTAGTTTTTTACGAACCTTTGGCACAATAACATTTACCAATTGGTTCTCTTTAACCACCTCCAGCCTCAATAAATATTTATAAAAAGACTTTAATGCTGATATTTTTTTATTTACAGTACGGGCAGAAATCCCATTGTCCATCAATTCAATAATCCAATCACGGACTATCTTGTCATTTATTCCTTCGACATTAAAATCCCCGATCGTTTTGACAAAAAACTCTTCAAACTGATCGAGGTCTTTTTTATAGGCAACTGCAGTTAAATGCGAATACCTTTTTTCGTATTTCAGGTAATTAATAAATGATTCCTGATGGGACATTAGTAAATAATTTTCAACATAAACAGGAACCTTCCAGATTTTTCTAGTCCTCCTGTCTCAGCAAATTCTCAATATAAATGGCCTTTTTAATTTCGGCCCTTCTTTCAATTGAAGGTTTTGTAAAAGCTTGCCTTTCACGCAATTCTTTCACAACACCTGTTTTTTCAAACTTTCTTTTAAATCTCTTAAGCGCTCTTTCGATATTTTCGCCTTCTTTTACTGGAATAACGATCATAAAATTATATTTTTTCTGGTTAAAATTCGAGCCGCAAATTTATGAATTAAACATTACGAATCAAATTATACCGAGAAAATTATTTTTAAAGAATTAATTGTCTTTCATTTCTGGATAAAACAACAAAAAAAAAATTGTTTTTGTTCTAAAAGTATGGCTTTAATCTGTTGTATTCATCCACATTTAAAATCAAACTGTCGCGCAGAACGGACAAATCATGAATTCTTCCATTTTTAGTTCTGAATTTTATAATTTTAAGTGCAATTTCATTTTGAAGGTATGGATGCCTTGAAAGCTCATTCACTTTTGAAAAATTAAGATCAAGTTTTCGAATTTTTGTAATATCAACTGTCAATTTATTCTCAATCTTCAAAATTGTCTGTTTGCCTAACCCATAAACTTCCGTCAACTGTTTTACAGAATAGAAACCTCCCAGTAAATCACGGTATTGCACGATTCGTTTCGATAATTTTTCGCCAATACCAGGTAATTGTTTAAGTAAAATCGTATCAGCAGAATTAAGCTCGACCGAAAATTCCTTGATCGCTGCTTTTTTCTCAGAATGTGAATCTTCAACACTTTCGATAACAAGGTAATTACCAATAACTTTCTTCTGATCATTATTGAGCCCAAGTATTTTAAAGAAATCCTTCTTGCCTTTAAACGATCCACCTTTGTTCTGATAGTCCCTGATAGATGCAATTTGTTTTTCAGATAATCCTAATCGATAGAATTCGGCATTCGTTGATTTATTCGGATCGAACATAAATAATTCAGTTTTGGATGCATCTGGAACAATCGTATTACTTTCATTCTTCAATACTAGATAGGGAGCTATTTTCTTGTAAATTGAATCAGTTACCCCATCTATCTTACTAAAATCTTCGACAATGTAGAATTTACCTCCTTTGCTTCTAAATATCAATAAGTTTTGCTTTACAGATTCTGGAAGATCAAGACGACTAAGACCAATTGAATCAATCGTATTGGGATTGAATCGAAAAAATTTTTGAAGAGGATTTCGCTGGGCTACCGAGTCATTTAGTAGCCCTAGATTATTGCGGGCCGAATCGAACAAGACAGTATCAATTCGAGCAGGAGTTTCGAAATAGAAGAAGATTTTATTGGCTATAGCCAATAAAAATATAATAACTAGGAGTATCGTGATTCCCCTGCGTTCGTTACGACTAAAGGTAAAATAGTCCTGAATAAATTGTTTGAATTTCATACGTCACTTTGGGTTTCACTAAATTACTTATTTTTTTTCAGATAAAAAAACCCGGCTAATTTAACCGGGTTCAAACAATTTTATATGTTATTAAATTAACTTCTATTAATATTATTCAGGTCATTACAAGCAATTTTCAACCTTTCGATCATCGATTCCTGACCTTTCCGTAACCATAAGCGTGGATCGTAAAATTTTTTATTTGGTTTGTCTTCTCCTTCAGGATTTCCGATTTGACCTTGAAGATATGCCCTATTCTGTGCTTCGTATTTACGAACGCCATCCCAAGTAGCCCATTGTGTATCGGTATCGATATTCATTTTTACAACACCATAAGAAATAGCTTCACGAATCTCTTCTAAACTCGATCCTGAACCTCCATGAAAAACAAAGTCAATTGGTTTATCAGCCAACCCATGTTTTGCAGAAATGTATTTCTGCGAATTATCAAGAATCTTAGGCGTAAGTTTCACATTACCTGGCTTATATACACCATGAACATTCCCGAAAGACGCAGCAATAGTAAAATTTGGACTAATTTTACTCAGCTCTTCATAGGCGTAATTCACATCTTCAGGCTGAGTATAAAGTAATGAGTTATCCATTCCAGAATTATCAACACCATCTTCTTCGCCGCCAGTACAACCTAATTCAATTTCAAGAGTCATCCCGATTTTGCTCATTCGGGCAAGATATTTTTTACAAATCTCAATGTTTTCCTGAAGTGGTTCTTCTGATAAATCCAACATGTGAGAGCTAAACAATGGTTTCCCATATTTTTCAAAATGTTTTTCACCAGCATCAAGAAGTCCATCAATCCAGGGTAACAGTTTCTTTGCTGCATGATCGGTATGCAATACAACGTGGATGCCATATAGTTCAGCGAGAATATGAACGGATTTTGCTCCAACAATGGCTCCTGCAATTGGTGCAAGCTGTCCGTCAAGTTTCAATCCTTTACCAGCATAAAACTGAGCTCCTCCATTCGAAAATTGAATAATAATCGGCGAGTTTACCAATTTTGCCACTTCCATCACAACATTAACAGAATCTGAGCCGATTACATTAACGGCAGGCAACGCAAAATGCTCTTCCTTTGCAATTTTGAACACCTTCTGTAAGTCATCGCCAGATACTACTCCGAATTTTACAACTTCTGAAATTTTCGTCATTGTTCTATTATTAAGATTATACTAATCAGTCCTTTAATAAATTAATCTCTTAGAATATAACTAATCAGGACTGATATTGTTCAAATCGAAGATAATAAAATCAACAACTAATTGATATCCTGAACTATAAATTCTTGTCTGTTTTTAATTCGCTTTTTAGTTGTCAGATGCCGCTTGTTTAGCCGGCAGGGAATTCATTATTAGTTAAACCTCAGTGTGCGAAAATTTAGATCAAGGCTCGTTTCATCGCATTTAAATCCGTATTTTCTATCTGATAAGCTGAAACAAGGATGGCATTTTCAAAAGAATGGACTGAATTTGTTAAGGATTTTTTAAAAGACAAGCTCAATGCTATGAATAAACTGATTTTAAGCAATAAATCATTACTATTGTAACACTTTAAAAATACCCAAAATCATATCTTTAATCAATTAAAATTCACAAAATGAGTACTAGTTATAAAGACTTAGGACTTGTAAACACGAAAGAGATGTTTGCAAAAGCAGTTGAAGGCGGATATGCAATTCCTGCGTACAACTTTAACAACATGGAACAGCTTCAGTCAATCATTCAGGCTTGTGTTGAAACTAAGTCTCCAGTTATTCTCCAGGTATCATCCGGAGCTCGTAAATATGCCAACTCAAATTTGCTACGAAATATGGCAAAAGGAGCTGTGGAATATGCAAAAGAACTAGGTTGTGAAATTCCGATTTCACTTCATCTCGATCACGGCGACACGTTCGAACTTTGTAAAGACTGTATTGACAGTGGGTTCTCTTCAGTAATGATCGACGGCTCACACTTCTCTTTTGAAGAGAACATGGCACTAACGAAAAAAGTTGTTGAATACGCACACGCACATGGGGTAACTGTTGAAGGCGAACTTGGTGTATTAGCTGGCGTTGAAGACGATGTTGTTGCTGAAAAATCGCACTACACCAAACCTGAAGAAGTAATAGAATTTGTCTCTCGCACAGGTGTTGATTCATTGGCTATTTCAATCGGAACATCTCACGGAGCTAACAAATTCACTCCTGCACAGTGTACACGTAACGAGAATGGCGTGTTGATTCCACCTCCACTCCGTTTCGACATTCTGGAAGAAATCGAACAAAAACTTCCCGGATTTCCAATCGTGCTTCATGGCTCTTCTTCTGTTCCACAAGAAGATGTTGATACCATTAATAAATTCGGTGGTGCATTGAAAGATTCAGTTGGTATTCCGGAAGAGCAACTTCGCAGGGCAGCCAAATCAGCTGTTTGCAAAATCAACATCGATTCTGACGGACGCTTGGCAATGACTGCTGCTATCCGGAAAGTATTTGCTGAAAAACCGGGAGAATTTGACCCACGCAAATATTTAGGACCCGCCCGTGACGCATTGAAAGAACTCTACAAACACAAAAACATCAACGTTTTAGGTTCTGCTGGCAAAGCATAATACGACGTTTTTCAAAGATAATAAAGAGGGATGGCTTAGGCTATCCCTCTTATTTTTCGTTGATGCCTGAAATAAAAATCAGTGATTAATCAAGATACTCACTCAGCTATTCAGATTGAAACAATTAGAATGGGTACCCAATTGCAAAAGAAAGATTAAAATCATTACTTGTAATTGGATAATTTCCAGGGATAAAACGAGCACCTTCAGGCAATGAAGGATCCCGCAATTTCAAACCAAGATCAAGTCGAAATAGAAAGTAGGTGAAATCAAATCGCATGCCGGTACCAGTTCCTATTGCAATTTGTTTGTAAAACTGATCGATCTTAAAAACAGCACCTTCTCGATTGTCTTTGTAATTGATTGCCCAAATATTCCCAGCGTCTAAAAACAGTGCACCTTCAATCAGCCAAAACAATTTAAAACGATATTCAAGGTTTGCTTCCAGCTTAATATCCGAAGATTGATTCGGATAATTCGGATAAGTACCAGGCAATTTATACGAACCTGGACCTAATGATCTAACCTGCCATGCCCGTATACCATTCGCACCACCTGTAAAGTATTTCTTTTCAAACGGCAAAACATTAAAATTACCAAAGGGAACCCCAATCCCTGCGAATGTACGACCTACTATCGAACTCAACCTATTAATGATATGTCCGTAGCGATATTCAAAATCTCCTTTCAGATATTCGGCAAAACGTGTGTTTAAAATCTCATAATACGAGCTAACTTGATTCGTTATTGAATCCTTCTCTGTAATTTTTGCTTTATTTATCAGTCTGGAGTAAAGGGAAAGCATATTTCCAGCTGATTCAATATTAAACTTATAGAACATATAATCTTCCCGTTTATTAATATTCTGGGTGTTGTACATCCAGGTATAGTTGGAAGCAAAAATCAGGTGATCGGTAAAACTACTTTTAATATATAAATCTTTAATTGAGTTGATGAAGTCAGAATTAGGATCATAAATATGCACATAGTTTAAATCAATCAAATTTAACGTATGTAGCAGATATTCTGTAGTTTTCCAATTGTAGCCAAATTTTAAATTAGTAATGGTGCGCGTATAATCCGGACGTTTTTGATAATTATAACCAATCGTAAACTTTGTTTCGGGTATCTGAAAAGTAAACATTCGTTTGCCCTTGATAAAACTTAAAAACTTAGGTATCGTCAGGCTTGATTCCAATCCGAACTCTTGTGTATTAAACACATTACTATTTATTAATTGTCGTTCGCGCGCTTCTCTTAGCTGAATATCAAATACTTCAGCTCCTCCAAAAACATTTCGATGCTGATAATTCAGATTTCCTGCAACACCAAGGTTTCCTGAGGAATTGGTGCCTTCTAAATCGACGGAAAAATTTTTTCTAGGCATAGGCGACAACAGCATGGTGCAATCCAGAAGAGGTATTGAATCCTTGGTAATGGCATTTGTCTCATTAAATCCAATATTAATCAGTTTGAATTGTTTCAATCGATTTAAAGCGAGATAGGTCTTTTCGGCATTCAGCAAACTGTAAAAAGAGCTATCTTTCATTCGGTTCAAATCATAAAACAATTCAGGTTTATATCTAAGCTTCCCTGAATAAGTAAATATGTAATCTCCACGGACCAACGTATCTAGTACAATTTGATTGCCAGTTAGATCCGCAGCTTTGTAAGTTGGGTTAATCAAATAGTTTCTGACCTTATATTTTTGGTGCTCAGCCACTGCATTTTCTTCGTTCCTTACCGAAGCATCGTCAACCTTTATAGTTAAATCGACCCGGTTATTGTAAAAATTGGTATCTGCCTTGAAACTGATAAACTCTTCTGAAAACCTAAAATAACCTCTGTCTTTCAGATATTTGGTCATTCGTTGTCTTTCTGAATTTAATACATCCAGATCGAAAATATCCGCCGTTTTCAAAAGCCGGTTGACTGAATCTTTCAGAATAACATTACGCAAGAATGGGTCTTTAATCGAATAACTAAAATTACGAACCAGATAGGGCTGCTTAGCCTGAATATCAATAATCAGATTCAGTTTTCTTTTCTTCGGAACAATCACCAACGAATCTTTTACCACAGCATTGTAGTAACCTTTATTCTTCAAATAAATCAACAGTTGATCCCGGGTGCGTTGGATCTGAAATTCATCGTACAAGACAGGAGCTTCGCCAACCCTTTTCAGCCAATCGTTATCTTTTTTTGCCGACGACAAATTGTACAATCCCAAATAGAATTTAATGATTCCTAAAATCCGTTGATTCTCTTTCTGCCGGATGTGCGTTTTGATCTCGTCCCGTTTTAAATTGGTGTTATCGGCCTTTACCGAAATTTTGTTAAGCAAATATTTTCCTTCGGGTACAAAACGTGTCGAATTGCACGATCCTAAAAAGATGGCAAATACCAAGAGAATTAGAATTTTTAATGAAATATATTTGCTCTTAAGAATGAATAACATGATTTTGAATTTTTACAAAAATAAACAGAGCATTTGGTTCACAAATCATCGAGACCTTTTTATTTTTACAATTTCGAACGAAGAATCATAAAATATGTTGAGTAAAAACAAAATTAAGTTAATTCAATCGCTAAACCGGAAGAAAATCAGGGACGAAACCGGACTTTTTTTAGTTGAAGGCAATAAAATGGTTGAAGAGGCTCTTCGTTCTGAGCTAAAGATCGCAACGTTGGTCTGCACTTCCGAATTTCTTCATTTACATCCTGAAATCCAGTTCAAAGTCGATGAACTTATCGAAACCGACATGGAGACTATTCAAAAGGCCAGTTTATTGCAGAATCCGCAAAATTCACTGGCATTGGTTCTTATACCCGAACATCCGGTTCTGAATTTAACAGATGACCTTATACTTGCACTCGACTTTATTCAAGATCCAGGAAATTTGGGGAGTATCCTTCGAATTGCTGATTGGTTCGGCATTCATACCATAGTCTGTTCCGAGAATACGGTTGATGTATTTAATCCAAAAGTAGTTCAAGCTAGTATGGGCGCCATTTTTAGGGTAAATATACAATATACTAACCTTGAAGCTTTTTTAAACGATGCAAAAAACAACAAAACACCTATTTACGGAACTTTTCTGGAAGGGAAAGACATTTATAAAGAACAGCTTACTCCAAAAGGCATCCTGATTATGGGGAATGAAGGGAATGGGATTTCTGAACCAATAAGCCAACTTATAACTCATAGATTGTTTATTCCAAGCTTCTCGTCCAAAAAAAACAAATCGGAATCATTGAATGTATCAATTGCCGCAGCCATTTGTTGTAGCGAATTTAAACGGAGGTAAAAAAGCGATCAGTTACAGCATTCATGAAAACACAGAGAAAAGTGTGGCAAAATACAATAAACGAATACCTTACCTTATTTTTGATTTGAAATTTTCCGCAACCGCTTCAGCACAACGTTCACCATCCATGGCTGAGGATACTATTCCTCCTGAATATCCGGCACCTTCTCCACAAGGATAAAGCCCATGAATCTCAATATGTTCAAACGTATCATCCCGACGTGGAATCCTGATTGGAGAAGATGTACGAGATTCAACACCAACAATAATGGCCTCATTGGTAAGATATCCATGAGCTTTTCGATCGATCAGTTTGAATGCTTCCTGAAGCCTTGTACTGATCATTTCCGGAAGTATATCGTGCAAAGGAACTGAAGCCAGTCCCGGATGATAGGATGATTCGGGTAAATCCTGTGAAAAACGGTTATTCACAAAATCGGACATTCGTTGTGCCGGAGAAAACTGAGTCTGACCATTGAGCGAAAAGCAAAATCGTTCCAGTCTTCGCTGGAACTCAAGCCCTGCGAGTACGCCAAAATGCCTGAAATCATTCAGATCTTCAGGTCTGATTTCTACTACCATTCCTGAATTGGCAAAGTTTGTGTTTCTTTTGGTAGGCGACATTCCATTGATAACTATTTCGCCAGGAGCAGTGGCTGCCGGAACCATTATGCCACCGGGGCACATACAAAACGAATATACACCCCGCTGATTAACCTGTTCGACAAACGAATAGCTTGCAGGTGGCAAATATGGCCCCCGAAGTGGTCGTTTATATTGGATTGAATCAATAAGTGTCTGGGGATGTTCAGCTCTGACTCCAACTGCAAACGTTTTCGGCTCAATTGAAATTCCTTTCTCATACAACAGTTCAAAGATTTCGCGAGCAGAATGACCTGTTGCAAGTATAACAGCTTCTGCTTCAACAACATTTCCATCCGAAAGAATAATTCCAGTACAGAAATCATCTGCGACAATCAAATCAACGACCCGGCTGTTAAAATGGATTTCACCTCCCGCCAGAATTATTTTTTCTCGAATATTTCTTATTATTTCAGGAAGCATGTTGGTTCCGATGTGCGGATGTGCGTCAATCAAAATTTCAGGCAAAGCTCCATTGGCATAAAAAACTTCAAGAATTCGCCGGATGTTACCCCTCTTTTTTGATCTGGTATACAATTTCCCATCGGAAAAAGTACCAGCACCACCCTCTCCAAACCCATAATTTGAATCAGGATCAATCAGATGTTCACGGTGAATTTTGGCTATATCGCGTTTACGATCGCTGACATTTTTTCCCCTTTCAAAAAGAAGTGGCTTAAATCCAAGTTCAATCAATCGTAAAGCTGCAAAAAGTCCAGCGGGACCAGCACCAACGATGATAACAGTCGGCTTGTAGTCAACTGGGGCGTATTTAAATTCGATTTTTTCTTCAACAGGAATTTCATCCAAAAAAACTTCAAAACCAAGATTCACCCGAATCTCACGCTGTCTGGCATCAATCGATCTATGTTTGACGTTAATCAATTTAATTCGATCTTCATCAACATGAAGTTTTTCAGCTAAAACAGGTTTGTAAAATTGTTCGTCGGAAGCCAGTTTTGGCGATAGTGACAAATTGATTTCTTGTTTCAAGGCTATTCAAAATGAAAACTTACTAAAAACATATTGGACGATAACCTCGAAAAAGCATCGGAATACACCTGAGCTTGTGTGTTTTTAGGACCTTTATCAAGAACATTATCCAATCCAAAACTAAACTTTAATTCAGTCGAAAGTCTAAAAAACATAAGATAAGTATCCCAGCCAACTCCAGCTTCCAATGACGCACTAAAGGGTTTTAGCCGAACCAGATCTTCCTGTCCGCTTTTCGAAATATCAATTTGGTAAGCTCCGCCAGCGATCAAATAAGGTCTTTGGTTATTCATCCGTTTTGCTTTGTATTTCAACAACAGCGGAAAGTCAAGAAAAGTTGATTTTATAGAATAGAAATTTTTATTGCCTACATCATTAACATCCTGAACAGGAATATTATATACCAGTTTTCTTTCTCCAAACGACATACCGGGCAAAAAACGAAGATCAAAGCTTTCGGAAAGACGTAGATTGGTAACAATACCGACAGTAAAACCAGGAGTTAAAGTCGAAATATCAGCTCTGATTTTTTCTTTTCCGGTTAGTAGCACTCCATTAACTGTCTCAGGACTAAATTTAGGATTATCTCCAATATAGTTATAGTGACTGATATTAAAATCGACTGTATTAATACCGAGCGTAAAGCCAAAATGGATACGCTTATCGTCAAAGGTAGTCAGATTTTTTACCATTAACCGTTGTGCAAATGATGTCAGACCAACCAACAGAAAAAGCAGAATGTAGAAAATTCTCTTCACAATAAAAATGGTTATTTACTATTCGAATAACCCATAAAATTACAAATTATTGTATGATGGGTTATTTTTGAGCAATGTAAATGGTTGCAATTCCAAAGCTAAGTCTTTTTTGCTTCGTTCTTGAAAAACCAACATTTTGCAATATCGACAAAAATTTTTGATCGTCAGGAAAAGCCATGACCGATTCTGGCAAATAGGAATAAGCAGAGCTATCCTTGGAAACCAATCGGCCAATAAGCGGCAATATTCCGAAAAAATAGAAAAAATATAATTGTTTCATCGGGAAATACTTTGGTTTCGAAAACTCAAGAATAATTACAACTCCATCGGCCTTCAAAACTCTAAAGAATTCGTCGAGTCCGTTTTTAAGATTCTCAAAGTTTCTCACTCCAAACGCAACAGTTATTGCATCAAACTGCTCATCAGAAAAAGGCATTGCTTCTGAGTCTCCCTTCTGAAATTTGATTACCTGTTCCAGTCCCAGATTTTTGACTTTAGCGCGTCCAACATTCAACATCTGCTCCGAAATATCAAATCCAACAATTTCACGAGGATTCAATTTTGAAGCAGCAATTGCAAAATCTCCTGTTCCGGTAGCTACATCAAGTAAATGATCAAATTTAAAACCTGAAAGAATACGAATTGCAATCTTACGCCATAACCTATCAATTCCAAGAGAGAGAAAATGGTTTAAAAAATCGTACTTAGGAGCAATATGATCAAACATTTGTTCAACCTGTTGCTTTTTTTGCTGATCCGAATCTTTATATGGAATAACTTGCATGAGTCATTTGAACCAGTTAATTGGTAGGAGTCATTTTATCAATAAAACCGAAAGATTCATCATCAATACGGATTTCGCCCTTGGTAACATGACCTAGTGCAAAAAAAGGTACTTTCAGACTGCTCATCAAATCAACAAATTCGTCAACCTTTTTGGGTTCAACTCCAACAATGATACGCCCCATAGCCTCACCAAACAAAAATGCATCTTTGCGGATTTCGGCATCGGTTGTTATATCAAAACCAACTCCCGTAGGCATTCCCGAACGTAAAAGCGAGAAGAATAATCCACCTTTTCCTACCGGGCTGGCAGAACCTAGTAAACCTGATTCAATTAATCGTTTCATCACCTTATTTAATTTGACTTCAAAATCAATATCAAAAACAGGAAGTGAGGATTCGGTTATTTCATGATAAAATTCCAGATATTCAGAAGAATTTACATCATCAAATGATTTTCCAATCATGAATATATTTTTCCCCTTACTTTTAAAAACATGATTAACAATCTTATCTTTATCAGGGATAGACGCCATTATACTCACAATAATAGTAGGATAGACAGGGCCATGAGCCGAGAAATAATCAAATCTGATTTTCCGGTCAGCCAATTTAATATTAAATTTTCCGCATGCGTTTTCAAGCCCTTTTATTGCACCAGCAGCAATAAACTGACCATTTGGGTCAGTAATGTCAATATGATATAAAAATGAACTCACAGCCTCAGGAACAGCGCCAAAACAAATCATTTTACGCACAGCACGCGAAACTAATATTTCGGTTGCCTGCTGAGGATCCATTTCAAGATGATGATGTAATGCATGAGTTGAAATAGCCATCCATTGACCATTTTGAGAACAAAACATACCAATTTCATCATTCTCTCCGTTTGACATTTCTGAAACATCAATCGTTCCTTCAGTAAAATCATTAAAATAATTAATCGGAGCAAGATTTGGATCTGCCATCAAATTGAACACAATATCATGAATGTCCTGTTCTTCTGGTATTTGATCAATTGTTGATTCCTCGTATTTGTTATTTTCTTCGGTCGTCATGTATCAATTAGCTTTAAATACAGAAACAAAAATAATATAGTAGTTTGTTATTCCATAAGTTTTAAGGAATTTTTAATTTTAGAGTTCATAAAAATCTACATTTGTAATGAATAAGAAAATAGCCCTAATCACCGGTGCCACAGCAGGTATTGGTTATGAAACTGCCTTCCTTTTGGCCCAAAATAATTACAATTTAGTATTGACAGGGCGAAGAAAAGAACGTTTAGAATCCTTAAAAGACGAATTGCAGTCATCTTACGATTGTAAAATCCTTACCCTAAACTTTGACATACGTGACCGGACAAATTCAGAAACAGCTTTTAATAGTATTCCAGATGATTGGAAAGCCATAGATGTATTAATCAACAATGCCGGATTAGCAGCCGGATTAGCTCCTGTAAATTCTGCAGACGTCAACGATTGGGAAGACATGATTGACACAAACATAAAAGGTTTATTGTATACTACAAGAGCAATAACACCTTGGATGGTCGAAAGACAAACTGGGCACATCATCAACATTTCTTCAATCGCAGGTAAAGAATCATATCCAAACGGATCCGTTTACTGCGGAACGAAACATGCTGTTTCAGCAATTTCGAGAGCAATGAGAATCGAACTAATGCCCTACGGAATAAAAGTTACAACAATCGCTCCAGGAGCAGTTGAAACTGAATTCTCACTGGTTCGGTTCCGTGGCGATCAAGAAAAGGCAGAGCAGGTTTACAAAGGGTTTACTCCCCTTTCAGGAAAAGATATAGCTGAAACAATTCTATTTATTTTAAGCAGACCTACACACGTAAATATCGACGATTTGCTAATTATGCCGACAAATCAGGCTTCTGCCAGAGATTTTAACAGAAAATTTTAATCAAAGTAAAACAAGATTTATAAATGATCCTATTTGATTCCAAATACCTGAAAGAGTTTACCATTCAAATATTCAAAAGCATGGGTTGTCCTGAAGAACAGGCAAAAATTGCTGCTGATTGCTTAAATCAGGCTGATTTACGTGGTGTTGATTCACATGGCGTGGCCCGATTAAGTGGCTATGTACGCTTATGGGAATTAAAACGACTAAATGCAAACCCTGACATAAAAATAATTCACCAAACACCAAGTACTGCAGTTCTAAATGGAGATTTGGGATTAGGACTTGTAACTGCACCCCATGCAATGCAATTGGCAATCGAAAAAGCAAAGATTGCGGGCACTGGTTGGGTCGCGGTACAAAATTCAAATCATTACGGCATTGCCGGATACCATGCCATGATGGCGCTTGAACATGACATGATTGGCATTTCGATGACTAATGCAAGTCCTTTGGTTGCGCCAACTTTTTCAAAAAGTCGGCTTCTCGGAAC
>Ga0302296_1000426_pt1 | contig 35303 bp, 19 predicted proteins | sample III_Fen_N3_1_FD_194546 | JGI IMG/M metagenome (GOLD analysis project Ga0302296, IMG submission 194546) | Peat permafrost microbial communities from Stordalen Mire near Abisko, Sweden - III_Fen_N3_1 | ecosystem: Environmental > Terrestrial > Soil > Wetlands > Permafrost | place: Sweden: Abisko... | reverse complement strand
TAACTACGTGTACCTCAACACTGGCCTTTCAATTAACTTCAATGGCAAAAATTTCTATTCACGCAATGGATTACTCGATTTGCTGAAAGAAACAATGGGAAAAGACGAACCTCAATATCCTGTAATCCATCTCAAAGGCACAGATATCGAAATAGCATTTACTCATGGCGATGAATATGGTGAAGATTATTACTCATTTGTAAACGGACAAAATACAACGCAAGGTGGAACTCATCTTTTAGCGTTTAAAGAAACAATCGTTCAAACTCTTCGTGGATTTTTCAAGAAAGATTATGAACCTGCCGATATTCGCCAATCGATAGTTGCTGCAATTAGTTTAAGGGTTCAAGATCCCGTTTTTGAATCACAAACAAAAACTAAATTAGGATCGAAAGATGTTGGGCCAGATGGGCCATCGGTAAAGAATTTCATTAACGATTTCATTAAAAACACACTCGATAATTTCCTTCATAAAAACACCGAAACGGCAAATGCCATCTTGAAAAAAATTCAAGATTCGGAAAAAGAAAGAAAAGAAATTGCAGGTGTTCAAAAACTTGCCAAAGAACGTTCAAAAAAAGTAAGTCTTCACAACAAAAAACTTCGCGACTGCAGAATTCACTATAATTCAAATCACGAAAAACGCGAAGAAACAAGTATTTTCATTACCGAAGGAGATTCAGCAAGTGGTTCGATAACAAAATCGCGTAATGCTAACACGCAAGCTGTTTTTAGCTTAAAAGGAAAGCCTTTGAATACGCACGGACGCACCAAGAAAATTGTGTACGAAAATGAAGAATTCAATCTTTTACAAGCAGCATTAAACATCGAAGAAGGAGTAGAAAACATCCGTTACCGTAATATTATTGTTGCTACAGATGCTGATAGCGATGGTAAGCATATTCGCCTTTTATTATTGACATTTTTCTTAAATTTCTTTCCCGATTTAGTTCGCAAGGGACATGTTTTTATACTACAAACTCCCCTATTCCGCATTCGTAATAAGAAAAAAACTATTTATTGCTACACCGAAGAAGAACGTCAAAATGCAATGAAAGAATTGAGTCCAAATCCTGAAATTACTCGATTTAAGGGATTAGGTGAAATTTCGCCCGATGAGTTTCGTCATTTTATTGGACCAGAGATTCGCCTTGAACCAGTAATCCTTGGTCGAGACTGTTCTATCCATAACTTACTTGACTATTACATGGGCGAAAATACACCAGAACGCCAAAACTTCATTGTCGATAATCTTGTTATTGAACTCGATAAGGTTGAGGATAATGAATATTTAAAAGCAACGTCGTAATAATTTTGAGTTTTAAATTCTTAGTTTTGAGTTTTGTTTGAGAGTTTTTAATAAATACATTTTTTATTTTTACATAGTAGTTAAACTTATTTAAATGAAATACTTACTAAGTCTACTCTTCACGATTAATTGTTTTTTTGCATTTTCGCAAAACAAACAGCTTACAGAGCTTTACGAAAAACGCGAATACGATAAATTGCTCAAAAAAACCGATGCACTTATAACAAAAGATCCATCAAACCTTGATGCCTATTATTATAAAGCATTGGGATTATATGAAATGGCCTTAATGCCCGAACAGTACGTACAAGTTTCCGATAATCCACTTGAACAATATCTTCAATCTTTAGCCAGACTTCGTAAAAACGATGAAGATGGTTCGTACATGAAGGAGCATAAAGACACGATAAAATTATTGCGAAAATATGCTGAGGACATTGCTAAAGAAACCGTAAAAACGAACAAAACAAAGGCAATTCGCATTTACAAACTCATTTATAAAATATCGACCGACGACTTAAATTCGCTTGTAATAGCCGAGATTTATTTGAAAGCTGATGACATTAATTCAGCATTTACCGAAATCGATAATGTTTATGCTTACGACAAAAGCAACGGAAAAGACAAAGCATTGATTGATGCTCCTATTTTTATGATGAAGCATTGGATGTTTAAAGATTTGTTTGCAATTGCCGAAAAATATGCTCGAAAATATCCAGCCGATTCTGCAATTGGAAAAGCATTTTATAATGGGATAAAAGAATCGATCGACACAATGTACGATTATAAGGATAAAGAAATGTTTTATGAATATTGTCAAAAAGCAATTAAACTGTATCCTGCAAACGAAGATTTACGCAACTATTTAATAAAAAAATTCATGTCGCTGATGAAAAAATCGGTGATTGAATACGATAAAATTACAACAACAAAAACATGGCGCGATACTCTTTTACTTCGTAATGTTTTTAAATACACAGCCCTTGCAAATCGCATAATTCCCGATTCCCAATTTGTGCGATACGAAAAAAAGATAGAAGATAAATATCTGATAACGATACCGTATAGTCGGATAGGTATGTTTAGGGATATTTGTCGAGATGTAATGAAAACAGCTCGTCAAACAGCTTGCAAATGTCGCGATCAAAATTACTCGGAAACCGATACCATGGTTTGGAGCGAAACCCTCGAAATAGTAGCACGTGAGCATGCTAAAGATATGTTTGCATTCAACTATACCGACACTAAAGATAAATCTGGTAAAGAACCTAAAGACAGAGTTGATGAAACCGATTTAAAAGCTTATAAGCTGAATACATTTGCGGGTATCATATTCTCTGGAGCAATTAAAGTCGATGAATGCGAAAGCACAGGATTTTCAATGATAAACGTACAAACAGCTCTCGATTTAAAAGAATTAGTTCAAAGTGTTGTACAAAAATGGCGTGCAAGTAAGGATGGTGATTGTGAAAAACTAATGAACTACGAATTCAACACCTTTGCCATGGCAACTTATGGCGATCGTTGGGTATTAACCGTGGCAAAAGTTGTTTCAATAAAAGATTAGTACTTCAAAGTTGGGAGATATCTTCCTTTTTAAGACTAACTAAAAATAATGCTTAAAATATCAAAACCCCAATAATTCGTCTTGATCCCATTTACTTTAGTTACTTCAAAGTAGTTTAACAAGCCTTCAGGTAGTAATAATTTTACTAATTCTGTTTGTGTATTTTGTTCCATGTATTCATTTTTATCGAATACAAAGTTATTATTTTATCATATTACTCCCCAACTTTTCAACTTGACCCAATTTATGTTTAAACCTGGAATAAAACAAAAAAGGCCTACATTTCTGTAAGCCTTGATTTTGTTGGTCGGGGTGGCCCGATTCGAACGGGCGACCCTCTGCTCCCAAAGCAGATGCGCTAACCGGGCTGCGCTACACCCCGAGTAATTTGCCGGTTGCTTTCCTTGTGAAAAGCGATGCAAAAGTACTGTTTTTTTTAATTGTACCAAACTTTTTGCAGTCTATTTTTGCAAAAAGTTTAACAATTATTCCTTTTGCATTATTTCTTAAAGCTAGCCATATACTCTAAAGCCTGTTTTACAACGTTTTGAGCTGTAAATCCAAATTCTTCGTCTAGTTTTTCATATGGAGCAGAATATCCAAAATGATCTAATCCCCATACTTTACCGTAAGGTCCAACTAATCCACGTAAGGTTAATGATAATCCAGCTGTGAAGCCGAGTGTTGGTTTACTTACCGGTAATACTTGTTCTTGATATTCGGCACTTTGTTGACGGAACAACCCTTCCGATGGAGCTGAAACAATTTGGGTTTTCAATCCATGCTCTTTTTCTAAGATCTGTGCACCTGCCCAAATAGTGCTTACTTCCGAACCACTAGCTACTAAAATAATGTCAGGCGTACCATTTACATCATTTACAATATAAGCTCCTTTACGAGCCTGTTGTGCGTCATTGTAGCGCGTTGAACCTTGACGTGCTGGAAGGTCTTTTATGTTTTGACGTGAAAGAATTAATCCAGTAGGAGTATCAGTATTTTGCATTGCCATGTGCCAACAAACTGTAGTTTCTTGAGCATCAGCTGGACGTAATACAAGCATTGAGTTTTTACCCGAATGATTCTTAACACTTTCCATTAATCGAATCTGTGCTTCTTGCTCAATTGGTTGATGAGTTGGCCCATCTTCACCTACACGGAATGCATCGTGCGACCAAATGAATTTTGCTGGCACTTCCATTAAACATGACATACGAATTGCTGGTTTCATGTATTCCGAGAACACAAAGAACGTTGCACAACCGGCATAAACACCACCATGTAACATCATTCCATTGATGATAGATGCCATTGTTAATTCTGCAACTCCAGCTTCAAGAAATGCTCCACTAAAGTCACCTTTCTTAAATGAACCACGTTTTTTTAAATATCCGTCGGTATTATCGCTGTTCGATAAATCGGCAGACGAAATTATAAGATTTTCAACATTATCAGCTAAGAATTCCAATACAGTTTTCGAAGCAACACGTGTTGCAATATTTTCTTTTTGAACTATTTTCGAGAAATCTAAATCACCAATTTTTCCAGAATAGAATAATGCCAATTTTTCAGCTAAAGCTGGATTTTCTTTTTCCCACTGAGCTTGAATATCTTTTTTCTCGCGAGCTTGTTTTACTTTTTTAGCCCATACTTTGCTCCAATATTCTTTAACATCTTCAAAAACAACAAATGGATCTTTAGGATTACCTCCAAGATTTAAAATTGTTTTTTCAACCGATGCTCCTGCTTTACTTACAGGTTGACCATGTGTTGATGTTTTACGTTCAAAGCTGTTACCATTTTCATCAACCAAACCTTTACCCATAATGGTTCTACCAATAATGATTACTGGTTTGCTTTTTTCTTCGTTTGCTAGATTTAAAGCATGGCGAATTTGGTTTGGATCATTACCATCAATGGTTATTGTTTTCCATCCCCAAGCTTCATATTTCTTAGCTGTATCTTCGCTTGTAACGTCTTTTACTTCTGTTGAAAGTTGAATTTCATTAGCATCATAAAACATTATAAGGTTTCCTAATCCTAAATGACCTGCTATACGACCAGCACCTTGTGAAATTTCTTCTTGAATACCACCGTCCGAAATAAATGCATAAATCTTGTGACTCATCCAATTGCCAAAGCGTTCGCAAAGGAATTTATCAGCAATTGCAGCTCCAACTGCCATTGTGTGACCTTGTCCTAATGGTCCTGAGGTATTTTCTACGCCACGTGCTAAATCAACTTCAGGATGTCCTGGAGTTGCACTTCCCCATTGACGGAAATTCTTTAAATCATCAATTGAATACAATCCTGCAAATGCAAGAATTGAATATAACATTGGTGACATGTGTCCTGGATCGAGGAAAAATCTATCTCTGTTTATCCATTTTGGATCTGCTGGGTCGTATTGTAGATACTCAGAATAAAGGATATTGATAAAATCCATTCCACCCATTGCTCCACCAGGATGTCCTGATTTCGATTTTTCTACCATTGACATTGCTAAAATTCGCAAATTGTCTGCCGAACGTTGTTCTACGCTTGTATTCATAATTATTACAATATATTTATCTCTTTTACAATGAGAGATTTAACTTCAAACTATCTTTTTGAAAATAAGAGTGCAAATAACTTGATTTTTAGGAATATTTACAAATTTTCCATACAAGTTTTACTTATTAATTACAAATAAGGGAAATTACTTGTTAATTGAATTCAATTCCTAAAATTGAAACATCATCGGAAACAGGTTGTTCTCTGATAAATGCTTTCATTTCATTTTTAAGAATCTCAATTATTGCTCCTATTGATTGATTTACGACAATGCAGCTTTCGATAGGCTTTGTACCGAACTCGTCCATTTCTGGATTTTCTGCTTCCGATAATCCATCAGTATAACAAATAATTTTATCACCCTGTGTTATATCAACAATTGCTTCATCAATTCTAGGAATATCATCAAACATTCCTAATCCAAAGCATCCGTGATTAAGTAATTGTGTTTCTTTGGTAAGGGAGTTATAAAATACGGGAGGATTATGACCAGCATTTATATAATTGAGCTTTTTTGTAATTGCATTGTATTTCCCAATAAAAAAAGTAATGAATTTTTCACCTTTTGCGTTATTCATTACGCTTTCATTTAATCGTAATATTATTGCTGGTAAATCAATCTGACTTGTAAAAAGTGCTCGTAAACTCGCCTGAAAATTCGACATTAAAATAGCTGCAGCCATACCTTTTCCCGAAACATCTGCAATACAAAAACCATATTCTTCTTTACTTAAACGAATAAAATCGTAATAATCGCCACCAACTTCAGAATGTGGACTATAATATGGTGCGGCGTGTAAATGCGTGTTTTGAGGGAATGCTTCGTTTGTTGGTATTAACATTGCCTGCATCTTCGATGCAAGTTCAAGCTCTTTTTTAAATGCGGCCTGTTGTAAGCTTTCTTTATATAATCGTTTATTCTCAATTGCAACGACAATAACATTTGTAATAGTTTGAATAAATTTAAGATGTTTTATTGTTGGGCTTACACCTTCACGTTCTTCATCAATATCACCAATTAAAACATATGCAATTGCAATTTCATTTTGATAAACAGGTATAACGATGTCGAAACCTTTAAATTGAAATGCCGATGATGATGTTACGTAACTAATATCTTCGAATTTACATAAAGAATTTCGAACTAAATGGTCTGCATCATAGTCTTCGTTTTCAACTCCCGATTCTAATATACATTCCCATTCTTTTTGATTAAAACTAAAAATCATTACTCTCCCAATGTTTAACTCGATTCGAAGAATTTTTTCGTATCGACGTAACAATGACATAGTTGACAAATTTTCATTTATCGATTGAGTAATTTCAAGTAATGAATTCAGCTTGAAATTTGATAGTTGTAAACGTTGTATCGACGATTTATTTAACATCTCTTAAATTTAGATTCTTAAAAATTAAAGATAGGATTTTTTTTTAAATACAACAATTTTATACCAATACTTCACAAAAAATTACCTAAAACACTTTTTAAGAGCTTTAACTAAAGCTTCACTATTACTACAAATTGCAATAATTTTACCATCTCTACCGATTAGAAATTGTTGTGGAATAGCTTTTACCATATATTGTAAAACAATAGGTGATTGCCATCTTTTTAACTCGCAAATTTGAGCATTCCATGGAAGTTTATCTTCTTTAATCGCTTTATGTAATTCATCTATTGTGTTATCAAGTGAAAGTGAAATTATCTCTAATCCTTGTGGATGATATTTATTGTAAATGCTTATTAATTTGGGATCTTCTAAACGGCAAGGTTTACACCACGAAGCCCAAAAACTGAGCAATACAATTTTACCACGATATTGTTGCAGAGAACATTTAAATCCATCAATTGTTTTCGTATTAAATTTTGGAGCTTCATCGCCTACTTTTATAAGTGGACGTTCAGTTTCTGTGTGTGCTTGATATTCTGTTTCTTTTGCTTGAGTCATTTTCACGGCTTGATAAGCTTGATGAAAGTCTTGAACAGTTGTAGATGTTGGGTATATACTTAAAAGTGTAGAATCGACAAGCGAAAAATATTTCATCCCATTTGGAACATCAATTAGTAATGGTCGCCCCGTTTCATTGTCGAAAGTTTGATACAATGCTGTAATTGATGCCAACGATGAACTATTCGTTTTAATAAATGCTTGTAGAAACGCAATTTCAGAATCGATACATGCTTTTAATGAGTCGATAGCATTTGTCCGAATAATTTCAAATGTTTCTCTTGTAGCATTTTGTTTCTCTTTTTCAAACTGTTTATTAATATTTTGCATTTTATTTATTGTCGCAAAATATTGTTTCTGAATATTTTGAAGAAGAATAGAACCTTCGGAACCAATAATAATTGCAGCTGAATCTGGATGCTGAGCATCGAAACTAAGTGAAATTTGATCGAGTGTATCAACAAGTAACAGAAGTTTTTTATTTGTTTCAGGAACGATAAATCTTACAAACTCTGGATTTTTAAGTTTTAAATGATATTCAAATTGCCCCTTTTTGTCGACTTTTATCGTGTCTTTTTGTTGTCCAATTTGCACAAAAAGTAAATTTGACGCCGAATTCTCCACTTTACCTTGTATCAAAATGCCCGTTTTTGACTGTTTACAAGCAATAAATAAAATAAAAATGAAAAAAAATGCATATTTTTTATTTCTCATATTCAATAATTTAGATGTTAAATGCAAAATATTTTCTGCAAAGTAACGCTAAAAATTTGTACGATTCAAAATTTTTGTATCTTTGCCCCGGAGAGATGGCAGAGTGGTCGATCGCGGCGGTCTTGAAAACCGTTGAGGGTTAAACCTCCGGGGGTTCGAATCCCTCTCTCTCCGCCAGCGTAGGCGGACTAACCCAGTAAGACGAAAGTTTTACTGGGTTTTTTGCTTTTAAACTGCAATTTCAACCTTAAAAATCTACAATCTCCTGCAAATACCTTTATCATTACATTCTTGAAATAACTCATGAATACTCTTACCAAAAATTGGATGAATATAATCATTCATTATTTCTTGCAAAGGCAAAAGAGTAAATTGACGTAAATGTAATTTTGGATGTGGGATTATTAATTGAGGAAGATTTATAACTTCATCATTAAAAAATAATATATCAATATCAATTGGGCGTGATTCGTAGCCAGAAGTTGTTTTTTGTGTACGTCCAAGTTTTATTTCAATTGCCTGACAAATTTCCAGCACCTGTATTGCCAACAACTCACAATCCACAACTTGAATCACCTTATTTAAAAACCACTGCTCAGAATCAAAGCCCCATGGCTCACTTTCATAAATCAATGAAGATTTTTGAATTGGTCCAATTTGGTCAATAAGAAGTTTTTCAGCATCATTAATAAATTGCTGTGTGTTTCCAACATTTCCGCCTAAAAGAATTGTTATTGTGTTCATCCCCGTAGAGACGCACAAAATGCGCGTCTCATTTATTAATTTAAAATATTTAAAAAGACGCGATAAATCGCGTCTCTACATAAAAAAAGAGACGCACAAAATGCGCGTCTCTTTTAAATATATATGTGAATTATCTTCTTCTACGATCTCCGCCGCTGCTTTCGCCACCACGGTAACCACCACTACGGCGATCTCCTCCGCCTTCACCGCCACGATATCCACCGCCGCTGCTTCTGCGTTCTCCACCACCTTCACCGCCACGGTATCCACCGCTACGACGTTCACCACCGCCACTGCTTTCGCCACCGCGGTATCCACCACGATCGCCTCCACTGCTACGACGATCTCCGCCACCAGCACCACCACGGTATCCACCGCGATCGCCACCTCTGTCGCCACCACGATATCCACCACGGTCACCACCGTGTTCTCTATCGCCACCACGACTTCCGCCTCTACGTTCGCCACCAGCTCCACCACCTTGCGATGCTTCTGCTACTTCAATGCGAACCTCACGGCCGTTGTATTCGATGTCTTTGAATGAATCAAGAATTTTTTGTTTGTGTGCTTCCGATGCTTCGAAGAATGAGAATGTTCCCATCAAATCGATAACTCCAATGCGGATATCATGATCGTTAGTTGCACCATTGATAAGTTTCAACATTTCTGCTGGAACAATACCATCTTTCTTTCCAATATTGATAAAGAATCGAGAATAACCTTCTTCTGTTTGACGAGGTGAGCGTGGTTCTCTATCTTCTCTGCGTGGACGTTCTTCACCATCAGGACCAACTTCGTCTCTGCGACGTGGGTTGCGTTCAGCATTTTCGTCTACGTTGATGTCTTTTGCATTTTTGTAGTATGTCAAGAATCGGTTAAATTCAAGAGAAACGAAATGTTTGATTATTTCTTCTTTGTCTAACCATTCTAGTTTTGCCATAACAGCTTCCATATACGGAGCAATTTGTGCTTCGTCTATTTCCACTTTCTCCATTTTGTCGATAAGGTGGAAAAGTTGTTTTTCGCAAATGTTGTATCCATCAGGAATAGGAACATATTCGAATTTTTTATTCACGATGCGTTCAAATTCTCTGATTCTGCCTTTTTCACGAGCATTTAAGATGATAATTGAAATACCCGATTTTCCTGCACGACCAGTACGTCCACTACGATGAGTGTATACTTCCGAATCGTCAGGTAAATTGTAGTTGATAACATGAGTAATGCTGTCAACATCAATTCCACGAGCTGCAACGTCAGTTGCAACAAGAATTTGTAATGTGCGTGTTCTGAAACGTGCCATTACATAGTCACGTTGCGATTGCGAAAGATCTCCATGTAATGCATCGGCATTGTAACCATCTTGCATTAAATGGTCAGCAACCATTTTAGTTTCTTCACGAGTACGGCAGAAAACAACACCGTAGATATTTGGATTAATGTCTAATATGCGTTTCAATGCTAGATAACGATCACGAGCATGAACAATATAATATTGATGTTTAACATTATCTGCTCCTGAATTACGTTTTCCAACAGAAATTTCTTGAGGATCGTTCATGTAGTTTTTTGCAATCGAAGCAACTTCGCGAGGCATAGTTGCAGAGAAAAGCAAAGTTTGTTTTTCGCTTGGAGTATCTTTAAGGATACCGTCAAGATCGTCTTTAAAGCCCATGTTTAACATTTCGTCAGCTTCGTCAAGAACTAAAATCTCAACGCTAGTAACAGAAATTGCACGACGATTAATAAGGTCAAGCATACGACCTGGAGTAGCAACAATAATTTGAACTCCTTTACGGATTTCTCTAATTTGAGTGTCGATGCTAGCACCACCATAAACTGGAAGTACTTTTACACCTTTTTTATATTTGATAAAATCTCTGATATCTTCAGCGATCTGAAGACATAGTTCACGTGTAGGACACAGAACTAACGCTTGAGCGTTTTTATTATCTGGATCCATTCTCTCAGCTATTGGTAAGCCGAAGGCAGCTGTCTTTCCCGTTCCGGTTTGAGCAAGCCCTACGACATCACCTTTTGATTCTAAAAGGATAGGAATTACTTTTTCTTGAATGGGAGTTGGAGTTTCAAATCCAAGGTCTGTAATAGCTTGGACTGTTTCAGGGCTAAGCCCTAGTTCACTAAAATTCATTTAGGTATTATAATTTAAAATTAGGGTGCAAATGTACGTTAATTTCTTGAATCTAATGCAAAAATTGCGTAAATGTTTTAAAAAGAGCTTGTTGCTTTAAAAATGTAGGTGAAATGAGTAAAAAAATCAATTGTAAAATATTAGATTTATTTTACTTGGCTAGCACAGACTTGTAGTCAGTGTATCTATCGGTTATTACGAACGGACTGCAAGTCTGCTCGTGCCAATTTTGCGATAAAAAACTGAAATTAAATGACTTAGTTAAAATAAAAAAGCGAGTTCAAATTTCTTCGAACTCGCTAAAATGCTGAATTAAGTTTATATATCTTTTCTATTTTCAGGTAAACCATATTTTTCAAGTACGAAGTCGATATCCTTATCGCCACGACCACTAAGGTTTACTAAAATTGATTTTTGAGGTTCTTTTTGAGCAAGTTTAAGAGCATAAGCTACAGCATGTGAACTTTCTAATGCAGGAATAATTCCTTCTAAACGGCTTAATTCATAAAATGCATCGATACATTCTTTGTCGTTAATCACATCGTAATTAACTCGTTTCATATCTTTTAACATACAATGTTCTGGACCTACTCCAGGATAATCTAAACCACTTGCCACAGAATAAACTGGTGATGGTTCACCTTTTTCGTCTTGTAGTGTATAACATTTAAATCCATGAATAATTCCTGGAGTACCAAATGACATTGTTGCTGCATGATCGCCAAGATTTAATGAACGACCACCTGGTTCTATGCCATATAATGCAACTTCTTCGTCACCAATAAATGCCGAAAACATTCCCATTGCATTACTTCCACCACCAACGCAAGCAACAACTTTATCGGGCAATTCGCCTGTCATTTCAAGGTATTGTTCTCTAGCTTCGATTCCTACAACTCTTTGAAAATCGCGAACCATCATTGGGAATGGGTGAGGTCCTACTACCGAACCAATGCAATATATTGTTGTTTCAGGATCTTCAAGATATGCCATAAAAGCAGAGTCTACTGCTTCTTTCAAAGTTTTTAATCCATGCGTTACAGGTACAACTTTAGCACCTAGAATTTGCATTCTTACAACATTTGGATGTTCTTTCGCGATATCAACTTCACCCATATGAATTTCACACTCAAGACCAAAATATGCTGCAGCCGTTGCTAGTGCTACACCATGTTGTCCTGCTCCTGTTTCAGCAATAAGTTTCTTTTTACCAAGATATTTTGCCAACAAAGCTTCGCCCATACAATGGTTAAGTTTGTGAGCTCCTGTATGGTTTAAATCTTCGCGTTTTAAATAGATTCTAGCACCATATTTTTCGGAAAGACGGTTGCAATAATATACTGGTGTTGGACGTCCTTGATAATGTTTACGAATACTTCTTAATTCTGAAATAAAATTATGCGACTTGCTAATTGCAAAGTATGCATCGTTAATTTTTTTCATTTCAGCCTCTAAAACCGGAGGAATAAAAGCTCCACCATACTCATTAAAAAATCCTTCTTTGTTAGGGTATTTCTTAAAATAATTCTCTGCCATACTTTTATTTATAGGTTAATGTTATTTACGTAAAAATAAGAAAAATACTTATTCGGGAATTATTTTAACGAAGATTTTATTTAGGCATAAATTGCTTGATTTTTTACCATAAAAAATAAATCTCAATGAATATGAATTAATTCCCCTTTTACATCATACTAAATAAAAAAAATGACAATTCTAAAATCCTTCAAACACCCCTAATCCAAATAAGGAATAGTCATATTTTACAGGATCGCTAGGACAAAATTCTTTTAAAGTTTGTGTGAGCATTTCAACTGCTTTCCAATCATCTTGAGAACGTTTTAACAAGCCTAATTTGCGAGCAACATTTCCTACATGAACATCTAACGGAATTTGCAATTCCGACATTGGAATATCATTCCATAAACCAAAATCGACAGCTCGATTATCTCTTCTTACCATCCAACGCAAATACATATTTAATCGTTTGCACGACGAATTCTTAGCTGCATTCGCAAAATGTTTCTCTCGAGCGTTTTCAAGTTCCGTTTCAAATAGAATTTTTCGTGCAAATTCTAAACTACCTTTTATTGTTTGAGTGGAATTAAATCCCTTTGAAAACACACCGTGTAAACCACCATGATTAAGATAAATGTTCTTTAAACTTCGAATCGTAAACATACAATCGTCTCCATTGAACGTGCGATGTACAAATGGTTTCAAATGTTTTATTTCATCGATAGATGCTTTTACCACAAAGTCATGTGGAGCATTATCCATCATTCCCATCAAACGATTTGCATTGGTAATAATCGACTTTCTATTTCCCCAAGCTATTGTTGCTGTTAGGAAGGAAGATATTTCAATATCTTCGGTAGCTGAAAAACGATGAGGAATTTGAATTGGATCCGAATCAATATATGAAGGTCTATTAAATTCATCGTACTTCCGTTCAAGTAATTCAAGAATTTCGATGTTTGATAATTCAAATTTATCCATAAACCATTACTAGATTTTATTCGATTTTGTAAAAGCTATATAAAATGAACTACCTTTTCCTTCTTGCGTTTTAAACCAAATTCGACCATTAAAACTTTGCACAATGTTTTTTACAATTGCAAGTCCCAATCCACTTCCACTACTTTTCGTTGTAAAATTTGGTTCAAACAAATGCTTTTGTGTTTCAGCACTAATTCCTATACCATTATCGGCAATACAAACAATTATTTCGTCCTTTTCACAATAAACAGTAATAATTATTTGAGCTTTTTTGTCTTTCGGAATTGATTGAATTGCATTTTTAATGATATTGATAAAAACCCTATTGAGCTTATCTTTATCAATATATATTACACTGTCAGTAGCATTTATAAATTTTTTCTTAAAAACAACATCTTGTTCATTTGAGAATAGATCGATACAATGTTCGAGTCTTTCTAAAATATTTACAGCTTCTGATTGATTTGAAGATACTTTTGCAAAATTTGAAAATTCTGTTGCCGTTGCTGCAAGATTATCTATTTGTTCTAATAGCGTTTCCGAAACTTTTTTTAATCGCTCTTCAAAACCTTCAGTTTTTGCATCCCAAGCTCTATTTAAGAGCTGAATACTAAGTTTCATAGGTGTTAATGGATTCTTAATTTCATGTGCAATTTGTTTAGCCATTTCACGCCAAGCCATTTCACGTTCATTTTCGGCTAATTTCTCGGCACTGGCACTTAATTCACGCACCATCCGATTATAATCATTTATCAAACTTCCAATTTCGTCGTTACTCTCCCACTCTATATTTTCATTCTTACCTCGAAGTTTTATATGGCGAATTTTCTCTTTAAGAATAAACAAAGGTTGTGTAACTTTATTTGAAATAAATACTGCTATCAATGTTGCCAATACAATAAGCAAAACATAAATATTTATAAATGCCACAATAAGCGATGAAATCCGTTGTGTAACAGCGTTTTGTTTTGTAAAATATGGAATATTCAAATATGCTATTGGTTCATTATTTTTGTTTTTCAAAACTGCATAGGCCGATAGATACTCGAGATCGCCAAGTTTTTCAATATTTTCAAAAATCGTTTGTTTTTTTAAGGACAATGCCGTCAATGCATCAATATTCATTTTAGGTCCAATTAATCCCCAATCGTAAATCTCCATTCTCGACGATGATATTAGATTTCCATGTAAGTCATATAAATTAATATCTGTAAAATAGGTATTCGATAAACGCGTAAGTTTAAACCTAAGCGATTCATTTAAATCGGGATTTAAGGGATCTTTTCTTTCGGAATATTGTTCCAACTCAACGAGTATCGATTGAATTTTATCGTTCACATGTTCGTATTGGGTTACTTTATATTGATCGAGGTTAAGATAAATCATACTGATTCCAATGAGAATGAGCGACAATACTAAAACTCCAATAAACGAAGCTTGAATTTTTCCTTTAAAATTCATGCGAAGTGTTAGACTTTGGTTCATAATCGCAATCGAAAATTCCATCAACATCAATAACAAAAAGAAAAACAGAAACACATATGAAATGCTAATTAGAATTTGCATAAATGTTGTTGTTGGAACACTTACTACGATAACCATTCCATTACTTTCTGGAACACTATAAAACAAATGATCGTAACCATTAAATGTTTGTTCCAAAAATTCCCGTTGAATATTTTGAGCTATTTCACTCGATAAACTATATTGATAATTACCTTGTTGATTAACCAATTTCCCATTCTTATATCGAGCATACGAATAATCTTTATATATATTCTTTGGGATATTTTTTTCATTTATTAGTAATTCGGGATAACCTAATTCCTCAGTCATTAACCTCGATTTTAGCTCAATAAATAACTTTATAGAGTTTTCCTTATTAATAAATTTTATAGAATCGACATAGCTAATTGATCCATCATTGTTATTTATAAAATAATAATTACATCCCGATAATGGAATTCCTTTTTTGAAAACAAATTGCCTAAAGTAATTATCGCAATTGCCCATCTGGTTTTCATACTTGAACTTACCCGAGTTGCCACAAATTGTCGTTTCCAATCGATATTTATTGAGGAATCCTCCAAAATATTTATTGCGTAAATATTTGTTTATTACATCCTCCTTATCGAAAGGATATTCCATAAATCGCTTAAGTGTTGTATCAATTTGGATTTTTTCTTCCGATTCGCGAATCATTTGTTCGGTAAGTTCATCTTGCTCATTGGCTAAATTCGAAGCATATATTTTTTTAATTCCAAGATGTTTAGCTTCAAGATAGTAATCGACCGAAAGAGTGATAAATATTGATGAAAGCACTAAAGCAAGAACCTTTAATGAGAACGAAAACTCATTTTTATACTTATAATTGACCGCAAATAAGAGTAGAAAAAATGTAAGAAATAAGGCACTAATTCTAATAACGAAAAAAACATTTTCATGTATTAAAATCAGATTACTTAAAACAAAACCTGGAAGGAAAATAAGAATACCTGTTTTAAAATCGTAGCGTTTCGAAACTGAAAAAATAAATCCATGCGATAACAACACAAAAGTGTAGACTAAAATTGCCATGATTAAGTATCCGAAGATACTCATATTGTTTATGTCAAGAACTTTATGCGCTTCAAAGTTAATATTAGAGTCAACAACCAACGATTTTATACATAAATCGATAAAGAACCCATAACAGCAAATCAAAAATGGCATTATGTACACAAGTATCTTTCCAAGTTTTTGATTGTACCGAAACATGACACCTTGTTTCAGTCGTTTATGTAATTGGTTCACAAAATACCAAAGAAACATAACGTCAATAAGCATATCGCCTAATGATGGGAAACGTTCGGATAGTGCAAAATACTGAGAATCGAAAAGAGGTACAATCCTAAAAATGAAAGGGAAACGGTACGATACCATTAACCATCGCATTATAAAAATAAAGACAAAAAAGCCCAAATTAGTAAAGTCGGCAATCCAAAGCGTTCTAAATTTTTTAAGATAATTTCCCATAAAGAAAATTATCATCATAAATGATATAAAATAGAGAAACACAGAAAAATTACGCTGAAAAACATTTGTATTTCTTGCTCTATTATTAGATAGAGAAAGTAAATAATGTCCTGTTTTATCATTGATAGAAAAACTCCCTTTTGATGGGCTTGTTGCTATTTTTACCGATGCTGGTAAATTGAAATCATCATGAAAATCATTAATTAACAGTTTATTTTGATAGGGATATTCGTTTTTTATAGCAATAAGTACAGCAATATTATAGCTCGCAATCGATTTCGATTTTACATAAAACCATGTATGATCAATAAAAAGAATCCTTTTACTAAAAAAGGAAGAGTCGTAAGTTATTGGGAAATAAAAATTATTGTTCGACCAAAAAAAGGTTTGTTTTTCTTTATAAACAATAAAAGAAACGCCATGATGTTCATTAAATGTTCGTTTATCAGAATAAAGTCCATCGAGACCAACATATGCATCAGGAAGTAGACATTTTGTCGCAATTTCATTTAACAATTGGGAAGCACTTTCATCTTTCCGAATCAAAACATTACGAAAACGTTCTGCCTTACTTTCATTAAAATGTTGTTCAAAGAAACTCGACTCAACCATTATTGCCGAAAGCAATAAAATGATAGCAATCGCTAAAAACTTAAAACGTTCTATATAGTTATTAATTAGCACCTTTTCTATCTTAGTTTTATTTGGTAAAATTAATAAAAAACATATCTACAATACACTAATAACAACTATTTCTGCGTTACCAAAACATTCTATTAATAGATATAACAAATTAATCAAACTAAATTTGAGTTTACTTCGATTCTATATTCTCAATTTTCATAATTTAATTACTATATTGCAACGCTATTTTTCAGAAAGAATAAATGATTTCAAACAGATTAGATAAAACTCCATATTTCATTACATTAGCAATACTAATTGTATTGGGAATGTCCTCTTGTTCTACAAAAAAGAATACAACATTAAGTCGTTCGTATCATAATTTAACGGCACGTTATAATGTTTATTTCAATGCAAAAGAAGCATTAAAAGCAGGTGAAAAAAATATTGAAACATCGCATAAAGACAATTATACGAATATTTTACCAATGTTTGCTTACAGCGACAAAGCCGCATGTTCAGCAGCTAGTGGTAACATGCAACGAGCAATTGATAAGAGCAACAAATTAATCAAAGAACATTCAATTACCGTTAAACCAAAGTTCAAGAACATGGAGCTTTCCGAAGATCAAAAAAAGTTTTATGCTAAACGCGATTTTTGTAATTGGGTTGATGATGCTTATTTGATTCTAGGAAAAGCAAATTTAATGAAACACGATTTTTTTGCTGCAAATAAAAACTTTGAAACAGTAGCCAATGAATTTAAAAATGCAGGATTACGAATTCCAGCAAGATTATGGCAAGCTCGCACAAAAACAGAAGAAGGTCAAACCGATGATGCAATTGAAATACTCGACAAATTAGCCGAAGAACCAAAATTCCCCGAAGAATATCGTCAAGAATTAGCCGCAGTATATGCCAATGCTTATATAAAAGCTGGTAACTATAAAGAAGCTATTCTGAGACTCGAAGAAACGCTAAAACTCACTAAGAAAAAATCATCAAAGCAAAGATATAATTACATCCTAGCCCAATTATACCAAGTTTCGGGCGATAATTCTAAAGCACAAGAATTATTCACCAATTTATTAAAAATGGGGTTGCCCTATCAAATGGCATTTAATGCTAAAATCAATTTAGCAACTTCATTCCAATCAGGTAGTAGCGATGACATTAAAAAGATGCTCAACAAACTATTGAGAGATTCAAAAAACAAAGAATTTAAAGATCAAATATATTATGCTTTAGCCAATCTATATTACAAAGACAATAATATCGATAAAGCATTGGAAACATATAAACTTTCGCTTTCAACAAATGCAGGTAATCTGTATCAAAAATCGATGTCATTCCTAGCAATTGGAGACATTTATTACGATAGAAAACAATACATTAACTCTCAACCGTATTATGATAGTTGTGTAACGTTAATAGACGAATCGGTTCGAGGTTATCAAGCTCTTGTAACAAAATCTAAAAACCTCAACGAACTTGCAAAAAGCTATGTAATTGTTCAAACACAAGATAGCTTACAACGAATGGCAAAAATGTCGCCAAGCGAAAGAAATGCTATTATTGATAAAGCTATAAAAACAATAACCGATAAAGAAGCCGAAGATGAACGTCTACAGCTAGAAGCAACAAAATTTGCATCATTAAATCAACCACTTAATTCTATCGACGATCAAAACTCAAATAAGTGGTATTTTTATAATACTTCGCTTGTATCGTTAGGGAAAATAGAATTCTTAAAACAATGGGGTTCAAGAAAACTTGAAGATGACTGGCGTAGGAAGAATAAAGCTATGCATACTGTAACAGATGAAGAAAACAATGAAGAAACAGATAGTACTGGTGCACCTAAAAAACCTAAATTAAGTAATAAAACGAGAGAATATTATATGCAAGATGTTCCTCAAAATGACTCAACATTAAAAGTTTCAAATAATAAAGTTGAACCTGCATTATTTAATGTTGGTACTGTTTTTATGAATAAAATCGAAGATTATCAACAAGCAATCGAAACCTTTGAATCTTTTGTAAAACGATTCCCACAATCAGATAATATTGCAACTGCATATTATAATTTATATACGTTATATCATCAATTACAAAATCAAGCAAAGGCAGATATATATAAGAATTTAATTATCACAAATTACTCAAGTTCAAAATATGCACAAGCCATTATTAATCCAAACTTCTTTCGTGATATAAAAGCTCGTGAATCGAAAATCGAAAGCATTTTCAAAAAAGCATATCGTGCATATTTCCAAGAAAACTTTAACGATGCTTTGACAGCTGTTGCTGAGGCTGAAAAAGATTATCCCGATTGTGAAACAATGCCCAAGTTCCAATTCATTAAAGCAATGAGTAATGGACGCCTCACTTCTGCATCGCAAATGCAAACTGAGTTGAAAACGTTTATTGAAAAATATCCTAAAAGTGAATCCGTTGAACTTGCAAAACGCATTATTGATTTTATAAACGACCAAAAACAAAATGGTGTTGATGCTAATGTCCCATTATCACAATTAATGAAAGATTCATCATCGGTTACAGCAAAGACTATTGCTCAACAAAAAAAGGACGATAAACCATTATACACTTATCAAGAAAATGCACCACATTACTTTGTTATATCTGCTGATGCCGATGCGGTTAAGATAAGTAGAATCAAGTTTAACACAATTAATTACAACCTTGAATATTTTAGCAATTTTCCATTTGATGTCACTGAAAGAACACTTGGCAAGAAATACAATCTGGTTGTTATAAAACCATTTTCAGATGAACATCAAGCTTTGAGTTATTACGACTTAACTACAATCTCAGATGAACTTTTTGATGGCGTTGATAAAAGTAAAACCGAACAATTTATTATCTCGGAATCAAACTTTGAAATACTTCAAAAAGAATTTCAATTAGATAAATATCTCGAATTCTTTTATCAGAATTACATAAAATAATTCTGCTTTATCCGAACTTTTTTAGAGATTATTCGTATAAATGCTTTGTCGTTTCCTAATCGCTCTCGAAAATGAGAAAAGCAATATTCATATTGATTTGTAATTTACTAATCATCTCAAATGTTTACGCGGGTTCAAAGTATGGATTAGTCGTTGGTGTTTCAAATTCTACTTTTATAAAAAAAGATGTTACTACCGGTAGCGATTACATCCTTATCAAAATGCCTTATTCCGATTATGGTGTTCACGCTGGATTATTTTACCAATTAAAACTAGGTGTATTCCTTTTGGAACCTGAATTATATCTTTCAACAATAAGCAATACTTACAAAATTAATCATCCCTATGTTTCGGCCGAAACTGTTTACAAAAACGACAGAAGTTTTAATGCAGAACTTCCATTACTTATAGGACTTAAAATAAGTGCCGTTAAATTTCTTATTGGCCCATCTGCTCGGTTTATGATGGCAAAACTAAATAGTGTTGAAGAATATACTGGTTACGAAGTAAAAATGAACCAATTACTTTGGTCAATTCAAACTGGAATTGGATTGGAAGTAAAACGATTCCAAATAAATCTTAAATACGAATTTGGCTTAAGTAGTGTTACCGATGGGGTTGTAATAGACGGATATAAACATAATTTTGATACCCGCTCAAATCAAGTAATTGTAAATATTGGTTGGGAATTAAAGTAACCTTCTTCCCAACCAATATTTAGGTATTATTGCAAAGCTTTTTCTTTTCTTCTGAATTGATCTACAATATAGAATAATGTCAACCCTACTAAGATTATGATACTTAATAGAGTTATTATTCCAGCAATGTGATACATTTTAGGCTCAAATTTGAATTCTACGGTATGTTTTCCTGCTGGTACATTCATTGCACGTAAAAGATAATCGGCTCTGAAATAGTTTGATGGTTTACCATCGATATACACATTCCAACCTTTATCATAATATATTTCGGAGAATACCGCTATTTGTGGTACTTGTGAAACATATTCATACGTTAAATGATTAGGTTTATATGATGTTCTTTTAATCATAGAAGTAGTATCGAAAGCTGAATTTATTTGAACATCTTTTTCATACCGTTTATCTACAACTATTGCTTTTTTAGTATTGAAGTTATTGGTTAATGTAGCAATTTCTGCATCGGCATTTGGAACTACTTTTACATCTTTTACAAACCATGCTGCACCATTACTACTTGTATTGACTATCGGAATAGCCTCTGGACTGTATATAATGTATTTTGCATTTAACATATTCAATACATTACATTGATCTAATACCATATCAATATCGCGTTGCGAAGGCTTGTTATTGAAAACAGTAATAATCTTTTGCATTTCGGGTGTAATGCCAGCTTCAATTAATTCCTGATAACGTTTCATTTTAGCTCCATGATAACCACCTATTGATTGATGGAAATATGATGTACTAGCGTCGTTAAACGTATTTACAGCCATATTCAAAACACGAGCTTTATCAGGATTGTTTTTAAGGATATAGGTGTCTGCAGCACTTTCAGTGTATGGATTTTCCATTTCTTGTTTTGCAACGAAATCATTTGAATCTAAGTAGCGTTTATTAACCGACCACATATCAAATAGAATGAAAACTCCTAGAATGCTTGCAAAAAGCACCATATTTTTTTGTTGTTTCTTCCAAACTAAATCGGTACACCAAAGTAATAATAAACCTGCAGCAACTATTACAAATAATAAAGAACGCCACGCATCGGCTGTAAATAATTGTTGACGACCTTCAATAATTTCTTTACCCGTTTGTTGTGTATCGTGAATGCTTTTGAAAGTATACATTCCAGAACCAAACAATGCGAAGAATAAAAGGATACCACCAGTTACGGCAAAAGCTTTAATTATTGCATTTGCCGAATATGATTTAGTAAAATTAAAGAATGAGGGCATTTTAATTCCAAACAAAGGTTTGCATTCACAAGGTACAACTTTGCCTTTTATAAGCCTATCTAATGCTAATATTCCTAAAAGTGGAATTGACAGTTCTGCAATTACTAATGTCATAGATACGGTGCGGAACTTATTGTATCCTGGTACATAATCGAACCAAAAATCGGTAAACCACATTAAGTTTCGTCCCCAAGCCAGCATGAGCGATAAAACAGTAATAATGAGTAACCACCATTTTAACTGGCCACGAACCACAAATAAGCCAAGGACAAACAAGAAACAAACTATTGCTCCAGCATAAACAGGACCCGAAGTAAATGGCTGAGCACCCCAATAAAATTGTCCTCCTATAGCTCCACGAGCAGCATCTTCAGCTTGACCTAAAGAATAACCTTGTTCTATGAAGTAGTTTTTGTATTGATCGAAATTGTTTTTATAAAATTCACTGTATTTATAATCATCTGAAGCGCCACCACCATTGAAATTTGGAATTAACAATGTCCATGATTCCGAAATACCATAACTCCAATCGGTAGCATAATCTTTATCAAGACCTGATGTTTTATTTTTTGCATTTTTTTGAGTCAATTCTGATGCTCCACGTGTAGAATATTTACCATATTCATTGATAAAATAGAGATTTGAAATATTTAAACCTACAGCTAAAATAGCAGCAATTGCAAGACTTCCTAATGCTATTGATAGTTGTTTAAATTCTTTTGCTAAGATTTGTTTTACAATTAAGAATATAGCTAAAATAACAGTTGCAATTGCTGTATAATAAGTAATCTGAGCATGTTGAGTCATTAATTGAAAACATAGGAAAAATGCTACAACCAATGCTCCACGTATTGCTTTCTTTGTAAATGAATAATAAACTCCTGCAATAATTGGAGGCATAAAACCTATAGCCAAGGCTTTTGTGATATGTCCTGCATCAATTATTATAAAGAAGTATGACGAAAATGCAAACGTGAGTGCACCAACTATTGATAGCAAGGGACTAACGCCAAACATTATTAACGCAAGATAAAATCCGATTAAATAAAGAAAAATAAATTCAGCTGGACGACCAAGCCATAATCCCCAAGAATCGCGGATATACGACATTATAGTCGTGTTTTTAAACTGAACCGATATTAAATAATCGGGCATTCCGCAAAACAAAGCATTTGTCCACAATGGTTCTTCACCAGTGTTTGCTCTATAATCGATAACTTCTTTGGCATCACCTTTATAGTTAATTAAATCCGATTGACGAAGTTGTTTCCCTTCAATCATTGAGGGCATAAAATATGCAAAGGCAACAATGATAAAGACCAATACGGCTACAAAATGAATTTGATTTTGTTTAAAAAAAGATTGAATCATATTACGTTAAATTACATGTTTTGTTAATTGCGTTTAAATACGTTACAAACCTACATATTATTTTTTGATGATAGATTTTTTCACAAAAATAATTTGTTTGATTTATTAATTCTTTGATTGTTGATAAGCTTGAATCAAGGCTTTAATTTCTAACTCTATTTCGTTGAAACGTTTGGTTTCAATCCATTCTTTTTTATAGATACTTGCTCCAAATGCTGCTGCAGAAGCTCCATTTTTGAAGAATTCTCCGATTGTTTTTGTTGATACGCCACCACATGCCAATAATTCAATATCGTTCATTGGAGCTTTAATTTCTTTAAAATATAATGGTCCAAAAACAGAAGCAGGAAATACCTTTACCATAGTAGCACCATGTTGCCAAGCATTATATATTTCATTTGGAGTTAATGCTCCTGGAAATACTGGAATATTATTATCATTACAATATTCCAAAACGGTTGTATTAATTATTGGCATTACAATGAACTGAGCACCAGCACCAAGAGCCTTTTTAAGAAGTTCAAACGATGTTACGGTTCCTGCACCAACAGCTATATTATTGTCGCAATGAGTTCTCATTGTTTCAATCAACATGGTTGCACCTTCTGTATTCATGGTAATTTCAATTGCCTTCAATCCTGCATTTATCGATGCATCAGCAATTGGTTTTACTGCATCAAGCGAAATTCCTCGTAATATGCCTAAAAGAGGCATTTGTTTAAAATTTTGAAGATTCATTGTTTACTATTAATAAATTGACTCAATGCGAAAATAATACTTATTGCTTTATCTTTTTACTATTTTTGCATAAACTAAATACATTATATGAGTTTTCTTTCGGTTCAAAACATTGTAAAAGAGTATTCGGGAACAAAAGCACTCGACAATGTTGGTATTGAGGTTGATGCAGGCACAATTTTTGGACTTTTGGGTCCCAATGGAGCAGGTAAAACAACACTTATTCGCATTATCAATCAGATACTAGCACCCGACTCTGGTAAAATTTTAATGAATGGTGATCCGATTAGTTCGGCACATATCGGACGCATTGGATATTTACCCGAAGAGCGTGGGCTTTATAAGAAAATGAAAGTTGGCGAACAGGTTGTTTATCTTGCACAACTAAAGGGAATGCAAAAGTCAATTGCCATTGAGAAATTGAAAACCTGGTTTCAAAAATTTGAAATTGAAACATGGTGGGACAGAAATGTTGATGAGCTATCAAAAGGAATGCAACAAAAAGTTCAATTTATTTCTACCATTTTACATGAACCAGAATTACTCATTTTCGATGAACCATTCTCGGGTTTCGATCCTATAAATGCAAATGCCATTAAACAAGAAATTCTTGGCTTGAAAGAAAAAGGGATGACGATAATTCTATCGACACACACAATGTCGAGTGTTGAAGAATTGTGTGACAATATTGCTTTAATAAATAAAGGTCAAAAAATATTGGACGGTAAGGTTCACGAAATAAAACAAAAATATTCGAGCAATACTTTTGAAATTAAATGTTCGGGTTGGTTCGATGCTATGGCTAGCACATTAACCCACAATTACAAAATACTTGAGCATAACAAAGAAGGTAACAATACAACCATTATTTTAAAACTCATGAACGATATTCCAACAAACGACCTAATTCGTCATTTTACAGGATTGGGAAATGTTATTTCATTTAACGAAATTTTACCATCGATGAACGATATTTTCATTGATGTAGTTGGTCGAAATGGAGAATACATTGATAATGAAAATTCAATATAATTGGTTAATAGCGTTTAAATTGCATCAAAAATATTTACATGAATAAAATAAAACTCATCATACAACGCGAATACTTAACACGAGTTAAAAAGACTTCGTTTATAGTAATGAGCATACTTGGTCCAATAATTATTGCTTCAATATTTATTGTTCCACTTTGGCTTCAAAAATTTGAAAGTCAACAAATAAAACATATAGCGGTAATTGATGAATCAAGAATTTTGATGCCAACGATCAAAAGTACCGAAACGGTTATGTTCACAGATTTAGGAAATACAACATTAGAAGATGCTCAAAAAACTTATGCCAAAGATGGATATTATGCTGTATTGTTTATTCCTAAAAACATTTTGAATTCAACTGCTGTTCAGATATTTTCGAACCGTCAACCCGATTTTGGTTTGAAACAATATATTGCGAAGCTCATAGAAAAAGATCTTGAAACATTAAAACTATTAAAAAGTAATGTTAATCCTGATTTGCTAAAGGCGGTTCAAACACCAATATTTGTACAAACCATTAAATGGACAGGCGATGGACGTGAGGTTGAAGTTACTATGGAAATGAAAACCATAATTGGAACCGTTGCTTCGATGTTGATTTATATCTTCATTTTCATGTACGGTTCGCAAGTGATGCGTGGGGTTGTTGAAGAAAAGGTAAATAGGATTGTGGAAATTATCATATCATCGGTTCGTCCTTTGCAATTAATGATTGGAAAAATAACTGGTATTATGATGGTTGGATTAACACAATTTGCCTTATGGATTGTTATTTCCTTTTCTGTTATATGGATGGCACAGGTTACACTCTTCCCTGAACCATTAGCTCCTACAGCTGCCAACCCAACAGCAACAATCGATTCAAAAGTGATGGCACAGGTTCAAGCCTTGGGACAAGACGACTATCAATATGCAATGGATATTTTTGGCTCGGTTTCGAATGTTAACTGGACGATAATGATTGTATCATTTCTCTTTTTCTTTGTTTGTGGATATTTGTTATATGCTGCGATGTTTGCTGCTGTAGGTTCGGCTGTCGATAGCGAATCGGATACACAGCAGTTTATAATGCCATTAACCGTTCCAATGGTTATATCCTTATTAATGATTCAAGTTATTTTAAATAATCCCGATGGTAGTATTGCATTTTGGATGTCGATGATTCCTTTTACTTCGCCCATTGCAATGATGGCACGAATTCCATTTGGAGTTCCCATTTGGCAGGTTGTGTTATCGTCATTAATACTTATTTCAACAATTATTATCATGGCTAAATTAGCTGCTAAAATATATCGCACAGGTATTTTGATGTATGGCAAAAAAGTGACGTTTAAAGAATTGTATAAATGGGTGCGTTATAGCTCTTAATTATTGATCTTGAATTTTTAGAAATTGCAATGACAAAAAAAGATTCCATAAAACTATTTGAAGATAAAAAAGTTCGTTCTATTTGGGACGAAGAGCAAGAAAAATGGTTTATTTCAATTGTTGATGTGATTGAAGTTTTAACTGATAGTTCGAATCCACGGAAATATTGGAGTGTACTAAAACTAAGACTTAAGAAAGAGGGTAGTCAGTTGACTACAAATTGTAGTCAACTGAAAATGATCTCTGCTGATGGGAAAAAATACTTAACAGATGTTGCCGACACCGAACAAATTTTCCGATTAATTCAGTCGATTCCTTCGCCTAAAGCTGAACCATTAAAACTTTGGTTAGCTCAAATAGCTTCGGAAAGACTTGATGAAATGCAAGATCCTGAACTAAGTATTGATAGAGCTTTGGAGCAATATATGCGTTTGGGTTATTCGGAAAATTGGATAAATCAGCGTATTAAAAGTATTGAAATTCGTAAAGAACTTACGGATGAATGGAAAAAGAGAGGAATGCAAGAAGGTATTCAATTTGCAACATTAACCGATATCATTACAAAAGCTTGGTCCGATAAAACGACAAAAGAATATAAACAGTTTAAAGGACTAAAAAAAGAAAATTTAAGGGATAATATGACCAATACCGAGCTTATTTTAAATATGCTCGCCGAAGCTTCAACAAAAGATATTTCTCAAGCTGTTGAACCTAATTCTTTTGAAGAAAATATAAAAGTAGCCAATCAAGGAGGAAATGTTGCAAAAGTTGCTCGAAAAGAATTAGAATCTCGAACAGGCAAAAAGGTTGTAACATCTATGAATGCAAAAGATGTAAAAGAAATTAAAAATTAAAAGATGGAACTATATTCAATAGAAACTGGAAATTTTAAACTCGACGGAGGAGCAATGTTTGGAGTTGTACCCAAAACAATGTGGAACAAAGTATATCCTGCCGACGAGAATAATCTTATCAATTCACCAATGCGTTGTCTCCTTATAAAAGATGGAGACAAAACCGTTTTGATTGATTGTGGAATGGGAGAAAAAATGGATCCTCAACTATCAAAGTTTTACTATCTCAATGGAGACGATACTCTTCAAAAATCTTTGGATAAAGTAGGTGTAAAGCCAGAAGAGATAACTGATTTAGTTTTAACCCATCTTCATTTCGATCATTGTGGTGGAGCCGTAAAACCCGATGGTTCGCTCATGTTTCCAAATGCTACACATTGGGTAAGTGCAAGTCATTGGGAGTCGGCACATAATCCAAATAATCGAGAAAGACCATCATTCTTTACAGAGAATTTTGATCCAATAAAAGAAGCAGGTAAATTGAAAATCATAAAAAAAGAAACCAAACTTTCAAAAAACATCAGCTTAAAATTGTTTTATGGACACACCGATGGCTTAATAGTTCCATTTATTAAAGATGGTAAAAAAACATTGGTATATGTAACCGACTTTATTCCATCAAGTAGTCATGTTCAGCTTTCGTTTATTTGTGCTTATGATATCAATCCATTAGTAACAGTAGATGAAAAACAAGAATTCTTGGAAGAAGCCGTAGAAAAGAATTATACATTATTTTTTGAGCACGATATTCATACCGAATGTTGCAGTTTGCAACGTACAGCAAAAGGAATTAGAGTGAAAGAAATGTTTGCTTTAAATGCATTGTAAAAAAAGATTTTTTATTTTTTCTAAAAAAAGATTGTAGGAAATAAAAAAGATGTAAATTTGCCCGTTCAAAAAAATGGACAAATGCGGATGTGGCGTAATTGGTAGCCGTGCCAGACTTAGGATCTGGTGTCGTGAGACGTGGGGGTTCGAGTCCCTTCATCCGCACACAAAAATAATAAGCGTGTAATGAACCGCTAAAACATGCTACATGTTTTGAGCGGTTTTTTTAATCTTAAATACTCTAATCATCATGAACATTGTTAGACAAGACATCGACAATTTAAATGCAATACTTAAAGTTCAAATTGCAAAAGCCGATTATTTCGAAAAAGTAGAAACAGCTATTAAGAACGCTAAGAAAAACGTTCAAATGCCAGGCTTCCGTAAAGGAATGGTTCCAATTGGTATGGTTAGAAAAATGCACGGTAAACATTTACTTGTTGACGAAATCAATAAATTAGCTGTAGATAGCCTATTCAACTTTTTGGATACTGAAAAACTCCAAATATTAGGTGAACCACTTCCAAACGAAGAACAACAAGCTAAGATTAACTGGGGAGGCGACGATTTCGAATTCCATTACGATATTGCTATTCAACCAGAAGTAACAATTACATTAGACAATAAAACTAAAGCTGCATATTATAAAATTGATGTTGATAATTCATTTATCGACAAACAAGTTGATTCTATGCAAAGTCAATTTGGTACAAACACTGAAGTTGACGTTATTGAAGACGAAGAATTAATTTCGGCAAACTTCACAGAACTTGATGCTGAAGGAAATATATTAGAAGGCGGTCATGTAAAAGAAAATGCATATGTTCTTTTAAAATCAGTTCCAGAAGATTATCGCAAAGCATTCAAAGGATTAACCGTTGGTACAACAGTTAATTTTGCTCCAATGGAAGCTGTAAAACACGAATACGAAGTAATTTCAATGTTAGGTTTGAAGCACGAAAACACACGTGAATTAAACGCAACATATAAAGTTGAAATCACTAGCATTAAAAAATTCGTTAAAGCAGAAATAGGTCAAGATTTATTCGAAGCTGCTTTTGGACAAGGAACAGTAAATTCTGAGGATGAATTCCGTGCTAAAATAAAAGAAAACTTAGAAGCTCGTTTTGTAATCAACAGCGACTATAAATTCTATGCTGATTTCAGAAAACAATTGATGGAAACATATCCAATTCAATTGCCAGAAGTATTCTTGAAACGTTGGATTATTGCAGCAAATAAAGACAAAAACATAGCTCCAGGTCAAATTGAAGAAGAATTACCATTATTCTTCGAAGATTTAAAATGGCAATTAATAAAAGGACACTTCATTAAAGTTAACAACATGACTGTAAGCGAAGAAGAATTTAAAGTTGCTACATTTGATTTTGCACGCATGCAATTCCAACAATTTGGATATTACAATCCAGGTGATGAGGAATTACAACATTGGGCTACTGAAATTGCTAAAAACAAAGAAGAAGCTAAGAAAATATTTGATATTGAATTAGACAAAAAAATGATTACATTCTTAAAAGGTGCAATCAAACTTGACGAAAAAACTGTTTCGTTCGACGAATTCAATAGTATGATGGAAAAATAATCACAATCGATTATAAAATTCTTGAAAACCTCGCTTTTTAACAATTGCGAGGTTTTTTTTATATCGAGATTCTCAATTCAAAAAAATACCTTAATTTAGAGACGTAAAAATTAAACATAAATAGTATGAACGATTTCAGACAATACGCTACAAAGCACTTAGGAATAAAAAGCCATAATCTTGACAAATACAGTTCAATTATGGATAGCTATATTTCTCCAACAATCATCGAAGAACGCCAAATGAACGTTGCTTCAATGGACATCTTTTCACGTTTGATGATGGATAGAATCATCTTCATGGGATTACCAATCGATGATTATGTTGCAAATATCATTCAAGGTCAATTACTTTATTTGGAGTCGAATGATCCATCTAAAGACATTCAAATTTACATCAATTCGCCAGGAGGATATGTTCATGCAGGTTTAGGAATATATGACACAATGCAATATATTTCGGCTGATGTTGCTACAATTTGTACTGGTATGGCAGCATCAATGGCAGCGGTTTTACTTGCTGGAGGAGCAGCTGGAAAACGTACAGCGTTGAAACATTCACGTGTTATGATTCATCAACCACTTGGTGGAGCCGAAGGACAAGCATCGGATATTTTAATTGCTGCTAGAGAAATTGAAAAAACGAAGAAAGAATTATATACAATACTTTCAAATCACTCAGGAAAAGACATTGCTGAAATTGAAAAAGATGGTGATAGAGATTACTGGATGACATCATACGAAGCAAAAGAATACGGTATGATTGATGGAGTAATGGAAAAGAAATAGTTCGGAACTCTTTATAAAATAAAAATCCCCGTTAGGTCAAACTTAACGGGGATTTTTTGTTTTATTGTAATTTGATATTAACGAACTATCATTATTGATTTGGTCGAAACCTCATCACCAGAAACAATTCGTAACAAATACATTCCAGCTTGTAGGTCAGAACAATCGACACTTATTTTTTCAATTCCCGATTGACGTTTAACGGCTTGATTTAAGACATCTAAAACGGTTACCGTAAATTCAGTTTCAGTTGGTAAACTAACGGTAAATTTATCTTGAGCAGGATTTGGATATATTGAAACGCTGCCTATTGTTTCTAAATCAATACCTACAAGTTCACTTTCGGCCATATTACTTAAGCTTACGCTAAATGGACCACTGTCCGATTTTAAAGCACTTGGAGTGATTTCTTTTTCAAGGTCAAACTGTACTTGATAATATGAATTTAAGCCTATTGGTTTAGGATCATCCCAAGATGTTTCTATTCCTACTTTTGTATCAACAGTCGCGTACAATTGTAATTTCTTTCCAGTTTCTGCTCTATAAATTTGATATTTAGAGATCGTTAAACCTTCGTAGTTATTCCAAGTTGCAGTAACTTTTTTACCATCATATTTACATGACAAATGCATTGTTTTATGAATTTTACTTAAATACGATTCATTTCCACAGGCCGAATCAACAGTTGATAATGCATATCTACTTGATATTGAAATCGGATTTGACTTTTGATCGATATAATATGTTGAATCCGTTTTATTTATTGTTTTAATTATTTCAAATACACTCGATTCATTCTCTTTCCAAACATGATACTGTTTAATTCCCTTATTATTCATCGGTTCCCAAGCAACAATATTTTTATTTGTTGAACTTAATGTTACCACTGCTATATCTGGAATAATTGGTACAATTACTTTTATAGCAACGGTATCAGCATTTGTACACGAATGATTATCGGTAACCGTTACTGAATAAAGTGCTGTTGTATCGGCAACAATTGTTTGTGTAGTTTTGCCTGTACTCCATATATATTTCTTGTAAGATCCAGCATCAAGAGTTAATTTCTTCTTCCAACAGAATGTTGAATCTTTGCCAATATTTACTGTAGGTTTCGAATATAATGTTTTAACCAAAATTAAGTCGCTAGCAACACATCCTAGAGCATCGATAGTTGTTACTGTATAGGAACACGATTTCGATACCAATAATGAAGCATTTCCTTCAACGGTAGCATCATTCCAATAATATTTTGCAAAAGTACCCGGGGTAATTTGAATAGAAGAACCTTCACAGAATGTTGTATCATTTCCTAATTCTGGTTTTTTCGCTGTTGAAATTGTAACAGAATCGATAATTGAGACTAAGCCCTTTTTCATTGTAACTTTATACTTCGTTGCTGTCTTTGGACTAACTTTAATTGTACTGGTTGTTTGTACTGGAATTGTATTCCAAGTGTATGAAGTATATCCCGAACCGAATACAGAAATTGAAACCGAATCGCCATTACAAATTGTTGTATCGCCAATTGAAAGAGCTGAAACATAGATATATGATTTTTTATTTACAATGGCTTCACCAAATGTATTTACTGCTTTTAAGGTAACTGAGAAAACACCTGTTGTATCGTATGTTACCGTTGGCGAAACCGATGAACTTGTTGCTGGAGTACCACCTTCAAAAGTCCATTCAATATTTAATGCATCTTTATTTTGAGAATAGAATTTGGTTGATTGGTTCATTTTCAAATACAGTTTCGATGCACTAAAACTACATGTTGGTTTTGTTGAAACAAATGGTATTAATAAATTATTTTGGACAAAATGTATATCAAAATCTAAAGATAGATTTGCTTCGTTTGTAACAGTACATTTTATTTTCGTTGAACCAGTCCACGATGAATCAATCTGTTTTGGGAAATACATTCCATTCATTGATGTTAAGCCGATAAAAGGATTTGATTCAAAAGTGAATTTCAATTTATTATAACTTGTGAAATTATCACCAATGTACATTTTAAAGTCGAGAGGATAAAACATTGCTCCATTCATGGCATTTTGATCGGGAATCGTGCTATTAATCAAATATGGTGCAAACGATTGATCGAACTCTTCTATTGAAAAGAACGTTTTCCATTTTGCATCTGCTTTATATGCACTTAATGTTCCAACTGGCACATAAACTTTACATGTTGTTTTATCAACACCACTAAATGCATCAGACACTAAAACGGGAGGTACTTTAGCGTAAACATGTATAGTTTTTAAAGCCGAGCAATTAGCAAAAGCTTCAGAATTAATAGTTGTAACAGTAGATGAAATAGAAACCATACTTAGTTCGGTACAATTTTTAAATGTTGCTTGGTTAATTATCGAAACAGATGAAGGCTTAAATATTTCAAATAGTTTAGTGCCATAAAATGCTTCTGCACCAATAGACGTAATCGTTGAAGGATAATCGACATACGACAAATTGCTACAATTTTCGAATGCCGCATTCGCAATACTATTAACTGAGAATGGCAACACAACATAGTTTAAAATTGACTTAGACACAAAGGCTTGTATTGGAACTTGATTTGCCAAATAATTTACGGAACCAGTTCCCGTTCCATTTGATCCTGAATATTCAACTATTTGAGCTTGGTTAATATCTACTTCTTGTAACTTCGGCATGCTATCACGCATTGTTTTAAAATCTTGTGCATCTATAGTACCCGAAATTGTAAGCTTGATAAGGGTTTGTTTTTCAATCGAGCTTAATTCAGTAGTTAGCGAACCTGCAGAAATATAAACAGCTTTTTCTGGTTTAGGAACTTCTTTAATAATAAAATTCTTCCAAACCGATGCTGTGTCATATTGCGATGTTGTTCCAAAGGGAATATTTAAAGTACAATTTGATACAAATACATTATTAAAGACACCTGAAGTTTGAAGTAAATAAATTGGTTTTGGTGTAAATACGTTTATTGTTGATAGTGAATAGCAATTAAAGAATGCCATATTTCCAATGCTTGTAACTGTTTTTGGAATATCTATTGTTTGCAATACTGAACAATAACTAAATGCATTTGAACCAATATACTGTAATGAACTTGAAGAATTGAAAGTTACATTTTTCAATGCATAACAAGTATAGAATGCTTTATCATTGATTGCAGTTACCGACGATGGGATGTTTATCGATTGCAATTTTCCACAATTTTCAAAAGCATTATTGTCAATTATAGCTACAGTATTTGGAATGTTAACTGATGTTAAATTATCGCAAGCACTACATAAAAATGTAGGGATTTTTGTTAATCCGGTAGGCAACTCTACACTTTGTAATTTTGTACAATTATTTAAAACCCCTTCACCTAAGTTTATGCATGTATTTGGGAATTTAACCGAACTGAGACTTGTTTTTTGGAGTGCATAATTATCGATACCTACAAGTGAATTTGGTAATGTTACATATTGTAAAGCACTACATTCTGAGAATGCTTCGTATCCAATTACAGAAGTTGCTTTGGGCAATAATACAGTATCAATTGTTGGTTTTTGTAAAAACGCATTTTTGGGAATTGCATTTGCATTATATGTAGCAAATCCTTGATCGGTTCCATATTCTCCTTGATAATTAAGAACGGTCGAACCACTTAAATCAATATATCGCAGATTTGGCATACTATCACGCATTGTTTTAAAGTCACGAGCATCGATATATCCAAACAGAGTTAGATTTGAAACACAATTACGTTCCTTTTTCGATAATTTTGATGATAAAGATCCTGGACTCAAAGTTAGAATTTGTACTGAATCGATAACGGTAACAATTGCCGTAGCTGTACTTACACAACCATTTAAATCTGTTCCAGTAACTGTATAAATTTGAGTAACTTTAGGTGAAAATGTTAAATTATTGCTAATTCCATTATCCCAGATATATTTTTCTGCACCATGACCAATGAGAGAAGTGGGTGAACCAATTAAAACAGTATCAATACTTGCGAAAGCCGTTACTGTAGGTAAGGAATTTACAATAAGTTCAACCGAATCTGTGTTTTTACAACCATCAACATCGGTTCCTGTTACATAATACCAATTAGTTTGTGATGGTGTAAAGGAAATATTATCGGTAACATTATTATTCCAATCATACGTCAGGCCTCCTTGACCATTTAAGGTGAGTTTTTCGCCTTGACATAAGGTTGGTTTACTAGCTATTGCTGTTATAGATGGGAATGGTTTAACAATTACATTAATCGAAGAACTTGTTTTACATCCATTTAAATCGGTTCCCGTTACATAATATGTTTTAGTACTCGAAACTGTATAAGGAACATTATTGTTTACAGCATCGCTCCATGCATATGACATTGAGTAAGTACTTGCAGCTTTAAAAGTAATTTCTGTATTTGGACAAACATCATTTATCGAAACACTAGTTGAAATCGTTGGTAATGAATATACCAAAACTTCAACTGAAGCAGTATTTTTACAGCCATCAACATCAGTTCCTGTTACATAATACCAATTAGTTTGTGATGGTGTAAAGGAAATATTATCGGTAACATTATTATTCCAATCATACGACAGGCCTCCTTGACCATTTAAGGTGAGTTTTTTGCCTTGACATAAGGTTGGTTTACTCGCAATTGCTGTTATAGATGGGAATGGTTTAACAATTACATTAATCGAAGAACT
>Ga0302296_1000421_pt1 | contig 35559 bp, 34 predicted proteins | sample III_Fen_N3_1_FD_194546 | JGI IMG/M metagenome (GOLD analysis project Ga0302296, IMG submission 194546) | Peat permafrost microbial communities from Stordalen Mire near Abisko, Sweden - III_Fen_N3_1 | ecosystem: Environmental > Terrestrial > Soil > Wetlands > Permafrost | place: Sweden: Abisko... | reverse complement strand
TTACTTTCATTGTTCAGTTATGGATGTATGCGACGCCAATTATTTATCCATTAAGTACCATGTCGGCTAAACGTCAATGGATCATGGCTCTAAACCCTGTTACTTCGTTGGTAGAAACTTTTAAATACGGAACAATGGGAGTCGGAACTTTTAGTTGGGGACAATTGGGCTATAGTTTTGGTTTCATGATTGTTCTGCTGACCATTGGAATAATTGTTTTTAATAAGGTTCAACGGAGTTTTATGGATACTGTCTGATTTGGTGTAAAGTTTAAAGTGTACTGTGTAACGTTGATTGATTAAAATTAATTAAATATGGAGTATAATTATAGTTTCGAAAAATTGGATGTACGGAGTGATGCTCGTTTATTTATTGTTGAAATCTATAAGTTGACTAAAACAATGCCTCCTGATGAAAAATTTGGGTTGAGTTCTCAGATTCAAAGAGCTTCAGTTTCTATTGCATCAAATATTGCCGAAGGAACTACACGTATATCTGACAAAGAGAAAATACGATTTGTGGAAATTGCTTATGGATCACTAATGGAGGTTTATTGCCAACTTTGTATCGCAATGGATTTGTCATATATAACTGAAAAACAATTAGAAAATCAAAAAATAACTATTGATATGATTCCACAAAAATTAAGTGGATTGAAAAATGCCTATCAAAAACGTTTAAATTCATAATTACACTTTACACATTCCACTTTATTCAATCAACATATTTATGCGCTATATATACATCTTCGCAACACTCTTTTTCACAGTTTACGGTCAAATGATTCTAAAATGGAGAATTTTGAAGTTAAACTGGAGTATGCCACATACAGGCATTTGGGATATGGTGGTTTCATACACCAAATTTCTGCTTGATCCTTTTATTTTTTCAGGTTTTTTATCGGCTTTTGTAGCTTCGGTATGTTGGTCAATGGCAATGACGAAGTTTCAAATAACTGAAGCTTATCCTTTTATGAGCCTTGCTCCGGCAATTGTCTTTTTATTAGGAGTGTGGTTGTTAAACGAAACATTCACCATTGGAAAAGTTATAGGTTTGGTATTGATAATAGTAGGTACAATAGTTACGGTAAAGTTTTAAAATGAAGAGATTAGCTATCATAGGAGCCAGTTATTTGCAGTTGCCAATCGTTCAAAAAGCAAAGGAAATGGGTATTGAAACTCATTGTTTTGCATGGGCTGACGGTGCTGTATGTAAAGATGTTGCTGATTATTTTTACCCGATTTCAATTTTGGACAAAGAAGAAATTCTTGAAATTTGTCAGCAAGTTAAAATAGATGGAATAACGACTATTGCTTCTGACGCAGCTGTACCAACAGTTTGTTTTATTGCAGGAAAAATGGGATTAACCGGTAATGCTTTTGAAGATGCATTTGTTGCAACGGATAAATACCAAATGCGGAAACGCTTTGCAGAATTCTCTGTATCTTCGCCTAAGTTTGTGATTGCAGATGAGGATTATTCAATTGTTGGTTTTCGATTTCCGCTGATTGTTAAACCAACAGATCGGTCAGGAAGCCGTGGAGTAATGAAAATTGAAAATTCTGCTGATTTACAAGAAGCGGTTGAGCGTGCTCAGAGCGAATCATTTACACATCATGCCATTGTTGAAGAATATGTTTCGGGCTCGGAGGTGAGTGTTGAAAGCATTTCGTGGAAGGGCAAGCATTATATTCTTGCAATAACTGATAAAGTTACAACGGAAGAACCCTATTTTGTGGAACTGGAACATCATCAACCCAGTTTATTATCAGCTGATATTCAACAAAAAATTAAAACTGAAACATTAAAAGCGCTTACGTCTTTAAATATCAGCTACGGAGCCAGTCATTCTGAGTTTAAAATCACAAAAGATGGAGAAGTTTTTGCCATTGAGGTAGGAGCGAGGATGGGTGGAGATTTTATCGGTTCAAATTTAGTTAAACTTTCTACCGGTTATGATTTTGTAAAAGGGGTTATCGATGTAGCATTAGGACATTTTGAAGAACCGACTTATAGCGTGAAACATTCTTCAGGAGTTTATTTTCTGTGCAAAGAAACTGAACATTTATTGCCTGTGATTCAGCATCCTGAAAAATATAATGAGATTATTGAATCGGAAATTACAGATACAGAACTTCATAATATTCAGTGCAGTGCCGACAGAAGCGGTTATTTAATTTATCAAGCCGAAAAACGTTTTATAGTATGAAAAAACCTCATTTATCAATAGTTACAACTTTATATAAATCAGAGCGATTTCTTGATGCTTTTGTAGCTCAATGTCAGGAGGCTATGGCAGCAATTAAGTGTGATAGTTATGAGATTGTTTTTGTGAACGATGGTTCGCCTGACAAATCGTTGGATAAAGTGTTGGAATTGAAAAAAGCAAACGATAACATTGTTGCCGTTGATTTATCTCGTAATTTTGGTCATCATTATGCTATAATGGCCGGACTAACTTATTCAACAGGTGATTATGTTTTTTTAATCGATTGTGATCTGGAAGTTCCACCAACTCATATTCCGACTTTTTATGCTAAGATGAAGGACGAAGTTAATTGTGATGTAATTTACGGCGTACAGGAAACCCGCAAAGGTTCATTTATTGAAAGAACGGTTGGTGGACTATTTTACGGTTTTTTTAATCGTCTGACAGATACCCGGATTCCGGAGAATTTGCTAACTGAGCGATTGATGAGTCGGCGTTATGTTGACGAGTTGATTAAAATGGGTGATAAGAATATTTTCATGGCCGGCATGATGCAATGGGTTGGTTTTAAGCAAATTCCGATAACAATAAAAAAAGGTCAGCGGGAAGGAAAAAGCACTTATACACTGGGCAAACGTATTTCGTTGAGTATGCAGGCTATTACTTCATTTTCATCTTATCCGCTTATCGTGTTATTTAAATTCGGCTTTTTTATCTCTGCTTTGAGTGTGTTGACCGGAATTTTCTTTGTTGTAAAGAAACTGATTAATCCGGAAATCGTACTTTCAGGCTTTACTTTTTTGATTGTAGCTTTGCTTTTCTCCGTAGGAGTAATCATAAGTTCATTGGGAATTCTGGGAATTTATATTGATAAACTTTTCAACCAGACAAAAGGGAGACAGACTTTTATAGTAAAGGATATTTATAGATAAGAGTATGAAAAAGAATTTGAAAAAAATTGTCATATTTGGAATCAGTGATTTTGCCAGTCAGGTGAGTTTTTACCTGAAAAATGATTCGAATTTTGAAATAGTAGCTTATACAGTTAATGCAGAATACAATACTTCAAAGACATTTTTAGGTTTGCCGGTAATTGATTTTGAAAGTGTTGTTGAAAAATATCCACCCACAGAATATGCCATGTTTATAGCTATCGGTTATCATAAGTTGAATTCAAGCCGGGAAGCTAAATTCAATGAAGCAAAGGCGAAAGGCTATCAACTAATAAGTTACATTTGTTCGCGAAACTCACATTGGAACGATTTGAAAATAGGAGAGAATTGTTTCATTATGGAAGGTAATATATTCATGCAGAATGTGAAAATTTCCGATAATGTAATAATTAATGTAGGTAACAAAATCGGACATGATTCAGTGATTGAAGAAAATTGTTTTTTGACATCGAATGTTATGATAGGAGGTTTTTGTACTGTCAAGAAAAATACTTTTATAGGAATGAGCACGATAATAAAGGATAAAACCATTATCGGCGAAAGAAATATTCTGGGTGCCGGATCTATTATTTTGAAAAGTACAAAGAATGGAAATTCATATCTAACCAAGTCTACACCTTTAACTCCCGACCCGAATAATTTCATTCAGGATTTTATTTAAAAAAAGAGAGACAATAATACAAATCTATTAAAACTAAAATACAATGGACTCAAACGAATTTATAAAAAATTTTGCCGCACAATTTGATGATACTGATGCTTCAGAATTTACTCTTGAAACACAGTTCAGAGAATTGGATGAATGGTCGTCGTTAAATGCATTGGCTATATTGAACATGATTGGAAAAAAATATTCTGTGGTTCTAAAACCGGAAGAAATGAAACCAACTAATACCGTTCAGGAATTGTTTGATTTGGTACAATCAAAAATTAGCTAAAATGAATCCGTTTTCATTAACAGGTAAAACTATTTTGGTAACAGGCGCCTCTTCAGGTATTGGTAGGGCTATTGCGGTTGCTTGCTCTCAATCAGGAGCAATGCTCATTATTACCGGGCGTAATGAAGCACGATTGTTGGAAACATTTTCAATGTTGGAAGGTGATAATCATCAACAAATAACTGCTGATCTGACCAGTTCGGTTGAACTGGAGAAACTGGTTGAATCATTACCAAAATTAGATGGACTTGTAAATAATGCCGGTATAGCAAAACCATTATTACTTCAGTTTGTTGAAAATGAGGATGTAGATGATGTTCTGCAAATCAATGCTTTGGTACCTATTCATTTAACGCGTTTGGTTTTACAACACAAGAAACTTAACAAAACTGCGTCACTGGTTTATATTTCATCTATTAATGGAAATAATTGTGCGTATATTGGTAGCTCAATTTATGCTGCTTCGAAAAGTGCTTTAACCGGCTTTATGAAAGGCGTGGCACTGGAATTAGCTCCACGCGGCATTCGGGCTAATTGTATTAATCCGGGCATGATTGAAACGGATTTATTGAAAGACGGAGTAGGAGAGGATGAACTGGAAAAAGATAGGTTGAAATATCCGCTAAAACGCTACGGAAAGGCAGAAGAAGTGGCTTATGCAGCTGTGTATTTGCTGTCTGATGCCACGCAATGGATAACCGGTACCAATTTATTGATTGATGGTGGTTATACGTTGCAGTAGACCCAAAACCCCTAAAGGGGCTTTTAAAAATGTGGATTGTTTCACATAATGAGAATTTTTAAAGTTTAAAATCGAAACTAATTTAATTCCCCTTTAGGGGTTAGGGGTATATTATGAATGCATATATAAAAGCAATATCCTATTTTTTACCGGAAAAAATTGTCACAAATGCCGATTTGGTAAAAGAATTTCCGGAATGGACTGTAGAGAAAGTGGCTGGAAAAGTGGGAGTACACCAACGACACATTGCTTCCGAAGGTGAAACTGCGTCAGATATGGCTACGCAAGCTGCTGAGAAACTTTTTACAGAACATAATATTGACCGTTCAACAATTGATTTTGTCCTGTTGTGTACTCAGAGTCCTGATTATTACTTGCCAACTTCGGCTTGTTTGATTCAAAACCGATTAGGTTTGTCGACTTCATGTGGTGCATTGGATTTTAATCTGGGTTGTTCCGGTTTTGTTTATGGCTTGTCACTCGCTAAAGGGTTGATTGCCGGTGGAATTGCAAAAAATGTACTATTGCTGACTGCTGAAACCTATTCAAAGCACATTCATCCAAAAGATAAAGGAAACCGAACCATTTTTGGAGATGCTTCTGCAGCAACATTGGTTTCCACTGAAGGTTTTGCTTCAGTCGAAAATTTTAGTCTTGGAACGGATGGCCGTGGAGCCGAAAATCTGATAGTCAAAAATGGTGGATTACGTCATCCGAAAGATTTAAAAGAACTGACTTTTGCTGAAGACGGAGCTTCAGGTTCGTCCGATTATTTATATATGAATGGTGGTGAGATTTTTAATTTCACGTCCGAAGCAGTTCCAGTTTTGGTGGATGAAGTGTTGGCGAAGAATCAGCTCTTGAAAGATGATATTCAGTTGTTTGTATTTCATCAGGCTAATAAGTATATGATGAATTATTTACGGAAACTAATTGAGATTGAGCCTGAAAAATTTTATTTTTTTCTGGAAAATGTTGGGAATACAGTGTCATCTACCATTCCCATTGCTTTGTGCGAAGCTCAAAAAGAAGGAAAATTGAAAGGAAATGTACTTATAGCCGGTTTTGGTGTTGGTTATTCGTGGGGTGCAACGGTTTTAAAATGTACTTTATAGTTTATAGTCGGTAGTTTATAGTAAGTAGTTAATGGTAAATAGTTTATCATTCATAATTAATCCCTTATCATTATTTATTAATGAATATCTTCAGGAAGCATGAAATTTCGAAGCCAGACAAGACTCGATTGTTGCTAGGTTCATTACTGATTGTTTCTCCCTGGATAGTGTTGTTTTTTACCACCATCGTTATTACCCACCATTCTGTATTCGAATCTGGTCCATGCTGGTCCGACGAATTATCGTACTGGCACGAAACGTTGTCTTTCTGTCAAAAAGGATTTGATTTTGGTTATTATACTATAAATGAAGCATTACCAAAATGTTTATCATTCGGTACACATGGCTTCGGTGCTGTTTCTGTATATGCTCTGTTCGGGAAAATCTTCGGTTGGAAAACCTATTCGATTGTTATTGCCAATAGTTTTTTTCTGTCGCTGGCTTTTCTAATTTCAGTAATAATCTCTAAAGTTTCGTCAAAGAATCTGCTTTCCATGCTACTTTTCAGCATGTCATTCACACCTCTGATTCTTTTCTCATCCACTTCCATGACCGAATTATTGAATTTTTCGGTACTAATTGTTTATATTGGATTACTTTACGTGTATTTTAAACGTGGAGGAAACCAGTTGCTTGCTTTGTTGCTTGTGTTTTGTACGGGCATATCATTTATACGAATAATCTATATTGTGCTGTTCCTGCCTTTATTGCTCAACCGGAAAGATGGGTTTAGGATTGATTTTCGATTTTGGATTTATTTTGTTTTGTGGCTGATATATAGTGTATTATTGTTTTTTGTAAACAATTTATTTGTTTCTCCGTATCCCGATTCATTTCTTAGCGGGTTGTTCGCCAGCAGTAGTCTCTCTGATTTGATTTCTTCCTTTTCAATCCATTTTGTTCAAAATTTACGAAACTTCATCAACCCTCTTTCAGATTCTCCGATTCAGGTTCTGTTGCGGTATTTCATACTTATTACCTGCGTTTACAGTCTCATTAAATCCAAAATTCTACAAAGTCGTTTTAAGTCGTTTGAAATTGAATATTTTATAGTATTTTTGATACTGTTTTTATTTTTACTGATTAATATAACGGCTTACGATATTTTTGATTGGCGCGATTATCGCGTTATGGCTCCGGTTTTGTTTGGCTGTATTTTGTTTTTAATCCTAAGTGGAAAGCGTTCTGTTTTGTATTTTTCGCTGGGAATTAATATAGTAGGAATTATTCTTCTGATAAATTCTCCCACACTTATTGAGTCGTTTAGTAACGGTCGATATGTAAATTCTGTTGAAAATAAGGTGCTGAATCATGTTAATTATACTAAATCCCCAAATTCTCGTTTTACAAATACGATAGTCGTTTGTCAGTTTAGCTCAGATGTCGTTTTGAATATTCCTGCAGGAATAGGAATTTCTTGTTCGGATACTTTGACCGACAAGCTTAACTCAAAATATATTTATTCGAAAAATAAATTAGACTTATTGACATATAAAATCATTGATTCCAACGAATCGGGCTATTTATATCAAAAAACAGTTGCTAATTAATCACTTATCATTTATAACTAATTATTAAAGAGATGATTCCTTTCAATAAACCATATCTTACAGGCAAAGAAGCCCATTACATGTATGAGGCTGTTTTTACTGGCAAATTATCAGGGAATGGCATGTTTACACAACGCTGCCAGGCTTACTTTGAAAAGCGTTACAATTTCAAAAAATGTCTGTTAACCACTTCGTGTACCGATGCCTTGGAAATGGCCGCTATCCTGTGTGATGTTCAACCCGGTGATGAGGTCATTATTCCAAGTTATACATTTGTTTCTACTGCTTTAGCATTTGTACGTCAGGGAGCAAAGATTGTTTTTGCAGACAGCCAATCGGAACATCCGAATATTGATGCTGATAAAATAGAATCATTGATAACGCCTAAGACCAAAGTAATTGTACCGGTTCACTATGCCGGTATGGCTTGCGATATGGATAAGATAATGGCTCTCGCAGATAAATACAATTTGTTAGTCGTGGAAGATGCAGCGCAGGCGGTGGATTCTTTCTATGACCCCCTGCCCCCTAAAGGGGGTTTAGAGAGAAAAAGCGAATCTGTAGAGATTATAGCAACTTCCGAAAATAAGACGAAGCCTTCAATTTCCAACTCTTGTTCCCCTTTAGGGGTTAGAGGTCGTTCTTTGGGAAGTATTGGACATCTTGCTGCTTTTTCGTTTCATGAAACAAAAAACCTGATTTCAGGTGAAGGCGGTATGCTGGCTATTAACGATGAACGGTTTATTCATCGTGCTGAAATTATTTGGGAAAAAGGTACAAACAGGGCAGAGTTTTTCCGTGGTGAAGTCAATAAATACGGTTGGGTTGATATAGGTTCTTCTTTTTTACCATCCGAAGTTATTGCTGCATTTCTTTGGGCGCAAATTGAACATCTTGATGAGATTCAGAATAAACGAAAAGAACATTGGAGTCGCTATTACGATGCATTAAAGCCATTGGCCGATAAGGGATATTTTAAAATACCATTGATTCCCGAATATGCAACAAACAATGCACACATGTTCTATCTTGTTTGTCCTTCGCTGGAAGAAAGAACTAAGCTCATAAACACCTTAAAACAAAACGATATATTGGCTGTATTCCATTACCTTAGCTTACACAGTAGTCCGTATTATACTGAAAAGCATGATGGTCGAATTTTGGCTAATTGTGATATGTTTGCTGATTGTTTGGTTCGTTTACCGTTGTTCTATGAGCTAAGTATTGAAGATCTCGATAAAATTATTGTTACCATAAAATCAGTTTATAATGATAAATGATAATTATTACCAGATTATCACATTATCATATTGCCACATTATATTCTATGAATAAAAATAAGTTTATTATTCCCATTCTGTTTTTGCTTTTGTTTGCTGCATATTATGGCATTTTAAAAGCGATTCCTGCCGATTATAACGACATGCATGACCATGCTGCATTTGCTCGTCAAATGTGTACGGGAGCGATTCCTTATACAGGAAATTTCCTGGTTTATCTGTTGGTTAATGTGTTTTCGTTTTTTACAGCAAAGGTAACTCCTACCGAAGTTAGCCTTTGTTTTCTGTTGGCATTTGCAGGTGTGTATAGATATTATTTATCACAAAAAATGATTTTAGAAGTAGTCAAGAGTCGTGTTCGAAATTCATCGAATTTTGCGTCAACAGCTTTTTTTGCGATATGCATGCTATTCGTTTTTGCCATCCCTATTCCGAGCTATTTTTCAGATGATTACTTTATGTATATTGGAAATTATGTTCCTAATGTGTGGCATAACTCTACCATTCTCTTTTTGTTCCCGTTTGCGATGCTTCTTTTCTATCAATCATATAAACAGTTGCAGGATTATGACGCAAAACGCAATCTGTGGATTTTCTTATTGATACTGTTGAATTTATTTATCAAACCAAGCTATTTCTTTGTATTCCTTTGTGCTTATCCACTGATGTTATTATTCAAATACAAGTTTAAAAAAGAATTTTGGTATAGCGTCATTCCTTTGATTATAGGTTTTTTCTTTTTAATCCTGGAGTATTGGATTATTTATAAAACCACGACACCATCTAATAAAGAGGCTTCATCAGTTATTTTCTTACCATTTTATCGAAATCCGGAGTTTGAAGAATTCAATTTGATGCCAGTTGCGATGTTTTTTTCTGTGTTTTTCCCGCTTCTTTATAGTTTCCTCAACATTCCAAAAGTAATAAAGAGTCAGGCGTTTTGGTATACGTCACTTTCATTTGTAGTGTCAGTATTGATTTTCTTTTTTATATCAGAATCAGGTCCACGGGCAGCCCATGGAAACTTTTACTGGCAAATCGTTATAACTACCTGGTTATCTTTCTTTGTTGCCTTATTAGCTTTGCTAAAAGACCTGAAAATGGAAGGTAAAACCTTGAAAAATATTTTATTACTTTCAGTATTTTCAATTCATGTTTTAATGGGACTGATTTATTTTGTAAGGTTGCTGGTCACTGGGTATTATTATTAGGATACTAATTGCAATAATTTAAAGCAAATTGCACTAATTAAAGCTAATTATACAGATTTTTTTATAATTTTACGAACGAAAGATACTAATTTCACGAATTAAAAACAAATTACACGAATTAGGGAATGACAGATTTACTCAAAAGTAATTCGTCTAATTAGAAAAAATTCGTGAAATTCAATATTATGAGCACAGCGATTAAATTCGAAAATATCTCTAAACAATACCGCCTCGGACTCGTCTCCACTCAAACGCTGAGTCATGACCTGAACCGATGGTGGAAAATGAATATTCAGGGTAAAGAAGACCCATACTTAAAGATAGGTGAGGTAAATGATCGTGCTCATAAAGGTGAAAGCGATTATGTGTGGGCATTGAAAGACATTAACTTCGAGGTACAACAAGGCGATGTGTTGGGGATAATAGGGAAAAACGGTGCCGGTAAATCTACCTTACTGAAGATCCTCTCTAAAGTAACAGCACCTACTACCGGAACCATTAAAGCTGCGGGACGTATAGCTTCTTTACTGGAAGTTGGTACAGGTTTTCACCCCGAAATGACCGGACGTGAAAATATCTATATGAATGGTGCTATTATGGGCATGACTAAAGCCGAAATAACCCGTAAGTTAGATGAAATTGTAGATTTCTCAGGTGTAGAACGTTATCTGGATACTCCTGTGAAGCGTTATTCAAGCGGTATGACTGTACGTCTTGGTTTTGCCATTGCTGCTCATCTGGAACCTGAAATACTGGTAGTAGACGAAGTCCTTGCTGTAGGCGATGCAGAATTCCAGAAGAAAGCTATTGGAAAAATGCAGGATGTTTCAAAAGGAGAGGGGAGAACCGTGTTGTTTGTGAGCCATAATATGTCAGCTATTCAAAATTTATGTCATAAAACAGTATTTATGGAGAATGGCAGAATTCATAGTATTGGTTTTACTTCAGAGATTATTCAGGTTTACCTTGGGGGATTACAAAATAGAAGGAGTTGGCATGGAAATATTAAAACTGAAGTTTTAAATTTGTATTCAACATATATAAAAATCGCTAACTTTGATTCTTATAATATATACCCTCACGATGAAATAGAAGTAGGGATTGAATTAGAAGTTAAAAAAGAAATATCAGGTCTTGTTTGTGGAATTAATTTAATATCTGGATTTGGTTACCCAATTCTAAGAGCAAATTATAATGATTTTAATTTGTTGAATACGCTTCATATTGGAAATTATTTGCTGAAATTTATAATTCCTTCCTACTTCTTAGCAGTTGGAAATTATACAATTGATTTTGATATTGCAATACCTAATACAGCTAGATTAATTAGTGAAGAGGCAAACTTATCTTTTAAAATAGAGTCAAATGGCGAAATCGGAAATAAATATATCCAAGAAGGTAGCGCTCATTTCAACTCAATAGTAAGACCAAATATATTTATTGAAGACTCAATAATTCCATTAAAAAAAGACAGTAATGATAGAAAATGAAGAAAGTAAATTTGCAGAAGCAAACATTACATCTGATAAAATTTCACACCATGGGTATCATAGATTTTATCCTACTTTTCTTTATAAATTTAAAGATGTTTCTAATATTAAAATATTAGAATTGGGTTATGAAAGCGGACACTCTATTCAACTATGGAAAAACTATTTTAAAAATCCGATTATTCACTCTATTGATATTATAGAAGATCCAAAAGATCCAAAACTTGATGCATATTTTAATGTAGATCAAAGCAACAATGAGATGCTTGACTCTTTTTGTAAATGCAATACTACTAAATATCAATTTATTATTGATGATGCATCTCATATCCCAGATTATCAGTGGAATACTTTTATTAGGTTTGTTGATATGTTGAGCGAAGGAGGAGTTTATATTATTGAAGATATAGAAACATCTTTTTGGGGTATAAGTGAGTTTTTTGGATATGAATTTGACTCACACAAAACATCAATTCTTCAAAAAATAGAAGCTATTTATCATATTATTAATAATGAATTTATTTCATGGGATATTCAGAAAAAATATGGATTGAGTGATTTAGAGGTTCAAGCTCTATCACAAATTGAAACATTAACGATAGCTTATAATTGTCTCATATTTACTAAAAAAGATAATTCAAAATATTCTAGGTATTACAGAACCTATGAACAATATCGATTCAATAACGAAGTAGATAAATTGAAGAAAAAGAAATTTTCGAAATTAAATGTTCTAATAAAAAAGCTATTCAAAAAAATATTTTTTTTTACAAATACCAAATAATAGTAGAGAAATAATCTTAAAATTAATAATTTTGGATATAAATGAAAATTTAATGATTTCTTTAATAGTTTGTTCACGGAATATTGATATTTCTGATGAATTGAAACAAAATATCCAATCAACTATAGGTACTGTTTATGAGTTAATTATAATTGATAATTCTAAGAATGATTATTCCATATTTTCTGCTTATAATGAAGGTGTAAGACGTGCCAAATATACCTATTTGTGTTTTATGCATGATGATATTTTATATCATACGCAAGATTGGGGAATAAAAGTTATTAATCATTTTCAGCGGAACATTAAACTAGGATTGATTGGTGTCGTAGGTGGTCATTATATTCCAGACACACCGAGCACTTGGTATAGTACTGATTATTGCTCAGGGAAAATTCTTCAAGGACACAAAGATGGAAATGGAAATTACAGTGTTTTTGAGGACAAAAGAAAAATTGTTAATAATGATTATTCAATAGAAGTTGTAGCTGTAGACGGTTTATGGTTTTGTATCCCAAAACATTTATTTGATAGAATTTCATTTGATAACAAGATATTTAAAGGTTGGCATGCTTACGATATTGATATTTGTTTGCAAATAATAGAAGCGGGTTTTGAAGTAAGAGTTATTGAAGATGTTCTAATAGAACATTCCTCCTATGGCAATAGTGGTTTTGGTTTTTACTCTGAAATGAAAAAATTCAATAAAAAATGGAAACGTAGATTACCAATAATTAGGGGAATTGAAATTACAAAAGATGAACAGGAATCTGCATACTTAAAAACGAAAGAGGAATTTAATTATCATTATAAGCGGACATTTAAGTTCTATCGTGTATATAAACAATGCTGCATGTATATTTCTGCTTTAAAAAACAGAATTCGAATTAAATCAAATCTAAAGAATTGAATATATCTTCAAATGGATAAAGTATTTGTTATTATAGTAACTTATAATGGGAAGCAATGGTACGATAGCTGTTTTGGAAGTCTGCGTTTATCTGAAATTCCTGTTAATACAATTGTTTTTGATAATGCTTCTTCTGATGATACGGTAAGTTATATTAAACAATATTTTCCAGAAGTTATTATTTTCGAGTCGAATGTAAACCTTGGTTTTGGTCAGGGGAATAATAAGGGGATCAGATACGCCTTGGATAATAGTGCGGATTATGTGTTTCTATTGAATCAGGATGCGTGGATAGAACCCGATACAATTGCTGAATTAGTCAGAATACAAAAAGAAAATCCTGCTTATGGAATACTGAGCCCAATGAACTTGACAGCAGAAAAAAACTCTATTCTGAATGGCTTTATTGAATATATAGTTGATTATAACAATACCGATTGTAAATTAGTAGATGATTTATATTTCAATAGATTGAGAGATATTTATGATATAAAGAGTGTAAATGCTGCATCCTGGCTATTGTCCCGTGGTATTTTAGAAACAGTTGGTGGGTTCGATCCCATCTTTTTTCATTATGGTGAAGATGATAATTATTTACAGAGATCGCATTACCATGATTTTAAAGTTGGAATTTGTCCAAAAGTTAGTCTTGTACATGATGCTGAAGTGAGTAATCAATTTAATCAAAATATACGAGAGGGAGCAAACAAACGAAATCTCTTGTTAATTTGTGCGGACATCAATAATAATTTAACTCCAGATAGATATATTAAATTTCTTGTAATAAAACTTTTGAAAAAGACTTTTACTTTTAAATTTAAAACACTAAATCAATATTACACAGAATTGAAATATCTATTATCGGTCAGAAATGAAATAAATTACAGTAGAAAAACAAATATAGTAAAAGGTGAAAACTGGTTGTGAAAATTGTCGTTTTTTAATTCATTTTATAGATTGAAACAAAATATCATTATTTTTCATTATCTGAATTTATAGCTACTTTAAATGACTAAAATACTTATTTCATATATATTAGCCTGTTACAATGCTGAGAAATATATTGGTTTTTGTTTGGACAGTTTGTACGCACAAGATATAGATGAAAATGAGTTTGAAATTATTTGTGTAAATGATTGCTCTAAGGATAAAACTCTTGATATCATTCTGGATTATAAGAAAGAACACACTAATTTAGTGCTAATTGACCATGAGAGTAATAAAGGGTTAGGTTGTACACGTAATGATGGTCTAAAGTGTGCTCAGGGTAAGTATCTTTGGTTTCTTGATAATGATGATAGGATAAAACAAAACGTAATTAAATCTTTAATTGATGAGTGTGAGAAAGATAGTTTAGATGTTTTATTGTTTAATTTTGAAAGAATCAATGAGTGTGGAGACAAGATCGAAAATGTTGTTGTTTTTCCTGATTCTGAAGTGATGAATGGTTGCGAATATATAAAACAAACATTTGGTGAAGAATACGTTTATCATTTAGGATATGTTTGGCGTCAAATTTATAGAAACAATTATTTAAAGCAATTAAATGTAAAGTTCCCGGAAGATTCTTTGTGGGATGATACTGTGATGCCACCTAAGAGTCTAATCTATGCAAAGAAAGCAAAGTCTTTAGAGAAATCATATTATCAATACAGAATAAATTCAAATTCTATTTCAGGAGAGTATAATAAAAAATACCGTGGAGATTTAATATACCAATGGTCGTTTGTGGCAGGCAAGGAGCTATACGATTTTTCAAAAGAAATAAATGAATTTGATAAAGAAATTGCAAGTTGGTTGAATAAAAAATCAATGTTTTTTTTTAATGGATTCACATTGAAATTAATAAAAGCGCCCTTTAAAGAAAAGATGGCTTTTTTCTATTTATTAAATGAGAACAGAGCTAAGGTTAACCAAATTTTGCCCTATTTAAATTTATTCAATTCTGTCATTTGTCGATATTATGTTATCGGTATACTAAGTTCTATATTAATTAAACCATTTTATTTATTTAAATTATATATCAAAAAACTTGATCTATGAAAGAAAGAAAATGTGTTTTATTGTTGGGCGGTTTTGGATTTATAGGGACTAATTTATTGAAATATATAGATAACAATTTTCAAGATGAGTTTTCTGTAGTTGTTTTTGATCGATTTGAGAAACATCCACATGATATTCATTTTAATTGTGTTGAAAAAGTATACGTTGGCGATTTTTCTGACGATACCACAATAGAATTTATCTTTAAAAATCATTCTTTTGATTTGGTTATTCATTCTATTAGTACAACTATACCTTTGTCGTCAAAAAACGCCCGTTACGACATAGAAACTAATTTAATCCCAACTGTGAATTTGCTTAATACAATGACACAGTATGGAATAAAAGATATAATATTTATTTCATCAGGTGGAGCTGTATATGGAAATAATATTAATAAAACGAGGCATAAAGAATCCGATGATCTTTTTCCTGTAAGTTCTTATGGAATAGTAAAACTGACCATTGAAAAGTATCTTATTCAATATGCAAATATTCATCAAATACGTCCTTTAATATTAAGGCTGTCAAATCCATATGGTCCTTATCACTTTTCAGTTAAACAAGGACTTTGTAATGTAGCTATTCGTTCTGCAGTTCAGAATATTCCCTTCTATGTATGGGGTAACGGCGAAACCAAAAAGGATTACATTTATATTGATGATTTTTGTGATATATTTTTCCAATTATTTTTTCAGAAAGTAAACAAACAGATATTGAACATTGGTAGCGGCGATATTTATTCAGTAAATACGATTTTAAAGAAGGTGAAAAATTTTATTCCGAAATTTGAATGGAAATATTCCGATGCATCCACTTTCGATGTGGATAATGTTGAATTGGAAATTAATAATTTGAAAACACATATTGGAAACTATCAGTTTACTCCATTTGATACAGGTCTACAATTGACATTCGATTGGATTACAAAAAGTAAAAAAATAAATGAATAAATTAGCCCCAATTATCCTTTTTGCATACAATCGCCCCTGGCATACAGAACAGGTATTGCAGGCTTTAAAATGTAATGAACTTGCCGACCAAAGTGAGCTTATTATCTTTGTAGATGGACCGAAAGAGAATTCCACTGATAGCCAAATAAAGCAGATAGAGCAAGTACAGGAAGTTGTCCAGAAAGAGCAATGGTGTAAAAACATAGAACTTCATTTTGCAGAAAAGAATATTGGCTGCAGAGATTCAATTATTCAGGGTATAACAGATGTTTTGGGACGTTATGATACTGTTATTGTACTGGAAGATGATATCGTGACATCTCCTTATTTTTTGCGTTTTATGAATCGTTGTCTTGAATTCTATCAAAGCTATAAGGCTGTTTATTCTATTAGTGGAATGACTCTTCCAGAAAATAGAATGGTCTTGCCTGAGGATTATGAATACGATGTTTATGTCTCATTACGTCAATTGAATTCAGGTTGGGCTACATGGAGTGATCGTTGGAATCAAATAGATTGGAATTTGGATTTTGTTCCCGATTTTATACATAAAAAAGAATTTTCAGAAAGTTATGCAAGAGGAGGTGATGATTTGATTCCTATGATGCTAAATCAAATTGAAGGTAAGAGTGATGCGTGGGATATTCAATTTACGTATAATCATTTTTATAATCATGCCGTTTCAATTATTCCCCGATACTCTTATGTAGATAATATAGGGGGGGATGGTTCAGGAATTCATCATTTAGATACAAATGAAATTTGGCGTTTTGATTTGAATGAAGCGGTAATTGATCCAAAGTTATTGGATGTTATTTATGAAGATAAACGAATTATTAATGCTTTCTATAATGCTTTTAGTTCTAAAAAACGACCGCTATGGCAAAAGCTTTTTAATCGTATGAATAGATTGTTTGGGGGTAAAAATATTTTTGTTGTTAAAAAGAAAATTTATGCTTAAGGACTTATAATTATCGTCTCATATTGAAAAATTAGCTTAAATTTGTACTATGAAAATTATACAGAAAATAAGAAGAAAATTTAGGATAAAATATTTTTGTATAAATTTATTATCCGCAAAGCCTGTGAGTAATCTATTTGGTTTAGATAGAGGAACACCAGTTGACAGGTTATATATCGAAGATTTCCTAAAAACATACTCGGCCGATATAAAAGGAGAAGTTCTTGAGGTGGCTGAATCAACCTACAGTAAGAAGTTTGGAAAGAATGTAGATTCGTATCAAATTTTGCATTTTGATGTGTCAAATACACTTGCAACTATTGTTGGTGATTTATCAGCTCCTATTGAATTGCCCGAAAATATATGCAATTGTTTTATTTGTACGCAAACACTGAATTTTATTTATGATATAAAATCGGCCATTACTGGTTGTTATAAATTGCTTTCGGATGGTGGAGTTTTTCTTGGAACTGTAGCCGGATTATCTCAAATCTCTAGATATGATATGGATCGATGGGGTGATTATTGGAGGTTTACAGATTTATCCATTAAAAGGATGTTTGAGGATGTTTTTGGTATAGGAAAAGTAGAAGTGAAAATTTATGGCAATGCCTTGGCCGCAACGGCATTTATACAAGGTTTGGCTGTGGAGGAAATACCAGATATAAAAAAACTAATGCAGGTTGATGATGACTATCAAATTATAATTGGAATAAGAGCTGTGAAATGTTGAAAATTATCAAACGAAAATTCAGAACCTTATATAATCTTATATATAACAAACCTATAGGGCAAATATATATGTTACACAGGGTTTGTCTTTTTGAAGAAGGAAAGATTTCTTTGAATGAAAATATGAAGGTTTCTCCCGAATTTTTAGAACAATTTATTGCCGAAAATTTAGGTAAATATGATTTTTTGTCTCTTGATCAGATTAGTAATTCTATAACGAAAAAACAGAATCCACGTAGACCTTTCATTGCTTTCACTTTAGATGATGGTTATTTTGATAATTATCAATTTGCCTTTCCGATTTTTTGTAAATATAATATTCCATTTACAATTTATGTTACTACAGGCTTTGTAGATCGGATATCGTTGTTGTGGTGGTATCAATTGGAGGATATTGTGATGCAGAATGATTTAGTTACATTATCAAATGGAATGCATTTTAATTGTGAAACAATCCAAAATAAGGAAACTTCTTTTCTACAAATCCGAAAAATTATTCTTGAGCTTCCTTCAAGAGATTTTGATAAGTCCGTTCGAGAACTTTTTTCAAATTATTCTTTGGAACTTGAAAAATATAGTAAAGAATTGATATTGACTTGGGATCAAATATTACAAATGAGTAAGGATCCACTTTGCACTATTGCAGCTCACACTGTGACTCATCGAAGAATGTCAGAATTGTCAGATGAAGATTTACTGGTTGAAATATCAAAAAGCAAGAACATTATTGAAAATAAGATAAAAAAAGAAGTAATCCATTTTGCATATCCTTTTGGTACTGGCTTCGAAGTGAATGAAAAGGCTGTTGATATGGTTAAAAAATCAGGGTTTCAGACAGCAACTTTTGCAAATGGAGGAGTTATCCGTAAACAAGATAGAGATTTATTCCGCTTGACAAGAATAATGTTGATAGAAAAGAAATGAAGATACTTTTCCTAAATAATTCAGATACGCATGGAGGAGCTGCTAAAGCTGCCTATCGACTTTTTGTCGGTTTGCGTGATGCAGGGGTTTCAGTTAAGATGTTGGTGCGTGATAAATCAACGAATGATCCCGATGTGATTTCATGTTTTGATTTTGAACGTAAAGGATTTGCAGGTAGATTAGATAAATTTATATGGAAAATTAAAAATCGTATTAGAAAACAAAAATGGAAAAAATATCCCAATCGTGAAAATGTATTTTTGAATGATTTAGATTCAATTTCCTTATTACGTGCAATCAGAATTCTTGATTTTGATGTGTTACATCTTCATTTTGTTGCAAATCGTTTTCTTGACTTGAATCAATTAACAAGTATAAATAAACCAATCGTTTGGACATTGCACGATAGTTGGGCTTTTACCGGCATTTGTCATTTTTTTTATGATTGCACGCGATACGAACAAAGTTGTGGTTGTTGTCCGATGTTGCATTCAGATAATTCCAACGATTTTACACACAAAATTTGGAAAAAGAAAAATGAAATATATCAAAAGTGCAATCTTCAAATAGTTACACCAAGCAACTGGTTAGGAACCTGTGTTTCAAAAAGTAGCTTGTTACAAAATTTTCCCCTTACGGTCATTCCGAATGGGATTGATACCCGCCTTTATCATTCGATTCTAGTAGAAAAAGCCCAAAAAAAATTTGGTCTTGATGTAAATAAATTTTATATATTATTTGGTGCAGTAAACGCTACAAGCGATAGTAATAAAGGCTTTGACCTTTTATTAGATGCCTTACAACAGTTGAATAAAAATGCTGAAAGAAAGATTGAATTAATTATTTTTGGTGTTGAAAAGCCAGATAATGTTCCTGATCTTGTTTTCCCAACTACGTATTTGGGTGTTATTAACGACGAGAATACGATGGTAGATATTTACAATGCGGCTAATGTAGTACTTGTACCTTCGAGATCGGAAAATTTCTCAAATGTTATTCTAGAAAGTCTGGCTTGTGGTACTCCGGTGATTGGTTTTGATATTGGTGGTAATAACGATTTGATTGATCATAAACAAAACGGTTATTTAGCAACGCCATTTGATACTTTAGATTTGGCGAATGGAATTAATTGGTGTCTAGAAAATAATTGTAAAAACGAACTTTCTTTAAACGGTCGTAAAAAAGTGGAAGAGAATTACTCAATTGGAAAAGTTTCGCAACAATATATTGATTTGTATTAATCTGTAATTTTTATAAATCAACATTTTTTACTCTCAAATATGAAAAATAAATTTCTGTCAAATATTGTCTCTAAGACTTGGATATGGATTTTAGTGATATTCATTATTGCAACAGGTATTCGTGTTTATAGACTTTCACAAAAAGAAAGTTTATTTTTAGATGAAGGTCTTTCTGTTTCTTTATCAGCATATAATAATTATGGTTGGAATAAAAATTTTGATGAAAACGTTATATATAACGGAAAAGAATTACGTGAATTGATGTTATGGGACAATGATTCAACTAGTAATGCTGTAAGTGATATTATACATCTTCGTCAGGATGATCGTGATTCACCTCATACAAATTTATATTATTCATGCTTACGTCTCTGGTTTGCAGGTGTAAGAACCGGAGATATTCATAGAATAATTATTCAAGCTTTCAGCCTAAATTTTTTGTTCTTTGTTTTTTCTTTTTTCTTTATGTATAAGCTGTCTAAGCAACTCTTTTCAAATAATTGGCTCATATTTTTAATAATGGTTTTGGCTTATCTGAATCCTGGGTCAATAACGAATACGCTTTATTTTCGTGAATACCAGATGCAGGAAATGTTGTTTGTTATGATGACTTATATGTTTGTAAACTATTACTATTTGATTAAAAATCAAAATAAAATAGATTCATGGCAATCCATGCTTAAAATAGCTTTATTGGTTACTTTTGTGTTGCTATCTGGTTATTTTGCATTGTTTTATGTGGTTTTTTTAGGTCTGATCTTGTTGATTTTTTCTTATCGGAAAGGGCAAAGTCAAAATATTTTATTTTTATTCTTTACTTTTTTAGTTGCTTTTGCATTTGCCGGTACTTTATATTGCAAGTACTATGATGGCTTCCTCGGTTATAGAGGAACTGAAGCATTAGGAAAGCTGGAATCAAATGGAATAAACAACAATATTATTGCATCATCAAAAAAGTACTTCATTGATATTCGAGGTTATTTGATAAGTTTACCTGCTATATTCCTTTTTGCCATCTTAGTTGTGAAAATTCTAATTGTTGATAGAAAAAGAGTTCATGATATAAATAAACTTCCCATATTGCTTTCTGCTTGTGGACTTATTTGGTCTGTAATAATCATGTTTTTTGCACCATTTAAGGGTGTACATTACATTATGTCTATCTTCCCAATAATTTTATTAGCATTTCCGTTTGTAATATCCTTTTTGAAAGAAAAGGAAGCGATTGTCGTGGTATTATTTTTTTTAACCATATTCTCGTTAAAAGCTTTTACTCGTAAAGAAGTATTTTATGGGTATTTACCAATCGAGAAAGCCTATAAAGACAATTCAGAGCTTCCTGTGATTGTTGTAGTTGATGATGCCGGTTTAAATGCAGCTTTATTGTCGCATTTTACTGATAACAGAAAATTTGAATTTCCACATTCTGTAAACAGTTTTAATCAAATTGTAAGTAAATATGATAAGGTTATAGTTTTAATATCACAATCAAAAAAGTTTAATGAACAATATCAAATTCCAAATGAATATAGTGTTTGTGATAAATTTCAATGTAATTGGTTTTTTGATGGGTATGTGTTAAAGAAGTATGATGAAAAATAAAATGTAATTATAACCTAATTAAAGTTGTATGAAACTCACGATAATTACTATAAACTACAATAACGCTTCTGGCCTTCAAAAAACCATGGAAAGTGTATTTGTTCAAACTTCACATGAGTTTGAATACATTGTTATTGATGGGACTGTCCTCCAGCTCCCTAAAGGGGAAGTTGCGGGAGATCGCGAAGTGTTTGAACATTTTATTAAAGAAACATACGAAACTGAAAATGGCTTTACCCGTTGCTCCTGGCTCTCACCCTTCGGGGGAGTTGAAGGGGGCTTTTATTCTGAACCTGACTCAGGCATTTACCATGCCATGAACAAAGGCATTCGAATGGCAAAAGGAGAATATGTTCAGTTTTTGAATTCAGGAGATTTTTTGGTCACTTCAAATGTGATTGGAACAATGATTGCGACATTACCCGATTGCAGTATTTATTATGGAAATATGCTCAAACAATTGCCAAATGGGAAATTATACAGGGATACCAGTGGACAAGGTAGCATAACAATGTTTACCTTTTATAAAGGGGCTTTGAATCATTCTCCGGCATTTATCAAGCGAAGTTTGTTTGAAAAATATGGATTGTACGATGAAAATCTGAAAATTGTTTCCGACTGGAAATGGTATTTGAATGTGGTGGGATTGCACAATGAATCAGTGAAGTACACAAACCTGGATGTAACAGTTTTTGATATGACGGGAATAAGTAGTACCAATTCTAAACTTGAAAAGCATGAGCGAAAACTTGTACTTGCCGAAATACTGCCTGCTTCTGTTTTATCAGATTACGAACGTTGGACTTTCCCTATTGATCAGATGAAGCGTATTAATCGATATTGGGTAACCAGAAAAGGTTTCTGGTTAGTTGAAAGGATATTGTTTAAATGGGAAAAATGGTTCAGAAACAAAGAGCAACTATTTTAAGGATTGAATATTCGTATGATCAAATATTAATAACGGAACTTATTTGTTTTGTTAACGTGTTGTTGGTCGATTTTTTTTACAAATGTATTTGTTTTTTATAAAATAACCTTGATTCGTATCAGTAAGAATAAATATTAATAAGTAGTTAAGAAGAAAATGAATAATTCTAATCACAATAAAATGAATATTTGTGCTATTTGCAATAATAGTTTTGAAAATAAAACAATTGAGACTAATGAAATGATGTTCGGTTCAAGAGATAATTTTAGATATTTTCAATGTTCAGAGTGTGGATGCCTCCAAATTGTTGATATTCCAGAAGATATGAGTAAATATTATCCTTCCACTTATTATTCTTATTCAGAGAAAACGAAAAAGACTATTAGCAATAAAATCAAAGATTATTTATTACCAAGCTCTATGAAATTTAGAATGGGAAAATCAAAATCTTTAGTTGGATTGATGTCAAATTTTCGTTATAGCTCTACATTTCCATGGATAAATAATGATATTGGGCAGTTTTATAATAAATCGGTTTTAGACGTTGGTTGTGGTTCCGGGTTATTAATTTCCTATTTTCAAAAATGCGGATTTAAAAATTTAACTGGAGTTGATCCTTATTTGTCTGAGAACATAAAAAATAAGAATTATTCATTATTTAAAAAGGAGCTATATGAAATAAATAATAAGTTTCATTTAATAATGTTTCATCATTCTTTTGAACATATGGATAACCCTCATCGAATATTTAAAAAACTAGTTGATCTTTTAGAAGATGATGGATTATTACTTGTTCGAATTCCCTTGGCTGACTCTTATGCATTTCGTAAATACGGTTCAAGTTGGTTTGCATTGGATGCTCCCCGTCATTTTTATTTATATTCAGTAAAAAGTATGAATTATCTTGCTGAAAAATATGGTTTCAAAATAGATAAAATTACTTATGATTCCACATGGCAACAATTTTATTTTTCTGAAAGTTATAAACGAAACATAGCTTTGAATGAAATTTTCGAAGAGTTTTCAATTAAAAACAAGAAAGATTTCAAGCAACAGGCAGATGTTCTTAATAAATTAATGGATGGTGATCAAGCTTGTTTTTATATAAAAAAAGCATAAGTAATAAAAGACAATTTCTTTGTAAATATAATTAAATAATTTGTAAGTATTTTAAGCATAATATCATAAACGATGAAATTAGATAGTTCTTTCGAAAATCAAAATAATATTAAATTGAAGCCTTCATCCTGTCTTTGGTGTGGAAAAACCGCATTTTTTAAAACAAAACAAAAGGGTTATCAGGAGCCGGATTTATTTGATATATTTCATTGCCAATCATGTAATACATCTTTTTCAATGCCAAGAGTAAATAGTGATGGGGTATATGAATTAATTTACCAAAATGCACAAAATGTAAGAGGTTATAGTAGGTATTTGAAATACCAAAATGAAGTTATTAAACAATCAAATCCGTTAAAGTTTATAGCCAATTCAGAACCGTCATATTGGGGTCCAGTTTATGCACTCCAACACATTTTAATGACTGATAAAAAAGCTCGAATATTAGAAGTTGGATCAGGCTTAGGATACCTAACATATTCTTTAAAGAATGATGGGTACAATGTGCAAGGATTAGAAATTTCGAAGGAGGCTGTAAATGGAGCAAAAGAAAAATATGGAGATCTTTATATCTGCGATGACCTTTATAATTTTGCAGAAAAAAATATAGAAAGTTACGATGTTGTAATAATGACAGAGGTAATTGAACATTTAAGCGACCCCAAAGAATTCATTCAGTCAATAAAAAAATTATTAATTCAACAGGGTGTTTGTATATTTACAACACCAAATAAATCTTTTTATCCTAAAGATGTTGCATGGTACTCTGATGCACCACCAGTACATTGTTGGTGGTTTAGTGAAGACTCAATTAAGTATATTGCAGATTTGTATAAAATGGAACTCAAATTTATTGATTTTGCGAAGTATTATAAAAAATTCCCTCAATTATATAAAATAAAAGATATTGAGAGTGAGGGTCAAAGTGTTTTTGATTGTCATGGAAATTTGATAGTTCATGATATAGATAAGAAAATAAAATTAAGAACTCCTAAATGGATAAAAAGAATTCGAATTTATAACTTGTTGAAGGATTTTTTGATTCAAAAAATAAATGTGAATATCTACAAAAAAGGAGATATGCAGTCTAATGTGATTTGTGCAATATTAACAAAGCGTTAAATGATAATCAAGTCAGTCCTTTTTGTCGAGCATCCCTTAGTCTCAGTTGTTATTCCATCTTATAACAGAGCTAATACAGTCAGCCAAACAATAGATTCAATTTTAAATCAGAAATGCAATTTTGAAATTGAAATTGTGATAGGTGATGATTGTAGTACAGATAATGCACGGGGAGTGCTGTTGGAATATCAAAATAAATATCCTCAACATATCATTTTGCTTTTTCATGATAAGAATATTGGGTTAGGAGCTAATTGGGCTAGTTGTGTAAAAATGTGCCGAGGAAAATATCTTGCAAATTGTGATAATGATGATTATTGGCACAATGAGAATAAATTGCAGGAGCAAATCGATTTTCTGGATAATAATCCTGATGTTGGAATGGTTCACACGAATTATCGAACTCTTGATAGAAAAACCGGAGAAATTAATGAATTCATAATTCACGATACTAAATATGTCGAATCAATTATTTGGGCAAATTTTATAGGGAAGTTTAAATGTTGTAACTCTTCAGTTGTTTATAAAAAATTAGTAATTGATGAAAATGTAAATCTTGACGATTATATTAAATATCAATTTACATTACAAGATTGGAATACCTGGATTAATATTGCAAATTTTACAACATTCTATTGTTTACCACTTTCTACAACAACAGTTGGTGTTGCAACCGAATCAATAACACGCCCTAAAGAATATAATATTTTGATTCAACGCTTTGATTCTGAAAAGAGAATGTATAAATACTTGTGTGATTTATTTCCACACGATTTACCTTTCGATGAAAAAGGATATGACTCTTATGTTTTCTATAGTTTACTCAATCTGGCTTATCAACGAAAAGACTTTAGAAGGGCGAAGGAACTTGGAAAAGAAATTAATAATAAATCTTTAAAGGTTCTGTGCTCTCAGCATAGAATTTTATTTTGGATATTTGTTTCATTGAAACGAATAAAAAATAATTTAATTAATAAAGCTTATCATCTTAAGACGATATATTAACTTCTTTCGACCAAATAACAAACCCCTCCAACTATTCAGTCGAAGGGGTTTTTCTGTAAACATCTTTTTATTTTCAAAAATACCTCTTACGATACGTAGCAGCTTATTACTTCCACACTCCATACCCGTTTAGGGTCAGAACCTACGGCGGCTACTTTTATGCTATAGGTTTGTCCCGGAATCAGACCTTCAAGTAAAACTTTACTTTTCGTACTGGTAACGCTGATGTAAACACTTTCGTCTGTTTTCGGATTTTTTGTATATCGTATTTCGTAGCTGTACGAATGATTTACGACATCCCATTTTACCTCAAGACTTCCTGACATTTTTCCCTGCTTAATTTGGACGTTTACTACCTGATCTAGAATGCCCACAGGGGTTCCTTTACGGTTTACATCATATCCCGAACTAAGGATGATGGCCTCATTACCGCCACTTATGTCCTGTACTCTCATAGCTCCTGTTTTCAAAGCTCCTTCCAAGTCAAAGCGTGCGTTGTTTTTTAAAACAGTTATTTGTTTATTCCCATCCACCATTTTCGAAAGAAGATCGTCAAAAACCCCTTTCTTAGTTTTGATTAATGTTGCTATTTCTGCTAAGTCCGCAAAATTCGGATTATCAGTAATATTATCACCAATTGTCTTTGCTTTAATACTCAGTTCATTGTCTGAGTAATTGTGTGTAGAAAAATCGATACTAACTCTAGCTGTTGCCATATTCATTTTTTTTTAATTATTCATAATTATGTTGTTTTAAAAAGATGTTTTGATCTGATATTGTATTTTTACTCTGCCCTGTGTATAGCGTAAGTAGTTGAAACTATATAATGTCGTATTTCTTAATTCTTCCACTTTCGTGTAAATTTGTGCAATTAGCTTCGTTGACCGTTGGTTCGTGGTATAATGATTATTTAAAACCACAAATTTCACGAATTCCCACAAATTAATTCGAGAAATAATTTGTGGGAATATGAATTGTCACGAATGAATATATGACATTTAATTGTTCGTCCTACTTGATCATTCTTCTTTGTTTTATTTTCGTACCTGTAAATACAGTTTTCGTTTCCGTAATTTATTTTATTCATATTCAAAGATTCGTTTTCGGATTCGTAAACCTGATTTACGGATTCGTTTTCCACTTATACATATTCTCCAATAGATTTTTTCATTTTCCTATATGAGTTTACTTATCCGTAAACTTGCTTTTCATATCCGTAAATAAGGTATTCGTATATAAAAAATGTGTATGTAAATCCGTAAAGGCATATTTCGGGTTGCTTTATTTAAAGTTGAAATACGTAAATAACGTTTGATGATCGATACACCCTGATTTGTTTCTGCTTATTGTAAAGAACGATTTGATTTTCTTCCGTAAATATCAGGTAAATTAACTAGACAAAAAATAACCCTTTGGGGTTACAAATTCATTTTTTATTAAAATAAATTCATTTTTTTCTTTGCACTATCAAACCAAAGCTATAAATTTGCTTAAAATAATTCGAACGAAATGAATTGTTTTTTTGTTTGTGCGAAAATGAACTTTACTTTTAACTAAATCATCGAACTTTATTTTGAAATCTTTATCTGAATGGGAAGAGGAATGGATGGCTATGTTCAAATTGCATTCTGCCAATCTGGTACCGTCAATACTTGAGGAATGGAGGCAAGAGAAAACTCATTTCCCCAAATTGTATAATAATCCGAATGTCAGTTTGACAGTTGTAGAAATGTGCACTCCAAAATTTGAGTTGCATATAGGTATGCATAAAGAATGGTTGCATCATAAGGCCATTGAAATAGAAGAACCAACAAATTTTACATACCTGATAAGCCTGACACATCCGCAAGATCGTATTTTTTCACTCGAAACAGAGATTATTGGGTATGAAATTTTGATGTCGCTCTCACCTGCGAAACGCCAATTATTTTGGATGAAGTACCATCGGAGATTTATGGATGTGAATGGTGATTATTTTTTCTATGCGCTCCATCTTAAAGTGCATAAATTTGACGACAACGGAACTCCCGTGCTTATTATGGTTGAAACTAAACGTCTTCCAAAGAAATATCAACCGGATAAAATACATTACAGGGAGTTTTCTCACAAGATAAAACAAGAAACAAAGCGGGTAGAACCGATTCTAAAGAAATTAAGTCCTCGTGAGCAGAAGGTTCTTGAATTGGCCTACGAAGGATTTACATCGAGTGAAATAGCCTTGATATTGAAAATTTCAATAAACACGGTAAAAGCTTTCAGAAAGAAAATTTTGAAAAAACAAAATGTGAATAAAATGCATATGGCTTATGTCGTAGCTCATAAATAGAAAATGATTTGATTGGAAAAATACTAAGAATCCATTACTGTAAGCAAAGAATGTCAATTTTTCTTTCTCTCAGTTAATTAATTAACGAATAATCAGGCATGGTTGCCTTTTTAATTGAGAAGTTAATTGTATATTTGCATTTGGATTATACATAATGAATCGCAGACTATGATTACTTTGATAAGCAAATCAACCGGTATCTCAGTGAAAACTATTTATTTTGCTGAAAAGCCAATTCTGTTGAAAAACACATTTAGCACATTCAGAAGTACAAGTTCAAATATAAATTGTAATTTTTTTTACAGAAGCGAAATTAACACACTCATTAATTCCCTAAAAGTATCAGATAGTGATTTGCTAAATTCATTTAGTAAAAATACACGATACGAAATAATACGCTCGATACGTGATAATCTGATTGAAATTGATAATGAGGCATCAATAGATGATTTTATTCCACTATATAACTGTTTTGCAGAAGACAGAGGTTGGCGAAATTTCAGATTGAGAAATGAGATGTTGAATAATTATCGTGTAACATTATGTAAACTGAATAATAAGCCTATAATTGCTCATTTATATTTAATTGATCACAACAGTAAACGTGTTTGTTTAGAGTCTTCAGTCTCTCAACCCGATGATATGAGAGGTAGTAGCTTGAAATCTTTAATAGGGAGATCGAACAGACATTTACATTATTCGGATATGCTATATTTTAAAAGCTTAGGTTTTGAATACTATGATTTTGGGGGTTACGACAACTATAACACTGCCGATAAAAAAAAAATGGGAATTAATCGCTTTAAAGCTGGATTTAATGGTGTTCTTGTTTATGAGTCAAATTATGTATCTTACCCACTTTTAGTCTTATTTCGAATAAAGAAATTATTAGGGCTTTGGTCGTTTAACTAGAAGGAATATAGTAATATACCATTCATAAATCTAATTTAGACAATACAGTGCTAACTATAAGTTCCCTTCAAGAGAACCAACGGTTAGCAACTGAAGGAAGATTGCCAGGTTTGCCGCTCGGTTTGCCAAGAATTAGGACCCGTTTTCAAATGGCTCTTCCTTCTCAAGCCCGGATTGACTGAGATTTTAGCGTGAGCTCATTTAAGCGTTCATGCCAAAGCCTGAAGAGGATATGAAATACCATTGTCTTTGAAAAATCAAAATACGATATTGTATTCATACAATATATTTAATTTCATCATACTTCCTACTTATTTAACTTTTAAGAGCTATGCATTTTCAAATCCTTTTCGGAATTATTTCCATTACAACTATACTTGCATTGATTATTTATAAAAGGCAATCTGTTTTTAATATTGTTGTATATGAAGCACCTAATGCCACAAAAATATTTGATTATCAGAATTCAAAAAGGATTTTTTGGATTAAGCCAAAAGTTCGATCCAAGTTAAATGCTGTGTTGACGATGGCAGACCCTTTCTTGTTTGTTCATAACGAAGAACTGTTTTTATTCTATGAAGAGAAATCGGAATTAAATGAAGGTATAATTAAAGCATATAAAACAAGTGATTTAATTGTTTGGCAGGACTTAGGAACTATTTTAACTGAAAGTTGTCATTTGTCTTTTCCTTTTGTATTTAGGCATGAAAATGAAATATATATGATGCCAGAGACTTTTGATTATGAAAACCTTTGTTTGTATCGTTTTACCGATTTCCCTTATGGATGTACTTTAGATAGACGCATGATGATTGGAGATCATTTTATTGATTCACATATATTTAAACAGGATGATATCTGTTTTCTATTTACTAATAGTAGCGATTGTGAACTTCAGCTTTTTTATTCGAAAGATTTAATTGATTGGACAATGCATCCTATGAGCCCTATAGTTAAGGGTAGCAAATTTTCTCGTAGTGCAGGATCAATTGTAAATGTGAATGGTAAAAAATATAGGGTTGCTCAGGATACATCGAATATGTATGGTGATAATTTTCACGTATTCGAGATAAGTAAACTTTCCACAACAGAATATGCAGAATCCTTAGTGTATAAAAACCTGATTAAAAAAGATATGATCTGGAATAAGGAAGGGGGGCATCACTTTAATAGCGTTTTATTTAAAGGGCGATATATTTCAGCTTTTGATGGAAGGAAAAGAGTAAGTGCGTGGGAAAAAATAGCCTATCCGTATTTTCGGGTTTTTCAAAAGTTAACGAAGTAGAGATTGTCTTCAAAATCAATTATAGTATAAACTACAAATTTATGTTCTCAATCATAATACCACTCTATAATAAAGCTGCATATATCCAAAAGGCTATAATGTCGATACTTTCTCAAACTTTCAGAGAATTTGAGATTATTATTGTAAATGATGGATCAACAGATAACTCGTTAGAAGTTGTCCGTAATTGTCCACTGTCCACTGTCGATTGTCAATTAATAGATCAGCCGAATAAGGGAGTGTCCACTACACGTAATAATGCAGTAAAGTTAGCAAAATATGAATATATTGCTTTTCTGGATGCCGATGATTGGTGGAGTCCAACATATTTGGAGGAAATGAAGAAATTGATTACCGATTTTCCCGAAGCCGGCATATATAGTAGCGGATATTATATAATGAAGATGAATGTGAAAACAGTTGCCAGTATTGGAGTTGAGTCGGGTTTTAGAAGCGGCTATATAAACTATTTTCAGGTATATGCAAATAAATTAGCTATGCCTGTTTGGACAGGTGCAACGATAATAAAAAAATCAGTATTTGATTCAGTACATGGCTTTAAACCAGACTTAAAATTAGGAGAAGATTTTGATTTGTGGGTGCGGGTGATTCTGAAATATCCGGTAGCATTTTTAAATAAACCTTTGTCATACTATAATCAGGATGTGGAGTTGGCTAATCGGGCAATTGGAAAAAAACTATACGAACCATGCGAACACATGCTTTTTACTGATTACGGAGATTTAAATAATAATCCCGATTTTCGGATTTTATACGAACGTTTAGCAGTGTATGGATTATTATCCTATTATTTAGCCGGAAAAAATAAAAGTGAAGTTGAAACTATTCTTTCTCAAATTAATTGGTCCGATCATTCATTTAAATATCGTCTGTATTACAAAATCTTCCCAAAAGGGTTGGTGAATTTTTGGATGTATATTTTAAAGATAGGATCAGCATTGAAAAGATATTTCATTCTTTTATTCATCCTTTGTAGTTTTTAGAAGAATAGAAGCAAATTAAAATTCGTACCATTCTTACTTATGATATATGAGTTTTAGTTTAATAACATAATTATAAACCTACTCAATGAAAATTGCATACCTACTTGGGTCATTAAATCGTGGAGGTACTGAAACTTTGCTTTTGGATGTTTTCCGTAATGCAGAGAAGAATGGTCTCGAAGCTATAGGAATATATCGAAAAGAGGGTGGCTTAGAGCAAGAATTTATTGAGAGTGGAGTGAAAATGTACAGGCTTTCGGTAGGGAAAAACCTTATAACCTATTTAATTCAACTTCGTAAATTGTTAATAGAAAGTGAAACAAATGTTGCTCATGCCCAACAACCTATTGATGCTCTCTATGCCAGATTAGCTTGCTTTGGAACCAAAATAAAGATTTTACTTACATTGCATGGGTATGATTTTGCTGAAAAAAAGTTTAGCTTATTTATATTGAGGTTTATAATTAAACGAACTGATGTAAATATATTTGTTAGTGAAGTGCAGCAGACACATTATCAACAAAAGTATCGATTAAAATGTAAAAAGCAGAAGGTAGTCTATAATGGCGTGTCATTTGAAAAATTGAATAAGTTTACTCCACAGATGACTTTAAGTCGGTCAATGAGTAATCTACGTGATGAACAAAGTATTTTATCTAATACATTGTTACTTGGAACTGTTGGAAATTTTGTTCCAGGACGTAATCAAATGATAATTTGTCGTTTTTTGAAAGAGTTGAAAGCTAAAAAAGTAAATTTTTATTGTGTATTTGTAGGTGGACGTGATAAAAATTCACCTCATTTATACGATGATTGTGTTGATTTTTGCAAGCAAAATGAATTGAATAGAAATGTTTCATTTATTGGTTCTCGCAATGATGTCCCTGCCATACTTCATCAATTAGATGCTTTTTTGTATTCAACTGATCACGACACATTTGGACTCGCCGTAGTTGAAGCTATGGCGGTTGGCATTCCTGTTTTTGTGAATGATTGGGAAGTAATGACTGAAATAACGAAAAATGGAAAATATGTTACTCTATATAAAAGCAATGATGAGGTTGATTTACTTCAACAATTTATGGTATTTTTGCAAAATAAAGAAACTTATAAAGATAAAGCGCGAGCTGCAGCTTGCTTTGTACGTGAGATGTACAGCATAGAGAAACATATTGAAAATTTGAAACAAGTATATATAGGTAGTTAGTTAGGAGCATATAGTTGGTCGTAAGAAGTATATAATCAACTATCAATTATCAACTACCAATTATCAACTAAGAAATGAACTACTTTCCTAAATACTTTACCGAAAAAGCCATGTTGCTTTATATAGTATCCTTATTTGTAATAAGCTTGGTTTTCTTTTCGCGTGTACTTCCATTAATGTTTATGACTTTTGGTTTAGTTGAAGTAATAGGATTTTTTTATTTTTCGAATTTGCTTACAAAAAAGTGGGCTAATTTTTCTCAAAAGAGATTCAAACTAAATCTTTTTTATACAGCTTTCTTTATTCGGTTGGCTTGGGTATTGTTCAGTTATGTATTTTATAGCTATAGATATGGTGTGCCTTTTGAATTCGAAGCCGCAGATTCACATTTTTATGATTATTCAGGTACCTGGATACATAGTTTACTTATTAACAATCAAGGTTTGCATCCTTTTTTGGAAACATTGAAAGGTGGGTATTCCGATGCCGGTTATGCGATCTATTTGGGAGTCCAATATGTTTTTACCGATGATTCGATCCTAATTGCCCGTATATTGAAGGCAGTTTATGGAGCTTTTACCTGTATCCTTATTTACAAATTCGCAATACGTAATTTTGGTGAAGAAGTAGGACGTATGGCAGGCATATTTTGTATGCTTATGCCCAATATGATTTATTACTGTGGTTTGCATTTAAAGGAAACAGAAATGGTCTTACTTACTGTTTGGTTTATGGAACGTGCCGATGCTATGTTACGAAATAAAAACTTTAATTTTGCTGAAATAGCACCTCCTTTACTTTTAGCAGGAGTACTCTTCTCTTTTCGAACGGTATTGGGCGCAACTGCCTTATTTGCCCTTTTTACATCGTTGATGTTTTCATCTACTCAAGTCGTAGGTTGGGGAAAACGGTCTATAATCATTGTGTGGATACTTGGAACAGTTGTTTATTTTATAGGTGGTCAAATATCCACCGAGGTTGAACAGGTTTGGAAAGACAAAGACGAAAATCAAACAACATCCATGGCATATCGTGCAGAACAAGAAAATGGAAATAAGTTTGCTAAATATGCTTCTACAGCTGTTTTTGCACCAATTATTTTTGTTATGCCATTTCCAACCATGGTTCATACGGATGGACAAGAAAATTCCCAATTGTTGCATGGGGGTTATTACGTAAAGAACTTTATGGCTTTCTTTGTGCTCATAGCTTTTCTTTGGGTAATTAAAAATAAAAAATGGAGGAACTATATGTTGATAGGCTCTTTTACCATTGGATATTTGGGGATAATTGCCATGAGTTCTTTTGCGCAGTCGGAGCGTTTTCATCTCCCGGCTTTACCCTTTTTATTGATTATGGCTGCTTTTGGTTTAAGTAAAGTGTCAAATAGTGATAAGAAATATTTCAAGTGGTATATGATATTTATTTTTATTGCACTTGTTGCCTGGAATTACGTAAAGTTAGCAGGAAGGGGATTGGCGTAGATAATTATGAATTATAAATTATAAATGATTGCTGATAACCCAATAACCATTTAATAACCTAATAACTAATACCTCAATAACAGATAAACTAGTGAAGATATTAATAGTTTGTAGTCGTAATTCAGGGAAGATTGCTCCGTTTATTCAAGAGCAGGGTGATGCTTTGTCTCAGTTAGGAGTAGAAATTGCTTACTTCCCGATAGAAGGAAAGGGACTCTGTGGTTACCTGAAAAACAAAAAACGATTGTTATCAAAGATAAATGAATTTATGCCGGATTTGATTCATGCTCATTATGGATTGTCAGGTTTATTAGCAAATCTCCAGCGCAAAATACAGGTAATTACCACTTATCACGGTAGTGATATTAATAATACTAAGATATTTCCACTATCCAGATTGAATATGATTTTGTCGGTACATAATATCTTTGTTTCAGAGAAAAACAGATTGAAATCAAATCAAACCCGTAATCAATCACTGATTCCATGTGGCGTTGACACAAATTTGTTTAAGCCTCAGGATAAATCTAAAGCTCGTAAAATTCTTGATTTGAATGAAGATAAAATATACATCTTATTTGCCGGAGCATTTGCAAATTCAGTAAAAAATTCTGCTTTGGCAAAATCGGCAGTTTCACTCTTAAATGATGTTTGCCTTATTGAATTACAAGGTTATTCTCGCGAGGAAGTTGCGTTGCTTATAAATGCTGTAGATGTAGTTTTACTGACTAGTTTTACTGAAGGTTCACCTCAAATCATCAAAGAAGCTATGGCCTGCAATTGTCCGATAGTTTCGGTTCCTGTTGGTGATATTGAAAATGTTATTTCTGGAACTGCTGGTTGTTTTATTTCAACTTATAAACCGACGGATATCGCAGACAAACTTAAACAAGCTCTGGAGTATGGAAAGCGAACAGACGGAAGAGAAAGAATATTATCATTGGGATTGGATAGAGAAGCGGTTGCAAAGCAAATTTTATCCGTCTACAAAAAGTTTTGTGACAGATAGTAACCACCTGTCTTGACTATTAATAATTTATCATAGATTAAAATGAAACTTCATTCAAAATTTTCTGAAATAAACCTCTTACAATGGAACGCATTGGTTGAAAAATCATCAACAGCATCGTTTTTTCAGACTCCCGAATGTTATGAATTTTATTCTTCACTTTCGTTTTTACAACCATTTGTTTATGCTGTCTCCGAAAATGAGAAGTTGACGGGTTTGGTGTGCGGCTATGTGATTTCGGAAGGTAATTTCATTAAAAGATTCTTTAGTCGTCGGGCTATTGTTCCAGGAGGACTATTGCTTGATAATGAAATATCTACTGATGCACTGCAGTTTTTACTGACCCATCTTAAGCAAGAACTTAATAAGCAAAGTATTTATATAGAAATACGGAATTTCAATGATTATTCGCTTTTTCGTACTAATTTCGTATCGGCGGGTTTTAATTATCAGGCTCATTTGAATTTTCATGTTGCTACTCATGATGTTGATTCGGCTAATTTGCAACTTAACCGCACCA
>Ga0302296_1000419_pt1 | contig 35608 bp, 27 predicted proteins | sample III_Fen_N3_1_FD_194546 | JGI IMG/M metagenome (GOLD analysis project Ga0302296, IMG submission 194546) | Peat permafrost microbial communities from Stordalen Mire near Abisko, Sweden - III_Fen_N3_1 | ecosystem: Environmental > Terrestrial > Soil > Wetlands > Permafrost | place: Sweden: Abisko... | reverse complement strand
TGTTATTGCTGAACGCAGGGCTCATCCTCTTTTGGCTGCTCAAGCGAAGCTGGTGGTTCCTGCTGCCAGTTGTCGCATTACTTTCGCACTGGAATTACATGGCTGCCTCGTTTCAATTCAAAAGTAAAAACGCCTCTGTAACTGCTGAACGCGTGGATTCAGCCACCTACCGAATCTGCACGTACAATGTCCATTCCTTCGCATACGGCATCAGTAAAGTGTCGGTGGATATGATTGGGGAATACTTGGCAAAAAACAAAGTCGACCTGCTTTGCCTACAAGAATTTGATCATGGCAAGAACCTGTCGCTGAGCAACATCGAGCAGTCGTTTTCCACCCTTCCCAACCACCTGTATTGCCTACAGGATACCGGGCTTAGCATGGCCATCTTCAGCAAATACCCCATGTTGCATCTCAAAGGGTTCGTTATGGCAAGGATGGTTGCCGCACCTTGTTCTGTGACATCCAGTTGGGAAAAGATACGGTTCGTTTGATCAACTGCCATTTGCAAACGACTAATTTCAATCAAACCCGATTCAGAAATTCACCGGGGCTTTGGTTCTGGAATTACCAGGAACAGGTCTATAAAACCAAGCATGCCATCAAGGTGGTAGAGTACAACACTTTACGCAGGAATATCCAAGTACGGTTTCTGAAGAAGCTCATCAAGGAATCACCGTATCCGGTGCTGTTGAGCGGTGATTTCAATTCCTCACCGGCTTCCTATGCCTATCGGAGCATTGAAAAAAATATGACGGACGGGTTTAAGGAAAGTGGTTCGGGTTACCTCTACACCTACAATTATTTGCTACACCTCTTCCGAATCGACTTTATCTTTCATTCGAAAGGGCTGGTCGGTACGGAATATTGGTCGGACAAACTGGACTTTAGCGACCACAATCCCACGGTGATGACCTTTGGGTTCAGACCCAAGCAGGTTATTCCTTAGGCAAGGAAAAATTGAAAGTAGTGCCTACGCCTTTTTGAGAAGTGAACCAAAGCCGTCCGCTGTTTTTGGTGACGAAATCCTGACAAAGCAGCAACCCCAAGCCGGAGCCTTCTTCGTTTCCGGTACCGAAGGTGCTGTAATGTGACTCCAACTTCAACAATTTAGACTGCCCTTCCTCACTGATGCCGCAACCGAAATCTTCCACACTGATCACGGCAAACCCTCCTTCTTCTGGAACGGAATCCTTGACATGAAGAATGATTTCTCCACCTTTATTACTAAATTTCAGCGAGTTGCTTAAAAGGTTTCTCAACACGCTCTTAATCATGTCCCTATCCACATACACCTCGCACGACTCGGGCGCATCCAAGAAGAAACGGATTTGTTTGAATTCGCCCATTTTCTCAAAGACTTCGATCAAGCCTCTGCAAAGCACGACCATGTCCATATTCTGACGCACTACATTCAATCGACCGATTTGGCTTTTCGACCACTTCAGCAAGTTATCCAACAGTGTAAACGTATCCTCAACGGATTTGTTGACCATGCTCAGCATCTCGTACATGTCGCCACCGATTTGCTCGTGATCGACCGCAACGACCAACATGTTGAGCATCATCTTGATGGAACCCATGGGGGAGCGCAAATCATGGGCGATGACCGAATACAATTTGTCCCTGGACAAGATGGAGTTGCGCAAGTCCTCCGTTTTCTGGGCAATCACCCGCTTAGCCGCTACTAATGAAATCTGGTGCTTGACGCGCATCAACATTTCGTCGTTGTTGAACGCTTTGGTGATGTAATCGCTGCCACCTACTTCAAAGCCTTTGACGATGCTTTCGGTTTCGTCCAGCGCGGTGAGGAATATGATGGGAATGTCGCTATACGGCTCCGGCATTGCTTTAACTCGCCTGGCCATTTCGAACCCATCCATGCGGGGCATCATGATGTCCAAGATGATCAAATCGGGCATCTGGCACTCAATCATGGTCAGCGCCTCTTCGGCACTCAAGGCCGTCCCGATGTTGTATTTTTCTTTCGAAAGCTGTACGGACAGCAGAAGCAAGTTGGATGGAATGTCATCCACGACCAATATGTAAAAATCGGAATTGTTGTATTCTACTTTCATGGGGCATCGTCAAAGCAACGTTTGCTTTCGTCTTTTGATTGGTTAAGTAAAGTCAAACTAAAAAATGCAGCGTGTAAAAATAATTTTTTTTTGGCACTTATTATGAATTGAAGCATCTTTTCATATTATTTCTATCTTTGCCTTGCACGGAGAAGCGTATTTGTGTATTTTTAAACCAACTTGCAAAATCACATACATTGACACACCATGAGAAAGATATTGATCATCGATGATAAAGAGACCATCGCCAAAGTCATTTTTTATTACCTCTCCGCCGAATACGACATCACATGGTTTGAAAATCCCATCAAGGCCATCGCATACCTTCAGGAAGGCAACATCCCCGAACTAATCATTTCAGATATAAAAATGCCTGAAATGAGGGGTGACGAGTTCCTCCATTATTTAAAAGGTAGTGATTTGTACAAATCCATCCATGTCATCATGCTCTCCAGCGAGGACAGCACGTCCGAACGTATCCGTTTGCTCTCGGACGGCGCCGACGATTACATTGTGAAACCCTTCAATCCACTGGAACTCAAAATCAGAGTAAAAAAGATTTTGTCATGAAGCCCACCATTTTATACATTGGGAAAAGCGCCCGGATCATTTCGGTGTTGACCGACATCAAGGGCTTTGATTTCATTGTAACCAGAAGAACGGACGATTTGGTCGGGAACGCCGTCAACCTACAGAAAGTGCCCAGCCTGATCATTTATTACGAACGGACAGGCATGGACGATGATTTAAAGAATATTGCTGAACTGCACCATGTTGTCCCAAAGGGTTCCATCCTGCTCATTTCGGACAAATTGAACGATAAGGAACGTTCGGAATACCTGGCTGCCGGCATCGTCGATGTCATCACGCCGGAAACTTCTTTGGAACGCATCCATGAAATCAACGAGTTTCATTTCAAAAACGATCATCGCATCTATTCCTCACGCAAGGAAAACAGCACGATGAAGGTTTTTAAGCTACCACTTTGGAAGCGGGCTTTCGACATTATTTTTTCCAGCTTGGTTTTGCTCCTCCTTTCACCCTTTTTCCTGCTCATCATACTGGCCATCCGGCTGGAGAGCAAGGGACCTGTCATTTACAAATCCAAACGGGTTGAAAGCAACTACAAAGTTTTCTATTTCCTCAAATTCCGTTCCATGTACCCTGATGCCGACAAACGTCTGAAGGAATTCGAAAAACTGAACCAGTACAGCAGGAAGCAGGAAAATGCGGAGGTCAATGTTGCTGAAGAACCAATGTTCGACCCCGACGAAGTCTTGCTGGTATCGGATACGGGCGTGCACAATGAGGTGGCTTTCATGGAGGAACAGCGCATCAAAAAGGAAAATGCCTTCGTCAAGTTCGAGAAGGACCCCAGAATCACCAAGGTCGGCCGGTTCATCCGCAAATACAGCATTGATGAATTGCCGCAATTCGTCAATATTCTAAAGGGTGACATGTCCGTAGTGGGCAACAGGCCTTTGCCGTTGTATGAGGCGGAGTTGCTGACGAACGACGAATACATCGACCGATTCCTAGCCCCCGCAGGCCTGACCGGGCTTTGGCAGGTAAGCAAACGGGGCGGCGCCGGCGAAATGTCTGCCGAAGAACGTAAGCTCATTGACATCAAGTATGCCAATGAGTTTTCCTTTTGGCTGGACATCAAAATTATTTTCAAAACTTTCACCGCTTTCATACAAAAGGAAAACGTCTGATGAAGCTTCGATTCACATCCGTCCTGCTAACCTGCTTGACACTCGCTCTGTCGGGCATGCTTCATGCACAAGCGACCAACAACCAACCCTCGCTTTTAGCCGGTATCGACACGTCCCAACTGAACGATCTGACGCTCCCTCCGTTGGCCACCCTTTTGGAGGCAGTCGAAAGCAATCCTCAGGTTGAGTACCTCAAATCGCAGAAAAAAAACATTGAATTGGACCTTAGCATGGTTAAAAAGGAGTGGATGGGTCGAATCAACGTTTCAGGCAACTATACGTATGGCAGGGGCACGAGTTTGTCCAACAGCACCGCCGGTGGCAGCACCGATCCGGTACTAACATATGCGAACGCACTCCGATCCACCTATGGCATCGGCATCGGAGCTGGATTGCCCCTCAGTTTCTTTTCCGATCATGCCGGCAAGGTAAAAAAAACGGAAGAATTACTTAAACAATCCGACCTGCTCACCAAACAAGAGATCCAGTCCATCAAACTTCAGGTCGTCGAGATCTATACCAACCTGGACATGTTGATCAAATCCAGAAAAAAAACCATCGATTTGCTGTTCATCGCCAATTCCCTGTTGAGGATGAAAGCGGCCGACTATGCAAACGGTGTGATCGACTTGACGGAATACAGCTCCATCGTGAGCAACCAAAAAAGCATTCAGTCTGAATTGGATGCGACCACCGCACAAATCATCCGTGCAAAATACCAACTTGAAATTTTGACTGGAGTAAAAATCACCAATCAAGCTACTGAATGAATCCATTGATATCCATACTCCGCTTCTTTTACCGAATCAAATATTGGCTGGTCTTAACGCCAATTATCACGACCGGTTTGGTGTTTTTTTTCACCACGCACCTGCCAACCACTTACCAGGCAAACACGACCATCTATACCGGCATTGCCTCGGCGCCCGACATCAATGGGGAAGCAACCTCCAGCAAATCCAGCGCGAACAGCGCCTTCGACAACATCATCTACCTGGTTCACTCCCGGTCCTTTCTGGAAAAACTATCCCTGCGCCTTCTGGCCAGAACGTTGGTGAACGGAGATGTCAAACAAAACACCAAGTTCATCAACAGCGGACATTATTCGGCCTTTTTAAACATCGTACCCAAAGACATCCACAAAATCACGGACAAAAAATCGGAGGAGAACACTTATTTGAACTTGACCAAGTACAAGAAAGAGAATAAAGACAACTTCATTTTCAGCCTGTTGAACTGGTCACACCCCTACTTCAGCATCGCCGCCCTCGATAAAATTGAAGTGAAACGCTTGGGCAACAGTGACATGCTGGAAATCACCTACCGCTGCGACGACCCTGGCGTCGTCTATCAGACCATCGACATTCTGAACGATGAACTAATTGTGGCTTATTCCTATTTTCAACTTGGGTCCTCCACCACCGTCACCGATTATTTCAAGACCCAACTGGACTCCATACGAGCCAACCTGAAAGTGCAGGAAGACTCGTTGGTCGAGTTCAGCAAGAGCAAAAACATCGTCAATTACGAGATGCAGGCTCAGATGATGGTGGAACGCTTGGGCGTCATCGACACCAAGTACGAGGATGCTTCCATGGATTACGCCACTTCGAAACAAATGATTTCCAATCTGGAGGTAAGGCTCGCCAAACGGGCTAACATTATGAAAAACAATCAGGATTTCCTGGAAACTTTAAGTACGGTCTCCTTATTGTCAAAGAAAATCGCCAACATCGAGATCGAGTCGGTCGGTGATGACGCCGGTGCGGAAGATCAGGACAAACTGCCAACGTATCAGGATGCGTTGAGCAAATCGGAAAAGAAGCTGTACGATGTCGCCAACAACATCAATGAGACGTTGTACACCAAAGACGGAATGGTGCTGAACGACTTGGTCAGGGAATGGTTGGCCGAAGTGTTGAAGAATGAGAAGAGTAAGGCTGAAATGGACATCCTGGCGAAAAAGAAGAAGGAACTTGAGGCCGAATACTTCCAATATACGCCCGTAGGGCCCGAATTAAAGCGGCAGGAACGGGAAATCGGCGTGACGGAAGAATCGTACCACATGTTGTTGGGACATTTGGCTCAGGCGAAGCTCCAACAGAAAAACTTTCAGATGAAATCGTCCAATCTGAACATAGTAACCCCTCCGGTTTATCCGATCAGTTTTGTAGAATCCAAACGCAAGTCGCTCATTCTATTGACTTTCGCCGGAACGCTCATCTTTATTCTCGGTTGCTTCCTCATTCTGGAGATGTTGGATAAGACCGTCCGTGACAAATATCGGGCCATCATGCTGTCAAAAGCACCGGTCATTGGTGCATTTCCAGGGCCTTTGCACCTCAAGCAACGGAGTTTCATGAAAGAAATCGACCGCATTGCCTCTGGCTATGTGTGCAATCGATTGATGTATCTGCAGGAGCCAGGCAAGGTGAATGTGGTAAACCTTATCAGCAAGGAGGCTGGTGAAGGTCGAAGCAGAATTGCCGAAAATCTGAAAACCCATTGGGAAGCTCAACATTTTAATGTTCGAGTTATTAGCTACCACGAGGACTTTAACGCCAACGATAAGAGTTATCATCAGGCGAAATCTGTTAGCGATTTGGTGGATTTTAGCGGAACTCAGCCCGATTTCATCATTGTTGAACACGCGCCGCTCCTGCAACAGAGCATCAACAAATCCATTCTGGCAGAGGCTTTTTCCAATCTGTACATCATTCGGACCACCAGGGCATGGTCGGAAAGTGACCCCTTGTTCTTCAAGGACATCCAATCGCATGGGGCCGCCACTTACCTTTTGTTGAGCAAGGCAAGATTGTTTGCCGTCGAAGACTTTACCGGCATGCTCCCTACAGCTTCAAAATTGAAGAAATGGGTACATAAGATCATGCAATTGGAATTGTCTTCCTCGAACGAACAGAATTTGGAAAAATCAGTCCTCAGGAATGGGAAAAATAACACTTAACAATCTACTGGGCAAAGGGTTGATTGTATTTGGGTTAATCCTGATCATCTACTTCTTTTATACCGGAAAAGTCACAAACGGGCTTATCATCGCATCTTTGCCCTTGTTTATGGTCATTCTGGTAAAATTGGCCGTCAATCCCTACATCATTTTTGTCAGCCTGTTTGTGTACAACTATTTCGTCATGGGCATCAACCGGTACATTGATGTGGCACAAATGGGTTTGTTGACCGACGTCCTGTTGGTTTTGATTCTTTTTTCCCTTTTAATGCACACTGTATTCCTGAAAGACATCAAATGGTCCTATGCCAAAAACGGTGGATTTCTGCTGCTTACCGTCTGGTTGGTTTATTGCATGTTCGAATTGGTGAACCCCCGGGCAGTGACCGAAGCATGGGTCTATTCCATTCGGGTCGCCGTCTACCCGGTTGCCACGGCCCTCTTTACAGCATTGATTTTTTACAAATACAAAGATTTCAAACTGATCCTGTTTCTTTGGTCCATCTTCACACTCGTCGCAGTCGTTAAATTGCAGATGCAGGTCACGTTCGGGTTTGACCCCACCGAAATGCGGTGGATTTATCAGGGAGACCGAAAGCAACTCATTTTTCTTCAAGGCAGCATCCGTTACTTCTCGATCTTCACCGACCCTGGCAACTTCGGTTCCAATATGGGTTGTGCCGCAGTGGTCTTTGGCATCGCAGCCATGTATGCCAAGAAAAGGGCACTTAAGATTTATTACGGTATTGTCGGAATGCTGGGCTTGTACAGCATGTTTGTCTCTGGAACACGTGGTGCATTGGCCGTACCTTTTGCCGGCATTTTCCTGTTCACGCTCCTTACAAAGAACTTCAAGGCACTTATCGTTTCCAGCCTGTTCATATTCGGGGCCTATTATTTCCTGGCGGATACAACCATTGCACAAGGAAACAATTACGTTCGCAGGATGCGTACCGCATTCGACCCCAATGAGCCCTCACTGATGGTCAGGAGGCAAAACCAGAAAACTTTGGGCATCTACCTGCATGACAAACCCTTTGGTGAAGGGCTGGGTCTGGCCGGTGTTGAATCGAAACGATTCGCCAACAGGGTGACCACAACCATTCCCAGTGATTCCGGATATGTAAAGATCTGGTGTCAGACCGGCATGGTCGGATTGACCCTTTATCTGCTCCTTTACATGACCATCATCGGTTACGGCGTCTACATCATTTTGTTCAAGATTAGAGATACGGAACTTCGAGGGTTCCTTTCAGCCATTCTATCCGGACTATTCGGAATGCTGGCAAGCGCTTATGGAAACAGCATCTTCACTCAATATCCCACATCTATCCTGATGGCCATGTGCGTGGCTTTTGTCTTTATGGGAAGGAAATTCGATGATGAAATAGAACAATATAGACTTAATTCAATTCAAGAATGATACGAATGATCGATTGGAACAGCGTGCTCATAGGGGCGGATGAACTCTTTTTCATCTTATTTGCAATTAGCATCGCCTACCTATTTATTTTCGCTATTTTTTCATTGAAAGAAGAGCGGAGCAAGTATAAACTATCCCTAACAGATTATAAATACAGTTTCTTCCTGATACTGAACGGAAACGACCAATCGATTCTGAAATCGATTGGATCCATCAACGCCCAAGAATTTCCAAAAGACAACTTCGACACCTATGTTTTGTGGAATAATGCAGCCCCAGAAATCATCACGCAGCTGGAAGATCTCGGAGTACATTCGGTCAAAGTGAGCGATGAGTATTTCAAAAAGGGAAAAATGATTGAATTCGCTCTCGAACAATGCATTCGAAAATACGACGCCGCAGTAATCCTCAAATCGGGAAATACCATTGAAAAGGACTTTCTAAGAGAAATCAACAATGCCTATCATTCAGGAGGCATGGCCATTCAGACACACCGGATTTCCGTGGGACATAAGTCGAATACCGGCATACTGAATGCACTTGGAGAAGAAATCAACAATGCCATTTATCGAAGAGGGCATGTGAACTTGGGCTTCTCTTCCAGCTTGTTGGGTTCCGGAATGGTTTTCAACTATGACTGGTTGAGGCAAAACATCGGTCGAACCTCAGGCCATAGCCTGACCAAGCAATTGGAATCCATGCTTCATCGACAAGGCATCTTCATTGAATATTTGGAAAATGTCCATGTCATGGAAGAAAAAGCCAATCGGCTGAATGAGTTTGACAAACAACGTCGTTACTGGTATTCAGCAGAACGTAAGACAGCACGCAAATCACTGATTTATTTCCCAAGAGCCTTGCTTTCGGGCAATTTCGACTTTTGTGACAAAATCATCCAATGGCTTATGCCGTCCAAATATGTATTGCTGATTCTCACAGCATCCATTTCTGGACTTTTACTTTGGTGGGATTGGTCTTTATCCTTGAAATGGTGGATTCTTCTTTTTACCTTGGTACTTTCCATTCTCCTAGCCATACCCGCGAGGTTCATGAATTTCAGAACAACATTGTCCTTAATCTCTCTGCCGTTGCTGGCATTGTCCATACTCAAAAACATATTCCGTAGAGGTAAATCATAAAAACAAACACCATGGAAGGAAAAAATTTCGTCATCACCAGTTTGCAAACCTGGGAACTTGGACTGGGCACAACCATCCGAAATTTCACGCTGGAAATATCAAAGAAGAACCGAGTGGTCTATGTGAACACACCCATCGACCATGCCACTTGGCTGCGGTGTTTGCTCAAAGGCAAACATGACCGTCGAATGGATGTGGTCAGAGGCAAGAGTTCGCCCATTCGGAAAATCAACGAAAATCTATGGATTGTCGACCTGCCCATCGTTGCCTATTCCATCAACAAGATTCCTTCCTCCGCCTTGTTCGATGCGATGAACAAAGTTAACAGCCGAAGGTCTTCCAAATGGATCCTGCATTTCCTAAAGGAGCTCGGTTTTGACGATTTCACCCTATTCATGGACACCGACATTTACCGGAGTCAATATTATAAGGAAATGCTCAAGCCCGATTTGTCCATTTATTACCGTCGGGATTACATCATCGGCGTTCCCTATTGGAAAAAACACGGAAGCCGGATGGAACCGTTGCTGGCAGCCAAATCGGATATGGTCATGGGCAATTCCCGTCTTTTCTGCGAAGAATTGGAGCAGTACAATTCCAAGGTTCACTTGTTGGAAACCGGAGTGAACCTCGATTTGTACGATGGCAGCAAAACCTACGAAGTCCCCGCCGACGTGGTGCAGGTTCCCAAACCCATAGTCGGCTATGTGGGCTCCATCTACAGCCTTCGATTGGATGAACCTTTACTTTGCAAAGTGGCTGAACTCCGACCGGAATACAGTTTCGTATTTACGGGGCCTGTGGACGACACCTTCCGCGACAGCAGCTTGCATTCCATGAAGAACGTGTTCTTTACCGGCTCCAAAAATCTAGAGGAATTACCAGCCTATGTCGCATTCTTTGATGTTTGCATCAATCCGCAGAAGGTCAACGACATCACTATTGGCAATTACCCGCTCAAGATCGATGAGTACCTGGCCATGGGCAAACCCACGGTGGCCACCGACACGCACATCATGCGGGATGTGTTCAGCGAGCAAGTTCATTTGGCACAGGACGTTGAGTCGTATCTCAAGTTGATCGATTTGGCTGTTAAAGAATCCTCGGATCCAAAATTGAAGGCCACACGCATCAAATATGCCTTGACGCACAGCTGGGAAAACCGTGCGAACGACTTGTATCAATTCATTGAAAACTACAAACAATCTAAATAGAGCCTTATGTACTATCGATCTATTTCCGACCTCAATCAAATTATTATCAAGCGACTGCATATTTTACCCAGGGATTTTGACCTCATCATCGGTATCCCTAGAAGTGGCATGTTGCCCGCGAACTTGTTGGCGTTGTATTTAAACAAGCCGTTTACGGATTTGCACTCGTTTCTTAATGGTCACATCTATTCCTCAGGTGAACGCAGCAAGTTCTTCGACAACAAGGAAAATAAGAAAGTCCTGGTCGTTGATGACAGCGTCAGTTCCGGTGCCGCATTGATCAAATGCAGGGAACTCCTGAAAGACTTTGAAAGCAAGTATGACATCTCCTACTGCGCCATTTACGTGGTTCCAAGCAAGGAAAAAATGGTGGACTATTACTTCGAATTGGTTCCAACTCCAAGGTATTTCCAATGGAACATCCTGAATCATATCATCTTGGAAAAATCTTGTTTTGACATCGACGGTGTTTTATGCCCCGATCCGACAGACGAGCAAAACGATGATGGACCAAAATACATTGACTTCATTTTGAATGCCCCGCCTTTGTACGTGCCAGGAAGTAAGATTGGAACCGTCGTGACCTCCCGCTTGGAAAAATTCCGCCCGCAAACGGAGGAATGGCTGGCCAAAAACAACATCCGGTACAAAAAACTGGTCATGATGAACCTACCCAACAAGGAAGCACGGGTGCGGGCAGGAAACCATGGTTCGTTCAAGGCAGAAGAATACAAGTCATCCGAATACGATCTTTTCTTTGAGAGCAACCTAGGCCAAGCGCTCGAGATCAATCGAATAACAAAAAAGCCCGTATTATGTACGGAGAATTTCGAGATGATCTTTGAGGCTGAGTCCATTATTTATAACATCAAGAGTGGCAAATACTTCCCATTCTTGAGAACGCTCGCCCTAAAGATTCGCAACAAGCTGAGAGGACGCTGAACAAGCGTGATTCTTTTTTGTATCTTATTGCTAATTCATATTGTTCTTTTTTGTAATCCCACATAAAGTTATCGTTCAGATAATGTGTGGTATGTTTGCATCGAAAAATAGCCTACACATTTTCAAGAATTAAAAACAACCAAAAAAGAACCATATGATCATCCTTAAAAGCCTTAATGAAAGGCATTTCAAAGCTAAATCAACTTTCAAAGTCCTTTTGGGGACACTTTTGACGGCAACCTTGCTGAACAGTTGCATGCAATCCGATTTAGATACTCCAACAAACAAGAGTGCCGATACATTTGATTATTCGACCAGTTCGTCAGTAAATATTTCAGTCTCCCTGAAAGATCTTAAAAACAACTCCGTTCAGGGTGTCGTTGTTGAAGTGTTCAAGGATTATCCGTATAATGAAGCTGGACAATTGAAAGATTCCATCAGTTCATTGACCAAGATTCTAACCGATGCAAACGGTTTGGCTGAATCCGTCATTGACATTCCGACCTATGTCGAACAAGTATATTTGGTTGTGAATTACCCAGGTTATGCCAACCCCGACACCTTGGTCGTCAACTCCAATGCACTGACGGCCGTCATTCACCCTGCCGGTTATGGTTTGACCAACGGAGTTGCTTCGAATGGTAAACTCAGAATGGCTTCTGCTGTCGCTGTAGGCCCTGAAGAATACAAAATCAACGGTTATTCGAACGTGTTTAAGCTGGGCACTTTTAATTCAAGTGGTCTACCTGCTTATTTGGTTGAACGCGATGCCATCTCCGCTTCTTTAAAGGCGAACATCGCCGCATCATTGCCGGAATATTACAAGGTACCGAAAGTTCATCCCGAATTTTTGGCGGATGCCAACAAGTCAAATCTGCAACTCATTGATAATTGTGAAATTTGGGTGACCTTCGTAACGGAAGGAGCTGGTTACCGCAACACGTTGGGTTATTTCTATTATCCTACCGGAAGCACTCCGGAAGCGATTGCTGCCATCAAACAGAAAGTCATCGTATTCCCGAACGCTTCTTTCAATGGATCGGGCGGCATGTTGACCGAAGGCGACAAGGTTAAACTGAAATATTACGACGAAGCAAACAAGGTTTGGACGGACATATTCCCCAAAGGCTTGACCGTCAGCTGGTTCTTGATTGCCGATGGATTCAACAGCGTTACGATTGGTTCAAGTGGTCAATATTGGGATTATTCCATTCCCGCTTTCAATGCCGGAGCTTATCAGCAGAATGTCATTCTGTATGACAAAACCGAACAGAAGATGGTTATCGGTTTCGAAGATGTACATCGCAATTCGGGAAGCGACGAAGATTTCAATGACGCCGTCTTTTATGCCACAGCCAATCCTGTAACCGCCATCGCCACCGACAAGTTGAATGAGATCATCGTTCCGAAAGACAAGGATAAGGACGGTGTAACCGACGAATTGGATGAATACCCCGATGATGCAGAACGCGCATTCAACAAATATTATCCTGGCAAGGACAGTTGGGCGATGTTAGCCTTTGAAGACCTTTGGCCGAAAAAAGGAGACTACGATTTCAATGACTTTGTCACTCAATACAATTTCCAGGTTGTAACCAACGCCAGCAACAAAGTGGTCGATGTCATTTCCAAGTTTAAGATTGTAGCCGCCGGTGCTGTCAATGTCAATGGATTTGCTTTCCAAATGGGTACGGATGCATCCAATGTGAAATCGGTTACCGGTTACGAATCCCAATCCGGTTACTTCAAATTGAGTGCAAATGGAACGGAATATGGACAGTCAAAAGCGGTCATTCCAGTCATCGATGATGTCAAGAAGCTGTTTGGAGGCCTGAGTGTGATCAACACCAACATCGCAGGCAATACAAAAGATCCGGTAACATTAACGTCGACCGTTCATTTGGTAACGCCGGTATTGGAATCTTCCCTTGGATTGCCTCCTTACAATCCCTTCCTCGTTGCAGGATTCGACCAGGAAAGAGGCAAGGAAATCCACCTTTCGGGCATGGTCCCGACCGACCTGGTCGATTCCAAGTATTTTGATACGGACGAAGATTTGTCCAGTGTAAAAGATGGCAAATATTATGTTGGAGCCTTAGGCTACCCCTGGGCATTGAAATTACCCGAATCAACGCCTTATCCCCTTGAAAAAGTCACGATCAACAGTGCCTATCTGATGTTCACCGAATGGGTGAAAAGTTCCGGAAAGAGCTATTCCGACTGGTACGTCAATAAAAGCGGTTATCGCAACAACAGTAAACTCTACAAGAAGTAATTGAATTTGATACAAAAAAAGGGCAGTCATTGATTTGGCTGCCCTTTTTCGTTATACGATGGATCGGAAGTAATCGATGGTTTTTAGCAAACCTTCGTCCAATTGGATCTTGGGTTCCCAGTTCAACTTGGCTTTGGCCAAATCAATGTTGGGCTGCCGCTGGGTTGGATCGTCGGAGGGCAAAGGCATCATAATGATTTGGGACTTTGAACCGGTGAGTGCAATGACCCTTTCGGCCAGTTCACGAATGGTGAATTCGTTGGGATTGCCTATGTTGACTGGGCCGATGAAATCGTCACCGGTGGCCATCATGCGGATCATGCCTTCCACCAAGTCATCCACGTATTGGAAGCTTCTGGTTTGTTGGCCGTCGCCGTAAATGGTGATGTCCTTGTTCTGCAGAGCTTGCACGATGAAGTTGGAAACCACCCGCCCATCGTTTGGATGCATTCTGGGACCGTAAGTGTTGAAGATGCGGATAATCTTGATGCGGACGTTGTTCTGTTTGTGATAGTCAACAAACAAGGTTTCAGCCGCACGTTTGCCTTCGTCGTAACAAGAGCGTTCACCGATGGGATTGACATGCCCCCAATAGGATTCAACCTGAGGATGCACATGTGGGTCACCATAGACTTCGCTCGTGGAGGCTTGAAGGATCTTGGCCTTAATGCGTTTGGCCAGCCCCAACATGTTGATGGCGCCCATCACAGAGGTCTTGATGGTCTTGATGGGATTGTATTGGTAATGCACTGGGGAAGCCGGACAAGCTAGATTATAGATTTCGTCCACCTCAATTAAGAAAGGCATGGTCACATCGTGACGGATGAGTTCAAAATAAGGGTTGTCCAGCAGGTGCACCACGTTTTGCTTTTGGCCGGTAAAGTAATTATCCAGGCAAACCACCTCGTGGCCATCCCTCAAGAGGCGTTCGCACAAGTGTGAGCCAACAAAACCAGCTCCGCCCGTTACCAGAATTTTCTTTTTTATCATTGGATGGATGTTAGTTGGTTTTAATGCCGACACAATAATAGTCGAACCCTATTTTCTTCATTTCCGCCACTTCGTAAATGTTGCGACCGTCGAAAATGACGGGTTTGTTCAACAGTTTTTGGATGATCTTGAAATTGGGGAACTTGAATTCGGGCCATTCGGTGATGAGTACCAAACAGTCGGCGTCGATGAGCGCTTCGTATTGATCTTCCACGTAGGTGATGGTTTCGCCCAAGTGGTGTTTGGCTTCTTTCAAAGCGATGGGGTCGTATGCTTTAACTGTTGCTCCAGCTTCGAGCAGATGCTTGATAATGACCAAAGAGGGAGCTTCGCGCATGTCGTCGGTCTGCGGTTTGAAGGAAAGCCCCCAAACGGCAATGGTCTTGCCTTTGATGTCACCGTTGTAATGTTTCATGATCTTATTGAACATGAGCATTTTCTGATCCTTGTTCACCGATTCGACGGCTTGGAGTACCCTAAGTTCATACTTGTAGTCCTTAGCCGTACGAATCAATGCCTGAACGTCTTTGGGGAAGCAGGAACCGCCGTAACCAATACCCGGATAGATGAACTTGTTGCCGATGCGGGAGTCGGAACCGATGCCCTTGCGCACCATGTTGATGTCGGCACCAACGATTTCACACAGGTTGGCGATGTCGTTCATGAAGCTGATCTTGGTGGCCAGCATGGAGTTCGCGGCATATTTGGTCATTTCGGCGGAGGTGATGTCCATGAAAATGACAGGGTGTCCGTTGAGAGTGAACGGTTTGTACAGACTTTTCATAATGTCTTCGGCGCGGGAGGAATTCAATCCGACAACGATGCGGTCGGGTTTCAGGAAATCGTCGATGGCGGCGCCTTCCTTAAGAAATTCAGGATTGGATGCGACATCGAAGGGTATGTCGACACCGCGTTTGTCGAGTTCTTCTTGCAGGGCTGCCTTCACTTTGGCAGCGGTGCCTACTGGAACAGTGCTTTTAGTTACAACCACCAGGTAATCGTTCATGTGTTTGCCGCATTCGCGCGCCACTGCCAGAACGTAACGGAGGTCGGCGCTACCGTCTTCGTCAGGGGGAGTTCCCACCGCGATGAAAAGAACTTCAGTATCGACCAATGCTTCTGCCAAGTTGGTAGAAAACTCCAAACGTCCTTTTTTCATGTTCCGGACGAGCATTTCTTCGAGCCCTGGTTCATAAATGGGGACGATTCCTTGTTTAAGATTGTTGATTTTTTCTTCGTTGATATCGACACATACGACATCCAATCCCACTTCAGAAAAACAGGTGCCGGTTACCAAACCGACATAACCGCTTCCAACGATTGCAACTTTCATAGGTACTTATTTAAGATTAAAACATTCTGACACCATTAGAAGCAAATATACAAAAATGTGTCAGAAACCGCGGTTGGTAAGCGAAAAAATCAGGGCGCATCGCATTTTTTGACCAAAATTCTTGCATTAAGGCGGCTATTTTGTTTCGAGGTATGGTTCCGTTTGGGAATCATAGCAGCGGGAAATAGTTTCTACTAACAACAATTAACATTTTTTGGATGTGAAATCGGAAAGTTGTTATCTATCTTTGGCACGATAAGTTTTTTTGAAATTTAATAGTTGAACGATATGAAAGCAAAAATTTTGATGGCCGGTGTTGCCCTTTTCGCCTTCACGACGATTGGATTTGCTCAGGGAACCACTAAAAAGACCGAGGGTACCAAAGAAGCAAAAACGGAATGCACCAAAGCCAAGGATGGTGAGAAATCCTGTTGCGAAGCTGCTAAGACAGACAAGTCTACAACTGACAAAGTCGCCATTACCAAGAAACCAGTTGCCAAACCAACTGCCAAGAAGTAATTCCTTTTCTGATTCATTTTTTCGGAGGCCGGCTCATTTGAGACCGGCCTCTGTTTTTACGGAAAAAATGGTTATATTTAGAAAATGTTAAAACATTCACCAGTATGGTTGAAACTGTCTTGATTACTGGAGCAAGCGGGCTTGTCGGCCGGCATTTGTCCACCTTTCTGAAAGAAAAAGGGTATCGAGTATTGACGTTGGGACGCAACCCCGTTGGAGAAGGCGCGTTCAGATGGGATCCTGAAAACGAGTATTTGGATGCCGAAGCATTGAATCAAACCGACCACATTGTTCATTTGGCTGGTGCAAGTATCGGCGACAAACGCTGGTCAGTACTCCGAAAAGAGGAGATTCTCAACAGCCGAGTGAAAAGCGGCATGCTGTTGTACAACAAATGTGTGGAGAACGAGGTCAAACTCAAGTCGTTCATCACGGCTTCAGCAGTAGGATTTTATGGGGATGGCGCATCGTTTACGGAAGCCGATCCGGCCGGTAAAGGTTTCCTGGCCACTGTTTGTGAGCAATGGGAACAAGTCGCGGACTGTTTTCAGAAACGAGGAGTCCGCGCGGTCAAGATACGGACAGGCATCGTTCTTGCAAATGACGGAGGCATTCTGCCCAAAATGGCCATACCCGTGCGAATGAGCCTGGGCACACCGCTGGGTAGTGGCAAACAAAGCATTCCTTGGATACACGTTCAGGATTTGTGTCAAATCTACTTGCAGGCCATTCGGAATAAAGCGTGGACAGGCCCCTACAATGCCGTCGCGCCCGAACCGGCAACCAACCGGTCGTTCACCAAAGCCCTCGCAAGGCTTTTCCACAAGCCTTATTGGCCTATTTCCATACCTTCTTTCCCGCTGAAATGGATGATGGGCGAACGAAGCGAATTATTGCTGAAAGGTAGCCCAGTGACCTCCCAGCGACTTCAGGAAAATGGTTTTGAATTTCAGTTCAAAAGGTTGGAAGCCGCGCTCAATGACCTTTACCCCTTGGTTTGAAGCACCTTCGACAAGCGACGTATATCCTTACCGGCCAATGTTTTTTGCGTTTCCTCCTTCAAGGTGACTTGGATCATCGAAAGTCCAATTTCCTCAAGGGTGCTGAACCCGTCCGGGAACAGCGCCTTGCCAATGGGAAACATCCAATCGACGTATTTGTAGAACGCTTGCACATGGGTGGCACCCGGCAAGGGTTTGATGAAACCTGGTCTGTAGCGGTAAAAGGCACTAAAAGGCATCAGCGAAAGTTCGTTTTCCGTTTTGCCCTTGAGTCTGGCCCATCCCAACTTGCCCTTTTCGGTGGCATCGGTTCCGGCTCCTGAAAGGTAGCAGAACACGGACCCTGGGTTCAGCCGGCTCATGGTTTCTCCCAAAAGGATGGACAGGGTATAGGTGATGTCCTTGTACGTCGCCTCATTGGTACCGATGGAGCTGATGCCCATGCAATGGTAGCAGGCGTCCAGACCGATGAGTTGGCTCTCGACCGACTTCAGTTGGTGGAAATCGGTCAACAGGATTTCCGTCAGTTTTGGATGGCTGAACCCGACCGTTCGTCTGTTCAGCGCCACAACTTTGACGACGGCTGGATTATCCAGACAAACTTGAAGGACGCCTTCGCCCACCATGCCGGTCGAACCGGTCACCAGTACGTTCAATTTTGGGGTTCCCATATTAAAGAATTGCTAGAATATCTGCTTCAAGACCTTCGAGTGAATCGCCTGAAGCATACCGTTTTACTATTTTGCCGGATTTGTCCAGCAAAAATTTGTTGAAGTTCCAAGAAATGGCTCCCCCGCCTGTTTGGTCTTTGAGGTACACGTAAAGCGGATGTGCGTCTTTTCCATTCACTTCGATTTTACCAAAAACTGGGAACGTCACATTGTATTTGAGTGAGCAGAAGGCTTGAATTTCTTCGTTGGTGCCTGGTTCCTGCCCGGCAAATTGGTTGCAGGGGAATCCCAAAATAACCAAACCTTTGTCCTTGTATTTTTCGTACAGGGCTTCCAGCGGGGTGTATTGCTTGGTAAAGCCACACTTGCTGGCCACATTGACGATAAGCAGAGTTTTGCCTTTGTACGTGCTCAGGTCCACCAGGTTTCCCTTGCTGTCTTCTACTTTAAACGTATAGATGTTCATTTTCGGTTCGTTATTAATGGATTTGTTTTTTTTGGCATCGATGGCTGGTACGACCAGCAGAGCCAATACAATCACGGAAAGTAGTTTGAACGTTTTCATCGTATTCTGTTTTTTACAAAAATACATGGAAACATTGAAAGTCTGTCAATAAAATGAATGGATAGATTTTATCGATAAAATTTATATTTTTTAGCTATATCAAGGGAAAAAACAGCACCTCTTTTCTCGAAAAAGACGTATAATTGCACTAGAAAACACCAACATCATGGAAACAGAAATACGCAAACCACTCGGCCTATGCCTCTCGGGCGGCGGCGCCATCGGAATCGCCCACATCGGCGTGTTGCAAGCCTTGCTCGACAACGGCATCGAACCGGAACTGATTTCGGGCTCCAGTATGGGAGCCATAGTGGGGACGCTCTATGCTGCCGGTTACAACCCTACCGAGATGATGAAGATGATTCAGGAAGACCGTTTGTATTTGGTGTCTAAATTAATGACATTCAGACCGTCGTTTTGGAAATCGGGGTTCTCCACCCATGGAACGGTTCTGAAACTCATTCACGAAACCATTCCACAAGATAGTTTTAAGAGTTTGAAACGGAAAATGTTCATCTGCGTGACCAACCTGAATACGATGGAATGGGAAATCAAGAGCAGCGGTAAGAACCTTGCCACTTGGGTTTCAGCCTCGGCAAGCATTCCTGGCGTGTTCGAAACACAAGTGGTGGACGGAATCTATTACGTGGACGGCGGCGTGCTCAACAACCTGCCGAGTCAGCCTTTGAAGCCCTTGTGCCGGGCTGTAATCGGGGTGGATGTCCTGCCCTATTCGGCACCAAACGTGTTGAAACGTCCCATCGAAGTTATGGCGTATACCATCCGAGGCATCCAAAAAGTCAATTCAGCCGAAGGGCGTTCCCTTTGCGATCACGTCATTGACTGCCAAGCGGTCAAAAAGTTTCATGAGTTCAAATTCGAAGCATACCAACGCATCTATAGGCAGGGATACAAAGATGGAATGGATTACATCAAAAACCATCCGGAAATCAAGACGCTTTGAGTTAAAGACGCTTTGAGAGGTGCGGCAAAAAATGTATCTTCGCACCAAATAACTAAATTACTATGTTGAAAGTAAACGAATACTTTGATGGAAAGGTTAAATCCATCGCTTTGGAAAATGCAGAAGGGGTGAGCACGGTCGGTGTTATTTCCGCTGGTGAATATGAATTTGGAACAGGAACCGTGGAATACATGACCGTGGTTTCAGGAGCCTTGAATGTGCTGCTACCCGGTTCGGACGAGTGGAAACTTTTTGGTAAAGGTGAAACGTTTATCGTTGACAAAGGCTTGAAATTCAAGGTAAAAGCTCAGGAGCCCACGGCGTATCTCTGCATCTACAAATAAGACTCATTCCCATGAGGAAAAGGATGCTTTTCGTTCTAGCCTGTTTGGTGCAGGCTGCCATTTCCATCGCCCAAACAGATTCCGTTGTCACCTTCAACGATCTTCGGTTTCATTCCAACTTTGAAAAAAAGACGTTCACCAAGTATGTCCAAGATCAAACGGACACGTTGGATGCTTTTTTGGCTGTGGACGACCTCCTGACGGCGGAAGATTTCGTGTATCTCGACACCAAATTCGAGAATATCCTTAAGGAATTGGCAGCCAAGAAGATTGAGACAAAAAAGACCTCCGCACAGATCAAGTTGGTGTATTCGACCGTTAAAAACAGTTGCCTGAAAACGTATGTTGAAGGGGAATTCCTTTCGTCCACTTTATTGAACGGACGTTACAACGAAGCGACTTCGTGCATCATTCTTGCCTTGATTTTTGACCGTTTGCACATTCCCTATCTCATTTTGGATTCGTCCCAGGACTTTTGCATGATAGCGAACCCTGGGGACAACGAACAGAAACTGATGGTGGGAAATCCAGTTCCGATTTTTGTCGAACAAACGCCGGAGTTCAAGAAACAATACGTTGACTTCATGCGTAAAACCGGGAAGGTCACCGAACTTGAAATGCGTTCGCATACCTATGAGGAACTGTATGATGAAAAATCGAAGGAGCAGAAGCCGATAACGTTGAAGGAACTCTTGGGGATGCTCTATTATTTCCAATCGTGCAGGGAGTTTGGGCTTGGCGATGTCAATGGAAGCCTCGAATTGATTCAGAAGGGGTTCTACCTGTATCAGACGCCTTATGTCCAAATGCATTTTTTCCTTTGTCTGGCCAAAAAGATGGAGCAATTTACGGTGAGTCGGGCATCGGACATCGATTACCTGGTTCAGCTGCATCACATTGGGAATTTGGACGTGGAGACCACCAAAAACGTTTTCAGCAATATCATTTCCAACCAATTGCAATATACCGACAAGGCTGGGCTATGCGATTCCATGTACGAACGCTTTATCAGTAAAGTAAGCGGGCAGGAACTGATTGACGAAGTGACGTACACGTACAATCTAATGAGGGTCAACCAGAAGAGTCCGGATTATGCCGACATCTTCCGCATTGATAGGGCGGCTTGCATCAAGCCCAATTTGAAGGAAGTGAACGACTATTTGAATGGCGTCATCACAGTGAGCCTGTATAAAATCCATTCAAACCAGGCCAGGCTTGATAGCATCAGCAGCCTGAACAAAAAGCTTAAAAGCGCTGTGGCATTAGAGACGCTTCGGTCACTTCGGCCTTCATTCCTTCTGGAAATGGCGCAGGAGGCATACAAGAATAAAAATTTGAAAGAGGGGGAACGTTACCTTCAGGAATTTGAGGCATCTTGCCCGACACCCATTGGTAACGAAAGTTTGAAGAACGACGTGGAGCGCGCCTACAGGGACATCGCTGTTAGTCTGTATTGGAGCACCAACCAAGATGTTAATGCGAATCACAAGATGGTGCAACGGGGATTGAAGTTGGTGCCCGATAGCGAAATCATCAAAAGTGGCAGTTACGACAAGGGCTATGTCAAGTATGTGAATACCAATCCGATTGTCAAGGTTAAAAACAAGGAAGAAGCCCCTGCTCCAAAAACGGGACGATCCATTCGGGTCATTTCGAAAGATAAAAAGGATAAGGTATACAACTTCTAACCCTGGGATATGTCAAAAAGAAGCTTAATCCTCCTAATCGGACTGGTACAATCGATACTGGTTTTTGCCCAATCGGACTCCATCGTCAGCTTTTACAATTTATCCTTCCATTCTGACTTGGAGAAGAAGGCGTTCAGTCAACTATCCCAACTGCATGCCGACACGTTGGAAGCTTTTTTGGCTGTGGACGAAAAGCTGAGCCAAAGCGTGCTGGAGGAGGTGCAAAAATCGTATGAAGGCATAGTCAGGGAGTTGGGGACGAATAACTTCGGTAAGAAGCACGCAAAGGTCAAGGTTAAAATAATTTTCGCGACGGTCAAAATAAAGTGTCAAACCACCTACGACAACAATGGGACGCTCACTTCCACCCTGCTGAACGGACGGTACAACGAATGGACATTGACTCCCATCGTGGCGATGTTGCTGGACCGGTTCCAAATACCGTATAAACTGACCTATTCCCTGAATCAATTACGGTTGGTGGCCAATCCGGGCCCGGACGAGGAGTTGCTGGTTGCGAACAATCCCAATCCGATGGAGTTGGATTATCCGTTCGACTATCGAAAAAAATACGTCGATTACTTGCATGGTGCTGGTGTCGTCTCGGATGCCGACATGAAATTGAGGAGCATCAATGAGTTGTTTGACGAGCAGTCCAAGAAGGAAAAACAGCTTTCGATGACCGAACTCTTGGGTTTGGAATATTACGATTTGGCCAACAGCAAGTCTAATCTCGGCAACTATGCGGAATGCCTGATTCCGGCTCAAAAAGGATTCTACCTTTACCCCTCGCCCGAAATGGACATTGTATTGCTGAATGGTCTTTCCGACCGGATGAACCACTTTACCGTCAACGTAGCAGCCGATGTGGATTACCTGATTCAGTATCATCGCGCAACCGGCATCGACGCAGTGAAGACCAATGCCTATTTCAGCAATGTACTTGCGAAGTTGCTGAAAGACCCTGAAAAGTTGCCTCTGTGCGATTCCGTTTATCAGCGGTTGGTCCATGGGATAACAGACCAAAAGATAGTGGACGAGATCAGTTTCGCGTACAATGTGATGCGTATCAATCAGAAAAAGCTTTCGTACAAGGATCTGTTTTATGTGGACAATGCGGCACGAATTCAGCCTGGGAATAAAGAATTGTGCAGCTACGCGGAATTCGTCATCGTCGATTTCCTACGGAAAATAGAGGACGAGCAAGCGCGGAAGGACAGCATTGAAAGCCTGTCAGGCAAGTTGAAGAGCAACCAGGCACAAGAAACCTTGAAGGCTCAACGGCTGGTCTTGCTGCTGGACATGGCCAAAGAAGCGTTTGGAAACAAGCAACCGGCAGAGGGCGAGAAACTGCTTCAGGAATTTGAAACATCCTGCCCTGGGCCAGTCAAGAACGTTGAGCTCTTGCACTCCATTGAACTAGCTTATTACGACATCGCCGTGGCTGTTTATTGGAGCAACAAACAGGATTACGCCGCCAATGCCAAGATGATTCAGCGGGGATTGCAGTATTTACCTGAAAGCGAACTTCTTAAAAGCGGCGCTTATGTGAAGAAAGACAACGCCGTCACTTCAACGAGTAAGAAAGAAAAGGTGTATTCGTTTCACTAAGCGTAGGCCATCCATCCTTATCCTCGTATACTGTTTGAATGGTGAGTAAGGACGCACCACCTGCGGCACGCGTGTAGGCATGATAGACTATTTTCGTAATGCCGTTCTCCATCAAGAAACCGTTGTGACCCTTGCCTGGTTGAGCATCATCGCCTGCCAGGAACAGCGTGTACTCGTTGTCCACCCAGCTTTTGCCCTCTTTCGTCAGGTAGGGCCCGTGGATGTCCTTGGCGCGGCCGATGACCACCTGATACGTGCTGTTCACCCCGGCACAGCAACGGCCGCGGGAGGCGAAAAGATAGTAGTAACCTTTGGATTTCAACAGAAAACTGCCCTCGCCCAAGGAGGTGGTTAACACAGTGAGAACGGGTTTGTCTTCGTTGAGCAACTTGCCGGTAGCCCTGTTTAGTTCCACCAACCGGAGCCCAGCCTGATAGGAGCCGTATACCAGCCAGAGCTTGCCGTCCTCGTCCAAAAAGGCGTTCGGATCGATGACATTGACCCCGTCACCGCCGTTCTTGTAACTGATGACACAGCCGTGATCCACCCATTTATAGCTCGGATCGTTGGGATCGAGCGTCGTATTCGTGGCGTACCCGATGCTGGAATTGAAGTTCATCCAAGCGGAAACCGAATAATATAAATGGTATTTTCCATCGCTGAAATGGATGTCGGGAGCCCACAAATGCCCATTTTGGTCGGGGATGAAATCCTTGTGCCAGGCTGGCAATTGCCCTTCGGGGAACACGCGACCCACCCGAGTCCAGTTCTTCAAGTCCTTGGACGACTGAATTTCAATGCCCATACCGGTGGCATATAAGTAGTACGTATCCCCCTGCTTGATCATGACCGGATCGTGCGTTCTCACCGGCAAGGTGTTGGCTGGCAGCGTGGTGGGGTCAATCGGAGCATTTCGCCTGCGGGCGGTGGAATCCTGCTGAGCGTTTACAAACAAGATGCATCCGAACATCAGAAGTAGGACAAGGACTTTTTTCATGGTTTCAGGTTTCTTACAAGCGTGGCGGACATCAAACCGATGATGACTTCATTGGCGACGGTCCGTATTTCGAGCGATTTCAATTCTTTGGTGGGATTCAGCCGCATCTCCGACATGGTTGCCAGGCCACCGTCAATGAGCAGTGGTCCGTTGCCTTGCCTCAGATGCAAATCGGCGGCCGGATTTTGGCTGATGGTGGCCGTTTTCAGCCGGATGCGGTACGGGCGTGGCGTATTCAGCCTAAAAGCATAACCGTCGGTGTAGATGTCCTGATCGAGCGGGAGCAGGCTTTCGGGCAAAACAAGCTTCAACACGTCGCTGCTGCCGTCCGTATACATGGCTGAAACCGACCCGTTCAGCACATGGTTTTGCATGTGGTAGGTGGACGCCGCCAGCAACAGATAGATTCTGGAGGCTTTCCCGCTGAGCGGAATGCTGACCGCCTTGGGGTAATTGTCCCACAACGTGGTGAACACGACGTTCTTGGAGGCCGAATCCCCCGGCGTGGCAAACGGCACACCACCTGGCATCTTGATTTCATTGGCTGAACCCGCTTTGGCACGAATGCCGCGGTCGTCGATGTTGTACAAATCTTCCGGATGCGTCCATTCGCCCATGCCCTGGGTGGGCACGTTCAGGGTGGTGTAGGGCCAACGTGGCGAAACATATTTTCCATAGGCCCAGATATCGCGGACCCGGTCGTTGAAGTACGGGTTTAGGTCCACCTTATCAAAACGGATGTTGGTCAAATCGGTCAGGGTATCTGCAAAGGTTGCTGTTGGGATGGTATCGGCAATGTTGAAATCCAATGGATACCAGTATTCCATCTCACCCTGCCGGACCCTGGTAAAAACGGTCCGATGCCCAGCGACACCTCGAATCTGGCCCATAAACGTGCTGTCGGTGATGGTCGTGTTCGTCAATACGCCTTGAGGGTCATAGCATTTCTTTTTATACACGCTCATGCCCACACAATAGGTTTTACCTCGTTGAACGTCCCAGGATACCGGGATGTCCAGTATCGGCGCTCCATCCCAGACAATCTTGATATCGTATTGGGAAGCTTTTCCTGCCTCAATCGCCACAATCGGGCGGGCAATGGCATCCGCCATAAGCGAATAGGGCACTTTCTTGCCGTTGACGGTGATGCTGCGGATGTGATCCAAAAAGGCAGGCACTTCCAGGGTCAGACTTCCATCCACCTGCAATTGAGGCTTGATTTCATATCGGTCGATGTTTCTGATCCGGCTGAACCGGAATTTCATGTTCCGAGTATTCAGACTGGCATGATCCCAAGCAATAGGAAATCCGGGCCGAATAACCAATTTGTTGTTCAGCAAATCGGGTTCAATGCCGAAAAGTCCTTGCACAAGCGCTCTGGCGGTAGTGGCCGCCGGATCGGCGAAATCGCGGTAACACTCTCCGCGGGCCGCATCGTAAAACGAAAGCTGCGTAATGTTTCCCGGACCTGAACCCATGTACATGGCGTCCAGCAAAGCACCCTTGTACATTTTGTAGGCCTCCTCGCTGCGGCCTGCCTGCCAAAACGCAAGGGCCGTATGCGTGATTTCAGCCATGGCGACATTGTTGATGGACCAATTGTAGGTTTGCCAATCGGAAGTGGAAACCACATAATTGTCCATTTCATTCAAATTCTTGGCCAGCACTGGAATGTGCGGGATGTTGTTGTCCACGTAGCGGGTAGCCTCATAGGCTTGGAACGGATCTTGGATATGGGAATCCATGGCATGGTACACCGTCCATACCGCGGCATCCTCGTGAAGCATGCCCGCACCCATATTGTCCTTGAATTCCGCCCACCAGCCTTTGTCGTCAATCCAAAGGGTTTTGTTCAAAGCCTTTAAAATTCGGTCGGCTTCCTTCTGGTACGGAGTCGCATCCTCACCCAGTTTCTGAGCAATCATAGCCGCCATCCGGTTTGCACGGTAATTGTACGCGGTGGAATGCGTGGCCACACCGCCGTCGTATTGTAGACCGTCCGACGCCCAGATGCAGCAGTAACCGTCGTAAAGGCCGTCGTTGTCGGGGTCGAACGCTTGTTTTTCCCATACCAAGTGCCGCTTGATGACAGGAAAAACTTTCCGCGCATAGTTCAAGTCGCCCGTCCAATTCAGGTGCCAAAGCAGTTCGTCAATATACACCAGGTTCATGTCGTAATGGTTCATGTCGTCCGTCTTGTTCGGATATCGGCTAATGTAACCGTTGCTGTACATGGGCGTTCCCCAGGTTTTCTCCGCCCGAGCCAAATTGCTTTTGGGGTCCTGCGTGGGGGGCAACGTAACCGGTTTGTCGGTGACCTGCGCATTGGCATACCCGTCGAAATGCATTCGTGCACGGTCGTGAAAGCCCAGAACATCTGCCAGGTAGGAACCTCGCCAACCCGTCAGCGGAACACGCCAACCAATGGCGCCGTGCAGGTACGAGGGCGATTCCCAAATGGCATCTTCGGCTCCAGCAAGAATGCCGCCCAGCGTGTTCAGATACGGATCCGGCGTTTCAACCTTGACCCGATTTGCAATGGAGGCACGGAAGGTCTCGGCACTCATGTAGGCCTTTGACAGCTGGGCAGGAGCAAACTTGGCATGCGTGGTCGGATTGTACAGGACCACAAGCCCGTAGCCACTACGAACAGGTTGGCTAGCAATTAACAAAGGCGTTTCACTCTTTTGGGAACTCAACAATTTTTCCAAATCTTTCAACTGCGCCGCATCGGCAGTACGCAACATCGTTTCTTTTGGGAACAATCCGCTGAGCGCTTTCCCTTTCCCATAGTTCACCGTAAATCCTTGGCCTTGAATATCGTATTGATTGCCGGCACATTTGGAGGCTTCCAACCAAAAACAATCGGCAGGGTCGGCCCCGATGTCGCCGTTTCTGGAGAACCTTTTGTCGCTAGCCGCTCCGTATATCCATACTAGCTGAACCCCATCCGGGAGTCCTTTGGCTTCCGTGCGGACAATGAACCCGTCGGCATCGGAAAGCGCCAACGCCGTAAGCCGGATACTGCCATTACCCAGCAAAGCCTTATCTTTGAGCATATAAATGCGCTTGCCCGAGACGAAACGCGATTCCACCCATTCCAAGTCCTTCACCCAGACTGCCTTGTCGCCATGCTTGACAGCCAGGTCCACACTTCCACCGAGATTGGGCATGTACAAACCGAACTCGGGGTAGTCGCTGGTTTCGAAGCGGAAACCCGTATTGGTGCCATAAATGGCTCTGCTGAACCGTTTGTCGCCGTTCACATTGACGAACTCCTCCCCAACGGGCTTATAGCGGACTTCGCGCTCCAAATGGTGCCAATATTCCTTTTGAGACATGCAAATGGTGGGAATGACCGTCAAAAAAGTGAGAATCATTCGGAATCTCCGGTGTTGTTGTGACATGGTGCGGAATTTTCTGTCGAAAATACGCATTTATCTGAATAAATATAGCGTTGGAGTGCTTTGGAAATCGGATTTGTTCCTACATTTGGGAAAACACAAAATTAGTTAGACTATGACACTCGCAACCCCCTTCATTCAACTGGAACTTTCGGTCAAAGAATTGAGAACATGGATATTCGCCACGATTTTCATCATCGGCAACCTTTTGCTGCCGCAACTTTGCCATTTCGTGCCCAGCGGCGGTCTGATGTTACTGCCCATTTATTTCTTCACCCTGATTGCAGCCTATAAGTTCGGATTGAAAGTCGGACTGCTAACGGCTGTCCTTTCACCCCTCGTAAACAACCTGCTTTTTGGCATGCCCGTCGTTGCCATGTTGACCATCATACTGACGAAATCGGTATTGCTGGCCATCATCGCTTCCGTCGTGGCCCGTCGCAGCAAATCAGTCTCCGTGCTTCTTCTGGCATTGGTCGTGCTGAGTTATCAAGTGCTCGGCGGCATCGTCGAAGGTTTGATGGCACAGAACCTGATGGCAGGCATTCAGGATTTCCGCATCGGTTTCCCAGGCCTGATGGTTCAGGTGCTTGGCGGCTGGATGGTATTGAAAGCATTGGCCAACTATGAACGATAGGTCATTTGAAGCAGTCAAGAAACGGCTTGAGGAAATTACGTTCGAAGAACCCTTTGACCTGATCGTGGCGGTAGCCAATGGCGGAATTGTACCCGCCGCGCTGCTGAACCAACGGCTTGGACTGGACCTTCAGCTGCTCAAACTAAACCTGCGCGACAGCAACCAGCGTCAACTCTATGATAAGCCTAAACTACTGGAACAGATTACGTTCGACGTAAAAGGCAAGACCATTTTGTTGGTGGAAGACCGCGTCAAGACGGGCAATACCCTGAACTTCGCCAAAAATTTGCTTCTGGAAGCAGGAGCGCTCGATTTAAAAACATTTGCCGTCAACGGAAAAGCAGACTATTGCCTATACGACGAACCCTGCTTCCGTTTTCCTTGGATTCTTGAATTCTAACCTCCCAAAAATCATGAAACGCAGAGATTTTCTCAAAGCTGCCGCCATAACCGGACTGGCCACCACGTTCAAATTTACCGAAGGCATGGACCTGATGGCCCAAAAAACAGGCAAGATTGCCAAAACCAACCTAAAAGGTGGTGGAACCGACTTGGTCGCCGTCATGGGCGGGGAGCCAGCCCAGATGTTCCAAAAAGCCATTGCCGAACTCGGAGGCATGGGCAAATTCGTCAAGAAAGGCCAAACAGTCTGCATCAAACCGAACATCGGTTGGGATAAGACGCCCGAACTGGCCAGCAACACCAATCCCGATTTAATTGCTGAAATCGTCCGTCAATGTTTCTCGGTTGGCGCTTCCGAAGTCGTCGTCTTTGACAATTCTTGCGACGATTGGCGCAAAGCCTATAAGAACAGTGGCATCGAAGCCGCAGCGACGGGAGCCGGGGCCAAGATGATGCCCGCGAAAGAAATATCCTATTACCGCGACATCAACCTCCCCAGAGGCGTCAAGCTAAAATCGGCCAAGGTGCATCAAGCCATCCTGGACAGCGATGTGTGGATCAACGTCCCCGTGCTGAAGAATCATGAAGGAGCCTTGATGACCATCTCCATGAAAAACCACATGGGCATCGTCTGGGACCGCGGCTTTTTCCATCGGAACGACCTGCAACAATGCATCGCCGACATTTGCACCCTCGATAAACCCGCCGCATTGCATGTGGTCGACGCCTACCGTGTCATGAAGACCAACGGCCCCCGGGGACGCTCCACCAGCGATGTGGCGAACTCAAAAGCTTTGTTCGTCTCGTCCGATATCGTCGCAGTGGACACGGCAGCCACCAAATTCTTCGGGCAACTGGTCAACATGCCGCTCGAAAGCGTGAAACACATTGCTTTGGCGCAAGATCTCAACTTAGGGACCATGGACCTGAGCAAACTTAAAGTGAAGAAGATTAACCTATGATTCTGAAAAGAGTACGACTTGTCCTAGGGGTCATTTCCTTATTGATCCTAACCTTTCTGTTCGTTGATTTTGCAGGTTTGCTACCTGCCCAAAAAGTTCCACTCGCCGACATCCAGTTTGTGCCGGCATTGCTTGCCTTGTCGTTTGGCACTGTGACCGCATTGCTTTTGCTGACCTTGCTTTTCGGACGCATTTATTGCTCGGTACTCTGTCCGATGGGGCTTTTTCAGGACTTGACGGCTCGATTCGCCTTGCTTTTCAAAAAGAAAAAGAAACACAAGTACACGTTCAGTCCCGAAAAACGCTGGCTCCGTTACGGAACCCTGGCGGCCGTTGTTGGAACCTATTTTGCCGGTTGGTCGGTCTTGCTTAGCCTTTTGGAGCCCTACAGCGCCTTCGGGCGCATGGTCACTCACCTGCTGCGCCCCTTCTACATGGTCGGCAACAACCTGTTGGCGGGCGTATTCAACCATTTTGGCAACTACTCGTTTTATCATACGGAAGTCTATTTGCTCGCTTCATCCTCACTGGTGGTTTCGCTGCTCACGTTTGTGTTCATCGGCTACCTGGCCTGGAGATACGGCAGAACGTTTTGCAACACACTGTGTCCCGTCGGAACTGTTTTGGGGCTCGTTTCCCGTTTTTCCATGTTCCGCTTCAAAGTCAATGATGAAACGTGCAACCAATGCGGCGTTTGCGCCCGAAGTTGCAAGGCCTCCTGCATCGACAGCAAGCATGAAACCGTAGACGGCAGCCGCTGCGTCGCTTGTTTCAACTGCACCACCGTTTGTACCAAAAAAGCCATCCGTTACGAGTTCAGCTGGAAAAAAAGTGCTCCCGTAGCGGTGGTTTCTCAAGACGATTCCGTGGCTTCGAGGCGTCGATTCCTCACCACCATCGGCGTGACCTTGCTGGCTGCCAGCTCGCAGGCTTGGGCCAAAGGCATGCATTTGGCCACCAACAAACCCTGGGTTCGCAAAAGTCCGTTGAGCCCTCCGGGTTCCATTTCGGCTGAACACTTGAGTGCACACTGTACCGCTTGTCATCTATGTGTGGCGCAGTGTCCGTCCAAAATATTGAAACCCTCGTTCCTGGAATACGGTGTCGAAGGCATGATGCAGCCGGTTATGGATTTCAGCCACGGGTTCTGCAATTACGACTGTACCCTGTGTACGGAGGTTTGTCCCAATGGGGCGCTCAAAAAACTGACGGTGGACCAAAAGCATGCCACTCAGATGGGTTATGTCACGTTCGTCAAGACGAATTGCGTGGTGTTCACCAACGAAACGTTCTGTGGAGCCTGCTCCGAGCATTGTCCCACGCAAGCGGTTTCGATGGTGCCCTACAAGGGCGATTTGACCATCCCGTATCTGAACACGGCCATTTGTGTGGGTTGCGGCGGTTGTGAATATGTTTGCCCGGCCAAACCGGCCAAGGCCATTTATGTGGAAGGCAACCCGGTTCACCGGAAGGCCGAACAATTTGTAGATACCAATAAGAAGGAGGTCAAGGTCGAAAGCTTTGGTTTCTGACCCTAATAGTAACATTCAAAACGTACGACTATGAAGTTACAACTCAACATTCATTACATCACGTACGGCAGTCAAGTACTGATGATGAGCGGCAACACGCCGGAGACCGGCCTGTTTGACGAAAACAATGCGATTTCACTCACGCCCTCCGGCGATGGGGTCTGGAAACTGGAGCTCGATGTACGGGCGACCGAGTTGTTCGAATATCGATATTTGATTCGCAGCAATGGTCAAACAGAGCGAAGGGAATGGGGTGAGAACCATACCGTTGTGGTAAACGATGTTTTTGGAAAAAGCGTGGCGTACGATTCCTGGCAGGCTGAACCCGACATGAGTTTTCTATACACTTCAGCCTATACCGATAGTTTGTTAAAGGTTGAGCCAGAATCTTCCACCATTGAATATGCACCCAACAGGGTCATTCTGAAGGTTCATGCGCCATTTGTACGCAAGAACCAATGTTTGGGGATTTCCGGCGACTGTGGTTTGTTTGGGGGTTGGAAGACGGACAAAGCTTTGAGAATGCATGCAGAACGCTTTCCGGAATGGGCCATCTCGCTGGATGCCAACAGCTTGCCTTTAAGCAGCAACTATAAGTTCGTATTGTTGGACAAGGTGAGCGGTAAAATACTGCATTACGAATGGGGAGAACCCAGAACACTGTTGCTTCCGCAGGAAACGGAGCATCAATTGATCCAGTACACCGGAATGACCTTCCGTTTTCAGGAAGCACCGTGGAAAGGTGCCGGCGTGGCCATACCCATTTTTTCGCTTCGAAGCGACGAAAGCTGGGGCTGTGGCGATTTCGGCGACTTGCACAAGATGACCGATTGGGCGGCAGTTACCGGCTTGCAACTCATCCAGACTTTGCCGGTGAACGACACGACGCTGACGGAAACCTGGCGCGATTCCTATCCGTATTCCGCCATATCAAACTATGCGTTGCATCCCATGTATTGCTCCATTCACAACTTGCCTCCCTTAAAGGATGCGAAACTGATGGCATCACTGGAAGCAACCCGCGTCAAACTCAATGCGCTTCCTCAGATGGATTACGAAAAGGTGCTTCAACTCAAATGGAAGTACTTTAAGGAACTGTTCAATCAGGAAGGAACTTCGATATTGGATTCTGAGGCATTCAAGACCTTCTTTGAAAGCAACAAGGACTGGCTTTCACCCTATGCCGCTTTTTGTTATCTGCGTTGGAAAACCAAGCAAACGGATTTCCGCAATTGGGGCGAATGGGCGGAATACGATGCCGCCAAGATTCAGGCATTGTCCGAGCCGACGCAACCGCATTATCTTGAAATTGCTATTCATTATTATATTCAGTACTTGCTTCATGTCCAATTGACGGAAGCGCGCGAATACGCTCACAAACATTCGGTTGTTTTGAAAGGCGACATTCCCATCGGCATCAGCCGAAACAGCGTGGAGGCTTGGTCCGAAAGTGCCTTGTTCAACATGGACGCTCAAGTGGGTGCGCCACCCGATGATTTCTCCGTGACCGGTCAGAACTGGGGCTTCCCTTCCTACAATTGGGACCGCATGAAAGCCGAGGATTACCGTTGGTGGAAACGCCGTTTCGGCAAGATGGCCGATTATTTCGATGCCTACCGAATCGATCATATTTTGGGATTTTTCCGCATTTGGGAAATTCCAGTACATTCCGTAGAAGGCTTATTGGGGCATTTCAACCCTGCTCTGCCGTTGCATGCACAAGACATGATGATCTATGGTTTCCATTTCGATCCGGAAAGCATGACCACGCCTTTCCTGCCCGAAAACCTCATCGGCAATTTGTTCGGCCCGGATGCACCCATGGTCATCAAGACCTACCTGAAAAAGAAAAAGGACGGTCATTACCAACTGAAACCTGCCTTTGAGACACAACAACTCATCAAGGCTTCCTTTGGAGAAAAGGCTTTGGAACCCGAGGTGGTGGCTTTGCGCAACAAATTGTATTCCCTTTGCAGCGAAGTGCTTTTCGTGCCCGATCCACAAAAAGTGGGTTATTTCCATCCCCGCATTTCCGCCTTCGGGACCGAACGTTTCCGTTGGCTTACGGATGACCAGAAGCACGCCTTCGGCCGCCTGTACAACGATTTCTTTTATGTTCGCAATGTGGAATTCTGGAGGCAGAAGGCGTTGGAGAAGTTACCTGCACTGGTTCAATCCACCCGGATGCTTTCCTGCGGCGAGGACCTCGGCATGATTCCCTCTTGTGTACCCGATGTGATGCGGCAGTTGAGAATTCTCAGCCTGGAAATCCAGCGTATGCCCAAAACCACGGGCGCGCTGTTCGAAAACCTAAATAACATTCCCTACCAATCGGTCTGCACCACCTCCACCCACGACATGAGTCCGCTCCGGGCATGGTGGTTGGAAGATCGAAATACAGTTCAGCAATTTTACAACCAAATTTTGTGGAAAGGGGGCGAGGCACCTTGGGAATGCAACCCCGAACTGGCCACCAACGTGGTGGAAAATCACCTGTCTGCTCCTGCCATTTGGGTGATTCTGCCTTGGCAAGATTGGATGGCGACGGACAAGAAACTCCGCAATCCGGATCCACTTTCGGAACGCATCAACATTCCTTCCAACCCGCAACACTACTGGCGGTATCGGATGCACCTCTCGTTGGACCAGTTGTTGAAAGCCAAGGTTTTCAACGCCAAGATCAAGGAGATGGTGCAGAGGTCGGGAAGAGGATAAGCACCTTTAACAAAAGAGCCGCAAACGAATGTTGCGGCTCTTTTGTTACAAAATCAACTGCCTCATCGGCTCAAACACCCGGCCCTTGCGTTTGAAATAATCATCGGCTTGGTCCTTCGTAATGTGGATGATGTTGTAGAATTTGGCACGCGGGTTGGCCATGTAGAAGCCACTCACAGACGAAGCCGGCATCATCATGAAGCTGTCGGTCAAAGTCGTACCAATGCGTTTTTCCACTTCAAGCAAACTAAAGAGACGTTCCTTTTCGCTGTGGTCGGGGCAAGACGGATAACCAATGGCCGGGCGGATGCCACGGAACTTCTCGGCGGTGAGGTCTTCGGGCAGACCGACTTCCTCGGGCGAATAGCCCCAATACGTTTGGCGCACTTTCAGATGCAATAGCTCGGCAAAGGCTTCCACCAACCGGTCGCAAAGCGTTTCAATGAGCAAGGCGGTGTAGTCGTCACCTGCCTCACGGGCTTGTTTGGACCAATCCTTGGGTTCCTGCGAGATAGAAGCTGCGAATGCACCCATGTAATCCTGGACACCTGAGCCCTTCGGTGCGATGAAATCGGACAAGCAAAGGTTGTTCTCACTTTCCGTGCGCTTGCGTTGGTCGCGAAGCTGATAAAACGGCCATTCCTTGCCTTCATAGTTCACAATAATGTCGTCGTTCACGGTATTGGCTTCGAACAGGCCAATAACGGCTTTTGCTTTCAGCTTTTTACCGATGGAGAGCTCCGTCAACAATTCACGAGCTTCATTGTACAGCTTGCGCGCTTCCACACCTTTTTCGGGATGGTCCAAAACGGCGGGGAAGGTCCCGCGCATGTCCCAAGTATAGAAAAAGTAGGTCCAGTCGATGTACGGAATAATCTCGTCGATGGGGAAATCGTCCAGCGTATGGATGCCCAACTGTGCGGGAACATCGATGCTTTCTTCTTTCCAGTCGATGACGAAAGCGTTCTTGCGAGCTTCGGCCAGCGAAAGGTAGTCGGATTTCCGTTTGGTTTGTTCGTGCAGTTTGCGCACTAGGTCGTAACGTGCTTTTGTTTCCGCACGGAAGGCGTCACGCAACAGCGGATCGGTTACATTCTTCAATGCGGGTGCGGCACGCGAGGCGTCCTTGACGTGGTACACATGACCCTCGAACTCCGGCTCGATGCGGATGGAAGTATGCAGTTCGCTGGTGGTGGCGCCGCCAATCAACACCGGAATATCGAAACCTTGTTCCTTCAGTGCGATGCAAACCTTTTTCATTTCATCGAGCGAAGGCGTGATCAAGCCGCTCAAACCGATGGCATCCACCTTGTGCGCCTTGGCTTCAGCTATAATTTTCTCGCCGGGCACCATGACCCCTAAGTCAATGATGTCGAACCCGTTGCAGGACAGCACCACGCTCACGATGTTCTTACCGATGTCGTGGACATCGCCCTTGACCGTGGCCAGCAAAATCTTGATGGGTTTGGTGGTCGCTTCCTTCTTCTGGGCAAGTATGGTCGGTTCGAGCAAGGCCACCGCA
>Ga0302296_1000416_pt1 | contig 35622 bp, 28 predicted proteins | sample III_Fen_N3_1_FD_194546 | JGI IMG/M metagenome (GOLD analysis project Ga0302296, IMG submission 194546) | Peat permafrost microbial communities from Stordalen Mire near Abisko, Sweden - III_Fen_N3_1 | ecosystem: Environmental > Terrestrial > Soil > Wetlands > Permafrost | place: Sweden: Abisko... | reverse complement strand
ATCAGCACATTTACCAATTCGGCTTTATTGGTTGGTTTATATAAAAAACCATCAAAATGTATCGATAACTCTTGATCTGTTTTAGCTGAAACCGATGCTGTTAATGCTATGAGTGGCACAGTTTTGAATTTCGAGGTTGACCTTAATTTTTCTGCAACCTGATATCCATTCATGTGCGGCATTCGAATGTCCAATAGAATCAATGATGGCGTAACCGTTTCTAATAGTTCCAATGCCATTTCACCACTTTCAGCAGTAATAATTTCCAGTCCCATTTCATCCAATAATCCTTCAACTGCCATTATATTAAACGGAACATCATCAACAACCATGATTGTATTATCTTCAAAATGCACATTGTCTGTAGGTAAAAATGGATTCGCTTTTTCAATAAATTCCTTACAGATTTCAACAGTTGGAATAATCAACGAAAATTCAGAACCTTTCCCAGGTTCACTACTCAATGTTATTCGACCATTCATTTTTTCAGCCAATCGTTTGGAAATAGACAATCCCAAACCGGCGCCGGCATATAACCGGTTGGCGTACCCTGATTGTTGTTTAAATGCATCGAAAACCTGTTCGTGTTGATCTGAAGGTATGCCAATTCCGGTATCAATGACATCTACTCTTAATTGACCTTTCATGTCGTCAATAGGGTCGAATAACATGTTTATTCTCACATATCCTTTATGAGTGAACTTAATAGCGTTTCCAATCAAATTAAAGATGATTTGCTTAAAACGAATTTCGTCGAGCAATAACGCTTTGGGGAACATTGGGTCTATTTCAACAGAAAGTGAAACTCCTTTTTTCAGGGTTTTCTCGAAGAATAGCAGCTTAATTTCATTCACAATATTGATTGCATCAACGGGCATTTCAATAATATCAATCTTGTCAGCTTCAATTTTTGACAAATCCAAAATATCATTGAGAAGGGCCAACAGTAAATTTCCACTACTTAAAATTGATTCGATCATCTTTTTAAATTGTGGATTATCCGTTTTGTGATAAATGGTTTCACTAAAGCCCAAAATAGCATTCATTGGCGTTCTAATTTCGTGACTCATATTCGCCAGAAATTCAGTTTTTGCGTTACTTGCCGCTACCGCTTTTTGTTTTTGATCGATTAGTTTTCGTTCTAAATCGGCGCGTTGTTTTACATTCACCAACATTCGCGAAAACATGGAAAGCAACGATTCTTCTTTTTCGGTGTAAACATGGTGTTTCTTAACGGAATCAAAACCAACGAAACCGATGCATTCATCACCATCCATCATGGGTATTGCCAAAAGGCTTAAGATTTCTTGTTGTTCCAGCGGAATACGCACCTCATGACCTTCGGGCAATTCATAAACATCCGGAATGTTCATGTTTTTTCCTTGTCTATGAGTCTCTGACCAGATCTTTATTGTATCCAATGGTAACGCTTGTAGTTCATTGATTTGCGGTGATACACCATCTTCACACCACTCATGCGTATTGGTACAGATTCCATTAATCCAATCGTAGCTAAAAACATAGGCTCTATCTGCCCCTACAAATTGTCCTAATTCTCTTAATGATTTGTGAATGGTGTCTTCTAACTGATTCAAAGGAATATTGATATACCTGGAAGAAACATCCATCAATATTTTTTGTAAAGCCGTTTGATTTTGAAGTGTTTCTTCGATTCTTTTTCTTCGACTGATGTCGTTATAGAGCCACAGATTCTCGGTATATCCATTCGCAAAAACGATGGGAATGTAGTCTCGTTGAAAAAGTCTTCCGTCTTGTAATTGTAATTCTTCGCTTAAAACGGCCTTTTTTTCGTTCTGGATTGAACGAATTCGTTGACTAAATAAATCAGGATGCTTAAATAATGCTTTTATGTGATCAATGAGCTCCGATGTATTTGTTCCTTCTAATTCATGTTCGTCTATTTCTAAACCAACCATATTACAGAACTTCTTATTCAGTTGCTGAATTTTAAAGTCTGAGCTTTCGATCATTATTCCACCGGGAAAATTGGTCAAAAACGTATTGAAACGGTTGGTGAGATGTTTTAATTGATCTGAATAATCAATTGTTCCTGTCACTAAACAAATGATTTCGTCATGATCTTGGGGGATCAGTTGCAATTGATAGTTGTTTTGGCTTTGATCCACAACCGTAAAATCAACTGTTTTTTCGTTCACAAAACGGATAAAGTGGTCGAGTAATTGCCCCCAATCAAATCCATCGGTTTTGACTTGTAATTCAGAAAATGACTTTGTCAATAAATCACCTTCTTCTCTTTGTGCTATTTCTGTGAAAGATTCGTTCAACTGAATTATTCTGGCATCAGAAACGCTTTTTGTTTCATCAAAAACGAGTTTGCATTTCGCAAACCCGAAATGGGTATGCGGAATAGAGGCAGGAATATTGGTCATAACTGAAATTAGTTAACTGGTAAAAGTGTGTTTCGCAGTATTAAAGTAGGAAAAATTTTATCTGCTGCAACTTTTTTTAATGCAGTCGAAACACTTGTTGCCGTTTTAATAGCCGGAATTCTGAATCGAAATTTAAAACAGCGTCTAGGTTACTATAAAGTCTTGAAAGAATCAATTTCTGAGAAAGCTATGTAGATCCTCCAAATTCTCGCTAATGAGTCGGATCGTATAATGGTGTACTGCATACTCCATTTCGATGAGGTTGGCCCGTTTGAGTTTATGTAAATGATGGTGGATAGTTGTTGGATGTAGTTTCAACCAAGCAGAAAAATCGGTTGATCGCATCATTGAAGTACGTCTTAGTTCGTTGATAATAGCAATTCTAGCCGGATGAGCGAGTGCATTGGCAGTAGTTGACAGATTTTTAAAATCTTGAGAAAATTGATCGGCTTTTGAAGCTCCCATAATGTCTTTTCTTAATTAAGTTAGTCGAAAAGATCATTTGAAACAATTTTTTTTCGGAAATTATTTCGATAAAAGTGTAAAATTTTAAAAATCTAAACGTTTAAAATTGGCCAATTTTAGATTTTTACACTTTTCAAAGAAGTCTATAAACAGGGGCTTTCAGAAGGTTTTGTCATTTAAAAATCCCAACCAAATCGTTCCTTCATCAACAGATCAACTCTCGCCTTCACTGCTTCATTTGTCAATTTCCCGAAAACATCCCCAACAAAAGCGCCTACCATCAACTGACGAGCTGCTTTTTCACCGATACCACGAGCTCTGAGATAGAAGATAGCTTCGTCATCGAGCTGACCGGTAGTGGAACCATGCGAACATTTTACATCATCGGCATAAATTTCTAGTTCGGGTTTTGAGTTAACTGTGGCATCATCGCTTAGCAAGACATTTCCATTCGACTGAAACGCATTGATTTTCTGAGCATCTTTTCGCACAAAAACCTTTCCGTTAAAAACAGCAGTGGCTTTTTCGTCAATAACACCTTTGTACAATTCGTTCGAAACACAATGAGCAACCGTGTGATCTACCACCGTATGATTGTCCACGTGTTGATTCCCTTTTAAGATATATGCTCCATTCAGGTGCGTTTCACAGTTGTGACCGTTAACGCCAATGTTTAGGTTATTTCGAACCAATCCACCGTTTAGTGTAAGGGTATTGATCGTGAAATTAGAATCTACAGCTTGCGTTACTTGTTCCGTTGCAATTGTAAAACACGATTCGTCTTCGTATTGCAATTTATCAATGGTTAAAAACGCATTTTTAGCAACAGAAACTTCGGTAACTACATTGGTGAAACAAGTAGTGGCATCCTCTGTTACATACTGCTGAATAACATGTGCTTTGGAAAACGCTTCAGCAATAATCACATTTCTGACGTGAGAAACTGTCGAATCTCCGGTAGTGATATGCGTTATTTCAATAACCGGTTCAATGTGCATATTTGCAGAAATGTGCAAGTAAACACCATCTGTCGCATAGGCAGTATTAAACGCATTAAATAATTCTCCTTCCAAGGGCAACGAGTTTCCTAAAACGGAAAGTTCCATTGCTTCCATTTGTGAAAGAGCCAATAATTTGATGCCGTCGGGAAATTCAGAAGAAGAAAGGTTTGCCGCAAAATGACCGTTTACAAACACCATTGATACAGCATTCGAATCAATCTGATGATTGTTTGAAGCTAGTTGTTCTTGCCGGGCAACAAACTTTCCAGTGCGAATTTTTGCCAAGCGTGTATATTTCCAAGCTTCGGTTCTGGTGGTTGGAAAAGGCATGTTTTCCAGCACCGAAAGCGCTTGTTTACGCAAATCTTCGGATAATAGATGCTTTCCTTCGAGCTTCCAATTCACACTGGCAGCCATTTCAGGGATAATCGTTTCTAAATTCATCGTGGATGTTGCTTAGTGTTGAAATTCGGCTTTGATCCAATCGTATCCTTTTTCTTCCAGCTCCAACGCCAATTCTTTTGGACCTGACTTCACAATTTTACCGTCGTATAAAACGTGTACAAAATCGGGAATGATGTAATCAAGCAAACGTTGGTAGTGGGTAATTACGATCGTAGCGTTTTTATCCGACTTCAAGGTATTTACGCCATTGGCAACTATACGCATGGCATCAATGTCCAAACCTGAATCTGTTTCATCCAAAATAGCCAGTTTCGGGTCGAGCATAGCCATTTGGAAAATCTCGTTGCGTTTTTTCTCACCACCTGAAAAGCCTTCATTTACTGAGCGACTCGCCAATTTAGCGTCTAATTCTACAATGGCAGATTTTTCGCGAACCAATGCCATGAAATCTTTGGCCGAAATTTGTTCTTGACCGTTGTACTCTCTGATTTCATTCAGCGCGGTACGTAGAAAATTTACATTTGATACTCCTGGAATTTCTACCGGATACTGAAAGGCTAAAAACAATCCTTCACGAGCACGATCTTCCGTGGCCAATTCCAATAAGTCTTTACCGTCAAAAGAAACAGAGCCCTCTGTAATTTCGTATTCTTCACGTCCGGCTAAAACGGATGCCAAGGTACTTTTTCCTGCACCATTTGGTCCCATGATGGCATGAACCTCTCCGGCTTTCACCTCCAGATTCAATCCTTTTAGTATCTCTTTCCCGTCAATTGACGCATGTAAATTCTCGATCTTTAACATCCTCTTTTTATATAGGTTAAAGATTACAAATTGGCAGATTGCAGATTTCCGCCAATTTGTAATCTTACTTTTTTTCTTTGTATGTGCTCAAATAATTTATAAAACCTTTAAGCTGTTTGCTTGTTGAAACACATTGATCATTGATTTCTGAATAAACCGTTTCTTCAATGTAATTTAAATCTCTTGCTATTCTTAATTGTGTTCGCAATTCACCACATGAGCCTTTTGCTATGACTAAAAAATACATAAACTGTCGTTTGCTATCTCGTTCATACCCCTCAGATATATTTGAAGGAACAGAAACAGCTGATCGTCTGATTTGATCTTTCAGACCGAAATCTTTTGAGAACAATTCCGAATTGGTGATTTTATAGATATCAGCGCACAATTTCATACTTGTTTGCCAAACCTCTAAATCCTCAAATCGTTCAATTTTTGCCAAGCTATTCTAATTTTTAATCTATCTTCTAAATCTGCCAATCTGCAATCATTCGTCCTACCCTACGGAGCCCTCCAAACTTATGGCGAGTAATTTCTGTGCTTCCACGGCAAATTCCATCGGTAATTGATTCAATACTTCTTTACAGTAGCCGTTTACAATCAAGCTGATTGCTTTTTCTTCACTGATTCCACGCTGTAAGCAATAGAAGATTTGATCCTCACCAATTTTTGAAGTCGTTGCTTCGTGCTCGATTTTGGCACTTGCATTTTTACATTCGATGTATGGAAACGTATGCGCACCACACTCGTCAGTCATCAACAGTGAATCACACTGCGAGAAATTGCGGGCATTGTGAGCATTCTTGTGAATCTGTACCAATCCTCGGTAAGAATTCTGCGATTTTCCGGCAGAAATACCTTTCGAAATGATCGTGCTCTTGGTGTTTTTCCCCAAGTGAATCATCTTGGTACCGGTATCCGCTTGCTGGTAATTGTTGGTTACGGCAACGGAATAAAATTCTCCGATCGAGTTATCGCCTTTCAGGATACACGATGGGTATTTCCACGTTACGGCAGATCCGGTTTCAACCTGAGTCCACGAAATTTTCGCGTTGGTTTCACACAGACCTCTTTTGGTAACGAAGTTAAAAATCCCACCTTTCCCGTCTTTATCGCCAGGATACCAGTTTTGTACGGTTGAGTACTTGATTTCAGCATCGTTCAATGCAATCAACTCAACAACCGCAGCGTGCAATTGGTTTTCATCGCGTTGAGGAGCAGTACATCCTTCCAAATATGAAACATACGAACCTTCATCAGCAATGACCAACGTCCGTTCAAACTGTCCTGTATTTGCTTCATTGATCCGGAAGTAAGTAGAAAGTTCCATTGGGCAACGAACGCCTTTCGGGATGTAACAGAAAGATCCGTCGGTGAAAACAGCACTGTTTAAAGCAGCGTAAAAGTTATCTGTAACCGGAACCACAGATCCCATGTATTGTTTGACCAATTCAGGATGTTCTTTTACGGCTTCGGAAAATGAACAGAAAATGATGCCCAGTTCACCTAATTTTGCTTTGAAAGAAGTAGCCACGGAAACGGAGTCCATGACAAAGTCCACCGCTACACCTGTCAAGCGTTGTTGTTCTTCCATTGAAATCCCCAGTTTAGCCATAGTAGCTTTTAACTCGGGGTCAACATCGTCCCAACTTTCGTATTTCTTGGTTTGTTTTGGAGCGGCGTAATAAGAAATGGCCTGAAAATCGGGTTTTGCGTAATGCACATGTGCCCAATTCGGCTCTTTCATTTCACTCCAAATGCGAAAAGCTTTTAATCTGTATTCCAATAACCACTCGGGTTCTTCCTTTTTTGCGGAGATAAATCGAATGATGTTTTCGTTCAAACCATTGGGTGCTCTGTCAGACTCAATGTTTGTGGTAAAACCGAATTTGTATTCGGAGTTTTCTAAATCTTTCGCTAAATCATTCTCTGTGTAACCCATGGGTTGTGTTCTTGTTGTATTGAATGATACCTAACTATTATACTGAAAATGATTCACCGCATCCGCAAGTTCGTCCTGCGTTCGGGTTCGAGAAAATAAATCCTTTTCCATTCAAGCCACCTGAAAAATCAAGTGTTGTTCCAATTAAATAGAGGAAACTTTTTTTGTCAACAACTACTTTAATACCGTTGTCAGTGAAAATTTTGTCGTCTGTTCGTTCTTCGTTGTCGAAAGTAAGCTGGTACATAAGTCCTGAACAACCACCGCCCTGAACGCCAACACGGATAAAATACCCGGGTTTGCCTTCATCCTCCATGAGGCGAATGGCTTGTTTTTTAGCTTGTTCTGTTACTGTTATCATAATCGTCTGTCTGATTGCCTATTTAGACTAAATTTAAATAGACAACAATTTACGCCACAAAAATACCACTTTTATGGTATAGGTACAAGCGAAAAAGAAATTATCGAGAATCGGTTTGGAAGTGGTGCCAAAGCAAGTTTTAAACAATCAGGCTTCATTTTGTATTAAAAGGAACGATTGCAGGCAGATGTGTTAAAATACAGGACACTAGTTGTTAAATTACTAAATCGTTGTTGTGAAAATCGCTTCTTCCATACTTATCTTTATGGCAGATTGACTTTTAACTTGGGAAACCCGTGCAACGGAACCTTGGTTGAAGTCGTCTGAACAACACTAATTAAGAATAGAATCTACTATGAAGAAGTTACTACTATTGCTGGTATTTATACCGGCCATTGGTTGTTGTGTGTATGCGCAAGAAACCGAAAAACCCACTACTCAACTGGAAACCAAGGATTCATTGTCAATTGTTTTTAAAGAAATTGATCAGTTATCCGTTTTCGAACTAACAAAGCGCAGGGAATCTTACGTCTACAAATGTAGAACAGAGCCTTGTGATCGCAACAGAGCGATTTTAGCCTACATTGAAAAACGAATGACCGAACTGAAATGAAAGCACTCCTACTACTCATGGGAATTTTGGTGTCTTTCATCGGATTCTCCCAACCTCCTTGCGGTGCTAATCCCGCAGCCGGAAACACATGTGCAACTGCAACTCCTATTTGTGAGTTGAATGGCTATTGCGGAAATACCTCCGCTTCTTACACTTCCAATTCTTGGAGTCAATCCTGTGGGTTTTTAGGACTTGGAGACTGCGGTTTGACCGGAGAGTTTTGCGGATCGATCGAGAATAATTCATTCTTGACTTTCGTTGCTTCTTCTTCAAGCATTTCATTTGATGTCTGGGTTTTCAACTCCCAATACGGAGACGGAATTCAGATCATGATCTTTAGCGCAGTCAATTGCTCCGGGACAGTTAACTCCTACTATTGTAGTCAGCTCCCGCCTTCAGCAGGTTCGCAAAACGTTAGCGCCAGCGGATTGGTACCAGGAAACACCTATTACATTATGATCGACGGATATGCGGGCGATGTTTGTGATTATGTGTTTGCGGCCACTTCCGGAGTTCAAATCCCGGTTGATGTAACACCTGCAAGCAGCACGATCTGTTCAGGTGGAACCGTTAATTTGACCGCCTCCGGTGGAAATGGAACATTTAACTGGAATGCTTCACCGGATTTGAATACTACTTCCGGTTCAAACGTCGTGGTGACACCTCCAGCTACTCCTGGAACATATACCTATACGGTGAATTCAGCTACCGGAAACCCACTCTGTCCGTCATCTACTTTGGCCACAGCTACTATTGTAGTAAACAACTGCGGATGTACTGTCACGGCCGGAAATAGCGGATCAATTTGTTCGGGGGCCGGAACCATCAATCTTACAGCCTCCAATGTTGCGGGCGCAACTTATTCTTGGACAGGTCCAAACGGATTTACTTCAACAGTTCAAAATCCGCTTAATATTACTCCGCCAACAACTCCGGGAGTTTACACTTATACGGTTACTGCTGATGATGGTGGCACTCCGTGTACGGCAACTACAACGGTTACTGTATATGCGCTTCCCACAGTCGATGCAGGAAGTTATTCCCCAATTTGCAACGACCTTTTAAATTTACCGTTGGTCGGATCACCACTTGGTGGAGTATTCAGTGGTGTGGGGGTTGCGGGCGCACTCTTTTCGCCACTTGTAGGTTCTCAAACAGTTACCTATGACTACACAGATGGTAATGGATGTACTAATTCTGCAACCGCATTCATCGATGTAAATCCTACTCCAACGGTAAGTGCGGGAACGTATACAGCCGTTTGTACGGATGCTGCGAATATTTCGTTGGTTGGTTCTCCAGCCGGTGGAACCTTTAGTGGAACAGGTGTTTCGGGCAATAGTTTTGATCCGTCAGTAGGTACACAGACCATTACGTATAATTACACAAGTGGTCTGGGGTGCTCCGGTTCTGCAACAACTGTCATTACGGTTAATCCTTTACCCAATGTTTCGGCAGGTAATTACGGACCATATTGTTCCAATGACTTAAGTGTTGGCTTGGCAGGCACACCTGTTGGTGGTGTCTTTTCCGGTTCAGGGATTTCAGGAAACAATTTTAGTCCTGCTGCCGGAACACAAACGATAACATATACTTATACAAATGCAAATGGTTGTGTGAATAGTGCAACAACGGTGATCAATGTGAATACTGCTCCGTCGGTAAATGCTGGTGTAGATCAATCGGTTTGTGCCGGTGGTCAAGTCACTCTTTCAGGTTCGGGTGCTGTAATTTATTCATGGAATAATGCAGTGAATAACGGTATAGCTTTTACTCCGGCTTCCACACAAACTTATACCGTAACAGGAACGGATGGCAACGGTTGTCAAAATACAGATCAAGTAACGGTAACGGTAAATGCGCTTCCTACAATTACTGCAAGTGCCGATCAGCAAATTTGTCTCGGTACAGCTATTACGCTTAGCGGAAGCGGTGGATTGAGTTATACTTGGACTAACGGTGTTACGAATGGTAATCCGTTTACGCCAACTCTTGGTTCTTCTAGTTATACCGTAACGGGAACAGATGCAAACGGTTGTCAGAATACTGACCAAGTAACGATTACCGTAGTACCGGTTCCGATAGCAGTTATTACTTCTGCCGATGTGTTGGTAGGAAATCCTGTATTGACGGTTGTTTTTGACAATTCCAGTTTGTTTGCCACCGATTATGCGTGGGATTTTGATGATGGTAATTTTGATAACACTACCAATGTTAATGAAGCAGTTCAAAATTCGTTTGGTTCGGCTGGAATTTATGATGTTGTTTTGATCGCCTCCAACGGTATTTGTAATACTTCGGATACTCTTCAGGTAATTGTCAATCCGTTTAATCCCCCTCATATAAAGGTTCCGAATGTGTTTACGCCGAATAATGATGGGGATAATGATGTGTTCTTCTTTGATCTTGAAAATGTAACGTCTATTGAAGCTGTATTGATTAACCGATGGGGTAATCAGATAATGGAAATGAACGAATTGGATGATAAATGGGATGGAACTTTAAATGGAAATCAAGCAAGTGAAGGAACTTATTTTTATAAATATTCAGTTACCGGAATAGATGGTAGCGTGCTTAACGGACAAGGCTTCTTTGAATTGATCCGCTAGTTAATTTGGTTGTAATTAGTTTAAAAAGAGCGTTTTTTGAAAAAGAAACGCTCTTTTTGTTTTCCCACTTTACAAGGGATTCAGGGGTATTCAGCGCCAGAATTGTTAAAAAAAGCGGCTTTATCAACAGAGTTCATTATTATTGTATGCAACTTTTGAACGGGTTCTCTCGTTAGAAAGAAGTACAATTACCAATTTTACTACTACCAGCATGAAAAAAGCATGTTATCTTTTTGCCTTTATGTGTTTAACAACTGCATCTTTCGGTCAAAATACCGGGCAAACTACGCAAGTTAAAACACAATCAAACGGAGTTATTGTGCACGAAAGTGCAGGAAATGAGGGTGTTTACATAGCCTCTGAACCAAAAGTTGTTGTCAGAACCATCCAAGATTGGACACTTCCGGAATGTATTGATGCCTTAAGGGTAATTCAGGAAAAGCTGATTATGCTAGAAGGCTCAGAAGAGTCTAAAGCTCATCGAGATGCTATTCTTGAGCAACAAGCATTGATTGAAGCCCGTAAACAATCACTTTTATCCAAATAATCGCCAAATGAAAAGACTTCTTTTTTTAAGTGCTGCTTTATTGTTGGCTCTTGGGGTAAATGCGCAATTAGTACCTAATGGTAACTCCGGTTCTTCCACTACCGCTTATACCAACGGCGCTCCCAACGATCCTATTTATATTTGGTGTAGTGACGTTTTGTCAACTACCCAAGGAAGTTTAACTGCCACGCCTCCTAGTGGAGTAGGGCCGTTTACGTTTGATTGGTACTATCACAATCAAAGTAATGCATCTTGGACATCTTACAGTACTCAGGTCGGAGCAACTTCAACCATCAGTGGTTTGGTGAGCGACGGTTATCGGGTAGAAATCCGTGATGCCGGAAATGCGATTGTAGCTTGTTACATTGCGTGGGTTTGGAATTTGAACACAGAAGTGACAGCTTCCAACTCACGTACCGGATGTAATCAGGCCAATCTATCGTCAACTGTAAATACTACGGGTAGTTTCTCCTATTACAATCCACCGCCAGCAGAGTCATTGATTACACCTACTACACAAATTCAAGTGTGTTTCTCTGCCACTCATACCTGGGTTTCGGATTTGGCATTCTATTTAGTTGGCCCACCTTCATGCGGAAGTCCTACAATTTTATTATCACCAAACCCAGGTGCAATCGGACAAGGTTCGGTATGTAACTCTGGTGATAACGTTGTTAATTTATGTTTTACAACAGTTCCGGGCGCGAACTTAAATGTTTGTTCACCAGCTCCAGCAACTCTATCGGGAACTTACAGTAGTTACGGACCCTCAAGTACAGCAATTAACTGGACGCCATTGTATGGCTGTAACGCTGCTTCAGGTGGTTGGACAGTACAAATTTATGACTGTATCGGTGCCGATGTAGGTTCATTAACAAATTCAGCGATTACGTTCTCGAATCTTACTTCAGTGTGCGGTTCTCCAACATCGATTTCTTACAATTCCGGTTCAATCAACTCTGCAATCAACGATAACTCTTGTTCTGCAGGAACGGCCTCTATTTTCCAGGTTCCACCGGATAATTCACTTACAACACCAATTAATATTGCAGCAACAACAACCTTGCAATGGACGGCTAACCCTGCAACAGCAATCACCAATTCAACATCGTTGAACGGTACGGCATCTGGTGTTCCTGCGGGTTCTACTGACTTTATTCAAACAGCTACTACGGTTTTTGGAACAGCCAACTGTACTTCTGATGATACAACGAATTTCACGTATGCTTTACCAGTGGTTGGAGCAGGAACTGATCAAACCGCTTGTAGTGGTGCGAGTGTCACTCTTTCAGGTTCAGGAGCAAGTTCTTACACATGGGACAACGGAGTAACAAATGGTGTTTCATTCAATCCGGTTTCCACACAAACGTATACTGTTACCGGCACGGATGCTGCTGGTTGTACGAATACCGATCAGGTTGTAGTGAATGTAGGTACCAACCCTGTAGTAGGTGCTGGTGCTGATCAATCGATTTGCCAAGGTCAATCCATTACACTTAGTGGATCAGGAGCTGTGAGTTATTCATGGAATAATTCAGTGACAGATGGCGTTTCATTCTCGCCTGCCGGTACACAAACGTACACTGTTACAGGAAGTGATGTGGCAGGATGTTCAGCTACAGATCAGGTTACAATTACGGTAAATGCTTTACCAATCGTTGGAGCAGGTCAAGATCAAACCACATGTGGTGGATCGGTGATTTTGAACGGTTCCGGTGCAACAAGCTATACATGGGATAATGGTGTTACAGATGGAGTTTCTTTTACTCCTGCAAGTACCCAAACCTATACTGTTACCGGAACAGATGGTAATGGTTGTCAAAATACAGATCAAGTGACAGTGACTGTTGGTGCTAACTTAAGCGTGAATGCCGGCCAAAACCAAAGCGTATGTCAAGGTCAATCTGTAACGCTCACCGCAACCGGAGCTTCGGGCTATGTATGGGACAATGGTGTTACAAACGGTGTTTCATTCACACCTGCAAGTACCCAAACTTATACGGTAACGGTTTCTGATGCAGTAGGTTGTTCGGCCACCGATCAAGTTACAGTAACTGTGAATAGTATTCCAAATATTAATGCGGGAGCCAATCAAGCGATTTGTCCGGGTGGTTCAGTTATACTGAGCGGATCAGGAGGTACAAGTTATACGTGGAACAATGGCGTTACAAACGGCGTATCATTTAATCCAGCAAGTACACAAACGTATACGGTAACAGGAACCGATGCCAATGGTTGTACCAATACGGATCAAGTGTTGGTGACTGTAAATGCCTTACCCAACGTAAGTGCAGGTCAAGATCAATCGGTTTGTGCAGGAACTACAGTAACGCTTAACGGAAGTGGAGCTGTTTCATATGTCTGGAATTTATCAGTCGTGAACAATGTTCCTTTTACACCTGGAGCGACTCAAATTTATACAGTTGTCGGAACAGATGCTAACGGATGTCAAAATTCCGATCAGGTAACGGTAACAGTGAATCCTCCGCCAACAATTGGCGCTGGTGTTGATCAAACCATTTGTGTTGGATCTTCAGTAACGCTTTCAGGTACAGGAGGAGTAAGCTATTCTTGGAATTATGGGGTTACCAATGGTGTGTCATTTAATCCGGGAGTTGGAACACAGACCTATACGGTTACTGGTACTGATGCTAACGGTTGTACAAATACCGATCAGGTGGTGATTAACGTATTAACAGTGCCGGTTGCGGGAATTAACTCAACAGATCCGCTTTCAGGATATCCGGGATTGGTAGTGACATTTACCAATTCAAGTACAAATGCTACCGGTTTTGTGTGGGATTACGGTAATGGAGATACGGATGTGACCTCAAACGTAAATCAAAACGGAGGATCTACCTTCAACTCACCTGGTACATACACGATAACCTTAACGGCTTCCAATGGTGTTTGTCAGGATGATGATCAATTGATCGTGATTGTAATACCTTTCGAGCCGTTGGTAATTCACGTGCCGAATGTATTTACACCTGATGCTGATGGCTTGAACGACACGTTCCAGATTGATACTGAAAATGCAACAAGTATGTCGGTAGTGATCGTGAACCGTTGGGGCGAATTCATCGAAGAGTTGAATGATCTCACTGATGTTTGGGATGGAACTTCTAAAGGAAAAGAAATGAGCGAAGGCGTATATTTCTTTAAATATAGTATTGGTGCCAAAGACGGTACAACAACCGAAGGACAAGGGTTTGTTGAGCTGATTCGAGGCAAATAAAAGTTTTCATATAAGCGCAGAAAGGGTTGTTCATCACTAGATGAACAGCCTTTTTTGTTTCTTTTAAATTTGAGAAACGGTGATTACGAACTTTCCTTTAACTTTGCCGAATGCGCATTATTCGTGATCTTACTCCGGACGTTCAATTCAATCAGCCCATTGTGACTTTGGGAACCTATGACGGTGTTCATCTTGGACATCAAACCATTATCCGGGAAATGGTTGCAGAAGCTCGTGAGAAAGGAAAAGAGTCGGTTTTGCTCACGTTTGATCCTCATCCGAGAATGGTACTTTATCCTGAAAGTCATTCGGTAAGATTGATCGATACGATCGAAGAGAAACTCGAAAAGCTCGAAAAGTTAGGGCTCGACACCGTGATTTTGTTTCCGTTTACGCTCAAGTTTTCCCGACTCACAGCCGTTGAATTTGTGCGTGATGTATTAGTCAATCAAATTGGCGTAACTCAAATGCTAGTTGGTTATGATCATCATTTCGGAAAAAACAGAGAAGGCAATTTTCAGCAATTGGAAGAATTAGGGCTGTTGTATGATTTTGAGGTGCGCGAAGTAAAAGCGGTTGAGGCAGATGAGGTGACGGTAAGTTCCACCAAAATCCGAAAAGCACTTGCTGAAGGCGAAATGAAAAAGGTGGAGCGATTTTTGGGAGTTCCTTACCAATTATCGGGAGTGGTGATTCATGGAAATAAGTTGGGTAGAACAATCGGTTTTCCAACAGCAAATCTTTACCTCGATCAAACAACAAAGATTTTACCCGAAATAGGAGTGTATGCCGTGCAACTTATCGTTCAAGGAAATCGTTTGAATGGTGTGATGAACATCGGCAAAAAGCCCACCGTGCAACAAACCGATACGATTTCCGTTGAAGTATTTATCTTCGATTTTGAAGCGGAAATCTACGATGAAACGGTGCGCGTTTTTGTATATGACAGGCTGCGAGGCGAACAGCGTTTTGGGTCGATAGATGAATTAAAATCTCAACTAAAAAAAGATGAAGAAAACGCTCGGTCTGTGCTTGCTACTATGGTTTAGCCTCACATTAAGTTTCAGTTCGCAACTGTTTTCGCAAGATTCACTTCGAATTTACACCTGGGATGAAGCGCTTCTAGCACCAAAAGATTCGGTATTTCGATTGGATGCCTCAAAGCAAAAATGGGAATCACTTCCAGCAGAATTATTCACGTTCACTCATTTGAAATCGTTGGATATCAGTAAAAATAGACTTACTGAGTTACCCGAAGAAATGGCCGTTTTTAAAGAACTACGCACTTTAGATGTAGGGAAAAACAAGTTAAAAGAATTTCCGGTTGTCATTTGTCCGTTGACACAGCTCAAAAAATTAATGCTCAATCGCAATTATATTACCACGCTTCCAGCTTGCATCGGTTATTTTTCGCATTTAAAAGTGCTCGATTTGTGGGATAATCCCATTGAATCGTTGCCAAGTGAACTTTCTAAGGCAACTTCTCTGGAAGTAGTTGATCTGCGTGGAATCCTTTTCAATCAAGCATTTCAGGATAAATGGCGCGCAGAATTGCCGCAAGCAAAATGGTATTTTGACCTCCCATGCAAATGTTTGGATTAATTTTTCCAACCTTTTAAAAAAGCCAGCATCAATAGGTTGTTATTAAGGATAATCAGAGTTCTCTCTGATTGGTTTGGTAAATTGGGTTTTAGGTTTGGAAAAGGGTACTTCACAGAAGTACCCTTTTCTAGTTCATGTCATCTTGCTTTGCCGAACAAGACAACGGGAAAACAAATCGTTTCTGATTATGAAAGCTCTACTTCAAAGATTTCTTTCCAAAAATCGTGAATACTGATGTCGTCTGCCGCTAACATTTGCGGTACGATACTGGCCGGAGAAAATCCGGGAGTAGTATTCACTTCTATTAAATAAGGAACGTTGTTCACAATCATGAAATCAATGCGGGCAATCGATTTTAATTGCAGCAATTGGTAACATTTACGAGCAACTTCCCAAACTTGGTCGCGAACGGGGTTATCAATTCTGGCTGGAGTAATTTCTTGCGATTTCCCCAAGTATTTGGCTTCGTAATCGAAAAAATCGTTTTCGGAAGCAATTTCGGTAAGTGGTAAAGCATGTAATCCCGAATGGCGACGATAAATACCGCAGGTTACTTCGGTTCCATCTAAAAATGCTTCTACGATCACTGTTCCGCCTTCTGCAAACGCTTTATCAAGCGCTGCCCCAAGTGCGTCAGCAGTATTTACGCGAGAAATACCGTAACTAGAACCCGAATCGGATGGTTTCACAAAACATGGTAAGCCCAATTGCGCGATAATCGTTGCTTCATCAACAGCAGTTCTGGAAGTCATGAATACCGATTCGGCAACACGTACTCCAAATTTGCTTAGAAACTGATTGCAATACCACTTATCGAATGAAAGCTCTGATGCCAAGGCTCCGGAATTCACGTACGGAAGACCTTTCATATCTAAATACGCTTGAATTTTACCGTTTTCACCCGGATTTCCGTGAATGTAAATCAATCCAATGTCGATTTTGGTCTCGGTTCCCGCATTTGAAAAACTCAAGGTTTCTAGATTAAACGGCACTTTTCCTTCAGGTAAATGAGCAAACCAAGCTGCTTTCGTAACTTCGATTTTTACAATCGCATACGTTGAAGGAAAGTTGTCTACTATCGTTTGAGCGCTTTTCATGGAAATATCAAATTCCGAAGAAAAACCACCGCAAAATAACCCTACCGTTTTCATGACCGTTTCTTTTGTGCGAAATTAGAGATAGGCAACACGTTATTTTGAACATGTCGGTAAAAGTTTTAAGCATGAAATGTTGAAAGCTTCCATTCGAACACGGTTCTTACTATATTTGTTTCCTCATTCGTGAATAATGGAATTTCTGAAAAAACTGCGCAACTTTATTTGGAGTAAACACTTTCTGAAGCATACCGGATTAATTTTTCTGGCGTATGTGGTGATTGTTGGAGGCACAATCTTCATTTTGGATAGCTATACCAACCACGGTCAGCAAATCAAAGTGCCCAACCTGATCGGATTGAAATCGGATATCGCACGTCAACGCGTTGAAGAACTTGATTTAAAATTAGAAGTGCTTGATTCCGTTTACAACCCTGATATTCCTGCCGGAACCATCATCTCACAAGATCCGGCTCCGACCTCTAAATCATCGGTTTACGTAAAAGAAGACCGTATTATCCGCATTCAAGTTTCCAAAAAAACACGTTTGGTTGAAATGCCGAGTTTGTTGGATAAATCACAACGTTTTGCCGAAAGTGTGTTGAAAAACCGCGGATTGAAATACCGTATCGAATTCAAACAAACCAGCGAAGCCAATGGTGCCGTATTGAAACAATTGTATAAAGGCTCTGAAATCAAAGAAGGAAAACGCATCCCGATCGGTTCTACCATTACGATTATTGTTGGAAGAAACGAAGGAGGAGAACCGGTACAAGTTCCCGATTTGGTAGGTTCTACAATATCTGAGGCTCGCGGACGTTTAAGTGGAACATCTTTGAGTTTGTTCATCGGTTCTTGTGATGGTTGTATGAATGCCCAAGATTCCACATCTGCTATTATTCAGGCGCAAAGTCCTGAGTATATGGAAGGAGTGATGAGTCCGTCGGGTTCAACTGTTACTATTCAGGCGATTAAGAACTAAACTCATCGGTTGCCTAAACAATAGACAATGAAAAAAAGTTTTTTGCTAGTGCTTTCCTGTTGGTTAGTTACAAGTGTATTTGCTCAAACGGAATCAGTTGGACCAATTACGCGACAATTCTTCGGGAAAGCAAGTGCCGCTCCTACTCGTGCGTCCAATCCGATCGATAGCACCTACGTTTACAATCTGGATACGTTGACATTGCCCTTCTTTGATGAATTTTCGAAGTCGCGTTTTCAGCAATACAACGCACAACCTGCCGATCCGAACGTTAGTGAACAACTTTTTTATCAATTATTGGACATCACCAATATTGCCTTACCTGCAACGGATGAATACAGTCTTTCACAAACACATCGTTACCAGACACAGGCTGGAGTAACAGATACCTTTGATTTGCCAAGTGTTTCCATCAAAATCGGTGACTTTTCAGAATACCCGATTGTCTATGCAACAACACCGGTTTATCCGCCGTATGATTTGTATGACACGCTTGATTTTGTAAATACAATTGATACTATTTGGCAACTTCCACCGGATGTAGTGCAAGATTCGGCGCTCATTTTCACCGTACAGGTTACTGATCCGAATGCGCTTTGGGCTGATCATTATGCCTACCATAATTACACATATGCCGTAAATCCGTGGTCACTGGGTGTAGCCACTTTTGATGGGTTAGACGAAAAAGGTTATCCTTACAATTTTGGGTCAAACGCTTCAGGAACAGCTGATTTTTTGACCTCAAAACCGCTTGATCTTTCCGGGTTTTTACCAAGCGATTCCATTTACATGAGTTTTCTGGTACAACCAGAAGGTTTCGGTGATGTTCCGGAAGCTACCGATTCACTGAAACTCGAGTTTTATGATGTAGCTGCCGACCAGTGGAATCAGGTTTGGGCTATGGGCGGATCATCAACTACCGATTTTCAAGTAGGACATTTACGCCTTTCACAAGCAATCTATTTTACCGATGGCTTCCGTTTCCGTTTCAAAAATTTTGGTGGACTTTCTGGCTCTTTAGATCATTTTCACTTGGATTATGTAAAACTTCGAGACCTCTCAGGCTACCAAGATACCTTGTTTAAAGATTTTGCATTTGTATATCCAGTGGGGAGTTTGATCGAAGATTATACGCAAGTTCCATGGGATCATTGGAAAAGTAGCGCCATCAATCACATGAACGATTCATTGGTTGTAACTGTTAGAAATAGTTCCAATCAGGTTGAAAACAACCAAAACGGAAGTGTAGATGTGAAATTTGCCGGTGGGGCCGAAGGAAATTTTCCGCTCGTTGATCAGATCTTATCGAATGGCATTAATTACGCTGCACGAACAACCGTTGAATCGTATCACGATTGTAGTGGAGGATATTCATTTGATCCCACAACTCCCGGCAACACAGTAAGTTTTGATGTAATCGGAGCGGCTTCGGCGCAATTTCCCAACTTTGTTCAAAACGACTCGTGTTTTACAACACAGCAATTTGCCGATGTGTATGCATATGATGACGGTTCGGCTGAAAAGGCCTACGGTCCTACAGGAGTTCAAGCGCGCTTGGCCTATAAATTCACACCTTATGAAGCTGATTCTTTAATCGGGGTAAAAATGCATTTTGTACCATCGGTGAATGATGTTTCTGATAAATTATTCCTGTTAAGTGTTTGGAACGACAACAACGGTCAGCCCGGTTCTGTGATTTATGAAGACGAATTTTTCTTCCCACGCACACCGCAATACGAAGATAGCATCGGTAAATTCACAACATATTATCTAAAAGACACTATGAAATTGCCGATTACGGGTACTTTCTACGTGGGTTGGAGACAAATTGACGCCAATCGATTGAATATCGGAATGGATATGAACAATGATAATTCCGATAAGATTTTTTACTCCATCAACGGAGGTGTTACCTGGTTTGGTTCTTCATTTGACGGTAGTTTAATGATGCGACCTATCTTTTCGACGGCCATTAACGCTGATTTGGCGGTTGAGGAACGCACATTGGAGCCTTCATGGGAATTGTATCCGAATCCGACCTCTGGCGTTGTTAGCATTGATTGGAATGAAAATACGCCTTTCCCGGGTGCTATGTGCGTAGATGCGCAAGGACGTGTGATCGGAACGATGGATGCGGATCGACCTACAATCGACTTGAGTGCCAATCCGGCAGGCATCTACTTTATCCAACTCAACGGCTACAATCATTTGGTGAAAAAAGTCATTCGTTATTGATGAGCGAAGAAATTCAGGAAGTTGAGAATGAAGAGGAAGAACTCTTTGAGCATTACCGTTTCAAATCAGATCCCGGACAGGAATTACTGCGCATTGATAAATTTCTCATGGATCGTTTGCCGGGAACTTCGCGCAACAAAATCCAGATAGCGGCTAAAAACGGAAATATTCTTGTAAACGGAAATGTGGTAAAACCCAACTACCGCATCAAACCACGCGATGAAGTTTCCATCGTATTGCCGTATCCGATTCGTGAAATCGAGCTCATTCCGCAAGATATCCCCATCGACATTGTTTACGAAGATGATTATTTGATCCTTGTAAACAAACAAGCCAATATGGTGGTGCATCCAGGGTACGGCAATTACACCGGAACCATGGTGAACGCCTTGGTTTACCACTTCGACAACTTACCGCACCGCATTCAGGATTACTTCGGCCGGCCGGGATTGGTACATCGATTAGATAAACACACAACCGGTATCATGGTGGTAGCCAAAACCGAACAAGCGTTGACGCATCTCGCCAAACAATTTTACGATCGCACCACCGAACGCCGTTATCATGCCTTGGTTTGGGGAGATGTAAAAGCGGATGTTACCATTGAAGGTCACATAGGGCGATCATTGCAAAATCGAAAAGTCATGACTGTTTTTCCTGATGGTGATCATGGAAAACATGCAATTACGCACGTAAAAGTTCTCAAAAGCTTTGGATTGGTGACTTTAGTGGAATGTAAATTGGAAACGGGTAGAACACACCAAATCCGTACTCATTTAAAATGGATAGGTCATCCGTTGTTCAATGATTTGGAATACGGAGGAGATTCCATCCAGCGAGGAACAACCAGCGGACCCTACAAACAATTCATCCAAAACTGTTTTGATTTAATACCCGGACAAGCCCTTCATGCCAAGACACTTGGGTTTATTCATCCGCATACGCTCGAGTGGATGCAGTTTGATTCAGACTTGCCGGAAGGCTATACTGAAATCTTAAAAAAATGGGAAACCTACACGCAGGGTTACCTTTCTTAATCAAAATACATATAGTAGCGTAAGATGTTCGTTTCTTAAAAGGGATATTGTTTGATCATTTAACACCAAGGGCAAGAACTTTTAGGAATCTAACACCCAGACACAGAAAAGTATAATTTTAAATCAGTTTTAGCCGTAGTTCGTTTTTTTAAATTAATTTCGGCAATCGCGAATAGAGTAAAAATTAGTTCGGCTTATTTGTCTATGTCAGAATTATTTACTTCTTTCGGGATAATTTAACAAAAGTTTGCACCTTAGCTATGAACGTTAAAACACTTATTTTATTGACATTTATTGGTCTTTCGGGATCATTGTTGGCGCAGTCAAAGTTTATTAAAGAAGCCAATTCGAAGTTTAACAACGAGAATTACTGTGAGGGCGCCGAAAAATGTGCCCAGGCCTACACCAAAATTTCCCGAAAAGGAAATGCTGCTTTAAAAGTAAAAGGTGATATGGCTTTCAAGACAGCAGAATGTTACCGCCTAACCGAGAACTTCAAAGAAGCGAACGAGTGGTATGAAAAAGCGATTTTGTTGAAATATCAGCAAACTGAGCCTTTAGTATTGTTGTACAACGCAGAATGCTGGCGTACAATGGGTGATTTCAAAAAAGCGAAAGAGAACTACTCTGCTTACAAAGCATTGGTTCCTGATGATTCGCGTGCCGATATCGGTTTGAAATCATGTGAAATGCATGAAGACTTCAAAGAAAACAAAACTCGTCACCTTGTTACGAATATTGAGAAGTTAAACCTTGACGGTTTTGAAATGGCTCCGATGTTTGTTGACAAAAAAGAAACGGTTGTTGCGTTTAGTTCTTCAAGAAGTACTTCTACTGGAAGTGATGAAGATCCACGTACATGTGAAAAATACATGGACATCTATGTTTCGGCATTAGACAAAAAAGGAAACTGGACAGAACCTAAGTTAATTGAAGCTGAAGGTGTAAATACGGAAGACAATGAAGGTACTATCTGTATTGACTCTCGTGGAAAAACAATGTTCTTTACTCGTTGCCCGAATGTGAAGAAACAAAATTTAGGATGTGATATCTGGTGGGCCGAAGCAAAAGGTAAAAGCTGGGATGTTCCTGTAAAATTGAACTTAAAAACTGCTGACTCGGTTTCTGTTGGTCACCCATGTGTGAGTGAAGATGGTAAATACTTGATTTTCGCATCTGATATGGACGGTAATGGTTCTATGGGCGGTCGTGATTTATGGTACACAACTTACAACAAGAAAAACGAAGAATGGACGGCTCCAGTTAATATGGGTCCAGAAATCAATACTGCTGGAGACGAGTTATTCCCGTCATTCGGTTTGAATGGAGAGTTGATCTATGCTTCTAACGGTTTACCTGGAATGGGTGGATTGGATATCTTCAAAGCAGTGAAAGTAGGAGAAGAGTACAAATGGGAAAATCCAACTAACCTTGGTTCACCAATCAACTCTGACTACAATGACTACGCATTGGTTGAAGCTACAGAACGCAAAGGATATTTCACTTCAGAACGTAAAGGAAGTAAAGGTGAAAACTACAAACCGGATTTGTATCAGTATGAATTGCCTCCAAACGTATTTGACTTGAAAGTGAATGTTTCAGATCTTACCAACAAAGAAAAGAAATTGGAAGGTGTTAAAGTAACAGTTACCGGATCAACTGCGGGTGATAAATGGGAAGGTGTTACAGCGAAAGACGGTTCTGTATTCTGGGATAAAAAACCGAATGGTGATCGTTTCGTAAATGAAAACTCTTCTTACTCAATTGTTTTAGCGAAAAAAGAAGGTTACTACGAAGATAAAAACGGTTCTAAATTCACAACTGTAGGTTTGAACTACGATCAAAACTTTATCATCGATATGGCCTTGATCCCTGAGAAACCAATTCGTTTGCCTGAGGTACGTTACCCGTTGTCTCAATGGTCATTGTTGGTTGATTCTACAATCAATTCAAAAGATTCACTTCAGTTCGTGTATGACTTGTTAACCGAATACCCTGGAATGGTATTGGAGTTGAGTTCACATACGGATGCTCGTGGTACTGACAATTCAAATCAAGTGCTTTCTGAAAACCGTGCTAAAGCTTGCTACAAGTATTTGGTGGAAGAAAGAGGAGTTGACCCACGTCGTATCGTTCCTGTAGGAAAAGGTGAGCGTGAGCCGAAAACAGTTTACAAAAAAGGTGAATTGTACCAAGTTGGTGAACCGCTTGATATGACAGGATATGAGAAAGTGATCCTGACAGAGGCTTATATCAATCAGTTCAAGAAAACGGATAAACGTAAATTTGAAATGTTGCACCAGTTGAATCGTCGTACAGAAGGTAAAATCCTTACGATGGACTTCGATCCGGCAACATCACCGGCTGCTAATCCGGATTACAAAGTATTTAAAGTAGTTCCTAAGAAATAAGGAATAAAAAAATAGAGAAAGGTCTTCGTAGTAACGGAGACCTTTTTTGTTTGCCATCGCCCTGAGGCAGACTCAACTGAATTTAGTACCTTTGCCCTTTCATTTGCATCATGTCTGATACACGTTATAACTTACGCGGTGTTTCTGCCGGTAAAGAAGAAGTACACAACGCTATAAAGTCGGTTGACAAAGGGCTCTATCCAAAGGCTTTTTGTAAAATCGTACCTGATTACCTTACGGGTGATGAGGAATACTGTATTGTGATGCACGCTGATGGCGCCGGTACCAAATCGGCACTTGCCTATATGTATTGGAAAGAAACTGGCGATGTTTCCGTTTGGAAAGGAATTGCACAAGATGCGCTCATCATGAACATCGATGATTTGTTGTGTGTCGGAGCAACAGAAAACATCCTTCTTTCTTCTACAATCGGTCGGAATAAGAATAAAATCACTGGCGATGTGATCGCTGCGATTATCAATGGAACTGAAGAATTGTTGCAAACCTTGCGCGAACAAGGAATCGGGATTTATTCTACCGGAGGTGAAACAGCGGATGTAGGTGATTTGGTGCGTACAATTATCGTAGATTCTACAGTAGTTTGTCGCATGAAACGTTCAGAAGTTATTTCCAATCATACCATTCAACCCGGTGATGTAATTGTGGGGATGTCCTCTTTTGGCCAATCGACCTACGAAGAAAGCTACAACGGTGGTATGGGCTCCAACGGTTTAACGTCTGCTCGTCATGATGTTTTCAATAAAGTGTTGGCAATGAAATATCCCGAGAGCTTTGATCCGTCGGTTCCAATGGATTTGGTTTACTCGGGCTCTAAAAACTTAACGGATACCGTTGAAGGAACTCCTGTAAATGCAGGCCAATTAGTGCTTTCACCTACAAGAACCTACGCACCGATTATCAAAAGTATTCTTGATCAACACCGTTCTCAGATTCATGGAATGGTTCATTGTTCGGGCGGAGCACAAACAAAAGTGCTACACTTTGTGGATAATGTGCATGTGATCAAAGATAATTTATTTCCGATTCCTCCACTTTTTAGCATGATTCAAGCTGAATCGGGGACAGAATGGCAGGAAATGTATAAAGTATTTAACATGGGACATCGCATGGAAGTGTATGTTCCGGCTGATTTAGCACCTGAAATCATTGCGATTTCAAAATCGTTTGGCGTAGATGCGCAAGTGGTTGGAAGAGTAGAAGCAATGGACGGAAAGCGTGTGACCGTGCGATCTGAAATGGGAGAATTCGTTTACGAATAAACAATATGAACGATTTACTGCAAAAAATGGAGGCGATTCACTTTCGCTTTGTGGAAGTGGGCAAGATGATTACCGACCCGGAGATTATTTCCGACATGGAACGGTACGTGAGACTCAATAAAGAATACCGCGATTTGGAAGAGGTAGATGCCGCTTACAAAACGTATAAAAACATATTGGATAATTTACGCAGTTCACGCGAGTTGCTTGAAACAGAGCAAGATCAAGAAATGCGTGAAATGGCGAAAATGGAAATCGATGATTTGGAACAAAAACGCCATGTTATCGAAGAAGACATCAAGGTATTATTGATTCCGAAAGATCCTGAAGACGATAAAAATGCCATTTTGGAATTACGTGCCGGAACCGGTGGTGATGAAGCGTGTATTTTCGTGGAGGATATCTTCCGTATGTATACGATGTACTTCAAAGAAATGGGTTGGAAATACGAAATCATCAACTCATCTGAAGGAAGTATTAAAGGATACAAAGAGATTTCGATGAGCATTGAAGGCGCCGGAATTTACGGAATGCTGAAATTTGAGTCGGGAGTTCACCGTGTACAGCGCGTTCCCGAAACCGAATCACAAGGACGTGTGCATACTTCTGCCATTACCGTTGCAGTTCTTCCGGAGGCCGAAGAGGTCGATTTTGAACTCGATATGAACGATGTGCGCAAGGATACGTTCCGTGCATCTGGTGCAGGTGGACAGCACATTAACAAAACCGAATCTGCCATTCGATTAACACACATTCCAACAGGAGTGGTGGTAGAATGCCAAGACGGACGATCACAACACAAAAACTTAGAGCAAGCCATTTCTGTATTGAGATCGCGCTTGTATCAAGCCGAATTGGATCGTTTACACAACGAACGCGCAGCTCAACGTAAAACCTTGGTTTCTACCGGTGACCGTTCTGCAAAAATCAGAACCTACAATTATCCGCAAGGAAGAATCACCGATCACCGCATTAACAAAACAATGTATAACCTTGGTGTGTTTATGAATGGTGATGTCCAAGAAATGATCGATGCGTTGAAAATGGCCGAAAATGCTGAAAAGATGAAAGGGGAATTGGTTTAGTTACCGCTTGTCGATTCGTTAGGTACCGTTCACCCTCGTTTTTATTCAGTTCACATCCTCAATTAGATACTCGAACCGATTTAAAGGTTTATTCACATACTTTAACATTGCCAATTGGGAAATTCACTTGAAATTCGCATCACAATTTGCTGACGAAAACAATTGTTTTTTGATTAACTATAGGGGTAAATCAATCATTGGTTGTCTGAAGATTGTCGATTCACAATCGAAAGCAGTATTCTGAATAGAAGAACTGTATAAATGAAATTTAACTAATGCAACGCATGACTAAATTAGTAACCTGTTTAACACTTATTCTCTTCTTCGGCGGTCCGGTATTCGGGCAGGAAAAGGCCACTCTAAGCGGAACGATTGAAGAAGGAAAGAAAGGCGAAGAGCTCATTGGAGCCACCATCAAAATCAAAGACCAGAATATCGGCGCACAAACCAATGAATACGGTTTTTATTCACTGACACTTCCTGTAGGAACCTATACATTCATTATTTCTTCCTACGGTTATGAGAGTTTGGATACAACCATTAATCTTGCAACCAGTCAGCAATTGAATGTCCAATTGAAAGAAGAGGGTGGAACCGAACTGGAAGAAGTAGTGATTACTACCGAACGTCAGGATGGGAATGTAAAAGATCCGGTAATGGGTGTTGAACGCCTCGACCCGAAGGAATTATCTAAAATTCCGGTGTTGTTCGGTGAAAAAGACATCATTAAAACCATGCAGTTATTACCCGGCGTAAAAAGCGCAGGTGAAGGAAATGCAGGATATTACGTGCGTGGTGGAGCTGCCGATCAAAACTTGATTTTGTTGGATGAAGCGCCTGTTTACAATGCGTCTCACCTACTCGGATTTTTCTCGACATTCAATTCGGATGCGATTAAAGATGCCGTCTTGTACAAAGGAACACAGCCGGCCAATTTCGGTGGACGTTTGTCTTCGGTTCTCGATATTAAAATGAACGAAGGAAATGCGAAACGCTATAATGTTAGTGGTGGATTGGGATTGATCTCTTCGAAATTGAATGTGGAAGGTCCGATTGTAAAAGACAAAGGCTCGTTTTTGGTGACCGGTCGACGCACCTATGCCGATTTGTTCCTGAAAGCCAGCGAAAAATTCAAAAACAACACCTTGTATTTCTATGATTTGAATGCAAAGATGAATTACCGCGTTGGTAAAAAAGACCGCTTGTTTTTATCAGGTTATTTTGGTCGTGATGTGTTAGGTGTAGGTCAAACGTTCGGCTTTAACTGGGGAAATGCAACTGCTACTTTACGATGGAACCACATCATCAACGATAAATTGTTCTCCAACACATCCGTTATTTACAGTTCATACGATTACAAAATTTCGATCAAAGGTGGAGATGTAAAGTTTGATATTACTTCGTTGATCCGCGATTGGAACGTGAAACAAGAATTCCAGTATTTCGCCAATACACGCAACAAAATCCGCTTCGGGTTTAATGTGATCAACCACGATATTACTCCCGGACAAGTAGATGCTGAAACCGCAGTTGGAATCAACGCCACAAAATTGAGCCCCACAAGAAGTTTGGAAAGTGCCGTATTTGTGACCAACGATTGGAGCGCAATGGACAATTTGACAGTGAGTTACGGTGTGCGATTGAGCGGATTTTCGGTACTTGGAAACGGTCAGGAAGTGTATACCTACGATGCTGCCGGTGATGTTGCTTCAACGACTATTTACAAGAAAAACGAATTTTTGAAAACGTATTGGAACGTTGAACCACGTATTTCTGCCAGTTATTCGTATAGCAAAGTAGCATCAATCAAAGCGGCATATTCGCGTAATGCTCAAAACATTCACTTGGTATCGAATGCCACATCTTCATCTCCAACAGATGTGTGGCTGGCAAGTTCAATCAACACCAAGTCCGAATTGGCCGATCAGTTCTCATTGGGTTGGTTTAAGAATTTCAAAGAAAACATGTACGAAGTAAATGTTGAAACGTACTACAAATCGATGATGAATCAAATTGACTACCGCAACGGTGCTAATACACAAGCCAATGAATTGTTGGAAGGTGAGTTGCTTTACGGAATAGGTCGGGCTTACGGGGTGGAAATGATCATCAAGAAAAAACGCGGTCGTTTTACCGGTTGGGTTGGATATACTTTATCGAGAACCGAACGCAAAATTGATGGCATCAACAACAATAATTGGTACGCTGCCAAGCAAGATAGAACGCACGATATTTCGATTGTGACCATTTACGATATCACGCCTAAATTATCGGTTTCGGCATTGTTTATCTATTATACTGGAAATGCAGTGACTTTTCCTTCAGGGAAATACACCATTAACGGAGAAACACAATTTTTGTACACTGAGCGCAACGGATACCGCATGCCGGCTTATCACCGATTGGACTTGGGTGTAACCTGGATTCGTAAAAACACAGAGAAATTCGAGAGTAGTTGGAACTTCTCGCTGTACAATGCTTACGGTCGTGAAAATGCGTACTCGATTACCTTCCGCGAAAGTAAAACCAATCCGGGTACAACCGAAGCAGTTCAAACAACATTATTCCGCTGGATTCCGGCAATTACCTACAACTTCAAATTCAAATAAGTATGAAAACTCTAAAATGGTTTGGCTTTTTTACGCTCTTGTTAGTGAGCGCCTCCTTCATTTCATGCGAGAAAGTAATCGATGTGGATTTGAATTCGGATGATCCGAAAGTGGTGATTGAAGGTACGTTTACTGCAGGTGAAACCACACACAATGTACTGATCACGCGCACCATGAATTTTGACGAATCGGGTTCGTATCCAACAGTTGATAATGCTGTGGTGAGTGTTACAGACAACCTTGGGAATGCGCAAGTATTGACCTTTGTTGGAAACGGAAACTACCAAACAACGGGTTATCCGGTGATTGAAGGAAGAACGTATACCTTGACGGTGGTTGCAGACGGTAAGACCTTTACAGCGCAAAGTACCGCACCAGGACAGGTTCCGCTTGACAATTTGTTTGTCTTGTCATTTGAGTTTGGAGCAGATACCATCAATTCAATTGTTCCATTGCGTATGGATCCGGCAGGTGTGAAGAATTTCTACCAATTCAACTTGTTTGATAACGGTAAGCGACTAAAGGGAATTTACTTGCAGAACGATGCGTTTACGGATGGTATTCAAATTCAAGAACCGATTTTCGACAACGATGGTGCTTATCAATCAGGAGACACGGCATTTGTAGAAATGTTCATTATTGATGAACCTGTATACAACTATTTCTTTGCCTTGTTGCAAAATCAAACGGCTACACCGGCTAATCCTACATCGAATTTCTCGGGTGGTTGTTTGGGCTATTTTTCTGCCCGATCAAAAGATACGGCTAGTGTGATTATTCCTTAGAGATCAGTTGATTTCAAAAGGTAAATAGTTGCTATCTTTACCGCTTTGTAATAATCAGAAACACACATGACCCGTCAGGAATTAATAGCGCAAATAAGAGCAAAGCAGTCGTTTCTATGCGTTGGATTGGATACGGATCTCACAAAGATTCCCGCTCATTTATTGCAGGATGAAGATCCGGTATTTGCATTCAACAAAGCGATCATTGATGCTACAAAAGAATTTTGTGTGGCCTACAAACCCAACATTGCATTTTACGAATGTCTGGGTCCGAAAGGCTGGGAATCGTTGCGAAAAACCATCGATTACATTCCGGACAACTGTTTTGTAATTGCCGATGCCAAACGCGGAGATATCGGTAATACGTCTTCTTATTATGCCAAAACCTTTTTCGAATACCTTGATTGCGATGCTGTAACCGTAGCGCCGTATATGGGCGAAGATTCGGTGACTCCTTTTCAGGAATATGAAGGAAAATGGGTAATTCTACTGGCGTTGACCTCCAATAAAGGCGCGCTCGATTTTCAGTTCATGACCGATATCAATGGCGAGGAATTGTACAAAAAAGTATTGCGAAAATCGGCCAAATGGGGCAATGATTCAAACCTCATGTATGTGGTTGGAGCTACCCGCGCCGAAGGAATAGGTGAAGTACGCAAACTGGTTCCGAATCACTTTTTCTTGGTTCCGGGTGTTGGCGCACAAGGCGGAAGTCTGGATGATGTAGCCAATTACGGTTGGAACGCTGATTGCGGTTTGCTGGTGAATGCTTCGAGATCGATCTTGTATGCTTCCAACGGAACCGATTTTGCCGATAAAGCAGGTGAAGAAGCACAAAAATTGCAACAAGAAATGCAAGCCATTTTGCACCGAAAAGGATTCTGATGAAAGTGGAACAACACAAAATCGCTTTAGCTGAAACTATACGCAATTGGCACCTAAAAGGTTGGTCACCGGCTACTTCAACCAATTATTCGTTCCGCTTAGCTGAAGATCCGAATACTATTTACGTTTCGCGATCGGGGGTAGATAAATCGCAATTCACTGCCAACGATTTCATGGAAGTGGATTTGCAAGGAATTGCTAAACCAAGTTTTGCCGACATTCGACCTTCTGCCGAAACGTTGATTCATTGTACGCTTTACGATTTGTTTCCTGAAACGCAGTGCATCGTGCACAGTCACTCGGTTTATTCGGTTTTGCATTCAGCCATAGAGCAAGAGCAGGTAACCATTGAAGGTTACGAAGTTCTCAAAGGTTTTGAAGGAATTGCAACTCACGAAACCACCGTTAATTGTCCGATTTTGGATAATACCCAAGACATGGTTGCATTCAGTGAAACCTTGCGCAATGCGAAAGATCGACTAACGATTCCTGCGTTCATCATGCGCAAACACGGAACCTATGCCTGGGGGAAAAATCTCTTCGACGCCAAGCGTCACTTGGAAACCATCGAGTATTTGTTAGAATGTGAGTGGAAACTTAGGCAATTGTGAATTAAGAATGCAGAATTAAGAATGAGGGATTTCCCTTTATAATTCATGTTTCTTTGAATGGATAAATTAGCCAATCATCAGCTTTTCCTAATGCAGTTAGTACCTTTTGCTGCGGTGTTCATCTGTTTAATTCTTCGTTTCGTATTTAAAAAGAAAATAGCTGCTTTTTTAGGGTTCTGCTGTCTGATTGCGATTTTCCTTGGTTTAATGAATTACTTTTATTTCGGTTTTCCATTGGAAGAAGGAACCTTAAAGCCGTCGAAAATACCCGATTATGAATTCAAGTTTTCGGTAACTGCCATTGGTTTGGTAATCAGTTTCATTTATCCGGTTTATAGTTTATTGGACTTGGTCTTCAGTTCCAAGAAATCATCTAATAATTCATAATTTCCCAATTCATCATTTTTCCCGAACTATTTCGTTAAATTTGTTACCATGGTAATTAAATCCTAAGCTTATGCGTTCGAAACTAAACCGTCGTACCTTTATTGAGCGATTATCCGTGGCTTCGGGTGCAGTTTTTGCACTACCTTGGCTTTCGGCAGCATCCAAACACAACCGATTAAAAGAAGAAAACGTGAACAATCCGATAAAACAAATCAAGCCACTCGGTTTTCAATGGGAAACCCAAGATCCGTTCTTGTTCTGTGTGCATCATGAAGATTTTTTCCCGAAAGGAAATGACTTAATGGGACCTGATCAGGCGCATTTTAATGGTCGTCATATGGGCGATGATTTCATTATCAAAGACGGATTCCGCATGTATCACGGAAAAACGGTTCCAGGATTTCCCGGACATCCGCACCGCGGCTTTGAAACCATTACCGTTGTGCGCAAAGGATTGGTAGATCATGCCGATTCACTTGGTGCAGCCGGAAGATACGGTGATGGCGACGTACAATGGATGACTTCCGGAAAAGGTGTTCAGCATTCTGAAATGTTCCCGCTCCTTTCCAAAGAAGAAGAGAATCCGATGGAATTGTTTCAGATTTGGCTGAATTTACCCAAGAAAGATAAAATGGTTGAACCGCACTTTAAAATGCTGTGGAAAGATGCCATTCCGAATATCACACTGACCGATGAAGCCGGTAAAACAGCAACCGTAGAATTGATCGCTGGAACTTGGGGTGAATCGGTTGCTTCTGCACCACCACCCAACTCGTGGGCTGCCGTAAAGGAAAATGAAGTGATGATCGTCAATATCAAGATGCAACCCGGAGCTCAGGTGGTTTTACCGAAAGCAAGTTCGGGGGTGAATCGCACGTTGTATTTTTACGAAGGAGATCAACTGACCATTGCAGATCGCACGATTTCATCGTATTCGGGTGTCGATTTAGTGGCTGATCAGGAAGTTATTCTGAAAGCAGGAGCAGCTCCGGCTAGTATTCTGATTCTTCAAGGAAAACCAATAGCCGAACCGGTAATGCAGTACGGACCGTTTGTAATGAACACCAAAGAAGAAATCAATCAGGCATTTCAGGATTATCATGCTACGCAGTTTGGCGGTTGGCCGTGGCCGAAATACGATCAGGTGCATGATCGCTCGAAACCGCGTTTTGCCCTGCATGCTGATGGAACCGAGGAAGTGAAAGAAGGATAATTCTGCGGAATTACTAAGCTTTTTGTGGTGGTGATTCTCTTGCTTTACCGTATTTTTGTTTCCGATAATTTATCCAAGCTATGGCAATTCTATCTATTCCGGATCAACACGTTACCGAACACAATCCGGCGTCTATTCGTGCATTTTTAAACGAGCGTGGAGTGTTCTTCGATCAGTGGGAAGCGTCTGTTGTTTTTTCAGATACTGCAACACCCGATGAGATTTTGGCAGCTTACGCCAAGGATTTGAATCCGTTTATGCAATCAGGAGGTTATCAAACCGCTGATGTGATTACGATCAATCATTTGACGGAAAATTACGAAGCCATTCGCGCAAAATTTTTAGCAGAGCACACGCATTCGGAAGACGAAATTCGCTTTTTTGTGGATGGTCAGGGCTTGTTTTGGTTTCACCTTGAAAACGGTGAGGTCTTTAATGTGTTGTGTCAAAAAGGCGACTTGATTTCCGTTCCTGAAGGCACTAAACATTGGTTCGATGCCGGTGAACGAGGTCCGTTTGTAAAAGCTATTCGCATTTTCATTGACATGAGCGGATGGGTTCCTGTTTACACGCAATCGGAAGTAGAGCAACGTTACCTCAATTTCACGGTTCCGAAATCGAATTGATGTTCCAAAAACACGTTTGCGTTATTCCATTTTCAGAGCTAAAAAACCTTGGCGGAATCATTAACTTTGCAGCATGAGCAAACAACCGATACGTTTTATCCTTACCGATATTGAAGGCACAACAACTTCCATCTCATTTGTAGCCGACGAATTGTTTCCGTATTTCCGCAATAATATCGACTTGCTGAAAACAATGACGGATCATCCGGTGGTCAAGGAAGCGTTTTCGGAAACCATTGAACTGGCGTTGAAAGAAGACGGAAAAACCATTTCTACAACCGATGAAATCATTGAAACCTTGCGAGGCTGGAGTGTGGAAGATCGCAAAATTACACCGCTCAAAACTCTGCAAGGATTGTTGTGGAAAAAAGGCTACGAAGATGGCGATCTGAAAGGCCACGTTTATGCAGAGGTTCCTTCAAAATTGAACGAATGGCATTCAGCCGGAATCGGTTTGGGTGTTTTTTCATCCGGTTCGGTAGCCGCGCAAAAAATGATTTTCGGTTACAGTATTGCCGGCGATTTAACACCGAATTTCTCCGCTTATTTCGACACCAAAACCGGTGGAAAACGTGAAACGGAAACCTATAAAATCATTGCTGAACAACTGCAAATTCCGTCTTCTGAAATTCTTTTCCTCAGTGATATTGTAGCAGAATTAGAAGCCGCCAATGAAGCCGGTTATCAAACCGTTCAGTTATTGCGTCCAGGAACCGAAAAAGGATGGAACACAACTGCTGCTGACTTTTCTCAGATTTCGGTCGATTAGTTAATAGTCGATTCATGCTGAAATACTAACTTTGCCCCAAAATTCCCGTTATGAGTGCCTTTAGAACCATTTGGACAACCGAAGATCGTTTTGTAGAAGTAATCGATCAGCGCAAATTGCCCCACGAATGGGTAGTTGTGAAATTGCTTACCTATAAAGATGCGGAAGTCGCCATCAAAGATATGACGGTTCGTGGCGCACCATTGATCGGGGCTACTGCGGCTTACGGAATTTACCTGGCAGTGCGCGAAATGGTGGAACAGGAATTGGACGGTTCGTTCTTAGATCAGGCATTTACTGATTTGCGCGCTTCCAGACCTACAGCAGTGAACCTGTTTTGGGCCTTGGATAAAATGCGAACAGCACTGGATGATGCTACCGATTTCTTGCAAACAGCCTGGGAAGCCGCCGGAGCGATTGTGGAAGAAGACGTGGAAACGTGTCGCATGATTGGGGTTCACGGTTTACCGATACTTGAAGCAATTTCCAAGAAAAAAAACGGCGAAACAATCAATATTCTTACGCATTGCAATGCCGGAATGTTGGGCTGCATCGAATGGGGAACCATTACTTCGCCTATTTATCAAGCAGTTCAAAAAGGATTGAAGGTGCACGTGTGGGTGGATGAAACCCGTCCGCGTAACCAAGGTGCGAACCTGACGTGTTACGAACTCACGCGCCACAATGTCAATCATACACTCATCGTTGATAATACCGGTGGTCACCTCATGCAACACGGCATGGTTGACATGGTTATTGTGGGAACCGATCGCACAACTCGTCAAGGCGATGTGGCGAATAAAATTGGTACCTACCTGAAAGCACTCTCAGCAAACGACAACAAGATTCCATTTTATGTGGCGCTTCCGTCTACAACCTTAGACTGGACGATCAACGACGGTTTGAAAGAAATTCCGATCGAAGAACGCAACCAAGACGAAGTAAAATACGTGATTGGAAAAAGCAAAACCACCGGAAAACTCGACGAGGTGTTGATTTGCCCGGAAACCACCAAAGCCAGCAATTACGGATTTGATGTCACTCCCGCACGATTGGTAACCGGTTTGATTACTGAACGTGGGGTTTGCGAAGCGAGTGAAGAAGGTTTGTTGGGGTTGTTTCCGGAGAGGAAGTAAAGATTAACGTCAGATTCTTAACTGAAAATCTAAATTATGGTAGCGGATTCATTCTTTGTCAGGAGAACAAATTGGAGAATACTGCTATTGTTCAGTTTTATGTTAATTGCCTCAATCAATCATGCTCAATATTTGACATCTTTGTTTGGGGTAGGTAATGGCAACAATGAGTACGTTCATCAAGTTGAAATTGATTCAAAAGGTAATAAATATATACTTGGTGTTTTTACGGATAGTGTTGACGTAATACCCGGTACTCAAGTATTGACTACCCCAAATGAGAATTTTTCATTTTTAGCCAAGCTCAATGAAAATAATAATCTCGAATGGGTTCAATTATTAGAGACTTCGGGTAATAATTGGAAATTGAAATTAAATAGCAATGACGAATTAATTCTAGCATATTCTCTAACTAGTAATGTTGTAATAAACGATTCACTGGTTGTTTCCAGTGCTGGTTATAGTGATATTGCGGTATT
>Ga0302296_1000415_pt1 | contig 35629 bp, 15 predicted proteins | sample III_Fen_N3_1_FD_194546 | JGI IMG/M metagenome (GOLD analysis project Ga0302296, IMG submission 194546) | Peat permafrost microbial communities from Stordalen Mire near Abisko, Sweden - III_Fen_N3_1 | ecosystem: Environmental > Terrestrial > Soil > Wetlands > Permafrost | place: Sweden: Abisko... | reverse complement strand
CCTTACTTTTTGCCGAGGCTGAAAAAGTAAGCAAAACATCCTCTTGCGCCATTCTAAGCCGCTCGTGAAAAATGGCTCATTCTGTGTTTTAAGGTCAAAAGTGTCAGATCGGGATCTGAAACGCAAGCGCTTTTGACAAAACACAACGAAACAGCCATTTTTCTTACGTCGCTTCCAAGAATTGGCGCTGTCCGCAATCCAAAATATAGGTAAAAAGAAGACTTTTAGAAACGATTTCTCCTAAATTTCGTTAGTGGTATATTTGCGACTAGTCAAAAAAAGAAATAGGCCGAGACGAATCCCGACCTATTTGGTTCATTGTTAAAACAATCGATTAATTGCTTTTGATCAAGCGAACTGTTTTCGTGATTTCATTCATTGTGATTCTTAAGAAATAAACGCCCACTTCTTCAGTGCTGGTATCGATCTTATTTAAACCTTTAATGAAGTTGTCGGTTGAAATGATTTTTCCATAGGAATCATAAAGCACATAAGTAGATGCTTCCGGCGATTCAATAAAGAAAATACCATTGCTAGGATTCGGATAAACGTTGATCGTAGTTTCCGGCATCCATTCAGCTGTTCCAACATTGTTTACAGTAATGCAGTCAGTTGTATCAGAGCATTGACCTTCTGTTACAATTACAGCATAAGATCCATTCGCCGTAACGGTATACATTTGAGCTACTTCACCAACGATTATAGCACCAGTTGTGCAATTGATCCATTGGTAAGTTGCGCCTGAAATATCAGCAGTTAACGTGGCGCCATCTTGACTTGACGTTGCTGAATATACCGGTCCGGTAATGATGAAAGTTTGGAAACTTGGACAGTTTGCATCATCTGTAACGGTCACAATATAGGTGCCAATTCCTAAACCTGATAAATCTTCTGTAGTGGCTCCATTGCTCCAGCTATAGGTGATTGTTCCGTTACCGGTAGCAGTTACATCAATTGATCCGTCGGTAGCAGTTGCACAAGATGCATCTAGTTGGTTTCCGTTGACAACAGGTCCTCCAATTGAGTTGATGTTGAAAGGAACCTGAGTTGAACAACCGGCAGCATCTGTTACTGTAACCATGTAAGAACCAGCAGCAACACCTGTTAAATCTTCCGTTGAAGCACCGTTGTTCCATGCTGTTGAATAAGTACCTGCACCAGTACCTCCGCTGATGTTGATATCAACGGCACCATCTGTTTGTCCGCAGTTTGCATCTGTTGTAGTACCGGCAATGTTGATCGGTGCATTTTCCAACACTTCATAATCAGCAGAAACGAGTGTACATCCGTTTGCATCAGTGATTGTTACGAAGTAAGTATCACCTGAAAGGTTTGGCAAGTTCGGTGTTGTTGCACCATTTGACCAAGCATAAGCATATGGAGCAGTTCCACCTGTTACAATCACATTTACTGAACCGTCTGCCGCACCACCACAAGATACATTTGTAGAAGAACCTGTTTCAACGATAGCTGTTGGTTCGTTAATGGTGAAAGATGTGGTAGACGAACAGTTTGCAGCATCTATTACGATTACCGTATACGTGCCAGCTCCAATGCCAGACAAATCTTGAGTTGTAGAATTGTTGGCGTCGTTCCAATCATACGTTAATGTACCTGAACCACCTGTTGGTGTTAAATCGATAGATCCATTTGAATCACCGTTACACGTTAAGCTGGTAGTGCCATTAACTGAAAGGGTAGGAGCATTATTCGAATTTACAGTAGTTGTGTAATCTCTGTGGCATCCGTAATCATCGAAAATGGATACGGTGTAAGATCCAACTCCTACGTTTATCAGATTTTGTGTGGTTGAGCCATTACTCCATTCAAAATAATACGGAGCTGTTCCACCTGTAATATTCGATAAAGTTACAGTACCTGTATTTGCGGTACACGAAGTGTTTGTAGATGAAATAGACGCAGTAGGAGCAACAAGCATGTTAACTTGAACCGTTGCAGTATCCGAACAGCCATTCGTTGTTCCAACCACTTGGTAAAGATTACTGCTTGTGAGCGCAAACGGCACATTATTCACCACACCATTATTCCATGCTAAGTTTGTTGCACCACTTGCATTCAACAAAACGGTATCACCTTCACACGTGCTAATTGTACCAGGTAAGTTTACTGTTACATTCGGTACCGGAGTAATTGTTGCGTTGATCGTAATTAAACTATCACATCCGGAAGGAGCCGCAGCTGTTTGGAAATAAGTTCCGGAACTTGTATAAGTTGTTCCATTGTATGTATAGTTAGCCCCACAAACAGATGCATTCACTGTTCTTGTTGGAGATGCATTTACAGTTACTGAAACTGATCCACGAACATAACTTGAACAACCATTCAACGTTTGAGCTGAATAATAAGTTCCAGTTGAAAGAGCAGCAGTTGTTGCCAAAGCAGAACCTCCAGTTGGAGAAGTAAACCATTCCACATTTGTACCTGTTGCATCTAAATCGGCAACTGTTGGAAGGTCTGACGAACAGAACGTTTGGTTAGAAACGCTAGTTACTGCAGTCATAGCCATGATCTGTGTCTTAGCTGTAGATGATGTTGCTCTGTTAAACGTTACTGATTGAACTAATTTAGATTCATTAGCAGCTGCAATGTCAATTAAGAATTGGTAAAGTCTAGGATTGTTATCGGATGCTGACTGGAAACCAAGAGCTCCGTTATAATAACGACCTGTTCCTAAAATTGCCGCATCAGATCCAAAGAACCAGTCAGTGATTGTTTGGTTGTTGATTGTTTGAGATGAACCATCCGTAAAATTAATGGTCAGATCAACAATTGTTGAACCTCCACCACTAGTAGCTAATAAATAGAAATCTGTCATTGCAGTTGGTGAAGCTAACGTCAACGTTCCATTCATAGTCCCTGTTTCCAGCGTCAATGAGTTGTTTCCAACATAATTAGCAAATTGGAATGGTAAGTTTGCAGGTGAAGCCACTGCACTATTAAATGAACCACCATTTGGTAAGAAACGTGTTGGAGCTCCGTATTGTGTATAATCAGAAGCAATAAAACGACATCCATCAGTAGTTGCATCTACAGAGTTGGTAGTAGATGTAAATACGTTCGTTCCATTTGCAACGATATCATGGTTGAAACCGGTTAACGTTAACGGAACAAAAACGGTTGAAGAAGGAGACGTTGGTGCTGGAGTTGAGGTTACGACCATAACCAAGGTGTCTCTTGAAACACAAGAGTTCGCTCCTGTTGCAGATAAATAATAAGATGCAGTTGAACCGGCATTGATGTTCGCTGCATTTGTAAAGTTATAAGTTGTTGCATTTACACTATTAGTAATAGAGCTACTTGCATATGCAGAAGATGACACATTAATATCAAATGCAGACCCTTGGCAAAGTGTATCATTTGTACTAAACGAAGCTGTAAATATTGGAGCTTGATTAACAATCATTGTAACTGTAGCAGTTCCTGTACATCCATTTGCAGCAGTTCCGGTCACCATGTAGTTTCCTCCGGTAGTTACACTGAAAGGTGTATTGTTTGTCACACCATTATTCCAGGTATACGTATCTGCACCGCCACCGGTAAACGTTACATTAGTACCACTACAAACGGTTGTAGCTGTTGCACTGGCAGTAACGGTTGGTGAAGTTCCGATTGTAAGCGCAATTGCTGTACGAGTTGCACTGGTTCCACAACCGTTTGTTGCTTCTGCATAATACGTTGTTGAGGCAGACAATACCGGAGTAGTGAAACTAGTTCCCGTACCAACAGAACTACCGCCGGTTGGTGTAGTAAACCAATTCACTGTTGCACCACCACTTGTAACGGTTAAGGTTTTTGTTTGACCTGAACAAGCTGTCAACGAAATAGTTGTATTTACCGGAGCTGCAGGAGCAGAAGGTAAATTCATTACATGAAGATTGTTTCCTCCCCATTTAGCAATAACACCATAAGTAGGAGAAGTAAGCAAATCCTGGTTTCTTGATTGACCCAACGAAAAGTCTGTTCCACTTTCCCAAACACCAGTAGATTTATCACCCTTCAATAGAACCATTTTATTTTCCGGGTAAGTTGTGGTTAACGCATATACTTTCGTTCCTGAAGTTGTTAAAGCAATTCGATTACCATAAACATTTGTATTGTATACCGCATTTGAGATGACTCCCAATTGAGTAAACGCTGTTGTAGCTGCTTGGTCATAATCACCAGATGCATTTACTTTTGCACGTTTGAATGCAGAATTTGCTCCAGCTGTGTTATATGCTACTAGTAATTCTCCACTCGCTGCATCATACTGAGCATCAAAATTTCTCCATCCTGCTACACTGAAATCTGTATTGAAATTTGCTGACCAATTCGTCCATGTACCTCCACTTAGGTATTTTACCTCCGAAGATGAATTAATGCGGTAAAGCATTAAAGTTCTATTTACGTTTATTGGAACCACTTGCATGTGGTATTTCGTTTCAACAACAGCAAAGTTCAAATCATTTACACCTCCAGGATACATAACAAATCCGGGGTCAAATTGCGCATGATTCAATTTATTAACCGTTCCAAGTTTGCTAGCTGTTAGAATATTAATATATGGACCAAATGAACCACTCGTTGATAAACGAACAAAACGAGAAGCACCTCTGGTTGTTGCGTTAACTGCAACTCCACAGTTCTGCCATGTTGCTGAACTCGATCCGATTCGGAATAAATTACAGTCACCGTCAGGTTTTACTTGTGCTAAATAATAATCTGTTCCATTGTAAACGATGTCAAAATCTTCAACAGCGTCAGCTGATGTTCCAAAACTTAAAATTCCAGCAGAAATCCATGAAGTACCATTCCATTTTTTGAAAGTAACACGGTAGGTACTATCCGTATACATCGTATCTGCATACGCAACAATTAAGTCGTTATTGATACCATTTAGTACTTTCGAATAAGTTCCGGGAATTCCTAAATCTGCCGTCCAGAAATTGGATTCTACGTAATTATATGGTGCGGTAATTGATCTTGTTTTGTAGATTGCCGTCGAAGGCATTTGACTATTATAAAAGCCAAAATAAGCAGGACGACAAATAGCACCTTCTAACGCATATAAATTGGCTCCTGAAGTAAATAAGTCAATTGCTTTTAGTTCATTTCCAATTTTTACTAGTGACATTGATTGAGGTGCATCCCAAATACCTGTGGCATTGTCTCGCTTATAGATGTTTGTTGTTGCATTCCCATCTGTATATGCACCAATAAAATTACCACTGGCATCAGAAAACGCGCGTAGAATAAGTTTTGACTCTAAATCAGCGTTATAGATATCATGAGCTTCATTAGTAAGCAAATTCATTACAAATAGATCTGTATGAATTCCACCATCTTGTTCAACGACAGAAAAGTACGGTCGACCAGGTCCAGCACTCAATTCGAAATCTTCGGCTCTGAATTCAAAATTAGTACCTTGACTACTGACATAGTTGACAAATGATTGTCTTGCGCCACCATTGAAAGTAACAGTTACAACACCCCATGTAGATGTAGCAGTATTGTATCTTACTGCACGAGGAAAAAATCCTGTAGTGCCTGCTTCAGAGTTATGTAATCCATAAGCAACTACCGCATCATTGTTAGAACCATAAAATTTCAATTGTGGCATATAACGTGAACTTACTGTATTAGCAGTGGTTGATGTGCCGAATGTGGACCCATCAGCGTAATAAACAGTATTTGTAGTCACATCTTTAACAGTACCTAAATCTGTGTAAGTAGAGAAATTTGTACCATTTAACTTTGACCAAGCAAGTGTAGTTGTGTTAGACTGGCGTAAAACATGTACTTCACCAGAAGTTGGGTGAAATGCAACATCTTTCACTGTATTTGCAGTCATTGCTCCACTTCCGGGTAGCGGTGCAAAAGCCCATGAAGCTGTTGTGGATAGGTTTTTACTAAACACACCGTTGGAACCAATACACACAAAGAATTTATCAGTTCCCACTGTTCCAATGTCCCAACCGAAAAGGTTGTCAACATTTCCATTAGGGAAATCTAATGTTGTTGTACTTCCTAACTGCCAAGCTCCACCACTAAATGGAATTACGGTTAATGATTTATCTGCATACCAATAAGCGGCATAGACAGAGCCATCACTGTTCGTAAAGACTTCGCTTCGAAGAACATTTTTGTCCTCCCTAACACGTGCAATGCTATTGACGCTTTCACCATTGGGTAAAGTCTGCCAATTACATTGCGTAAAACTGTTATTATTCCATGCAAACACAATGGATAACAACAACGCAATTTTTCTAAACTGAATTTTCATTTGCTACTATATTTTGCTACAAAGTTCTGTTAAACAAGTGCAGTTAGTCCCCGTGTTAATACTGGATTTAGCATAAAAAAAAAGCTCCTTTTTTTATATAAAAAGGAGCTTTAAATAGTTGATTTATAGTATGTAAGGTTAATCCCTCTGTTTTTGAACTAAAAATTAGTTCAACTAAAAAAAAACTATTGTTTTACTACTCGATGAATAGACTGGTTACTATTTACCAGAATAAAATAGACTCCGTCTGCTTCATTTGAAATTGAAACAGTTGATTTTCCAATTGTTAAATCGATTGTTTGAATAACCCTTCCAACTGCATCAGTAACAATTGCTGTCAATTTCAGTTGGCTTTCGATTGTAAATTCACCGTTTGATGGATTTGGATAAATGGAGAGTCCGCTTTCTGAATTTTCTGCTAATCCGGTTTCATTCAACGGCAATTCACAATCAACAATCGTTACAATTGAGGTATCACTATTCGCACATCCGTATTGGTCAGCATACGTATAGATTATTTCATGTTGCCCGATGCCGGCAATTTGTGTGTTCAACAAAACTCCGGTTACACCATTTCCTGAATAAATACCTCCGGCTGGAGTAGCAAACGGACATGCAACAAGATTCGTATCAATACAGGTGGAATCAGCAAAATTTTCCATAAACACAGTCGGCAATTCACGAACAAATACCGTAATGTCTTCTGTTGCGATACAGCCTTGTGCATTTGATATTTCAGCCGTATACGTTGTGGTTGCTGCCGGAACAAAAGATTGATTATTCACAACACCATTGTTCCATGTTGCAGTTGAAACACCCCCTGTAGCATTTAACACAACACTTTCTCCTGCACAAATAATGGATTCAGAAGCTGAAATAGAAATTGTTGGATAACCAAAGACATTCAACAGTAATGTTACTGTTGAATCACATCCGTTTGCAGCTGAGAAAACTTGTTGATAGGTTCCCGAGATCGGATAATAATTCGATTCCCATGTATACGGATCACATTGTGAAACACTGAAACTAGATGTGATTGCCGGATTTTGAGTTAGAGCAAAGTCAGCTACTTTCATACAACCATTGTTGTCTGTAATTTCTACACTATAGTTTCCTGCAACTAAATAAGTTGCTGTAGATGTGTAGGCATTTGTACCAATCCAATTGTATGAATAAGGCCCAACACCGCCTGAAACTAAAACGGTTGCTATCCCTGATTGCTCACCAAAACACAAGATATTCAATGAATCTTTTAATATGACAAGATCAGTTGGTTGTGTTAATGTTGCGCTTGAAGTGGTTGTACAACCATGATTGTCTGTAACGGTTACGTTATAGTTTCCGGATGGTAAATTTGTAAGGTCTTCGGCAGTTAAACCTCCGCCCCAGTTGTAAGTATACGGAGCGGTTCCACCTGAAACAGTTACATCGATAGAGCCAGTTGTAGCACCAAAACATGCAATATTTACGGATGAATTTGTTGCACTTAAGACGATTGGTTCGGTAACTGTTATTGAAATATTACTTACACAACTTGTGGCATCTGTAATAGCAATTGAATAGTTTCCGGCAGTTAAACCTGCTTGGTCTTCTGTTGTGATTCCACCACCCCAATTGTAAGTATATGGTCCAACACCTCCGGAAGGAACGATATCAATTGCACCGGTTGAATTTCCAAAACAATCCACATTTGTTATGATTGATGTTGAAATAATTTCAGTTGGTTGAGTAATCATAGCAGTATCATTCAATGTACATCCGTGTGCATCTGAGATTTCTACTGAATATGTTCCAGCTGATCGACTCGTTAAATCTTCTGAAGTGATTGCCGAAATCCAAAAGTAGGAGTAAGGAGCAGTTCCACCAGAAACTGTTATATCCAGTGCACCATCACTACCAGCAAAACAAGAAACGTTCGTTATTGCAATTGATGAAGTTAAGTTAGCAGGTTCTGTTACGCTAATTGACAATGTTGCAGCACAAGCAAGAGAATCTGTAACCATGACAGAATATGCTCCGGCACTTAAACCTGTTCTATCTTCCGTTGTAATTCCACCACCCCAATTGAAGGTATAAGAACCGGTTCCTCCTGAAGCTGTGAAATTAATTTGTCCATTTGATTCTCCGAAACAATTTACTGGTGTTGTTATCCATGTAGCAGAAATTCCAGTTGGTTGAGTAACAATTGCAGAAGTTGAAGCTGTACAAGAATTTGCATCCGTAATTGTTACATTGTAAGTTCCGGCACTTATTCCTGCTTGATCTTCTGTTGTAATTCCACCACCCCAATTAAAGGTATATGGTGCGGTTCCTCCAGTTGGTGTTAAGTTAATAGCACCGTTTGAACCACCATTACAGCTTGCATTTGTGCTAACAGTTGATCCTGAAAGTGCAGTTGCTGGTTGAGTTATTGTAGCTGAATCTATATTTGTACAACCATTAGCATCCGTAATTGTTACTGAATATGTTCCTGCAGATATTCCAGTTCTATCTTCCGTTGTGATTCCACCACCCCAGTTAAACGTATAAGGAGCTGTTCCACCGGTTGCAGTTAAATTAATCGCTCCATTTGAACCAGCGTTACAGCTTACGTTTGTAACCACTGTAGATCCTGAAAGCGCAGTTGCTGGTTGCGTTATTGTTGCAGAAGATGAAGCTGTACAAGAATTTGCATCAGTAATTGTTACATTGTATGTTCCTGCTGTTAATCCAGTTCGATCTTCCGTTGTGATGCCACCACCCCAGTTGAAGGTATAAGGAGCTGTTCCACCTGAAACGGTTAAGTTAATGGCTCCATTTGAACCAGCGTTACAGCTTACATGTGTGATTGCTGTTGTACCGGAAACTGAAGCTGCTGGTTGAGTTATTGTAGCTGAAGCTATATTTGTACACCCATTTGCATCCGTAATTGTTACTGAATAAGAACCAGCACTTAATCCCGTTCTGTCTTCCGTTGTGATTCCGCCACCCCAATTAAAAGTATATGGAGCAGTACCACCCGCAGGAGTTAAGTTTATTGCTCCGGTATTAGCTCCAAAACACGCTGCATTTGTAACAACTGTTGTTCCTGATACAGAAGCAACAGGTTGAGTGATCGTTACATTTTGCGTTTTAGTACATCCATTAAAATCTGTGATTGTACATGTATAGGTTCCTGAAGAAAGTCCTGAAGCAGTAGCGGCAGTTCCTCCACTTGGTGACCAAGAATAAGTATATGGAGTAGTTCCACCACTTACTAAAATTGTTGCAGCTCCGTTTGAACCAGCATTACAACTCACATTTGTTTGTGAAGATACTGATGAAGAAATTGTTGTAGGTTCAGTAACTGTTGAAGAAACAGAAGCTGTACACGAATTTGCATCCGTAATTGTAATTGAATAAGATCCGGCAGCTAAACCAGTTCTATCTTCCGTTGTTATTCCGCCACCCCAGTTGAAGGTGTATGGAGTGGTTCCACCAGTTGGCGTTAAGTTAATAGCACCAGTTGAATCAGCATTACAACTTACGTTTGTAATAACTGTAGATCCTGAAAGCGCAACTGCAGGTTGAGTTATTGTTGAAGAAACAGAAGCTGTACACGAATTTGCATCAGTAATTGTTACAGAATAAGAACCAGCTGTTAATCCCGTTCTGTCTTCAGTTGTAATGCCGCCACCCCAATTAAAAGTATATGGAGCAGTACCACCGGTTGGTGTTAAGTTTATTGCTCCATTAGAACCACCAAAGCAACTCACATTTGTAGTTGCAAAAGTTCCATTAACTATTGCAGTTGGTTGAGTGATTGTAACAACTTGATTTTTTGTACATCCATTTGCATCAGTAATAGTACAAGTATATGTTCCAACACTTAAACCAGTAGCTGTAGCGGCAGTTCCTCCACTTGGTGACCAGGAATAAGTATATGGAGTAGTTCCACCACTTACTAAAATTGTTGCAGCTCCGTTTGAACCGGCATTACAACTCACATTTGTTTGTGAAGATACGGATGAAGAAATTGTTGTGGGTTCAGTAACTGTTGAAGAAACAGAAGCTGTACACGAATTTGCATCAGTAATTGTAACTGAATAAGATCCGGCAACTAAACCAGTTCTATCTTCCGTTGTGATTCCGCCGCCCCAGTTGAAGGTATATGGCGCGGTTCCATCAGTTGGTGTTAAGTTAAGTGCTCCGTTTGAACCAGCATTACAACTTACGTTTGTAATAACTGTAGATCCTGAAAGCGCAACTGCAGGTTGAGTTATTGTTGAAGAAACAGAAGCTGTACACGAATTTGCATCAGTAATTGTTACAGAATAAGAACCAGCTGTTAATCCAGTTCTGTCTTCAGTTGTAATACCGCCTCCCCAATTAAACGTATATGGAGCAGTACCACCGGTTGGTGTTAAGTTAATTGCTCCATTAGAACCACCAAAGCAACTCACATTTGTAGTTGCAAAAGTTCCATTAACTATTGCAGTTGGTTGCGTGATTGTAACAACTTGATTTTTTGTACATCCATTTGCATCTGTGATAGTACAAGTATATGTTCCAACACTTAAACCAGTAGCTGTAGCGGCAGTTCCGCCACTTGGCGACCATGAATAGGTAAATGCACCCGTTCCACCACTTGCAGTAATTGTAGCAGATCCATTCGACCCTCCAAAACAAGAAACATTTGATTGTGAACTAACTGACGAAGTAATTGCAGTTGGTTGAGTAATAGTAACATTTTGCGTTTTTGTACATGAATTAGCATCTGTAATTGTACACGTATATGTCCCTGCTGTTACACCTGAAGCAGTAGCAGCTGTTCCTCCACTAGGCGTCCAAGAGTAAGTAAATGCTCCGGTTCCACCACTAGCGCTAATTGTAGCTGCACCAGTTGAACCTCCATTACAACTAATATTTGTTTGTGAACTTACAGAAGCTATAATAGCTGTGGGCTGAGTAATGTTTCCTGGTACAGTTCCAAAACATCCGTTTGCATCTGTAATGGTAACTGAATAGGATCCTGCAGATAAACCAGTTCGGTCTTCAGTTGTAATTCCTCCACCCCAATTATAAGAAAAAGGAGATACCCCTCCGGTTGGAGTTAAGTTAATAGCTCCATTTGATCCGCCATTACAACTTACATTTGTAATTGTAGTTGTTCCGGAAACGATAGTTGGTTGGAAAACACTCGCATTATGCGTTTTAGTACATCCTTTTGTATCAGTAATTGTACATGTATAAGCACCAGCTGTTAAAAATTGTGCTTGTTGAGTGAATCCACCAGATGGAGACCAGCTGTAATTGTAAGGGAAATTACCTCCGGATACAAGAATTTCAATGGATCCATTATTTGCACCATTACAAGAAGCGTTTTGAACAGAAACTGTACTTGAAGTTAATGCAAGTGGTTCATTTATAACTATAAACCCTAAAACTGAACAGCTGTTTGCATCTGTTACAGTGCACGAGTATGTTCCTGCACTAAGTCCGAATTGATTCGATATTGTTGCACTATTATGTGCCCAAAGATAGGTGTATGGGGCAGTTCCACCATTTGGTGTAACTAATCCGGTACCATTGTTACCTCCATTACATGAAACAGGTGTCGCAGAAGTATTTACAGATAAACCTGTTGGTTCAGTTAACGTTACATTTTGTGTTTTTGTACATCCATTTGCGTCGGTAATTGTACATGTATAAGTTCCTGCACTTTTACCTGAAATTGTTGCAGTAGTTCCGCCACTTGGAGACCAAGAATAACTATATGGTGCTGTGCCGCCACTTACAGAAATAACTGCAGCTCCAGTAGTTGCACCAAAGCACAAAATATTTGTTTGTGAACTTATAGAAGAACTTAATACGCTTGGTTCAGTTATAGAAACTGTTTTTTGAGAAGCACATCCTTCATTGTCGGTGATATCACAAGTGTAAGCACCGGCACTTAAGTTGAGAATACTTAGTGTTGCATCTCCATCGGGAGTTCCAGACCACTCATATGTATATGGACTCGTTCCTCCAGTTGGAGTGTTTAATGTAATTGCTCCATTCGATCCGCCAAAACAACTTACATTTATTGAAGTATCTGTAGTAACAGTAAATGAAGAACACAATGAAAATTTCACTAAGAATCCATCTAAAGCTCCTTCATTAGTTGTTTGAAGTGCACCAGAAGTTGAAAAACCTGTATTTGATAAAGTGTAACCTGTTAAATAAACTATTGTATCCCTGTCAATTGCGCATGCAGTACCTACATCATAACCACTATTTCCGTAATAAGTTCCCCATTTTCTTTTACCATCTGTATCAATTTTTGCAATGAATGCATCACGACTTCCACCTCCATGTACTGATTGATAAGAGCCTGTTGAGGCAATGGAAGTTCCATTTGTTGAAACTGTTGTTCCACAGATATATGTGTTTCCGGCTAAATCTGTCACACAATTTCCGGCCTCTTCGTCAGTATCTCCTCCATAATAGGTCCCCCAATTGTTTGTTCCGTTATTTGTGTTGAATTGAGTTAAAAATAAATCCACTCCAAAAGCAACTTGTCTTGATTCTTGATAAACACCTGAACCATTGTATGCAATACCATTTGTTGAACTTGTATAACCTGCCATATAAACATGTCCGGTTGTGTCAACTGAACATGAACTTCCAACTTCATTAAAAGAACCACCAAAGTAACTACACCAACTTTTAATTCCAGTTGAATCAAACTTTGCAATAATGGCATCATTAAAACCTGCGATAGAAGATTGGTGAGAACTAAAATTGGCCATAAAAGGGGAAGTTGTTTCACCTGTTATATATACATTTTTGTCTTTATCAGTAGCTACTGAATAGAACTTATCTTCATTTCCTCCTCCAAAATATCTACTCCACAGAATCGAACCGCTGCTATTGAATTTAGCCAAAAACCCATCATTATCTGATGCACCGGTAGCATGATTTTGTTGTTGTACCCCATAGGTTGAAATATTTGAAAGTGAATTGGTATAACCTGTTAAGTATATATTGTTAGAAAGGTCAGTTTTACAAGAAAGAGCAAAGTCTCCACCTGGACCTCCAAAATACGTCCCCCATTGTCTTACACCTGAAGGATCAAATTTGACCAAAAATGCATCAAAATTTCCAAAATTGTATTCTTGGTAGCTTCCGGATGTTTCAATCCCTTCACCAGTCAAACTTACGGTATAGCCTGCTATATATACATTATTGTCACTGTCAATATCACATGAAACACTATAATCTTCTTGAGTACCGCCATAATATGTTCCCCATTGTCGAACACCGGAAGTGTTGAATTTCACTAAAAAACAATCGGTATTTCCAGCAAAAGTTGTTTGATGTGCTCCTAAAGTAGCTAATGTAATTCCAGAAGCTGGATCTCCGGTTTTACCCGTTATATAAACATTCCCGTTATTATCAGATTTAGTTGAGTAAGATTTCTCTTCACTTGTTGTTCCATAATAAGTTCCCCATGCTCTTACTATTGGGTCAATAATATAGGATACGTTTTTATTCAAATCATAAATTTTAAATGAAAGAATATCATCGTTTAAAATCCACTCACTTTTTAATTTTTTTCCGTCTTGTATAACCAATGGAGCTTGTTCAATAATTTTACCCAGTGGCGTTTCGATAATTAAATTACCATCTGAATCAACAAATAATTGGTCAGCGCCGGAAATTTGCAATTTAATTTGAGTGTAATCTGAACCTGCTGCACAGATATAATCATACTTTAATTGCTCGTCTTTTTGATACCATTTTAAATTGATACCATTGTACAAATTTTGATAGGTAACATCTTCAAAACTTTGTACATTTAAGATTCCCTCATTTTTTCCAGTTGTGTAAAAGTTGTCAAAACCAACAACTGAAGTTCCTTTAATTATTTGAGCATTTGAATTTGTATTCAGCCAATTAATATCTACCCGATAAATTGTTCGTTGATCAACAATTACAGTTGATTGACTTGTTTTAGGGTCAATCCATTCTTTGGTTTTGTTGATTTTAGACAATTGATAACTGATCCCGGAATTACGTAGATGAAATGTCATTCCATTGGAATGTCCACCAAATAAAACATCTGGTCGTGCATTTGAGTTTTGGTCAACAATTTGACCTTTGTTTTCCGTAAAACTTATCGGTTTTGTTAGAGTTGGTTGTTGATCAAAATCGCTTGCATAACTTAAATTGGCAGCAACAAATGACACAATTGTTATTATAACTAAAACTATATTTTTCATTTCTGTTCCTTTTTAAAATTATAAATTCACGATTTTAAACTCAATTCGGCGGTCTTTTGCCATGTCCTCATTGGTGCGTTTTTCACATGGAACAGTGCTAAGAGGAACCGATTCTCCATACCCTTTTCCCGTAATTCGTTTGGGGTTTTCTAGTTGTTTTTGAATGAAAGAAACACACGCTTGTGCTCGTCTTTCAGACAGGCGTTGATTTGATTCTGCATTACCCGTGCAATCTGAATGTGCGCCCACTTCAATTGTCAGTGTTGGATTTTCTTTCAATACTTGAATCACTTTTTCCAATTCTAAGGCAGCATCTGGTCGGATGTCGGATTGATTGTAATCAAAATAGATCGGATTGATAGCGATGATTTCATTAATCGTACCACCAACTTTGTAAGGTGTGAGTTCGATTTCTTTCATAGTTCCGTTACTCAATTCAGCTAATTGAAGTTCTCCGTATTGGGTCAATGTTGTGTTGATTACAAGTGGGTCGATTTTTAAAAACTCGTCTTTTTCAATGGATAAACTGAACCGAATGGAGTCGTTTAAGTTGTTGTTTTCCAACGGAATTTGATATTCTCCATTTTCATCGGTTACGTATTTAACCAATTGCCCGTTTTCAGTTTTCGTAATCACCACATCAGGAATACCAACTCCGGTTTCATTGTTCACAATTTTACCCTTAACGATTGCGGTTTTGTGAAGTAAGGTGAATTCTTTTTTGATGTTTTCTGACAGTTTATTCGGAGTTGAAAATTCGATGGAAGTAGTTTCATAATTCGCATCGTTGTTGGTGACAGCGTAAGTTGAAAGTGTGTCAATAGGGTAGACCAACAGCCCTTTTTCGGTTGTTTTTACGGTTTGAAGAACTCCGGTAGTGTTGTTTTTAATCGTAAACGATTTATTAGCAGCCAACGTTCCGTTTTCATCGATTACCGTTATTTCAGCAAAGCGTTGAATGTACTTTGGCTTTGGTTCTTCTTTGCAAAAGGATAAACCCAATAAAATTTCGTGAGATCCTTTCGATAAACCATTCAAGTTTTGAAATCCGGCATCATAGGCATAAGCAATTGATAGTTTTTTGGAAATTTTCAGGTCAACGGCTACCAACATTCCGCTGTTTGTACGATACCCAACGGATGCTCCAATACGATTGTTCAAATCTGCTCTCAACATACCGTCAACTAAATATCCGGCTGCAGGAATGGAGCGGTAAACCACTATTGGAGAAAGGCTCAATCGTTTATTGACTGGAAACGTATACTGCGCATTGGCAACAAGGTATCGCTCAGAAGTATAATTCAATTGGTTGTTTCCTCCGATTCTGGTATTGAATAGAGAAGGAGATGCTATTCCGACTTGGAATTTATTGGAATGCAACAACAACCCAAAGTCGCAAAAAAGCGTTCGAACATTTTGTTTTTGAATACTTGATTCGTTTTGATAAACAACCATATCACTGGTGTTTAAACTAACTTGAGAAAATCCGAAACTTGTTCCGATACTAAGTTTTACTGAACGAGTCAATGGAAGGTGAAATGCGCCTGTAGCTGAACTTTGAAAATTTGATAACAAAGCTGCAGTCCAATAATTGGATTGAAAACCTAAACCGAGAATTCTCCCAAAGCGTTTTGATAGCTGAAAGTGAGTATTTGCGGGAGAGTTAGGAACATTTACCCATTGTTTTTTTTCTTGAAGATTAATGTTCAAACAATTATTGATTCCTGCATAAGCCGGATTGTTGTTGAATCCGTTGATTGCACCTAAAGTTGAAATGTATCGTTGCTGTGCAAAAGCAGTTGCACTGAAAAGCAACAATAGTCCAAGTGTATTTAAGATCTTTTTCATAATTCGCACCTTAATGTTTTAATGAATGAGTGTGATTGTTCCAACTGTTTTGTCGTCACCACACGCTATTTCAAAGTAGTAATCACCATCCGGATGACCTGCTCCGTCCCAATCGTTTTTATAAGCATCACTTTGATAAATAAGCTGACCGAACGTGTTGTAAATTCGCACAACACACCCATTTATTTTATCAAGCGGCTGAATTTGCCAAGTGTCATTGTTTCCGTCGCCATTTGCAGAGATGTAATTACTGGAAACAAACGGTTGATTCACCGTGATGACTACTTTTGACGAATCGCTACATCCTTCTGCCGATAGTGCTTGTAAGGTGTATTCAACGGTATTGGTAGATAAGAATGATAACGCTAAAGTTGAGTCAATGCTTATGTTTAAGGTATTAGTCCAGTAGTAACTTACGGCATTTGAAACGGCACCATTCAACAGGATTGTTTCGTGTGCGAGCGTAGTGACATCGGTTCCTGCATCTACCACTGGTAACGCATAAACGGTAACCTGTACTTCAGTTGCCGGACTGTAACACGAGTTGTCGAAATCGGATGCATAATAGGAAAACACTCCTGCAATTGATCCGTTTTCATGCAAGGTATTACCTGATTCAAAGCTGTTAGTCAAGTTCGAATCGGTAAACCATTCAATGGTGCCTGAACTTGCTGTTGCAGAAATTGGTGTTGCAACCGGTTGTCCTAAGCAAGTAGCTGCGGTTAAGCTGGAAACCGATGGTGCTACCGGACGATCTCTTAATTCAAAACTTACAGACACCGTATCCCGGCATCCATTCACGCCGATACCTTCCATGTAATAGGTGTTTATTCCAAGGGTAGTAGGGGTGAACCATTCGGCATAAGCAAAGTCTGCCGTTAAATAAGTGTATACCAAAGCGCCATTTCCAGAGAAATAAACCGAATCAAATTCACAGATACTTACCGCTGAAACAGTTGCTTCAATTGTCGGAATTGCCCCAACATTTACCGGCACTTCCAACGTAGAAGTACATCCGTTTTCAGTTCCGGTTACGGTATATAAATGAACTCCCGCCGAAGGAATAAAATCGACTCCATTGATAACACCATTGTCCCAAGACAAGATACTGGCACCACTTGCTGTTAACGCTATTGGTTGGTTCTCACAAATGATTCCTCCGTTTGAGACATTCACCGACAAAACCGGTAGTGGAAGAATCGTAAGATCGATTGTCAAGGTTGAATCACATCCGTTGGCCGCAGTTAAAGCTTGCGAATACGTTCCGGAAGAGTTATAAACTTGTCCGTTTACAGTTGCAGAACCACATGCTGAAATTGTTACCGATCCGGTAATTGGGGTAATTGTAAGGTTAATAGTCAAGATCGAGTCGCAACCAGCTGCATTTGAAAGTGTTTGTGTGTACGTTCCGCTTGAAGTGAACAGTTGACTATTTAGAACAACGGCTTGACACGTATCAATGGTGATGCTGTTTGTTAACGGTGCAATGGTTGCGTTTACCGTTATCGTTGAATCGCAACCTTGCGTATTGGGAATGATTTGCAAATAAGTTCCGGTTGCCGAAATGAGTTGACCGTTTAAAACAAAAGCCTGACACGTATCAATCGTTATTGTTGAAGAACTGGAATGATGAATGGTTAACGTTAACTGGATAATGGTATCACAAGTTGCAACGTCAATCGTATCAGTATAAACGCCACTTAACGTATAGGTAGTGCCATTTAACAGAAAGGAGTCACACGCAGTAACGGTTGAATTTACATTATAATAACACGGCATCCAGGTACGTTCATAAGCACCCATATTGATATTCGCTCCTGCAATTCGCTCGAACCCAGAAATATCGATACTTCCTGTTGCCAAATAGGCCAATGTAGAATCTCCGGCATTTAACATGGGAGAAGTTGCATTCAGAACCAAGCCGTCATCAGCTGTTCCAAATATATTATCAGGTCCATCTATATCATTGATGTCTTGAAAATCTGGATTTTGGCTAAAAATATTGCCAACTGCACCTGTTCCTAAATCATTTTGATATTGAACATACGAAGTTGAATTGTATTCGGCTTGAGTTAACTGTAACCCATTATTCTTTGCTAATTGGTCCCAAGTATAACCCAAATTTGTTCCGCCAAACACAGGGTTTGGAGTTGTGTAATACGTCCCTGGAAAATCAAAATCTACTCCAAATGAGTTCGTTATTGTACCATTATTTCCGCTGATATTATCATGAAATAAGTTGTTATAGAAAATCGCCGAATCTCCATTTCCAAAACAATTAACAATTCCGTGAAGAAGTGCTTTATTTTTTACAAACGTATTTGAATAGATTTTAATTTCACCTTGTACTTGCATAATTGCAGCAGCCATTTGACTTTGGTTATTATAGAAGACATTGTTTGTGAAAGTGTTTTCACCATAATTACAGGCAACTCCGGCTGCGTATCCAAAGGAAGAACCAATATTGTTGTAAAAAAAGGAGCTACTAACCGCTAATTTTCGAGTTGTTCCAAAGCCACCTTCAAACCAAACGCATCCACCTCTGTTTACTGCATAATTATGTGTGAAAGAACATTGGTTAATTTTTCCATTACTTCCAAGATTAATAAACACTGCTCCACCAAAACCTTTCGAAATGGATGCATTAAATGCAGATCCAAAAGCGGCTCCGGGTAAAGTAGTTTGGCCATAATTGCGATCTGCATACCCACCTTCGAAGTGTATTCCATCAATTGTTGGAGCTACTGCTCCTGCATCGGGCGCGAAGTAAACAAGAATGTGATAACAATTATCCGTAGAATCGCCAACGGTTCCAACATCTCCGGAGAACGTTGTTTTGTTACTTCCTAAAATAGCTGTCCGTTGATTAATCGTGGTTTCTGTTCCGGCAAAACCACCATAGATTTTCAAATTGTTTTTTACAAAAAACATATTATCCCGGTCTGTTAGAGGTAGAAGAGGGCTTCCAACAGGGTAGGAATCGGCAACCGGAGTTAAAGTAGCCGGATAATTTTTCGGTTTATAAACACCCTTTTTTACCCAAATTTGGTCTCCGGGAGAACTCGCATCAATGGCATCTTGTACATCTTTTTTAGCTGTAAGCCAAGATGTCCCATTTCCAGTGTTGTCTGGCATATTGGCATCAACATAGTACGTTGTTTGGGAGAATATTGGAGAGTATAAATAGCAAAAGGCTATCAACAAACCAATCGTTTGCAGTTTTTTCATTATTTCGTTCCTTCTTTTTTGCAAAGATTGCCTTGAAAAAAAGGAGTTTTACCCAGTGGTAATACTGGAAAACAGCCTTGAATTTGCACTTTTAGTCAAATAGCTTGTTTGCATCTCATATCTTCCCATACTTTTGACGCAAATTCAAGTTGAATGAAACTAATTGTATGCTTTTTATTTTTAATTATTGGTCTTACAACTCATGCCCAGTCAAGCCAGGTTCTTGAATTAGAAAAAAAAGTAAAACAACTCAACGATTCCAATAAATACGCAGTTTCAATCAAAGCGCTATTGCACTACAGTGAACAAAAAACAATCAGTGCTGAAGATAGGGTCTACGTTTATATTCTGATTTCGCAAACCCATAAACGCATTTTTGATTACCCAAAAGTGTTCGATGCGTTGAGTCAAGCAAAAAACGAATTAGCAAACTGTAAAACGAATAAAAAGAAATTAGGTGCACGTGTTTTGTTAGAGTTTGCGTTAGCTTATTTCGATATCCTAGATTACCAACAATCAAGTGAGATAATGACACAATTGCACAATCAAGGCATTGAGCAGTTGTCAGGTGGCGAGAAGGCGCTCGTTTTTATGCAAGAAGCTTACATTGTTTATATTAAAAATGACTTTAAAAAGGCGGAAGAATTGTATACCGAGGCGGAACGTAAAATGCTGGAATATTCGCCGCGTGAATTGCCTATTGTGTATGCCAAGAAAATAAGCTTGTACGCGAAGATGAACAATCGCGAAAAAATGGAGGAAAATTATCGGTTAGCTGTGCACTATGCAAATTTGTACAATGTCAATAAATACAACTTGTATGCTTGTCAAATGTTACGCGATGGTTATTTCGAAATAAAAGAATACCAATTAGCGTATCGGTTCTTCTCAACATATGATTCGCTTCAAACGATTTATAAAGCCGCCGATTTCAAAGAAAATTTAAAAGAACTTGAAATTAAATACCAGTCAGAAAAGAAAGCAAAAGAAATTGGAATCAAAATAAGTGAAATTAAGGGGCGAAATCGTTTAATCGCATTTTTGATTGCACTAGTTGTTGGTTTACTGTTTGCGATTTTACTCAGACAAAACATTCAACGGAGAAAAGTATTGCTGAAAGAAAAATTAGCTACCCGAAGATTTGCCAAAGTACTCATTGAAAATGTGGAAGAAGAGAGAAGAAGAATCTCGGTTGACCTGCACGATAGCGTAAACAATGAGTTACTTATTTTGCGCTCTTTACCTCAAGAAAACCAACATTTATTACCCCAGAAAATAGATAAGCTCATAGATCAAGTAAGAATTATCAGCAGGAATCTTCACCCTGTAATGTTTGACGAATTGGGCTTGCAAAATAGTGTTGAACAGTTAGTCTTTCAGGTACAACAGTACAACAAAATTATTTTGAACTCTGAAATCACTTATAACAACGGACTTAATTCTAAAGCTGCCCTACAGTTATTCCGTATTATTCAGGAAGCAGTAAATAACATTATTAAATATTCAAATGCGATGGCATCATTGATTCGAATTGAAGAATTAGATGAATTTGTTATCGTTGAAATTAAGGATAATGGTGTTGGATTTGATGTACATAAGAAAATTGAATCTTCTTCATCGCTTGGTTTGTTGAGCATGACCGAACGCACTGAAATATTAAATGGAACGATCAAAATTGAATCAACTAATAAGGGTACTCAAATCAAATTATTGATTCCTAAAAGAATAAATTCATGACAAAAGAAACCATTCGGATTTTATTAGCCGATGACCACCCTATGATTCTTCAAGGAACTAAATTCTATTTGGAAAGCAAAGGATATCATGTTAGTGATGTCTGTTCAAATGGGGCTACGGCCTTTTCCTTGATTGAACTAAATCGCCCCGAAATCGCCATTTTAGACATCAGCATGCCTAGAATGAGTGGAATAGAAGTAGCCAAAAAAATTCAAGAAAATAACATTCCCTGCGCAGTTGTTTTACTCACCATGCACAATGAATTGAATATTTATAAAAAAGCCGTGGAATATGGCGTGAAAGGATATTTATTGAAGAACTTTTCAAACGATGAACTAGAAGCCTGCTTGCAAAAAGTAGCAGTAGGCGAAGGTTACATTAGCGCTCAATTAGCAAGCGAACTGATTCGACCAAAAGCAGAATCTGAATTGGAAACGTTAAGCACGATGGAACGAAAAATTGTTGAATTAATCAGTCAACAAAACAGTAATAAACAAATTGGAGAAATGTTATTTGTTTCAGAACGAACAGTTGAGTGGCACCGACGAAATATCATTGAAAAATTAAACCTCCCCAAGGAAAAAAACATCTTAATGAAATGGGCTTTACAGAATTTCAATCAATGATGAAACGACTGTCTAAATGCTAAAGGTGATTGATTTGTTTTCGTCTTAAACAATTTGCTAAACGATTGCGGATGTTCAAAACCCAAACTATAGGCTATTTCGTTTACCGACAAATCGGTGGTTGAAAGCTTTTCTTTTGCCAAATCAATTAACTTGTCGTGTATAAATTGTTTGGTGCTTTGTCCTGTTAATAGTTGCAATAAGCGACTCAGGTAGTTGGCCGAAACATGTAAACTATCTGCCACAAATTGAACAGTCGGAATACCTTTTTCTGATAAAGTTTCATTGCTGAAATAGTCGGTGAGTAAAGCTTCCAATTGATTTAAGATACTGTGGTTGGCTATTTTCCGTGTAATAAACTGCCGTTGGTAAAATCGTTCTGAATAGGTCAACAACAACTCTATTTGAGCAATGATGACATCTTGACTAAAATGATCAATATTCGAATGATACTCTTGCTCAATGTTTTCAATGATGCCGGTTACAATCATCTCTTCTTTATCCGAAAGATGCAGTGCTTCGTTGATCGAATAGCTAAAGTATTCGTAGTGGTTTATTTTTTTTGATAAGGGTGTGTTCCAGAGAAAATCGGGATGGATCAATAATAACCATCCCGAATGTTTCATTGGTTCATCTGTCGCTCCGCTTATGGTTAGCACCTGTTTGGGTGACATAAAGTGCATGACTCCTTCATCAAAATCAAAATCGTGTTGCCCATACTTCATTTTTGCCGAAAAATTCTTCTTCAGTGCAATCGAATAAAAGTTATGAATAATACTGCTTGGGCGTTTATTCGGTTCATACGTTATGTCGTCAAACCTGATTACACTCACTAATGGATGCAAGGGTTTTGGCAATCCCATCAATCGGTAATATTCCGTGAGGGTTTGAATGAAAACAGGTGTTGAAGCAGACATAAATGCAATAGGATTTAGCTATAAATTAAATAAGATTTTCAAACCTTCTTTCAGCGTAGACGGCTTTCGTCCTAAATGTATTTCTAAATCGTTCGTTACCGTTGACTCTTGATCGTTTTTTATATCCAGATTGAAATCAACGATTTTATCCACCACCACTTCCGGAAGTCCTTGTGCCTTCATGAGTTCTTTATACACAGGAACTTCCACAGGAATATAGTTGATTGGTTTACCTGAAAGCTCCGACAACACTTCTGCTACATCATAAAAAGAGTAGGTTTCATTTGCTGTGAGTCTGTAAGACTGATTACGGAACGGTTCATTCACTAAAATATTCGCCATAGCTTCGCTCAACTCTTTTCTCAGCGTAAAAGCCACTTTTCCATCGGCGGCTACTTGAGCAAATTCACCACCTTCAACTACCGTTTTGCCAACATAATACAGCAGAACTTCCATGTATAACGCATTTTGAAAAATGATGTAGTTTAAGCCACTTTGTTTGATGTAATCTTCGGTAGCAAAGTGTTCTTCCATCAACGCATTCGTTAACGTTGCGCGGTTTTTCAACGAACGGCTGGTATACGCAATAGAAGTTACTCCCATTTTCTTTGCTGCATCCACCACGTTTTTGTGTTCTTGCATGCGGTCGCCCTGATCACCCGAAGAAATAAGTAAAACCGTATCTACTCCGTCCATAGCACGTTCTAAGGAAGCAATATCTGCATAATCACCACTAAAAGCATTCAATCCTCTTGCTTCCAACGCTAACCGTTTTTCCTCTTTTCGGGTAATGGCGTGAATGTGTTGAGCTGACATCGTTTTCAGCAATGTTTCTATGACCACAGTACCCATTTGACCTGTGGAACCGGTTACTAAGATTTTATTGATTTTCTTGTTTTTATGTTGAAGCAAAGGTCTGCAACAACTTCAATGGGATTGTGTCCAAATCTAGCTTTGTTTTAGTTAAATCTGATAAGGTTGCTTGGAGAGATCAATATAGACATAATTGTATCTCCACAAGAGGAGAGTAATTAGGGGCTTAGAACACAGATTTTGCTCTCGCTGGCAATTCTCACGTTGAAAAAGAAAGAGCTAGCCAGAATGAGAAGCATAACGCGTTAGCTACAGCGTTAGCGAAACGAGAATGAGGTAAAAAGAAAGAGCCAAGACGATAAGATGTCTTGGCTCTTTCTTTTTGTGTGAATTTATCGCTATTAAAGTCAGACACTTTGTAGGAGAAATGGTAATCAAAGAGGCAATAATCGATGATGATCACAAAACGGAACAGGCAGTGTTTTGTGTTTTACCCTTTCGTGAAATTTGCATGAGTGATGACTTTAATGTTCTGTGTTATTAAGCGTTTCCATTATCTCTTTGAATGCATTCAAGCCTGACTCGATGTTTTCAATGATATCATTTGCCAATACATCAGGATCTGGCAGATTGTCTAAGTCGGTTAAGCTTTTGTCTTTGATCCAAAAGATATCCAAACTTGTTTTGTCGCGGGCAATGATTTCTTCGTAGGTATATTTTTTCCATCTACCTTCTTCTCCCGATAACAAATCAGGATTCGAACTCCAAGTTTCCTTTCGTTTGGCAAGATTTTCGGAATTGTACAATTGGATAAACTCCTCCAAATGCGTCTTGGCCATGGTTTGTTTCTTTGGCGTATGGTGGATATTTGTTCTGTAATCGTAAAACCAAATTTCCTTTGTCCACGCTTCTTTACTTGCCGGTTTGTTGCTGAAGAACAATACATTTGCTTTTACACCCGGAGCATAAAATATTCCGGTTGGTAAGCGAAGAATGGTATGGAGTTCTGTAGTCTTAAGCAATTGCTTTCTCACTTCTTCACCTGCACCACCTTCAAATAACACATTGTCTGGCAATACTACAGCTGCCTCGCCATCTATTTTAAGCATGGTTTTGATGTGCTGCAAGAAATTCAATTGCTTGTTGGAAGTGGTTTCCCAGAAATCCTGACGGTTGTAGCTCATGTCTTGCTTTTCTGCTTCACCTTCTTCATTGGTAATGGTCATGCTGCTTTTCTTCCCGAAAGGAGGATTAGCAAGTACGTAATCTACCCTGAGACCATCGTCTGAGATAAGCGCATCCGTAGATTTTATAGGTGTGTCGCCATCAATTTCACCAATGTTGTGCAAGTACATGTTCATTAAACACATCCTGCGTGTGTTGGCTACAATTTCATTCCCATAAAACGTATTGTTTTTCAAGAATGCCTTTTCTTCTTTATCCAGTTTGTTGTTTTCAATTATCCAATCGTAAGCTGCCAGAAAAAATCCACCTGTGCCACAAGCAGGATCAGCAATTGTTTTCATTGGTTTGGGTTGGATACAAGCTACAATTGCCTGGATCAATGCCCGTGGTGTAAAGTACTGACCTGCTCCGGAACTACCGCTGCTATCCATGGCATTTTTCTCCAATAACCCTTCGTAGATTTTTCCTTTGATGTCAGCTCCCATCATGTTCCAATTCTCTTTATCGATGAGGTCGATTACTTTGAGCAGTTTGGAAGGATCTTGAATCTTGTTTTGGCTTTTGGTATAAATCTGTCCTAACATTCCTTTTTCCGTGGAAAGCGTTCGTAGCAACTGGCTGTAAAACGATTCCAATTCTGCACCTCTTTTTCCGGATAAGGTTTCCCAATCACAGGTTTCACCATGGGTGATTTCGTTCCCATCCACATCTTTGAGTTTTGGAAAAACCAAGCCTTTGCTATAAGGTGGTTTATTTAACTCATCGGCCATTTTGAGGAACAGCAAATAGGTGATTTGTTCGAGGTAATCACCGTAACCAACACCATCATCGCGCAGTACGCCAGCGAGGTTCCAAATTTTTGATATGATTGTTGAGTCTGTCATTTTATTGATTGTATATCTAATTTAAATGCTTCAGCTAATCGATAGACACCTGATTTTGCGGCACCTTCAAATACGACAAATTGATGTGCTTTTAATAATGCCATATCTCTTTGCATTGTTGCTCTAGCTACATCAAAAGTCTGCATAAAGTCTTTTAAGCTTTTACCATCTTCTACAATTAAGAGTAGCACTTCGTTTATAAGTCGATCAATTACAGCATCACTTGCAGCATCATTTACAGCATCATGAACCTTCTTTTTTACAACATCATTTACAGCATCATTTACAGCATCATTTACAGCATCATTTACAGCATCATTTCGCTTTTTTATTTCCGATAAACTTTTAGGCCCATAGAATGTAAGTGTTACACCATTAGAGGTTTCTTTCCATTCTGGCACCTTTAAACCTGCATCTTTACAATCTTCAATAATCTTTAGTGTACCTCTTCCTAACTTATCAATTAAACCGCGTAAAAAAACAATATGAGCTATGTCCGGATTTACCGGATGTGAACTGTGATTCTTTTTTAAATCTTTTATAGCTATGTTATCCGGAAGTTTTCCGCTATTTGAAATTACAAAACGATCCGGATATACACTAATAGCAACACTACTTGAGAAACTGCTATAATCTCTATGCATTAAGGCATTAATAATCCCTTCTTGCAATGCTTTTCTTGGAAAGGTGAAATCTTGTCGTTTCCATTGATTTTCAGAAAAGACACTTCTCACTCCAAGACCATGAACGTATTTTTCTAATCCATCTCTAATACTAAAAATATTACCTTCAAAAAGTTCATCTCTGATTAAACTATTATCGGTTTTACTATCTGCATATTCTGTTAATCGAACTCGTATTTGTGGAATGAATTTACTGGGCTTTTTACCAAAAAGAACTACACAGGCATTGGTAAAAGAACCATTTAAGTACAAACCATAATGAGTTAGAAACGCTAAAACATCATCATTCTCAATATTGCTTCTATGGTTTTTTCTCGATTCAACTATCGTATCTAGAATTAGTTTCTGGTCTAAATCTTCTAGTTGAACACCTAATGTTATTTGTCTTTCCCAATGCTGTTCCGATAATTGACGACCATGAATAAGATCAGAAATTTCTTTTGAAGTTGCTTTCTGTGTTTTATCTCCTTTGCGAAAATAAATAGTGCCGTCAAAAATATAGGGTTGTTTAGAACCACCCCACACTTTAAGTATAATGAACTGTTTGAAACCTAATTCTTCTACAGAAATAGTGACAGGAGCGTCTGGAACTATTGACTCTACTAAAAATAGTTTTAATTCCTCAACATATTGTGAAGGATTTTCAATACCAATTGGGGTGCCTTCATCAGAAACACCAATCACCACACGACCTCCATCACCATTAAGAAAAGCACATAGATTGCGTGCAATAGCACCTTTTCGAACACTCTCCAGGAATTCGAGTTGTTCGCTTTCGCCTTGTTTTAAGAGGGTTCTTAAAAGTAGTTCATCACTCATTATCTTCTGAATTAATATTTTCTAGATCTGCTCTAAATCTATTTTTATTGGCAAATTGCGTAGCTACGAAAGCCGAACCATCCAACGTGTACTTGTAAAATTCTTGTGCCCACAGTCTTTTGTTTAATGGTAATCCATCTCCAACGGCATCGTTATACATATCAATTACTCTTAAATCATCCATAACCGGAGTTTTTTTACCCAATGCAAATCCAGTTTTCATGCCATGAGTATCGAACATAAACTGGTGTAATAATTGACGTGCAAAAGCAACATCATGATGAGCTAAGAACCCTCTGGGTTTATTTAATTCAATAGCTCTTTTAAATTCGGCATGTGTAATTCCGGAACCATAAAAAGGATAAATTATACCAAAGAAAAAATCACATTCTTCTACTGCGAGTAAACACGACTCTTCAGGTGACTTTCCGGGAACATTATAAACCGTCCCCATGTGTGAACAAAATACCTCATAACCATACCCTGTTAGAGTAGCATAAATTTGTTCAATTTCGGTTTTGGAATTATAAACCGTAGAAGAGAGCATTATTTTTATTTTCTGTTTAGCCATTCATTCTACTATTTCTTCTTCTCTTTTCTAATCCTATCCAACAACGCACTCGCCGGCTCATAATCTTTTTCTGCCTTGCAGTTGGCTAGTTCTGATGCCGAAAGCAACGTGCCCTCAAAGGCTTTTTTCAAGATACTTTGGCGCAATGCCTTGGCTTTTTCTAAACTCTCGGTAATGCTTTGTTCTACTTTATCGCAAACCGAAAGGCGCGATTCGATTTCACGGACAATTTGGTGCTGTTCCTGAATAGCAAAAATTGGAATTTTAAGGCCTTCTAATTCTCCAGAGTTGATGTTGTTTACTCCACTAGTAGATTTAGCTTTTGACTCAATTTGGACTCTTAAATCATGTGAACTCAAACAATGTAAAAGGTATTTGGGGTCAATTTTCTCTAAATTAGGGCGCAGTCTGATTAAGTACCCTGCGTACAAATAATCTAGATCATTTTTCGTTATTAAAGCACATTTCCCAACTAAATCGACACTTCCGTTAGATCTAATGGTGAGAATATCTCCCTCTTGCAATTTTAACGCTGAGTATTCTTTTTCCTCAAAAACTGCATATTTCAACTCATCTGTATTTACAAATCCAGAATCAATGTTTGGAATCCTTAAAACTGCTGTGCCTTTTGATTCTAGAGTACATTTTTTAGATGTTCCATACTTAGGTTTACCAGTTACCGATCCAAGGTTAATAATCTTTGGTTGCAACTTAACCTTCGTCAACTCCCCCTCAAACGCCTTTTTCAACACCGCCTGCCGATACACCTTCAATTGGTCTTTTGCCAAGTTGAGGTCAGCTATGCCTTTGTCTAAATCGGAAAAAAGTTCTTCTATTTTGGCGACAATGGCACGTTGCTCGGGGAGGGGAGCAATCGGAATCAACAATTGCTTTAAAATTGTTTGACTTATATTCGGTTGTGCACCACCAATACCTTTACCAATTAATTCTCTTTTTTTATTTGAGAGATAGTGATATAAATATTTTGAAATTAAAACTTCATTTTCATAGATGCCACATATAGCTTGGTTCGTAGCTGCTGGGACACCAAGAGTTGCCATTTTACCAATTGTCGCTCCATAAAGTGCAAAAAGTAGTGTCCCTTTTGGGAATAATTTCGCGCTTGATTTTTTTATCGCTTCTTCAGATATATGTTCCTCACTATCTAATATTAGCCCTTTATCAAGCTCTCCAGATTTCACCCATGGAATATTCCCTTCGTAAAACGATTTATTCTGCCGACTTGGAGTGCCTCCGGAAGTCGTGAAGCAAATATCCCCCAACTCAACTTCTACCCAATCCTCTCTCATTATGCTGCTAATACCTCGTTGAGTTCATTAATAATGTCAGTCATGCTTTCACCAAACAATTGGTGCATTTTTCCTTTACCGCCCTGGCTATCAAACGGAGTGTAATCCAAATCATCCAATTCAATGTGGTAGCTGCTCACTACATGGTCTTTAATCATGCGCAGCCAGTCCATTTGTTCGTTGGTAAAACGGTTGTGTTGCCCTGCATTTTGTTTGAAAATCCAGTTTTTGAAATTCTCATCTATGGTTTTGTCAAAGGCCTTCAGTTCGCTGTCAATACCGCAGGCTCTGCGTATCAGGGAAACCAATGCCGTGAGCGCATCTTTGGGTTGGTCGCTTTTCACTTCCTCTAGTGCAACGTAAGCATTCCAGACATAATCCGGAGCCAATAAAGGTTGTTCAAGCGTCAGTTTATCAAAAACGTCTTTGATCATTTTAAAGGTAATCTCTCGGCGGTTGTAGGGTTGGTTGTAGAAAATGCTCAAGGCTAAAATTTCGTCTTTGTGCAAAGATAGGTATTCGCTAAAGTCTTTTACAATAGCTGCTGCCTTATCCACAGATGTAGTGTCCCATTCAGATTTGGTAACTGTGTCAATGTTGATGCTGTCAATCATCTGTTCGTGTTCGCGGCGCACATTATCGAGGTAGGTATTCAATTCACCGTTGAACGTAGTCGCTGCCAGCGAAATCAATTGTTCCTGCGCCTTAAGCTTCGTTTCCTCAATGAATACAGGACTTCTGTCCCAAGAAGGAATCTTGTCTATTTCGGGCTGTGCTAGTTGGTCAATTTCATCTTGGTCATACGCCGAAATCAATTCTCTGGTCATCTGTTTCAGGCTTTTACCACCAGAGAATTCGAGTAACTTTTCCCGTTCCTTTTCGGTAATTTGCTTTTCTAAACGGATCAAACGGTTTGCCAACGACAAGAACAAATCTTCATCGGCTATTCCCATGGAAACGGCACCCAATAAATCTTTTAGAGGAATAGTTGGTTTTCGTTCCAAAGGCCGGCTATCGGTTTTTTTAGATTTAGTGGCTCCAATGGCATCAACTATTACAAAGTGTGTTTTGCTGGTGGCGGTTCTAGAAACCATCTGCAAAGAATCGTTGGTAATGGTGCGCGTTCCTCTACCTTTCATTTGCTCAAAGTAGTTGGTGCTCTTTACATCACGCATGAAAAGCAAAACCTCTAATGGTTTCACATCTGTTCCGGTAGCGATCATATCTACTGTAACGGCAATGCGCGGGTAATAGGAATTTCGGAACCGATTCAAGACCGATTTCGGATCTTCCTCTGCTTTATAAGTCACTTTTTTACAAAAGTCGTTTCCTTCGTCAAATTCTTCCCGAATGATTTTGATGATATCATCTGCATGGCTGTCTGTTTTGGCAAACACCAACGTTTTAGGAACTTCGTAATCACCGTTTTGATCAATGCGATTGGGGAAGATCTCCGTTTTTAAGGCTTGTTTATAGGCTTTAATGATATTTCTAATTTGACTTGGATTGACCACCTTTTTATCCAAATCATTTTTCCCATAATGGGTGTCTTCATCTTCTTGTTGCCAGCGTTTGGCTCTGGTGAGTTTATCCCTTCTGTCAATAAACCAACCGGCATGAATGGTTTCTCCTTTTTGAGAAATTTCAGTTTCTATTGTATAGACATCATACGGAACGTTTACACCATCAATCACCGACTCTTCGTAGGTATATTGACTCACCACATTTTCATTGAAAAACCCAAAGGTTCTTTTGTCTGGTGTCGCGGTTAAACCGATCAACGTAGCATCAAAATAATCCAACACCTGCTTCCAAAGGTTGTAAATAGAACGGTGACATTCGTCAATCACAATAAAGTCAAATTGTTCAATGGGAATCTTTGGGGTATAATCAACGGGAACAGCTTGTTTTTTAGTTAGTTGTTGCTGCATCCAAGAGCTTTCATCAGGATTCTCCATTTCTGCACTTTCATCCAGCTCTTCACCTCTCAAAATGGAATACAGACGTTGTATGGTTGAAATACACACCTGACTATCTGAAGCGATGTAGCTCGAATTTAAGCGTTGTACATTATACAGCTCTGTAAACTTTCTATTGTCGTCATTGGGCTGAAAAGTCATAAACTCTTGTTCTGCCTGTTCGCCCAGGTTTTTGGTATCCACTAAGAACAGAATTCGTTTGGCATTGGCGTGTTTCAGCAATCGATAAACAAAAGTGGCAGCCGTAAAGGTTTTTCCGGCACCGGTAGCCATTTGAATCAACGCTTTAGGGCGGTTCTTTTTGAAAGAGAGTTCTAAGTTTTCAACTGCAACAATTTGAGCGGGTCGCAAACCGGCATGATCCAATGTGGGCATGGCTTGCAAACGTGCACTCAGGGAAGAACCTTTTTTTATCCATTCAGCAATCGTTTCCGGAGTATGGAACCAAAACACATTTCTTCCTCTTGGTTTTGGGTCGCGATAGTCTGTAAAACGTGTTATAGTACCTGTACTTTCGTAAACAAACGGCTTTTCATTTTCCAATAGGAATTTTCCAACCTTTATAGCATCCTTGGAATATCTCAATGACTGATCTTCAACTTGAAGTAATTTATAACCTAAATCTTCTGCTTTGGCCTCAATTACTCCAACTGCCTTTGAGTTTACAAATAAAATGTAATCTGCAGCACCAGATTCGGTATTCGTTTCTCTTAACGCAATACCAACACCTGCATTCAAGTTTACTTTTTCTTTCGATTGAACAAGCCAACCTGCTACTTCGAGCATTTTGTCTATTCGATCACGTGCTATTTGTTCCGGGCTTTGGTTCATTGATTCAAACTTACAATTAGGTTTTTAAGATTGAACTCGGGAATATTTTTGTAGTGATTCATTCTGTGTCCGTTTCAGGAGGAGATAAATATAATGATATAGTTTAAGTATCCCCTGTAAAATTGACATCCAGCTTACCAGAAACGAAAAAAGCATCTTTTGAAAAAGTAAAATATGCTTTCATTAGAGCTATTTTGATGAGAGAGATTTCGAACTTTTTGGTGGAGGATTTGAAGCGATTCCTATAAATCAAAAACAGTTGATAAATCCTCATTTTAATTTAGGTGATTTCACACTTTAAATAGCCCGTTTATTGCAAAAAGCATATTGTTATGAAGACACTTTTTCACTTAGCTTTAATTCACTCTATATTCCTCTTTTCATAGGAAAAGTTCACAGGATAAATCAAATGGGGAAAATCTAATCATTCAAAGAAAAGAGAACTGCGCTTTCAACAAATTCAAGTTTTAAATAATTAAGATTTATAACGCGTTTAGTTCACCTAAGCAAGATAAACGAAAAGGGAAAGGCTACAGGTATAAATAAAATTTCAATAACTTTATAAAAAAAGTCATGTTTCCAATTGTTATAACATATAAGAAAAAACTTGATCGAAAAATTATTACGAAAACTAATCAAGCAATTCTCCTCTCTTTAAAAAAGAGTCTTGAGCAAACTGGAGTTGATAAAATTCAAATTGTTACGGACTCAGCATTAAGATTTGAAAATGTGTTTTTTTCTATTAAACCAGCAGGAAACTGGAATATTTGGGTAGGAATTAAAAATGGCAAAGTAGAGATTAAAGAAAAAGAAGGAGTGAGGTTTTTATTCTATTCTTTCAATGCGCTTTACATACTAATCGCAAGTCTGATACCCTTATTTGTTCTTATAATTATTAATAGAGAGTTTTCTGTTTTTACGGTTGGTATACCTGTGTTTTTTATACTTCTAGTTTATACGACAACAATTGCTCGGCACAGTGATTTTCTCACAGGAGCATTAAACCAAATGAATACCGACTAGTTTGTTTATATAGCATAAGGTAAGTTTCCCTTGATCTGTTATAGTTAAAAAATAACGTTTTTCGGTTTTACGACTACTATTATCCTGATGGAATGTGGGGAGCTCCTTTAATTCCTTCCTCAGTGCCTAGGCTGAAGCTTTAGTAATAGTATGGGAGGAATTAGAATTCTTGCCTCGAACACGAATCTCGCTCTCAAAACTCACACTCTTCCCTGAAAAGAAAAAAACACAAACTCAGTGTGAGTGTAGGAGTGCAAAAAGAAAAGCCTCGATAACTAAATTATCAAGGCTTTTCTTTTTGTGGTGACCCTCATGGAGCAAAGTTCGAACTATTTGGTGGAGGATTTGATGTTATTTAACGAACATCGAAATCAAATTTAGCTACAAAATTCTCCAGATTTCCTGATAGCGGATTAAGCTCTTTTTGTCGGTCCTTAGCCCACATAATCCAATCCTTAACAGCATCCGTTTTTTCTTGCGGATTAGATTCCAATGCCTTAATAAATGCTGCGACTTGATTTGATTGATTCCATTGTGACGCATATTGTTTCAATAAGTCAATCTTCTTTTCTTCCCATTGTTGTTTCGCAAGTTCAATCTTGTGAATAGCATTCAGTCGTTCTCTTTCTGCCCAGTTAGCTTCTCGTTCAGCTCTTTGAATTTTATCGTCCTCTGCACGTAACTCGAAAGTAGCCATTATCTTAGATAGTTGCTGCTCAAGTGGAATCTTACCATCTTTCCATTCTTTATCATATTGATAATCAGGTTTTAACGATAGGATTCCATTCGGTACTAGCTCAGAACTTTCCCAATTGCTACTTGTTTTATATACTTGTCGATTGGTTTTCTCGCGACAGCGAACCTTGTATTTTTCACCATTAACGATGATATTGGAATCCAAATGATTGATTTCCCATTGATGCCCCCTTGCTTTGGACAGTTTGATGAAAGCGTCCATGAACCGAAGAGCTCGGGGAATAGTTTCTTTTGCTACACTTATTGAGAGGAGATTTGCTGAGCTTGAAACGGAAATTTTTAATCCGTGCCATGCAGTGGGTTTATTTGACTCTAAATCAGGTTTTACTGACGAAATAATGGGATCAGGATTTGTTAGGCGATCCGGGACGATAACCAACGTCGGATGTTGTTTCTCTATTTCTCTGGTTAACATTGAAAGTCTTGTCGGATAATGATTCTTTGACACCTCTTCATAAAGATCCGATAATTTGATATGAGCATCTTTCCATTTTTCAGATACTGTGAGTTTTTCTTTTACATGTGCTTTACCATGTTGTACTTTCTGCCAATGGCCAACTTTAGGAAGAGGTATTTCATACTTCTTGCAGATTTTCCGAATTCCATTGTCTGAAATGTTGTATTCTTTGGCGATGGACGTAAGGGGTTTTGACCAAACTAATTCATAAATTGCTTCTCGTGTAAAATTCATGTTAAGGATTCTAAGCTATTGAAAATACAACTAAGCTTCTTAAAAAATGACCAACCTTTCTATTGAACTATTCCTCTTGTATACCTTAAAAAGAAGTTTTTGAACTTTAGGATAGAGAATTTAGAGCTTTTTATTTCAGATAAGGGAAAAATTTTGATGAAGCGATTACTTTGATGTTGAATTATAAGTTTCTGATCATTGATGCTGAAGCAAAAAGTAAAATTATCACTTCATCGAATTGATTAGCATTATTATAATAATTCAAACTTGCTCTAACATCATGTAAAGCATTATTTCGCAACATATATGTCAAATAAATGAGGTGAGCCTTCATTTCATCATCTGATAGTGTTAACGATTTTATTGATGCGATAATTAACTGAAGTGACGTATTAAAATCGGCATCGGTCAATGTGGGATAAGTAGCAAATAAACCTGTGTTAGGTTTTGGGTAGCTGTGGCCTAATACATTAGACAATGATAAACTGATGTTTGGAATATCCGTGTTTAATATCTTACCTAATACTGATTGAGTGACTAATGATATATCTTTTAGCGACGCTTCACACAAAATACATAATGAATTAACTAATTCTTGTGCGTACATCTTAGTCATGTCCGTAAAGTCGTTTTTTAGCCAGTAATTAACTTGTTTATATCTCAGCGCGCATGAAAAGAAGCTAAAAAGTTCAGGTACCTGCTGTTTAGCGATGACAAGTTTGAATTCTTCAATAAATGCATATTTATTTCTTAATTGATAGTGAAGCGTATTTTCATTGAATACAGTTGTCAAAGGAGAGACAACTGACGTGAATTTGTGAAAAGTGTCAATTATGGCTTGTTGGGAATTGTAAGCAACTCCGAGAGTAATAGCATCATCTTTCTGTGAGAGCTCCCAATAAATCATCCCATTTATAGTATCATTCATATAAATAGAATTCACTGACAAACCAAAATACAAATGCCTTTTATTCACTTTAATACGGTTTCTATATTCGAAGTCTTCAACATATCTCAATACATCTTTCCCCAATTGAAAGGTATACGAGTAAAGTTCTTCGCCATAAACAAGTGACGCCAAAGTGTCAACGTAAGGTTCAAAAATTCTGTCGTCCGTAGATAAGTATGGAACTAATTGTGATCGCGCGTTTACTCGGTCCTCAATTGAATGCAGCAGTCTGCTTCTAAGAATAGATGAGTTGTTTCGAAACTCTTCAATTGTA
>Ga0302296_1000414_pt1 | contig 35632 bp, 63 predicted proteins | sample III_Fen_N3_1_FD_194546 | JGI IMG/M metagenome (GOLD analysis project Ga0302296, IMG submission 194546) | Peat permafrost microbial communities from Stordalen Mire near Abisko, Sweden - III_Fen_N3_1 | ecosystem: Environmental > Terrestrial > Soil > Wetlands > Permafrost | place: Sweden: Abisko... | reverse complement strand
TATAATAAAAGTTAAGATGGATCTATAGAAGTTGTAGATCCTTTATATGAAACATATTTAAGAGTTAAAAAAGATATATATAACAGAGATTCTAACGGAATTATTGAGTTTACAGCGTCTTTATGCGCAGATTGTCAATCATATTTTAAAACAAATATAAAAGGTCGCGCAAGATGTGAAAAATGTTTTAAAGAGTATTCAAAAGAATTTTTAGAATGTGGAAAAGCTTTTAAAAACACAAAAAAAATATTCCATAAAACAGAAACCGAAAAGATCGCAGATCGACAAATGGAGCATTGCGATTTTAGCGATATGAGTTTGTAAATAATTTAAAAATATGGACTACTATAACCGCTTTCAAGAAAAACAAAATTTCATAAATATAAAATTAAACGAAATAATGCAAGCTTATAATGAATCTAGTCATAAAAATGAGTTTGAAATAAAAATAGTTGATCAAAAAAATTCGTTTAATAAGATCGTTTATGTAACTATTTTAAAAGAAAAAGAATATAAATTCACATTTCATCCAGATATAAATATAAAAAGACTAGAAAAAAGATTTAGAGAATTAGCAAATTTAATTTTAATTTAATAATTAACTATAAGAAATGAAAGAAAATAAAAAAGTTATAGATGAATTTTTTAAGTTGATGATTACTAAAACTAAGTTAAATATAAAAAATATGTATTTAGAAGAATTAATAAAAACAAAATCCTTATTTGAATCTAATACTCATAGATTTTGGAAAGATGAAATATTTGGTGGGTGGGATAATTATTTAAAGGGGTTAAAAGGATATAGCGTTTTAATAGCACAAAACAAAAGTGAAGAAAATAATATTAAAAGACTATTAATTAAAAAAGGCAAACAAAATGATATAAAAATATTAGCAGAAAGTGGAAGTATAGAAACAATAGCTTATGAAATAGATAAAATAAGATTAATAAATAGATTTAAGTAATTTAAACAACTAATATAAAAGAAATGAATGAAAATAAATATATTTATAAAATAAGAACTTCTTACTCTGATATTACTACATCTGATTATGAAATAGAAGAAATATTTGCAAACAATATTCAAGAGGCAGAGGAAAAGGTAAACAATAGAATAAAAGAATATAATGAAATAAATAGTCCTTATAGCTTAGAGCATTTACAATATATAAAAAATGCTTATTTACCTTAAACAGAATAATTTAACTAAATAATTAATAAATAATATGAATCCATACAGAGGAATGAATCCTAAACAATTAAAATTAGAGTATATTAAAATGCTTTCTAATGATGATTTTTGGGATATATTATTAGGTTATATGTATTTAAATACAGAGAATAAGCAAATATTAACAAGTGAATTAAAAGAAGAATTTAAGAGAAGATTAAAATAATAATATGGACAAAGATTTTAACGATATAAACACAGTATGTTTTGAATGTGGAGAAAAACACGGCAAACATAAAGCAGGAATTTGCACAGTATATATTGCAACTTGTGATATATGTCAAAAAGAAACTGAATGTACTGAAATAAGAGATTTTGGCTACTTAAAAGTAGATGATAGAAGACGTTTTGAGATTTAATAATTAACTATAAGAAATGACTAAAAAACAAATACAAGATACTTTTTTTAAATATCACACAACTGTAATGAATAGCTTTTATGAAAAAGAAAGTAAATATAAAAATAACTTTAAAGCCTTTATAAATGAATTTTATAAATTAATAAATAAAAAATGATAAGAAGCCTAATACAACTTAGAATAAAATATCATTTAACTCAAAAGCAGTTAGCCAAAAAATTAGGATGTTCAGAAAGTTATATTTCTTTAATAGAAAAAGGACATAGATATTTAACGGGTAAAATGTTGAATGAATTAAATGTATTATTTCCAGCTGGGGATATATCAATAGATATTGAAGAAGATGTTAAATTCTATACTAACAAAGATATTTGTGAAAGATTAGACAAAATAATAGGACTTTTAACTAAATAATAAAATTTAAACAACTAATATAAAAGAGATGAAAGACTTAATTTTTAAATGTTATAAATGTGAGCATAATTTATATGTAACAAGAGATATTAAAACTATAAACAAGTTATTAAAATTAGAGTGTCCAGAATGTGGAGAAGAAGGAGAAATATGGACTTTAATAGGAGAGGGAAATTTAACTAACTAATAAAACAAAATGATAAAATTAACTAGATTTTTGTGCTGGTTTTCATATCATAGGTTTGGATATGATAGTGATTATTGTGTAAGGTGTGGCAGAAAATACGATGATATTGGTGGAGATGGCTCAATTACAAGTAATGATTATAATAAAAAACCTAAAAAAACTAAATAAAAAGTTATCCACAATGTATAATTAAATGTAACTATTTACAAATAAAATAGAAATGATATAATTATATAGTTGACTGATAGAAAGCTAATATATTAATACTGATAACAAAAGTTATTAAAATATTGATATATAGCTTCTAATGGTTGCATAACAAATAATTTAATTTTATGATCAAATTGATAAAAAATTTTATAAATTATCTCAAATATAAATATATTTGCGAAAAATCAATAGATCACGATATAAATTATTACGAAAAAGATTAAAGTATCAAAGGGATTGAATGTGATCAGTAGTATATTTGATTGTGGCGTATGAAATCAAAAAAAACGAAGAATGTACTCGATCCTTTTTACTTTTTAATTAGTAAGTTTAAAACTATGATAAAAGATAGCTTGTCACCAAAAAATCGTTTATATAACAAAACTAATAAATATAGAAATTTAGAAATACAACAAGATATAAAAAATTTCTTTTTTGAAGTTGCAACTCTATTTATATTTTTTGGAATATTATTAATAGTTGCTTTAATAAAAATAAAATAAAAGCGTATGAAAAGATCAATAGAGATACAAGACTTAGTAAAAGATCTTGTAAAATTTCAAGGAGAAATAAAAAATCCAATAAAAAATGCTGAAAATCCTTTCTATAAAGGTAAAAAATATTCTACCTTAGACAATGTACTCGAATTAGTGCGTCCAGTACTTTCAAAATATAATATATTTGTTTATCAAGATGTTAGATCAACAGATATAGAAACTTTTTGTAAAACAATATTGTTACATACAACTGGTCAATTTATTGAAAGCTCTGAGTTATGTGTTAAAACAAATGGAGAAGCTCAAAAGATTGGTGGAGCTATAACTTATGAAAAAAGATATCAATTAACTTCTGTTTTAGGAATAGCAAGCGAAGACGATGACGATGGGAATAGCAATGTAGGATCAAAAGAAAAACAAAATTCTGGATATAATTCTGATAATGGCAGAGAAGACAAAATTATAACAGATATGCAAGTTACTGAAATTATTAAATTAGTTGCTGAAAAAGCACCTAAAACAGATATTACAGGAGTTGAAAATTGGAGTTTTGCAAAGGCTAACAAGTTTATTGATCAATTAAAAAAGATTGTAAAAAAAGTTAGCAAAACAGAAAACGAAAAAACTGTCCCAGTAGAAAAAAAGGAAGAAACAAAAGAGGAGCTAGAAATTAAAAAAGAAATTGCAAAAGAAAAAAAAGTCGAAGAAGAAGTTTCTGTATTTAATATTTTAAAAGATGAGTTTAAAAATAATCTTGAATAATATGGAAGAAGAAAAAAAATCATACCCAGTCCAACATCTATCGTTTTCAAGTATTAGATGTTTGATGGAGGATGAAGTTAAATTTTATAAGCAGTATATTCGTAAATTATATGATGAAAAAACATCGCCAGCTCTTATTGAGGGTACTGCTTTTCATAAAATACTTGAGTTATTTTGGTCTTGGAAAATTCAAAATGGAGTTTTCCCAGACGCAAAAAGAGAAGGAGAGATATTAAAAGAAATTGCAAATATCTTTAAAGATAAAATGAAATTTATAGAATGGGGAAAAACTGGATCTTTAGAAGACAGTTTAAAATCTGTTTCAAACGCTTACGAATTCTACAAAAAAGAAATACCAAACTATAACCCTATTGGAACAGAACAAAGTTACACTGTTAAATGGAATTATTTAAACGGTGATCTAGCTCCAGTAAATTTAAAATGTATTGTAGATCTTGTTTGTGAAGACGAAAAAGGAATATACGCAATAGATCACAAAACTGTTTCAACTTTTACTGGTCAAGATACTGAAAAAATAGCCTACATAATCCAGGCGCTAGTTATTTATATAACTATAAAAGCAAATTATGGAAAAGCACCTTATAAAGTACAATTTGACGAAGTTAAGAAGTCAAAAAATAGAGATGGATCAAGTCAAATAAATTCAATTGAGATCGTAATTGACGATGAAATGCTAGAAATTTTTGAACATCTTTATAAAAGAGTTTTGAAAAAATTAGAAACTTTAAGAATAAATACTGTTTTACCGAATCCATTTACAATGTTTGGAGGTTATGACAGTTGGAATTACTTTAAACAAATAATAAAAGAATAAAAATATGGAAACAAATGCAGTAGCAATTACAAATTCAGAATTAAAAGGAGATGTTACATCTTGCAAGATAGAAACACTTAAATTTAGCACTGAAAGAAAAGGTGTATTTTCACCAACGCAAAAAATTACATATCAAAACTATGATGTATGCACAAAAAATGTTGTGAACACTTATAGCGTTCCAGAAATTAACGTTGGTTTTATAGCGTTATTATTTACCATAGCGTTAGCAATTTGCGTTGGGGTACTTATTATTTGTTCTATTATAGATAATTTATAATTTAAATAAACTAAAATAAAAATATGGAATTAGCATTAATGATCATAGTTTTGATCGTAGCAACAATAAATACTTTAATAGTATACTATCACTTAAAACATACCGATGAGCTATTGAACGCTAAAATAAATGCCAATAAATACCTTTTTGGAAAAGCAATGAAAACTGTAGATGAAAACTTTAATGGCTTTCAAGAAGAAATTGATAAAATTGCAAAAAGACACGGCTTAGAAGATCAAAGCAAAGCAATATTGGAGTCTATTTTAAAAGGTCAATACGATAAAAAAGAAAAAAGAATTTCAGTGCCATCAAAAAGAAAGCCAATATCACCACAAGCAAGAAAAAATATGTCCGATAGTTTAAAAAAATATTGGGCTAATAAACATAAAGAAGAAAAAAAAGCTAAAAAATCTAACAAAAAATAATGATTTTATACGCCAAAGTAGAAAATAATAAAATAGTATATGAAAAAGACGATATTTATAACAATCTGTTAAAATCTTTAAATGATAAAGATATACAAATAGAAATAAAAAAAAGATCAAAAAAATATACAGTAAATCAAAATAACTATTTTCACTTGGTTATATCAGTATTTTGTAAAGATTATGGATGGAGTGAGAATGATTTAAAACTCGATCTTAAAGAACAATTCGGGAAAAAAGAGAATAGAGTTAGTATGGTTTCAACAAACGAATACTATCATCTATTCTCTACTACCGAATACGAAATAGAGGATTTTATCATATTAATTAACGGGACTTTGTACTGGATAAAGCACAACTTCCCAGAATTCAAAATTCCAGACTGCGAGATTTTTCACTTAGAACGAAACGACTTTATTCAAGGATTATTATAAAATTATGGAAAAAATAGAATTGTTAAGCATAGATAAATCAATGAAATATTTATTAGAAAACGGTTTCGGAATATCAAGAAAAACTTTCCAAAAATTCTTAGACTGTAAAGAAATAAACAGCGTTGATCTATCTTTAAAAGGAGCGGATAGAAGAAGAATAAAAATATCTAAACAAGAGTTAGACAAATATTTAATAAAGTTAAACAAAATTTAAAATGTTAAACGGAAAATTAAAAATAATATTTTACGTAGAAGATGACCACACTAGAAAAGATATAAAAGAAGAAATTATAGATGATATAGACGATTTAACTTGTGATATATACACAATAGGAAAAGTAAACGATCTTTCTGTGTTTAAAGGATCTTGCGAAATTCTTATGGAAGTACAAATGATAGAATAAATTCAAGAATGTGTAGAATGTAATTAATAATAATAAAAATATAAAAATGGAATTAAATAAAGTTATGTTATGTGGCAATCTTACAAAAGATATTGAAGTAAAAAAATTAACAAGCGGAGATAGTGTTGCCTCTTTTACTCTAGCAGTAAATAAAAGTTGGAAGGATGAAAAAGGCGAAAAAAAGGAAAAAGTAGCATTTATAAACTGTGTTGTTTTTAAAAAAAAAGCCGAAGCATTAGCAGAATGGAATAAAAAAGGTGATAAAATATTTGTAGAAGGTGAGATTGTGACAAGATCGTGGGATAAAAAAGATGGGTCAAAAGGATATGCAACAGAAATTAAAGTTGATAACTGGGACTTTGTGCAAAAGAAAAAAGGCGTTTCAGAAGACGAAAAGTACGGATTTTACAACGAAGGTTATAAAAAACCATCATCAACAGAAGAAGAATTGCCAATTATAGACGCTGACGATGAAGAATTGACAGCCGAAGAACTTGCAAGTTTTCAAGAATAATTAACTTTAAATCGTATGAATTTAAAACAAAAGGTATTAAATGTTTTAGAATATTCTCCCGAAACTTCTAATTCTGATATAGAACTTACAAAAAAGATCTGGAAAAAATTTCATCTTGATAAATTAATTTATTCTCAAGAGGCAAGAGATTATTGTCTTCCTCTTGGGAATTTGTCCGACATTCCTACTCAAGACGATATAAAAAGAGTTAGAGCGCATATTCAAAACAATGAACATAAATTTCTTCCTACTGATCAAAAGGTTTTGGAAGCAAGAAAAATTTTAGAAAAACAATGGTACATAGAAAGTTTAAATGTTTTTAAAAATACATAATGCCTAAAAAATTACAAATAAAAGAAAATATAGCAAACGTTTCAGTTTATAAAGTAAATAAAAATACTTACGTTTTAACCTGGATAGAAATTAAAGAAGATGGAACTTTTGAATCTAATTCTTTACAAAGCAACGATAAAAATGTTCTTTATAAGTATTCTTTAAATGAATTTTGGGAATTAGTTGAAAAAACACCAGAAGAAATTGAAGAAGAAAAAAATCCAGAATATATTGAAGAATAACCATAAAAAAATGTTAGAAAATCAAATACAAAAAAGCATTTTAGACTATCTTGCTTATAAAAAAAATATTTATTATTTTAGAGCTGGATCTGGATCTTTTAAGACAGAAAAAGGGGGGTACTTTAAAACAGGATCAAAAGGTTGTCCAGATATAGTTATGAGTTATCACGGTCAATTTGTAGGACTAGAAGTTAAAACAGAAAAAGGAAAACAAAGTGAATACCAAAAAGAAGCAGAAAAACAAATAAAAAAATCGGGTGGATTTTATTATATAGTTACAAGTATTGACGATGTTATAAACTGTTTAAAACAAATTGATAACCAATTAGAAATATGATACAATTACACAAGAATAAAAAAGAAATATGGAAGGATGTTATAGGATATGAAGGTTATTATAAGGTTTCTAATTTTGGTAGAGTAAAGTCTTTAATTAGAAAGTCTAATAATCAATACAATAAAAAAGAAATTATTGTATCAACACGATTATTATATGGGTACGTATATATACAGTTGAATAAAAACGGTAAAGCAAATAATAAAAGAGTACATCGTTTAGTAGCTGAATCTTTTTTAAAAAATCCATTTAATAAATCTCAAGTGAATCATATCAATGGTATAAAAAATGATAATATGGTAGAAAATCTTGAGTGGAACACGGCACAAGAAAATACATTACACGCAATAAAAACTGGTCTTAGAGTTAGTAGTGGAATGAAAGGAAGAACTGGATATTTAAATATTTTTTCTAAACCAGTATTTCAATATAATTTAAATGGAGATTTTATAAAAGAATGGATTAGTGCTACAGAAGTTATGAGAATATTAAAAATACAATCTACTTCTATTTCTAGATGTTGCAACCATATAATAAAAACCTCAGGAGGTTTTAAGTGGGAATTTAAAAAAATATGCTAAAAATAAAAAATAAGTGGACTGATAAAAAATTTCAAGAATATTTAATAAAAAAAAATCCTTATTGTTTATTATGTGGAGATTTAACAGTGTGCCATCATCATTTTTTTCATAAAGGATCAAATACACAATTAAGATATACAGAAGAAAATTTAATACCAGTTTGTAATAATTGCCATTTATTAATTCATAATAAACAAAGAAAAGAATTAGAAGAAATTATAATAAACAAAAAAGGCAAAGAGTGGTATAATAATTTAAGAATTAAAAAAAATATATGATAATTGATTTTAAAGCAAGTGGAGTTGAGTTCTTAGATCAAATATTAAATTCAATGTTTAGCAAATCAATAATGGCTAACGTTACTAATATTTGTAGGGAAGTATTATTGAATGAAAGCAGATATGGAGAGATAGACACTCAAACAATGGTTGATTTTATATCTGTTGCAAAACAAATAGAATTATCCGAAGAAAATATTTCAAAATTTATAACTTTATTTGAGCAAAACCCAGATTTTAAGAAATAAATTTAAACTCACTTATAATGTGAGTTAAATAAATATGTTATACGTGAGTTATCGCCATTTCACACGTATGCCGACAAGCACATATTTATTTAACCTACTTTATAAATTAATTTATTAGTAGACAGCTGAATGTCCTCCTCCTTCATTTAGTTGTCTACCAACAAATTAATATAGGAGGTATTAAAATGGAAAAATGTAAATTCTCTAGTCGTTGTAACCATAATTCAATGAGTTTGGTATATTGCCAAGAACAAATACCTCAACCCGTTGAAAAATGTTTACTTTATGTTTTAATGGAAGATGTGGAAAAAAAGAAATTAAAGATTCTTGAAAACAAAGAACCTTTAGTAAGGGGGTAGAAAATGAATCAAGGAAATATTTGTCCATTTGAATCATCTTGTGTCCAAAACGTAACAGATCGAGGAGAATGTACACTTCATATAGAAAAATTTTATATGAGTTGTGCATATTATAAACAGGCTAAAAAAGAACATCAAGAAAGAATAAACAGAATGTTTAAACTTAGGAGGTGAATAATGTTTGAAAAAATAAGCAACGAGATAGTTGAAATAATAATCAACGACAAAGAAGTGGATATAAAAGATTTTGACTGGTATATTTCAGATCATATCGTTTCAGAGCCTCAAATAGCAGAAAAGCATAACGACTATTGGCTCTTAGGGTATGAAATAATTGTACCAACTCAATATGAATCACTTTAAGAAATAACGCTGACAAACAATTTGCCAGCGCTTTTATTTTATGATATAATATATGTGGATAAATGTTCTATGTTTGGTTTAAAAAGGATAGCGCTAGTGTATTGAACGCTTTACACTAGCGCTATTTTTTTGCTATAATGATTGTGGAGATAAAAAGGTCGATCCCCGAAAGGGTGTTTATCTCTATAAATAAATACACAATTTGTCATACGCTTTTTGTGTATTTTTTTATTGTCAAAAAACAAAAACTATGGTATAATTATATTATAAAAAAGTATCTTTAATTAATGCAAATAAAATTAAAACTTACTAAAAGCCAGGTCGAATTAGTAAAGAAATCTAGGAATCACCCAGTTTTAATTTTATCATCTGAACAAGTAAAAGAAATGGCAGACGACATTGAAAAAAGAGAAGACGAAATTTTAAATAGTTAAATAAAAAAAGCGTATGATAATAAAAACAGTAAAACCGTTTCCATTTAATTTATTATATCTTAAAGGAAAAGGAAAAGATCTTGAAAAAGAATTAAAACTTTTAAAAGAATATATAAAAGAAATTAAACTAATAGCTCCAGAAGAATTTTTTGAAAGGATATTAGAGCCTACAAAAAAACAAAATGAAGTCAAAGGACATTTTAGATATTTAACTCACAAAGATTATAATTTTTTAGTTATTTATAACTTTAAAGGATCTTTATCAACTCTAGCTCACGAATTACTACACGCAATAATTTATACATTAGAAGAAGTGGGACAACCAATTGGTCACGATACATCTGAATTACCTTGCTATATGTTGGCTGACTTAATAGAAGATTTAACAAATAAAGAAAATGAATATGCCTCAAATATCAGATCAAAAAATGATAAACTTAAAAGCAAGAGAAGAAAACAGAACGATTGAATTTTTAAAAGGAGCATTGCAAAGAAAACATAAAAGATTAAATCGTTGGAAACTTTATGCTATACTAAATACTATTATAATTATTTTATTAATAGCAATAATAATATGGAAGTAAAAAAAGAAAAAAAGAAAACTGGAAGGAAAACAAAAAAAGAATTATTACATAAAAAAATTGGCTTGGCTGTGTCTAAAAAAACAGATGAAACTATGAAAAAGTTAGAACACGCTTTTACAATAGGTTGTACAGTGTCGGAGGCTTGTTGCTATGCTGGTATTACAGAACGGACTTATTATAATTGGAAAAAGGCTAACAATGAAGAATTTCAGTTATTAGAAGGTTATATGAATATGCCGTTTTATAGGGCTAGAGAAACTATATTCAGAACTCTGGATGATGATTCAAATGCTTATAAGTTTATGAGCAAAAAGAAAAGAGATGAATTCGGAGAATTGCCACCAAACTTTAATATCCAAAACAACGGAGAAAGTAAAAGCGTAATTGGTTTTAATATAATTGTGCCATCTGATCAAAATAATAAAAAAATTGAATGACAAAATTAGAATTGAGAAAATTTGAAACTGCTAAAAATATTTATCTAAATAATAAGCGAAAAGTAAATCAAATGTCTATTTCATCTCAATATATTTTAGAAGAACGATTAATGCGAAACAAAACAAGATTATCAATTTCAAACGATCTTGGAATATCTATCAAAAGAATAGATTTTATTTTATCAAAAGAATTAAATAATTTAACCCTAAACGTATGATAACATTTTTATTAATAGTAATTTTAATAATAGTAATAATAAGACTTTTAAGTTAAAAATATGAAAATACCAAAAATTAAGTTTGACGTTGTAAATCTATGGAAAATTATAAAAGGCGTTACATTTATTAGCTTTGATGTATTATACGACATCACACGATTCAAAAAACAAGACGTTTCAATAGATTATACTATAAGATTGACATTGATAAACTTCTCTTTTTTCATAAACATTAAAACTAAATAATGTCGGAAACTAACCAAAATGGACAAATAAATATACATCCAACAAATAAACAATTTATTTGTTGGCAAAAGTTACGGGACACTGTAACAAATTTTGTTTATTTTGGTGGTGGTGCTGGTGGAGGCAAGAGTTGGATCTTGTGCGAATGGCTATTAACAAATTGTTATATGTACCCTGGCACTCGTTGGTTTCTTGGAAGAAATGAATTAAAAAGATTAATGAGTACGACTTTTCTAACATTTTTAAGAGTTGTTTCTTATTATGAAATACCTAGATCAGACTTTAAATTAAATTCTAAATATAATTTCGTAGAGTTTATAAACGGATCAAGAATTGATTTACTAGATCTTAAATATATGCCATCTGATCCAGAGTTTGAACGTTTTGGGTCATTAGAGTTTACAGGGGGAGGAGTTGATGAATCTGGAGAAATAAAATCTAAATGTGTTGATATATTAAAAATAAGATGTGGACGTTGGAAAAATAAAGAATATAATTTAATAGTTAAAATTCTTTTTACTTTCAATCCTAACAAAGGATGGTTATTTAAAGATATTTATAAGAATTGGAAAGCTGGCTCTCTGCCAGTAAACGCTTGTTTAATTCAAGCTTTATACACTGACAATCCACATACAGCCGAAGAATATGGAAAAATGCTTTCAGAAATTAAAGATCGAGCAACAAAAGAGAGAATGATGTTCGGCAATTGGGAATATGACAATGACGACAATTCAATCTGTGATTATGAAAACATTATTGATCTATTCACAAACACCATAGAAGAAACTGAAAAAATATCTGATCGTTATATAATATGCGATCCCGCTCGTTTTGGAAAAGATACAACAACAATTTCTGTTTGGTTTGGATTAAATATGACAAGTCTTGAAATTTATGAGAAGAAATCAACAGATTTTACTCAACAAAGAATAAAAGAAATATCAAGAGAGAATCTTGTGCCTTATTCTCACATATTAATAGATGAAAACGGTGTCGGTGGAGGCGTTATTGATCAAATTAACGGTGCAAAAGGTTTTATTGGTAACAGTTCCCCTTTTGAACTAAAACAGCCCGACAATATCAATTTAAACGTTACAAAAAGTATAGCGAATTATAATTCTTTAAAGGATCAATGTTATTATGAATTAGCAGAAATGATTGATCAACATAAAATAGCAATAAAGATTAAAACTATATCTGAAACTGTAAAAGAAAATTTAATTTCTGAATTAGACATACAATTGAAAGCTGACGATATCGAAAAAGAAGGTAAATATAAAATAAGATCTAAAGACAAAGTTAAGGAATTTTTAGGACGTTCTCCAGATATTGCCGATAATATTATGATGAGAATTTATTTTGAACTTGCTAAAAGATTGAAAAACAATAATAAATCTTACACAATGACAACGCCAAAAATGAGAGATCTTGTCATATAATAAAAAAAGATTTATAATATATGTAACGAATCCTAACCTTTATTTAATACAATAAAGCTGGATAGCAAAAAATTCTATTCCCGCCAGAATTTAATGTTATCTAGCTTTATTTTTTTAAGTGGGGGTAATTAACCAAAAAATTATGATAATTGAAAAATCACAAAAGAGATATATCGATATCAATGTAGAAAAAGAAGTCGAAAACATTAAACAAGAATTAATGGAACAAGACGACTATACTATTTGCGACCTTGAAATTAAAGAAGGTCAAAAATATAAAGAAAGAAGACTTACTGAGTGGGATGAAAACTATGCAAATTATAGAAATAAGCCATTTATGAATCGTCTTACTCAAAGACAAACAATTTCTTTTCCTTTAACAAAAACAACAGTAAAAACTATTTTATCAAGAATAGATGACTTCCCTCAAATAAAGTTTAGAAATAAAGACAACGATCACGTTAAAACTATTTACAAAAATTCTATTTGGGATTGGACAATGACAGAAAGTAAAATGACTATAAAAGATTTAACAGACAAAAAGCAAGTTGCTTTGTATGGTAGATCGTTTTACGAGGTAAACGTTGAAAATGGTTATCCTTTGATCGACGTTTGCGATCCTTACGATATATTGGTAGATCCTTTGACAGATCCTAACGATTTACAATCTGCTAGCTATATGTCAAAAGTAAATATATTTAGACCGTTAAAATCATTAAAAAAAGATCCTAGATTCAACAAACAAGCCGTTGATAAAATAGTCGAATATCTTACAAAAACATCAGAAGGAGCTATTGCAATGAAAACTTTTAACGAAGAATTTTCAAAAAAACAAGAGAGATTAAAAGAATTGGGATATGACAATACTTTATCTTATTTGACTGGAGAAACTATTGTACAATTAAAAGAACATTACAGAAAAGAATATTTAGACAATGGATTCTTTGAAATAAAATACTATGTATTATGTGAAAATCAAATTTTATACGAAGCACCATTAAGAAATATCTTATACAAAAAGCTTCCTATATTTATGAATGACTTTTATCCTTTCACTTCTTGGGGTGATGATATAGAAATGACTGACTTCTGGAGCGATGGAGCTTCTGACGTTGTTAGACCAATTCATAAAGCATTATCAATAAAAATTTCTCAAGATCTTGAAATGAGTATTATCAGAGGATTCGGAATGAATTTCTATGATAGTACTGCAAGCGACACATTTGATCCTCAATCATTTACACCACAGCCATTTGGATTTTATCCTTTACCAGGAAAACCAAACGATATTTTGAAAAGAGTTGATGTTGCTGACGTTCCTTTCGACACTGATTTGATGAATTATTTAAACACTCTTGCCGATGGAGCAACTGCAACAAGTTCTCAAATAAAAGGACAAGCAGAAAAAGGCATTGCAACACTTGGAGAGGTTGAAGTTATACAATCTAATTTAGAGGAGAGATTATCAACAATTTCTATATATTATAGAGATAATATGAAGCAATTGGGTAATTTATGGTCAATGATCGTTGATTATAATCCAGATTTAAACGATATCCCAGTAAGCAAAACAGTAAAAGATAGAGTTTATACTGAAAACGTAAATCCTGGAGAATTAAGTTCTGAAAAAGGATATTCAGTTGAAGTTGTTTCTGCTTTTGAACAAGAAAAAGACGCAATAACATCAATTCAAAGATTAACAGTTGCCAAAAAATTATTTGCTGGCAATTCAACTTTCGATAAGATTATAAAAAATAAGATGTTAGACATTTTAAATCTTACACAAGACGAAATGTCGCAGGTTATGGATGAAGATCAAAATATCAAAGATAATCCAGCAAGCGCTATGCCAGAAACTGGGGCAATGGAATCTGTGCAAGGTCTAGCAAAACAAATGCCAGAGTTACAAACACAAAAAACAGTAGCATAAAATAAAAAACATTGTTATAATATATGTGTAAATAATTAAAAAAAATATTATGTCATTATTAGACAAGATATTAGGAAAAAGAGGCATAACGGATATAACCGATATGACCCAGGAAGAACAGCAAACGTATGACACTTTCAAGCGCTTACTCGAACGCGAGATAACCGTTGAAACAATTGCTGAATTTGTGAAAGCTGAAAAAGAGAGGTCGATTAATGAGCTTTCAGAAAAGTATTACGAATTATCAAATGACGCTAGAATATTTTATTCTGCGCACATAAGAATTTGTAATAAGTTGGTAAAATATATTACTAACTTTAAAATCGAAAAAGAAGTCGCAATCAAAAATTTAAGTAAACTACATAATGTAGATTTAGAAGATTAATAATAAAAAATATATGTTAAACGAAAAAGATGTATTTAATAGTCCATTGGAAACCCCAGAGATTATTAAAAAACAAATTTTATCTGCTATGGAATACGGCATTGGTGGTCTTCCAGAAGACGCTATCGCGGTATTAAAGGCTAGATCTTTCTATATAATCCCATCTGTTTTAGCTCAATTTACTAGAACATCCGTTGAGGAAGTTATAGAAACACCAATAGAAGAAACTAAAGATCAAATAATTGAAAAATTAGTTGCTCTTGGACTTGTAGAGGGTGAACACTTTAAAAAGATAGATAAAAAAGCTTCTTTATTAGAACTTTTAGAAATGTCTAAAGGTCAAGAAGGAGAAGAAAACAATTAATAAACTTAATTTTGCCTAACTCTGTAAAAAGACTGGCGAAGAAAGGTATAAAAAAATGGACTTTAAAAAAGAAAATATCGTTGACGATCAAACTATTAACGCATTACTCGATGGAAAACAAGAAGAAGAATCAATTGACTCTGATTCTGACGAAGAAATCGAAGAAGCCAAAAATACTGATTTAGACGAAGAAGACGATCAAGAAGAAATAAAAGTTGAACAAAAACTAGTTGAAGAAATTCAACCAAAAAAAGAGCAACCAAAAAATTCAATTGATTGGGATAGTGAAGAAAATCCATACAAACAGAAAGCTGACAATTTAGAAACAAGATACTCTGATAGTTCTCGCGAAGCACAATTAATTTTGCAACGTGAAAAAGGATTAAAAGAGAGATTGGAAAAACTAAATTCTGCCGAAGTTACAGAAGACGATATAAAAGTAGAATATCCAAACATTGATTTGGAATTCGAAAGTGAAGCAACAAAGATTATTTTAAAAGATCAAGTTCGTGCTAGACGTGAACGACAAAAAGAGAAAGTTGAGTTAGAGAGATCTAGCGCAACAACTCAATTTAAAACACAAATGGAATTAATCAAAAAAGATGTTCCAGAAATAGCAACAAACGAAGAAGCTTTTTATAAATTTGTGATGGAAAAAGATCCTCAAGGCACTATAAAAGATTTATCAATTTTAGTAAGCCATTTCAAGGATGTTGTTCTATCAAAAAAAGAAATAAAAAATATTTCAAAAAATCCTACATTGTTAAAAAACAATGGCGGTAGAAATCTCAACACTGCCGAAAATAAGATTGATATCAATCAATTGGCTAAACTTAGACAAAATAATCCTTCTGAATACAGAAAACTTGTTTTGTCGGGTGCAATTAAAGACAGTGATGTTGATTTTTAATAATTAACATAACGCTAAAAATATGAGCGCTTACGCAACAAAATTAAACGAGGCTTTCGCAATGAAAGCTTTAAAACAATTTTACAACTCTGCCGTAGCTCCAAAAATTACTAATAACAACTACGAAGGTGAAGTAAAAGACAAGTCAACAAAATTAAATGTATTAACATTTAAAAAAGTTGCTCTTAAAGCTTACAGTGGTGCAAATATGACTGCTGATGATCTTGAAGAATCTAACTCAATATTGTTAACTAATCAATCAAGAGCTTTCTACTTTAAAGTGAAAACTACTGATAAATTAGCTTCTTTCATCAAGAACCCAGAAGGTACTGTTTTAGAACAAGTACTTAATGCTCACGTTGAAGAAGTTGACACATTTGTACTTGGTTTCTATGCTGACGCTGGAGCTGGAAGCAATTACGGAACTGATTACACAACTGGAACTGTTACTGTAGATGTAACAACTGGTGCTGTAACTGGATCTGGAACAACTTTCACATCTGGAATGGTTGGAAAATCTTTCAAGGCAACTGGTCATACAAAATGGTACAGAGTTAAATCTCAATCTTCTGCAACTGCAATAGTTATAGAAAACGATTCTGATGATGAAACTTCTGCATACGACGGTGGTGCAATTACTGCTGGAGCAACTTACACAATACAAGCTGTTTCTGCAATACAAACTACTGCCTCAACTATTTACGGACAATTTGTTAAAATGGGTAAAATGTTGGATAAGAATAAGATTCCTAAACTTGGAAGAACTGCAACAATTAATTCTGATATTTTAGAAGTATTGTTACAATCTGACAAATTAACTCAAGCTGTAGAATCTCAAGTTTCAACAACAATTACTAATGCAAAAATTGGTAGAGTTGCTGGATTCGATATCTACGTTTCAGAACAATGCGACGGAGATGGAGTTACTGGAGTACATTGTGTCTTTTCTCACCCTATCGGTATCACTTTCGCTGAATCTCTTACAGAGAATCAAGTTGAAAATGACATCATAGGAAATTTCGGAAAAGCTTACAAAGGTCTTTGGGTATACGGTGCTAAAGTTGCCGATGTAAACAGAGGAGCAATTGCTCACGCTTGGTTAAAATTATAATCTGAATTAAGATTTTTAATGGAGAGTATAGAAATATACTCTCCACCATAAAGCTTTAATTAAATAAACAAAAAATTATGCCTATAAGCTCAAGCGACGTAAAATTATATTTATCTGGTGGGGCAAGTAATACTAATCCTAACGCTTCGTTGGGTGGTGTTATTTCAACAACTGAAATTGTTGACAATACTTTAAACAATTTATTTGACGTTGTCGTAGGACAAGAAAGTAAAATTGGTGATACAGAATACAGAGCATTTTATATTAAGAACACTCACGCTACATTAACCTTAATGAATCCTGGAGTGTATATTCTTACAAATACACCATCCGCAACAACAAGCGTTGAAATTTCACCAGCAACAGAAGTTGGATCACCAATCCAATCATTGCCGAATGAAAATACAGCACCATCAACTCAAACATTTGTTTTAGCTGACGGAGAAGCAAATATTGTTACTTTCGGAAATCTAGCACCTGGAGAAGTCAAAGGTATATGGGTTAAATGGATTGTTGGAGCAAATACTCAAGCTATATTAGATAGCGTTGAAATACAAACTAGAGGGGATACAAATCCTTAATTAAATAATAAAAAAACACTATGTTCGGACAAATAAAATATGGTGATAAAGTTTTTGGGGGGAGTTTTTCCCCTTTTTTAACAGTCGTTTATAAATTATTACAAATTCCACGTATAATCCAACAATGGATTTACAATGATCTAGTACTTCAGAGAACAATAATAGGTCGTATTTATAGATCTGGGAATTTTCAAAGAAAAATTATTAGTTACGTTTATTTACCAGTAACTTTAATAAGAAAAATTTATGAATCTGTTAGAAATAGCTTAACGTTACAAAGATCAATTTATCAATCTGTAACCAATAAAATAACGTTTAAAAGGGTTATAAGAAGTTTTGCGACACGTTTAGTTACGTTTAAACGCGCTATTTTAGGGAATTGGACTGATGACATCTCTACATCTACAGGTAGTTGGTCGAATGATATAAATTCTAATAACGATAATTGGTATTAAAAAATTAATTAAAAAATATGATTAAGTTTTCAAAAATAAAAAACTTTTCAAAAGGTGAGATCTTAACAGGATTTTTATCCACTGATGTAAATTTCTATTTAAAAACATCACAAGGAACAAAATTCCCATCTACAGGATCAACACAAGTTTTCATCGGTGTTTTCTGGGACAAGTCTTATCAAACACCTGCGGAAGACACAACAAGAGAAATAGTAAAATGTTATAGATCAACTGGAGATACTTTTAACTTTGTTTTACGTGGGGCAGAGGGAACTATTGCAAAAAACTGGAATGCTGATGATAATTTTGCGTTAACAATAACTGCTGGAAAATTAGAAGAATTACAAGACGAAATTTTAGCAACAAGCGGAGTATTCGCAGAATGGGACAATGAAAAATCTTATGTTGTAAGTAACATAACTTCTTTTTCTGGAATAATTTATATCTGTACAAATAACAACACAAACAAACAACCAGATATTAATAATACTTTTTGGATTCCTTATGTTGATCCTAACAATAAAGGTTATTTCTTAGATCAAACAGCTTTAAATTCTGCTTATCCAACTGGTTTAAATGGTTGGTTTGCGATCGTTGGGTCTACAAACAGCGTTTGGGTTTGGGATAATGACACATCAATCTGGACTAATACTGGAAACTCTGCAACTGTAAATTCAGTTTTTGGAAGAATGGGAATAGTTGTTGCAATGGATGGAGATTATAATTCTTCACAAATAACTCACGATAACACTGGAGATATTTATATAACTTCTGACAATGTTGCTGACGCTTTGGATGAATTAGACGCAACTGCTGTTAGTTTTGATGGTAGAATAGATAAAATAGAAAACATACAAACAGTTGCTAAATTTGGAACTGGATTTTCTTCTCCAAAAGATGTTGTTGTTGCTGGTGACGCAACAAATAGAATAATAACACTTACAGGAACTACAACTGCTTATTATTTAGGAAATTTAGTTTCTGCTTTAGTTTCTGGATGGGTTTCTACTGCTCACAATAACACACCAGGAAGTAATTTTTTCCTTTCTTACGATGGAATAAGTTTTTCTTGGACTGAAAATATTTTCCCTGGTTTTGATAAAGTTCAAATAGCTTCTGCAATTTGGGACGCTTCAAATTCTACTTGGTTTTACGCAAGAGAGTGCCACGGTCTTATAACTTCCCCAGATGATCATTTGGCTCAACATACTACTATAGGAACTTACAAATATTCTGGCGGTACAATTCCTAGCGCAAGTTATGTCTTAAATTCAACAACTGCAACAGATAGAAGATTAAATATAGATCAAACAACTATTAGAGATGAAGACTGTCCTTCTGTTTTAGACGCTTTGACTTCAAAGTTATATACAAAAATGACTTTAACTGGTGCTAGTATAAGTAATTTCGCTGTTGAAACTGCTGAAATAGTCCCAGTACTTGGAAATAATCCTTATTATAATTTATTTTCAACACCTAACTGGACACAAGTATTGATGGCAAATAATTCAGTTGCTACAGTATGGATTTATGCAATACCAGTTGCAAGAGATACTGCTTCTAAAAAATATAGATATGTATTCGTTCAACCTCAATGGGTAACTTTATCTGCTGGATCTAGTACTGGACAAATAACAACTGCTGTAAATACAGAAGAAGCAAGAGAAGTAAAATCATTAAATTTAGGAAGTTTAGCAATAAACAATCCAGAAATGATCGCAATTGCAAGAGTCACAATAGTTTATACTGGCTCTAATTGGTCTTATAGAAATGTTTTATTGCTTACAGGTAACAAATATTCACAAATTGGATCGCCCGCTGGTAATTTCTTATCAGAAGTTGCTACAGATGCAACACTAACAGGTAACGGAACAGTTACTAGTCCACTTGGATTAAATATTGGTAAAGCTACTGGCTCTGAAATAGATACAGGAACAGATAATGTTAAATATGTTTCTCCTAAAGCTATTACTGATAGTAAGGTTGTTTTGGCTGATAAACAAACAAGTGGTAATATATTGAAAACCCCTAAAACAGGAATTTTTGCAAGTGGAGCAACTACTTATCAAAAAACAGATTCTACTGTTACAGCAAACTCATTAGTTGATGTTTATGCTCAAGGAACAACAATAGGTCAATGGAGTGTAGAAAGTTATGCTGGATATTTTATAATAACATCTACTAAAACAGAAACATCAAACGTAAATTTTTCTTATTTTATAAATAACATTTAATACTATGTCAACAGGAAGAACAAACAAACAAGGCGGTGCTACAGTTTCTTTAACTGGAGATGCTGTTGTTGCAAATGTCTTAAGTGGTAAAACATTTTATAACACAGATCCAAATACAAAACTTACAGGTACAATGACTAATAAAGTTGGAAGTGCAACTGTTTTTACTCCTACTACTACAGATGTTGCTATAACTGCTGGATATTATGGAGGAGCTGTTGGTGATGGAAAAGTAACTGGTGACGCTGATTTAGTAGCTGGTAATATTAAAAATGGAGTTGATATATTTGGGGTTACTGGAACTTATGCTTCTGGAGGAAATTGGACTGCTCCTACATATTCTAGTGGTATTTTATCTGCGACTGCTTTAGTTAATGTAAATTATAGTGGAAGTGGAGTGGCTTATTGTGAAAATAGTTATAGTTATGGTTTTGGTCAGATATTTTTCCATACAAGTTTAGTAACAAATGGAAGTGGGAATGTAACTATTGATGGGGTGACTTTAAATGCACAATTTAAACTACACGGATATTCTATAAATCAAACTATATGGAAATATAATGCAGGAAATATGGTTTCAAATATAAATAACTTAAATTATAGTGGCAATGGTGTAGCATATATTGATATTACTGCTGTTAATTATGGTTTTATTGCTATATTTTTCCATACAAGTTTAGTAACAAATGGAAGTGGGAATGTAACTATTGATGGGGTTGCTATATCTACATCATTAAAATTGTGTGGATATTCTATACCTTTTTAATCTTTTCTTAGAGTGGGTTTATGCCCTCTCAATAGAGAATATTTAAAATTAATTAATTAAAAAATGGAAATAAAAAACGGTATTATTTCAGAAATATATAACGATTCAGATTACGAATTATCTGGTGATATTAATATTAAAGATATCCCAGTTGCAAAAAATAGATATTCAAATTTAAAAATTGAATATCATCAACCAGATATAAGCGATATGAGCTGTACGCTTCACGGAACTTTAACGGCTTTTTCTAATTTAACAGGATATAAATTTACAATCGCAGAAAGAAAAGAATTGTGGGAAAAAGCAAAAATTCTTGGGGCTAGTGACCAATATGGTTGGTATTTAAACAAAGCAGTTTATCTTGTTAGGGATTATGTAAATACTTTAAATATAGGAAAATTTGTTAGTTTTAGAATAGCGATCGGGTATGATGAATATTATTCAGTAATACAAAAAGGTTATTCTGTTATAACTGGGTACAATGGAAACTCAAAATGGAATGAGCAAAGCGTGATCGGAGTTATAACTGGAACAGATTTTAATCCGTTTACTTACTCTCACTGTATTTCAAGCGTTGACGATACGCCAAAAACAAAAAATGAAATTACTATTGTTGATAACTATCCAAAAACAAGAATAAAAAATTCTTACATCATACAAGATATAATCCCTTTATATCAATCTAATACTATATTTAAATACGGATACGTGTTCGCCTATGACAACATAGAGCCATTACTTGATAGAAAATTAATTGAGAAATGTAAATCTCAATTTATAGCCATTACAAAGCCATCAAAAGACGGATCAAAACCATCTGGAGAAATATTTTACTGCAATAAAAACTCCGAAATAATAACAATGAATAGCGCGGAATATGAATTAAAACATCAAATGTTATTAGACGGAAAATGTATCGGAATTTCAAAAGACGACTTATCAAACTTTAAAAAACTTGGTATAATATAATAAATAATAATCTAATAATTTTATAATGAATGAAGAAGCTATCTTACAATCTGTCGAAAATATAAGAGAAATAGCAAACGATATAAAAAAAACGTTTGAGGATTATAGAAAAGAAAATAGCACTACAATGGATTTCTTAAAAGAACAAAGAATCCGTCACGATGAAAGAATAAAAACGGCAGAAGCTTATATATGTACTCACGGAAAACAACACGATGATCATAAGCTAGAACACGACGTATTAGATAAAAAAGTAGAAACAAGCACAAAGGCTATATGGTTGATAACTGGCATAGGAATAGCCCTACAAATAGCAATACCAATATTAATTAATTTTTTATAAAAAAATGAAAAAAATAACACCTGCAAAAAAAATGGGCGCTAAAATGACAAAAACAATAAATAAAGTTGCCAATAAAGCACTTGTAACCGCAAAAAAAGTTGTTAAAACTTACAAAGCTGGAGTTAAAAAATCTGCAACAAATACAATAAGAGTTGCAAAAAGAATAGCAAAGAAATAATTGAATTGCGAGGGCTTTTATAAGCCTTCTACTATCTAATTATTTAAAAAATAGATATGTTCTCACCAAAATTTAAAATAAATATAAAAGAAATCAAGTCATCAATATATGATGGATTAAAAGCAACTATAGTAATAATGGGGGTTACTTATCAAGCATTAATAGAGCAAATAACAAACATATTTAAAACTGCTTTTTCTATAAATAGTTTTAGTTTTTTACTTCCTTATTTATATGTTTTTGTATTTGTTTTCTTATTACAAGCTTTCTTTAAATGGTTAAGACCTGGGGAAGTTATTAATTCTAAAATGAGAATTGAAATGTTAGATCTTCCAAAAATTGATCCAACTGATCATATATCTGAATAAAAATAATAATATTTTATGATAATTAAAAATTTTTCTGGTGGGCAAAGTTCTGACGATCAAGTAGGAATAAAAGGAGCTTATAAAATTGGTAGAAATTTAGATACTAGAAAAAAAACTGATAGTCTATCCTGTGGGAATGCTTTATCTTTAGTGACTGGACTTACAAACGAAAGAGTGAATGTTTTTGTGGATACTCCTAACGGAGCTATTTATGCTTTTTGTCAAAGTGGGAAAATTTATGTAGGTAATAGCACTGGCTCAAATTGGTCTTTATCTTGTACAGATACAGACGGAATAATTTATGGCGCTTCTATTTATGACAGTGGAACTTCTACAGATTTATATTATATAATTGGAGATTCTACATCAAAAAAACTTAAAAAAGCAACAATAGTTGTTTCTTTAGTGCCATCTTTGATAACTTCTTGGACGCAAAATATGCCAACAACAATAAATCCAATGTTGCAAGTTATGGATCGTTTGATGTTTTCTACTGGTAATAATTTAGGTATGGTAGAGCAAGACGGATCAAGTCAATTAGCGGTTGAATTATTTCCTATAAATACGACTATAAGTGCAATGGGAAAAACAAAAGATTATTTAATACTTGGTTTTTACGCCCCAAATCAAACAGAAACTTATATAAAAGTTGTTGCCTGTGGAGATGATGTTGCTGTAGAAAAAACCATACCAGTTTTGACATCAAATATAGAAGCAATAATAAAATCACCAGAAGATTTATTAGTCTTTGCTGGTGGAATTTTATATTCTTGCGATCTTACAGATGTTTATGCCTTAAAAGAATTAAATGGAAACTCAAATAATTATGCTGTTTGCTCAAGAAACAAGATTGCTCACATAGGAATATCAAAAACAGGGGCAACCTTAGAAAATGAAGGGGTTTTTTCTTACGGTAGAGTATCTCTTGAAAAATCTAAAACGTTAAATAATGATTTTTATTATAATGCTCAAGAAACAATATCAATGACGTCAACTATCTCAAATAATTTAGTTGTTTGTTATAACGATGGAGGAATTTATAAAACTTTTTATGAAAACATTGCTTTAAAAGCACTTTCTATATATGAAACTTTAGACATTTATCCAATTGATGCTTTAACTCCAGAAAATACTATAAAGAATTTAAAAGTTGTAATGAAAAAAATGTCAGTTGGATGTAAAGTTAGAATTGGATTAATACCAGATAAAGAAGTTGATATTGATAATGTTAAATGGTTAAAAGATATGAGCGGTATTGAATACATAATAACTACGAACGCAAAAGTTTGTTATTTTCCTATAAATGCTCAATATGACATATTAAATTTAGTGGCAGAATTAACACCTTCGGGAGTAACAACTCCAGAAATATACGCATTAATAATATCTTAAAAATATGGCAAAAGAAAAGAAAATTTACGAGATAGAAGAAATTGAAAACATTGAAACTCCAAAACCAATAAGAGAAGACGATATTGATGATGGAGAAATAACAGATTTAAAAATAAGAAACGTGAGTTTTAGAAAAATATTATCTGGTATTGCTAAAAATAAAATATTATCTTTAATAGATTCTACTTTATCCTTTACAACATCAATATTATCAATGTTGACATCAACTCTTTTACTTGTAAATTCAAAACTACAATTGAAAGACGATACAACATCAACATATACAACTGATATAGAAGAAAAATCAGATGGTATGAATATAGATCTTGCAAATGCAATGGTTTTATCAAATAAACTTGGATCTGGATTCGTAATTGTTCCAAAAACTGGAGGCGTATATGATATCGGAACAGCAATAAAAGCATTTAAAGATATTTATTCAAGTGGAGATGTTATTATAGGTGGTAAAAAAGCTATAAAAAGTGGTACTGCTCCTGACGATAATTGGAATGTGGTTGTTACTACTTCAACAAATGGAAGTTTAGATCCACATAATCATACTGTTTCGTTAGTTTTCAATACAACATCTATGATAAAAGATGGCGTTGAATATCAAGTATTTAAACATACATAATTAATATAATAAAAATAATATGACACTTTTAGACGCAAAAGATAAAATAAAAAGAAAGTTAAGAGTTACTTCTGCAAATAGTAATTTTTGGTCGGATGATCTTATAGAAGACGAAATAAATGATAGTCAAGATTGGTTAGCTGATTTATATAACTTCTCAATACTAGAAAAATCGTTTTCAAGATCCTCAATTTCTGGTCAACCATATTATGGATATCCAGACGTTACAAACTCACCATACGCATTTAAAGATGATTCTATATCAAGTTTATATGTGAATGGAATTCCTTATTCAAAGTTTGAGTATGATGATTTCAAAACTTTCATACAAGATCCTAACAATGCAAATAATACAAGTAATAAAATATTTGCTGATTATGGAAGAAACATTTTCATTTTCCCTTTAATAACTGATAGTGTTTCTCAAATTTCTGCGTTGGGATCAATAATGCCAAAAACAATGACTGTTGATACTGACAAGACTGCATTTGACGGAGCAAACAAAAGTTTTGACAGAATAATCATAAAGAAAGCGTTAGAAAATTTAGTTGTTGACGACGCTACAAGAAAAGACGCCCCATATTTTAAAACTACTGCTGAACAAGACGCATTAAATCTTATTAAAAAATATGCTGGCAATAAAGCAAACAAAAGAAAAATTACACCTATGTTTAATAATATTGATTTTATAGGTAATAATTACCAAAATAATAATCCAGGAAACTTTAATAATTTAATTTAAAAAATATGCCTGTAAAACTTTCAAACGGTAGAGAACTTTCTGACGTTGAAGTAAAACAATTGAATGACGCAAACGCTAAAATAACTTCTGGTGGAAATACCGAAGCTGATAAGAAAAATGTTGACTATGCCAAAGGCTTAGGATGGAATCCAGAGGCAATAAAAGCTCCAGAGATAGCAAATGATATTGCTCCTATGATTGAAGGTCCTCAAGAGTCAAATTTTGGTGTTGGAGGTGCAAATGATGTTGCTCCTTTTATACCAGGTCCACAGGATTCAACTTTTAATAACGCTCCAACTGTTGATCAACCAAAAGTTGAAAATCCAACAACACCAGTGCAAAATATGGTTACAATGAAAGGACCAGACGGAAACTTTGCAACTGTTGATAAAAATTCTTCTGCATATCAAGACTTCTTAAATAGAGGTTTTGCTTTAAGTACGGAAGTTATGAATTCTGCCGATCAAGCGACTGCGGATCTACAAAAAAAACAATCCGAAGCAACTGCAACTGCTATTTCTGAAAATAAACCAAAAGAAATAACTCCAATAGTTCCAGTCGTAAATAATGGAGGATCAACATTAAAAGTTGACGCAAATGGCAATCCAATAGCAACTGGATTATCTGAATTGTATAAAGACGCAACAAAAGAATTAGCTTTTTCAAAAGATTATTTAGCTAAAAATGGGGTAGAGCCAACTCAAGAAGAAATAAATAAAGGAGTCTATGGATCTGAAAAACCAACATTTACTAAAACTGTTGTTGATAGTGCAATTATAACAAAGGCTGAATCTGCTGGATTTAATAGTTTATCTGGTGATGAAATTGATTCACTTGCAAAATCAATGGCTACTGGTGGTCTATCTTTAAATGACAGCATTACTTTAATGAATGCTCAAACAAAGATCCCAGAAACAGTTAAACAAGCTTTTTTTAATAGTTTAGGACTTTCAAAATTAGAGCAACAAGCTTTCTTCGCTCCAGATGAAAACGTACAAACTCTTTATGACGCAAAATATAAAGAGTTAGATCTTGCAAAAAAGAAAGCTGAAATATCTGCTCAAACTGAAAAAATGAATAATGAATTAGTTGAAGCTGGAGAAAATCCTTTCTTAGATTCTACAAAAAGACAAGGACGTGCAAATATGATAACTCAACGTTATACAAATAAAATTGATAAATTAACAACTGATTATAACGACGGAATTGATCAAGTGAATACTTACATAACAAATAGTCTTGCAACAAAAACAAATGCGCAAGCAAAATTAACATATATGCAAACAAAAGCTGAAAATATGTTTACTGGTTATGAAGCAGATTTACAAAATGAAGTATTACAAAGATTTTTACCTACTTATATGAAGGAAAGTGCGACAACTACTGCTAGCACTGCCGAAGCGTCTTTAATATCTAAATTAACAATAGATAAAGGATATTCACAAGTAAATGGATGGACTCAAACTGATATAGACGAAGCTATAAACAAAGGGATAAAAGTAACAAAAGTTGGGGATAAAGTGTTTATAGATCAAGCTGATTATTTGAAATCACAAGAAGGAAACTATGAAGTAACTTACGATCCTTTAACTGGTGCTAGTGTAGTATTCAACAAAAAAACTGGAACTTATGGAAATGGTGCTGGGACTGGAGTAAATTATGGAGATCTAAAATTTGACACATCAAAAGTTGGAATGAGAACTGATAGAAATAATAATCCTACTGCAATGACAACTGATGTTGCTAAAAACGGCGGGTTAGTAGAAGGTGTAGACTATGTTCAAGGTGACCCTTTCACTTCTAACGGAAAAACTTATTACACAGCAAAATTACTTGGAGATCCAATTGATACAACCGTAAAAGCTATCGATACTATGGGATTCTATACTGGATCTGGAAATCAAAGATGGACACATACAGCAATGGACAAAGCCACTTGGGATAAATTAGACACTACAGGAAAAAGAGCAGTAGTTGCCTCAATGTATCAAAAAGAAGGCGGAAATGGATCTTTACTTGGTACTCCAACAATTCCAACAACAACTGGAAGCAAAGCAACTCCAGAAATACAACAAATAGCAAGAGAAATTGTTGATGGAACTAGAAGTATTGATACATTAAAAACAATGCCAGATATTTTGCAAAATGTTATAAATACAGAAGTTGTTAGATTAAATAAAGAAAAAACTTCTCAAGAAACTGAAACTGATCCTGCTAAATTAGCTATTAAAAACTCTGCTGGTAAAAAATCTTTATCCGTTGGTGGTATGACTACTCAAACAGGTATTGAAAAAACTATTCAAACTTTTGGTCAATTTGAAGACTTATCAAAACGTATTGAAGACGTAAAAACTGGTCCAATATCTGGATTAATAAATAAAAATCCATATTCAAAGACTGGCGCAGAAGTAAAAGCAATGATAACTGGGCTTATTCCAGGACTTGCTAGAGGTACTTATGGAGAGGTTGGAGTATTAACTGACGCTGATATAGAAAATTATAAGAAAACTGTTCCAAATCTTTCAACTCCAGATAGTGCAAAGAATTTTATTCTTGCTATGACCGCAAAAATGCTTACAAATTCATTAAAAAATAAGTTATCTGTTTCTGCAAAAGCTGGATGGGATGTTTCCGCTTTCTTGCCAGATCTAGAAAGTTTAGAACAAAGATCTCAAGATATGTTGATTCAACAACAATTGAAATTAGCAGAAAAATCACCAGAAAATTTAAAGAAAATAGAAACTCAAAAAAATATAGACAAAGTTTCTAATCCAAAGTTTGGCGCAGGAGATTCTGTTATAGGAAATATATTAAATTCAATAATAGCTCCAAAAAATACTAATTCACAAACGAATAATCCAGGTGTCAACGATCCTGCTGGAATATTATAAATAATTAACAAAAACTATGACAAGAGATGAATTCGCAATTAAAATAAAAGCAAAATATCCTGCATATTCTAGCTTAGATAATAATGCGCTTGTTGATAAATTTATAGCTAAATATCCAGTTTATAAAGATCAAATTACAGAAACTAATATAGAGAAACCAGCAGAAACTACTGCTGGTCCTCTTTCGTTAGGTCCTAGAAAATCATTGTTACAAAAAGAAACAATTTCTGCTCCAATACCTGGACAATCAAGACAACCGACAGCAAAAGAGCAAAAAGAATTACAAAAAGCTAAAATAGATTATAACGCGCCAGTTGGGTATGAAAATACACCAAAAGAAACTGTAACTGGAACTTTAAAATCTTTAGCAGAAAACATTGTTGCTCCAGTAATAAATCCTATTGCTGATTTACCTGCAAATATTTATGAAACGGCTACTGGAAAAAAGGTTGAAAATAAACCTTCCGAGGCAATTGCTTCATTTTTAGAGCCTTCTTCACAGGGAGAATATGACGTTAAAAGAGTTATGAATACTATGCAAGCTTTAGCTATACCGAGAGCGCTAGGACCAAAAGGAGCTACAACTGCTACATCAAAAATTGATGATGTTGTGAACGCTGTTCCAGACGTGAAAGCTCCAATAATTCCAGAAGCTCCAAAAGCAAAACTTCCAATAACTAAAAATATGTCAATTGAAGAAAAGCTTTTAAATACTGATTTAAGTAAGATTGATAACGTATTTACTCCACAAAACGCAGTAAATACTACAGATTCAAAAATAAAATCATTAAATCAAAGATTAATTGAAAATGCTAGCGATCCGAAAGAAGTTTCTAATATCACTAACCAGATACAAAAATTAGAGCAAAAAGCGTCAAAAGAAAGCACAAAGGTGTTAAAAAAATCTAGCCCTATTGTAAAAGAAGCATTAGATTCTGGTTTTGACGAGCCAACTGTAAAATTTGTTTCTGATCTTAAAACTGCTGATAAAGCAAAAGCACAAGAAATGATAAATATTGCTGAAAAATTGCAAACTGATAAATCTTTTAGAGGTAATACGAGAGATATTGTCGGAAAAAGTATTGTTGATCGTGTTAAGGTTATTGAAAACTCAAAGAAAGTTGCAACAAAGGGAATGAATGACGCCCTTGAATCTATGGCTCAAAATTTCAACGATATATCTAAATCAAGAAACTCTTTTATAGATAACTTGAAAAAAGCAAACGTTAGAATAAGACCAAATGGAGAGTTATCTTTTGGAAACTCAACAATAGTTGATAAAGGTGTACAAAACATCATAAAAGAAGCTTATGCAAAAACTGCGAGTGGTAAATTAACACCAAAAGCAATTAGATCGCTTAGATCAAGAATTTATGCCTTAGAAAATAAAGCAAATTCAAAAGTTTTAGACAAAGCGATGAGAGATCAAGGTATAAATGTTTTAGAATCGTTTAGAACAAGTTTATCTGGCGACATTAATAATCCAGAATATCAAAAATTTGCAAAGCAATTTGCTGAATCAAATTCTGTTTTAGAAGACCTTTATAAAAAACTTGGAAAAGCTGGAGAAAGGTTTTCAACTGACGAATTTAAAACAATGAAAGCTGGTGAAATATCTAGCAGAATGTTATCAAATGCGTCATCCGATATAAATAGTTTAATGGACACATTGGACGCTATATCCGTAAAAAATGGTTATAAAACTGGTGATAGTCTTTACAATCAAGTTGTTTTGGCAAATGAAATTGAAAAACTTTATAAAGTTGTCCCACAGAGATCACTTGGTGGACAAGTTCAAAACGCTGTAGAAGGCGCAACTGCTGTCGGAGATATTGCAAAAGTTGCTAGTGGAGATATAACAAAAGCTCCTGGACTTATTGAAAAAGCAAAAGCAATTTTTGGAAAAGGTGAAGAAGCTCAAAAAATAGCATTGAAAAAAATGTTGAGTCAAAATACTCAAACAGCCTTTGAAATACCAGAACAAACATTGAAAACTTATATTGACGATATTATAAAATTTAAAGGTGACTTGGACGAAAACCAATTAATTGATCTTTATCAAAAATCATATTCAAATAAACAAATAATAGACAATAAGGCTGGAATAATTGCTCAAGCTGTAAACGGAACTCCAGTTATAGCTCCATTAAAAGGTCCAAAAAGAGCCATCCAAAAAATTATGGAAGACTACAACGGAGATGTTTATAAAATTGGAGATATAGCAAGAAATACTGTTGCTGTAGAAAAAAAAGCTGACTTTGACAATGCAATAAAAGTTTTAACAGATGAGTTTGCAAAAGATGGAATAAATGCTACAGTTAAAAAAGCAGAACACGCTATTGATCCTTTAGGTTATAATGGCGTAAATATTAAAGTTTCTTTTAAAGACGGTACAAAAGCAGAAATGCAAATAAATACCCCAGATATGATTTACGCAAAAGAAAAGTGGGAGGATGTTGTAAATATGTTTGGAAAAGATAAAGCGGAAACATTAAAAGCAACTTATGGAGAAGGTGGGAAAGGTCACGTTTATTATGAAGAATGGAGAAATTTAGATAAACACGACGTAAACAATTCTAGTAGAATACAAGAGCTAGAAAATACATCTAAAAATTATTATACTAAATTTTTAAAATAAAATTATGGATACAACAGAGTTTGCAAAAAGAATTATATTTTTTAAATATGATGATGATAAATTCAAATCAGATCCTTTTCAAAAAAAATATTTTATTAAGTCAAATGGTAAAGAAATTGAAACCGTAGGAACTAATAATTATTTAAACGAAGCTATAAGAAGCGGAGAAGAAATCACAGAAGAAGAATATAACGCTTAATAAGAAACGCCCTTAATCGGGTGTTTTTTATTTAAACCAATTTCGTCGATAACAGAAAAAGGCTGTGCATAACTTTTTATTAATATTATATAATTCAATACTATATTGCATTATATTTACTATTGACACAGTGTCAAAGTAGGTATATAATAATATTGTGATGATGAGTTAGAAGTTGTCACAAAACTAATAAATAACTTATAAGCGTATGAAAAAAATAACATTGGCTACTTTCAAAAAGTTCCTTAAAGAGAACGAAGGCAATTTACTTATAAAAGTTAAATCAGTTTTCGACGGTATGCAAGATATGGTTGATCAAATAGAAAATGCGGGATTTAGAGAGTTAAAAAAAGGCAACGGAGAACAAGCTTACTATAGATCAGAAAATACTTTAGGTTATGAGGGGGTTTGGTTAGTTGGATATAGTAGAGATAGTTTCAGAGAAATAGAAAACGGGATTGAAGTTTATAACTGTTGTGGAAGTTTTGACATTAAATTAGCTAAATAATAATAAATAAACGTATGAATAAAAAACAAGAATTACTACAAAAATGTAAAAAAGTTTATCAAGATTATTATAAACAATGGAATCAAGATCCAATAAAGGCTAAAAAAATGATTGATGATATGCCATTTCAAGAACAAATGGCTATCTATATCGGGTCAAGAGTTAAATAATAATATAAAAACGTATGAGCAAAATAAATTTTTACACAGAAGAAATAAAAAGATGTTGTTCGTTTATGGTTGGTCAAATAAGAAAAGGATTAAAAATTGAAGACATAATGACACAGGCTATTGGATCTTATGGCTTCGCTATAGCTAATAGTTCAAGAAATGCAATAATAAGAAATTTAAACAATTAATAAAAAAACTTATGTCACAAGAATTATATTACACAGCGCCAAGTCAAGAAGTATTTGACGAAGTAAAAAATGAAGTAATAAATATCTGGAATGATTATGACGATACTTTCGGATATGCAACTGATAAAATAAATAGAATAAAAAATATACAAAATATTAGAGATAATTTTATGTATATTATGTCTATGTTCGATCACGTAAACATAGTAAAATTAAGAAGTTCAATAAGTTCTACCGATAATATGGCGATAGGAGAAAGGTTAAACTAAATGAAAATATTAAATATAAAAAACTATAAAATAAATTATTGGTACGGATCTGGAGGATATTGTTTTGAGAATAAAGAATTAAATTTAGACGGATTTTTGTCGGATGATATGGACGCAAGAATAAAAATGATAAATAGTAAATTTAATTTTTGGATGGTTAGCTTTCCATATTCAAAACAGGATAAAGTAGAAGACGTAATTGAAATTTTAATAGAAAAAGCATTAAATCATAAAGAATATAAAATAGACGTTGAAACTCACAAACAAATGTCAATAAAAAATAGATTTATAGATAAAGAAGAATTTTTAAAAGAATATAATCTATTTAGGTTAAAAGATGGAATTTTCTGCGAAAACGAATGTTTTGAAAGATTTAATGAATTTATAAATAAAATAATAAAACAATAATGGAAACTATAAAAATATCATATACAAAAGACTTTGAAATAATTTCAGTCGAAAAAGAAGACGACAATCTATCAAGAATAGAAACTATATCAATATTGCAAATGGCTATTAAAAGAATAGCAATAGCAGAACAAGAAACTAAATAATAAATAATTAATATGCCAACAAAGTTGCCAAAATGGAAAACGTTAAACCCTGCTTTATGCGATCCAAACCTTCATAAATTAACCGCAGATGATCTAAAACCCGAATATGATGAATTGTATTCAATCGGTGAGATATACTCCTTAAAAATGATTTTAACGCGTTATAACAAACCCGTAAAAAGCAAAAGTCACGTTTCAAAAATAGTAAGATCAATGAAATATAAAGAATTTATATCTAAAACAGGTCATAAATCAATGGGATTAACGATCGAGCAAATAAACGAATATAATAAAAATAAATTAAAATAACTATGGAAATAAATGAACTAACAAGTAAATTATTACAAATTGAAACCAAAAATTTAGATAAAAAAATAAGTGTTTGTATAGAAATTGGAGAATATTTTGAAAATATTTCTAAAATTTCAGATATAAAAAAAAGCGATAGAGGCTATTATATAGTGTTGGATTAATCAACTAATAAATTAAATAATGGAAAAACAACAAAAAGCTATAAATATAAACGTTTCAAATATGACCATAAAAAGTTTATGCGGAATATTGGAAAAAATGCAATAACATTGCGAAGGTTATGAAATCATAAATGCAGATATTTCTGACAATAATGTAAATCTTACAAAAACATTGAGATTATTATTAGTTGAAAAATAATAACAAGTTTTCCACTTTACAACAAAACAAAAATTTAATATGATTATTATAGATTAATAATCAACCGCTAGAGATTGTTATTATATATAAATCACTTACTTCTAGCGGGGTAAGTGGTTTTTATTTAATAATAAACTAACCGCTAGTTATATGAGCAAAACAAGATGTATAAATACAAGTTTCTGGGATGACGATTATATAAGATTGTTATCTCCTGTAGATAAGTTTCTTTTCTTATATTTTATGACGAATCCACTAACAAACATTGCTGGATGTTATAAAACAACAAAAGATAGAATGTTATTTGATCTAAATACAACTGAAAATAATAAAGAGAACATATCTCTTGATAGGCTATCAAAGGCTATTGATATGTTCCAAAAAGATGAAAAAATTTATTATTTAGATGGCTGGATTTTTATTAAAAACTTTATAAAAAACCAATCTATCAACTCAAAGGTAAAAATTGGGATTCAAATCATTTTAAAAGAAATAGAGGGTAAAGTTAGAGGAATTCTGATAGACTATGATAGCCTATCTATATGCTTCGATAATAATAATCCTAATCCTAATCTTAATTCTAATCTTAATTTAAATTCTAATTCTAATCTTATTAGCAAAACAGAAGTTTTGCCAGAAGTAAAAAAAGAAGAAATAATTATCGATCAAGAAATAGGAAAACAAATAAATGAATTAATAGAACTTTTTAAAGAAGTTAACTTAACTTATACAAAATTATTCTCAAATAAAACAGAGAGAAACGTAATTGAAAGATTTTTAAAAGATAAAGGATTCGATATCACAAAAAAATTAATAATGGCTGGTATAAAATATCAAGATCAATTTACGGCAATTACAAAACCAACAGAATTTGAAAGAAATATAAATAAAATTATTCTTAAAAAGAAAACTGGTCAATCTAATAAAATAACAGAAATTATTTATGAGCAATAGTTTATCAACTGAAGTAAAAGAAATGATGTGTATTTTAACTTTTAGTGGAATAAAATTCTATTTCTTTAAAAAAGATTTTAAACAAGTAGCATTGGCAGTAAATACATCAAAATTTATAACAATAGAAAATAATCTAATAAATACATCCGATATAGCTGGAATTTATGAAGAAGATTATATATTAGATAAAGAAAAACAAGAAAATAGAAAATTAAAAATAGAAGAAGATAAAAATAAATTTAAGAAATTAAACTATTAAAATGAAAAAAAACTTTTATTCAGAAGACGGATCAAAGCAAGAAATATTAAGAAATCTTGTTTTAGAAATACATAAAAAAATTATTAAATGTGGAAAATGTGACGAAGGATATATAAAAAATCAAGAGGGATTAATGGGATTTTGTAAGTGTTGCGAGGCTGAAATGTCACAATTACAATATAATAAAAGTAAAGATGGATCTATAGAAGTTGTAGATCCTTTATATGAAACATATTTAAGAGTTAAAAAAGATATATATAACAGAGATTCTAACGGAATTATTGAGTTTACAGCGTCTTTATGCGCAGATTGTCAAT
>Ga0302296_1000408_pt1 | contig 36122 bp, 33 predicted proteins | sample III_Fen_N3_1_FD_194546 | JGI IMG/M metagenome (GOLD analysis project Ga0302296, IMG submission 194546) | Peat permafrost microbial communities from Stordalen Mire near Abisko, Sweden - III_Fen_N3_1 | ecosystem: Environmental > Terrestrial > Soil > Wetlands > Permafrost | place: Sweden: Abisko... | reverse complement strand
TTTCAATGCAAAAATAAAAGCCTTCAGATCTCAATTCAGAGGAGTGAGAGATATTCCTTTCTTCCTTTTTAGACTATCAAAAATATATGCTTAAATTTCATTCCCCACAACTTTTTGACTTGATCCCTAAAAACGAAGTAGGTGATGACTTTACCAAAGAAATTCGTGATACAGTGCAACAATGGCTGGTACGCAACCCGAAAGTGTCCGATGGCGACCGCTTACGGATGGGCGTTACTGTAAGGACTAACACACATACACCGGTTCCTCCACCTTCATCGTTTCCGGTGGGCAGTGTAGATTTCTCCTTACGTTTACAGCACACCATTTCTTTTTACGACCAAGCTTCATCACATAGCAATGGTAAACCCGATGGCGTAACCGGATGCGAAATTTACCTAAAAGCCGATGGAGAAGCTCCTAAAAGTGTGGAGGAAATGAATTTTCAAGGAACATGCAATGCGTCACCGTTTGTAGTGAAATTTGAAAGTGCAAAAGGCGGTAAAACTGCTTGGTATTGGTTGCGTTGGGTAAACCGTAAAGGTGAACCCGGGCCATGGAGTACGGCGATTAGTGCAATGATAGTGGGGTAAGATCTTTTCATTCGCTGATTTTTATACCATTCAACTTTCCCAAAATTTAAACGTTTGGAGAGAGAGGGAATAAAGCGGAGTCGGTTTATTAATTGTTCGTGCAATTATACCGGCTTCCGCATTATTTTTTCGATACCCATTTTGCGCAGATTTTTTCTTTTCATCCGACAAACAACTTGAAACGGTTGTTTGCTTGAACCGCTCCGACCTGTTTGCAATCTGAGGCGTAGGGAACAGCATTTCAGTGTATCTATGAAAACTGAATCGGTACTTTTGAGTCAGGTGTAGAGCACCGAAATATCCGTTACTTAAAAAAACTGATTTTATTAAACTCTTATTTTCCTTGTTTCCAGTATAGTATTGTCTTTTGAAATTGTTATCACATAAATCCCGGTTACTAAATTACTGGTATTTATTTCAGTTCTGGCAGTATTTATTGATTTTTCAACAACTGTTTGACCATTCATATTGTAAATAGAAATTTTTTCGTTTCCAGGATTCTCGGAAGTTATGATTATAGACTGTCCAAATACCGGATTTGGGAAGATTTTATAATTTACGCTGCTTGAAGTGGGGTCAGTCTCGGTAACTACCCCCTTAGCTTTGGCAATATTCTGGGGGAGAATAGATTCATTCAATGTCCGATCAACTATATTAGTCGATTTCCCAATAGCAGGCGTGCAATTGCCAGGGATGTACTGTAAGGCTATATAAGATTGTTCATCGCCCAGACTATTTGTACAATATCCTCTATTATTTTGCCATGTGTTATCGTGGCACGTTGTAGAATCTCCATTAATTGAAAAGTTGTACTGGATATACCCGCAAGCAGCAGAGGCTGCTAATGCCTTAGATTGATATACTGTATTATTTTCGACAACACAATTAGTTGCCCCCGCATTACCAATCCCAACTTGATTTACAAATATATTATTTTTTACATGAACATAAGAGCCACCACCATCTCCAAAAGTGATACCTCCCCCTGTATGATTTGCCTCACTATAATCTGCACCTCTAAACCAATTCCCAATGATTTGTAAAGAATCGTTTGTTGAGCTATAACTCGAATTTATATTAACAACGTCATCAACTTTTGACTGGTTAAGTATCCCCTCAAAACTATTATAGTTTATCTGGTTGCCACCCCCCCCATTCACCCTACTAAATAAAATAGCATGATGACCAGGAAAACCCCCAATCATATTTTTAAAATAATTGTGAACAACTTTAATACCAGAGGATGTACCATTATTATAAGTATTAGAGGGATTACAGTTTATTAGTATTCCATCTGCAACTGAATCAAATACGCAGTCTTGAATTATCAAATTTTTAGAATTCTCAGCTGAAATAGCCCTAAAAGCAGACTTTGAAAATTTACAATTTTGAATTGTAATATTTGAGCATTCACATAAAGTGATATTAATTTTATCAAGTCCCGTGAAACTTAATCCATCTATTACCTTATTACTCACACCACCCCAAACAATTGCACTTGATGGAGTATATGAACCGGTGTATCTTATTCCTTGTCCAAAGGAAAAACCGCAAAAAATGAATATAAGTGCTGTAATTAATACAACTTGTTTCTTTATTTTTCTCATTTGTTATTTGTACTTAATTAATTTGTTTTTCAGGGAGTACATTAAAGCTTAATTGCCTGTTTATTATTTTAATTATGACTCTTAAAGATTCTGCTTTCCCTACAACTAAAGGCGTGAATTATGTAACTTATTTATAAAATTATGTAACATTGATACACTTCAAAACACCTACTTTTGTTTCAATAAATTTCTAACTCACTGCATTTTTTTATAATATCTTTTTAAGCTGATTCCAATTTATTTAGATTGCTTTTGTATTTCTAATTTTCATTCAACTAAAGGCGTGAATTATGTAACTTATTTATAAAATTGTGTAACATTGATACATTTCAAAACACCTACTTTTGTTTCAATAAATTTCTAACTCATTGCATTTTTTATAATAATTTTTTAAAGCTGATTCCAATTTATTTAGATTGCTTTTGTATTTCTAATTTCCATTCAACTAAAGGCGTGAATTATGTAACTTATTTATAAAATTGTGTAACATTGATACATTTCAAAACACCTACTTTTGTTTCAATAAATTTCTAACTCACTGCATTTTTTTATAATAATTTTTTTAAGCTGATTCTAATTTATTCAGATTGCTTTTGTATTTCTAATTTTCATACTCCAAAGATACACAAAACAGCGTATACTACTGGTATATAGGTTATTGTGGCAGTAATTTTTATTGCTTGTAGTTTAAACTCTGACTAATTATATGCTTTCTGTCAAAGTTATCAACTCGCGGAAAGAGTCAAATAGGTATAAGAACAAAACTCATCTAGACGTAAACTCCAAATACACAAACATATACAATAGATTAACTGCTAATAATGCAGACATAATTACTGTTTTGCTACTGTATTAACCCGATTATTTCCGATATATTATTACACGAAAACATAAAAATTATTTATTCACATATCTTACAAACGTGTGTGGACGTGAAGAAAGTATAAATTCATCAGGGAATATTTAGAAATATTATATTTAATCTGATATTAATTATGGAACGATAACAATTAAGAACGATTTATTTAGATTCTAAAACTAAAGTTGTCGTAAATCATTTGACAATATGAAACGATATTTAATGTTTAAGCCACTGCTCATTTTATCGCCACTTCTTAATGATCTGAATATTAGCAGATATTTTTTTTGTTTTTGATTGTTTAGTGTGAGTCTTATATAATCAATTTGCGTTTATGAGTATATATAAAGTCATTATGCGAAACTTGAAACAGGACAAAAGTGGAAGTCGAGAGTGGGGTTTATTAAATCTAACTTAGTTGAGATATACACTTGGTTCATCACTTACAATCCGAACATAATGTTGGTGTCGTTAAAATATTTATATACTTTTGGAGCATGAATTCAACAAACCATCAGGTGAGATTAGAAAAAGCAAGAGATTAAGATTATGATTAAAAAATTATCAGGAGATAATCTGTCGGATACGTTTTTGATTATTAAAAGTGTTATTGATAAAATGACAGATGAAATGATACATCAATGGGATGAGATCTATCCCGGGCTTGAGGTATTGGAACAGGATATAATGAATGGGGAAGCTTATGGTCTTTTCAGCTTGAATGAATTAAAAGGGTTCGTTGTTTTAAATGAAAAATACTCCCTTGAATATGATTCACTGGATTGGGCAACAGTTGGTGGAAAGTCATTGATTATTCATCGATTGTCAGTCAAGGCATCCTGTCAGGGACAAGGAATAGCAACTACATTAATGAACTTCTCAGAGAAATATGCTAAAGAAAATGGATATTCTTCTATTAAACTGGATGCATTCTTAGACAACAAAACCGCTTTAAATTTATACGAAAAAAGAGGTTATCATAAAGTTGGAACTGTCACTTTCAGAAAAGGACTGTTTAATTGCTATGAAAAGGTTATAAACAGTTAAAAATAGATTCCTATCGATATTGCTTAGAAAGAGCCGTTAAAATATTATGAATTAACTCTAAGACTATAGTTAAAGAGTCTATTAGCTTAAGTTCAGCGACAGGTCTTACCTGGACTAATTTTTGTAATACTAAGATACGAAATTACAAATGAAGAAAATACCTATGGTAAAAATTGATTTCTATTCAAGATCTATACGCGGTAAAATTATTGCTATCATTATCATAGCCGGACTTGGTATTGCATTATCATGGATTATTTTGCATGTTGCTTTTGGTCAGGTGGTTGACACTATCGAAGAGGTGTCAAAACCAAACGATAAATTACTTCTTTTAAATAATCTATCCAATGATATTATTCAGATAGGTCAATATCAACGCAAACTAATACTAAAGAATCCAACAAAATCTAATCCAATACTTTTACCGGAATCTGATTTATTAATCAAAAGGTTAGATACTTTACGCACATTCTGTACTGACAACAAGCTGCAGTTGCATCAAATAGATTCGATACAAGGAATCATGAATCAATATGATGACTTGGTGGTCAATTATCTGAGACTCTATGCCGATCTCTTCAGCAATAGTCCGCTGACCGGAAAATTCGTATCGCTTCGAAAACTCATTTATGAGAATGAAATGAGAATGGATAGCAGCATCATTATTTCCGAAAGAAAAGGAATAACAACCACCACCTTTGGACTACCTCAACAGTTACCTAAACCCAAACCACGAACTTCATTAATTAAACGTTTTTTTGACATTTTTGGAAGTGGAAAGAAAAACTCCGACAAAGAGCCACCTCAACAAATTGTTCAAAAAGAGCATAGCATCCACACTGATACGCTTGTGATATCTCAACATGACAGCCTTAAACGGGCTATTGACAAGTCAATTCAGGATTTAGATAAATACCATAAGTCACGGAGTGTAACGCTAGCTAACAGTGAGCTAAATCTTATTCACGATGCCAACGGATACATCAATCGGATACGAGGTTTATTACAGGGAATGGAAGAAGCAGAAATTGCAAAAATGAAAGCCAATGATACTGTTCTAATCCAAAATGTACAAAAAAGCATGATAAGTATAACTATCATCATGGCATTGTTTGTAATTTTAATATCCATACTTATTTATCTGGTATTTAGCGACATTGCACGTAACAACCTATACAGGAAACAGTTGTTTGAAGCCAAAGAAGAGGCTGAATATCTGAGTACGGTGAAACAACGGTTTTTATCAAATATGAGTCACGAAATTCGCACTCCTTTGCAGTCTATTATCGGCTATTCGGAGCAAATAATGCATGAAGAAGCACCGTTGAAAGCATCCATTGAAGCCATACATTATTCATCAGAACATCTATTGCAAATAGTGAATGAAGTACTCGACTATAGTCGCATTGTATCAGGCAAGTTTACATTTGAAAAGAAGCCATTCAATATGAATAATTTACTGACAGAAGTAGCCGCTATAATGAAATTGCAGGCTACAGAAAAAAATATACAACTTGAATATAAACCCGAAGAAACTTACCCTTTGCTCTATCTTGGCGATGCTTTTCGGTTGAAACAAATTTTATACAACCTCATCGGTAATGCCATCAAATTCACCAACGAAGGAAACATCTCGTTGGAAGTGACATCAACGAAAAAAGTCAATTTTACCGAATTCTCATTCCGGATAAACGATTCGGGAATAGGCATTTCAGAAGATGACTTAAAGAAAATTTTCAACGAATTTGAACAAGCGGACTCTAGTTCACAGCATTCAAAAGCAGGAACAGGATTAGGATTATCCATCGTAAAAGGATTAGTAGAAGAGCAAGAAGGAACACTGGAAGCAACCAGCACTTTACTTTTGGGTTCCTGCTTTACGGTAACGCTTACTTATGAAAATGCCGGTATAGCAGAACAAACAAGTTTGGAAAAGCAACCGACAAATAAAACAAATTTTACCGGAAAAGTATTGATTATTGACGACGACCAATTTATCTTAAACCTTTGTTCCGGCATATTAAACAAATACAACATTCAACATACTTGTCAGGTTTCATCAGAAAAACTGATAAATGAAGAATGGGACAATAGTATTACCCTTATATTCACAGATATTAGAATGTCCGGAATAAATGGAATAGAACTTTGCAAATTGCTTCGCACCAAAATAAAAAAGGAAGTCAAGATAATAGCATTAACTGCTCATGCCTTGCAAGAAGAACAAACAGCAATTCTGGAACAGGGCTTTGATGGCTTGATAACTAAACCATTTAAAGAGGCAGATCTTATTTCGTGTATTAATGAAAATTCCAAAGAGCAGAAAAAACCGGATTTATCAGCCTTGCTTACCATGTGTATGGATGATGCCAATCTACTCCAAATGACTCTCGTTTCATTTATCTCCGAAACCACACAAGATATGAATGCATTAAGTCAGGCTGTTGAGAAACAAGATCAAAGTGAAATGATGGAGATTTGTCACAAGTTAGCCGGACGAATAGGTCAAATCGGAGATATGGCTTTATCAGTCAAACTTCGAAAAATGGAAAAAGCTCTTAAGCAGCCCTGCAATTTGGCAGAAGAAACGCTGGAAATAAAAGTGATAATGGTTGAAATAAGCGAACTTGTGGAAGCAGTACAATTAACAGTGAACAGTCATTCGTGAACAGTCATCAACTGTTCACGAACTTATCCTTCGATATTATATTTTGCAAGTTTAAGATAAAGTGTTTTTCTGTCAATATTGAGTAAGCGTGCGGCCTTTGACTTATTGTATTTCACTTCCTGCAAAGTCTTGATAATTATTTCACGTTCGTTGGTTCCGTGTAACGCCTTTAAATCAAACTCCGGCTCGGAAGGGTTTGCAAAAGTTTCCAATATCATCTCCTCAGGCAGAACGTTTTTTTCAATCGTATCACCTTTAGTAAGCAACACAGCCCGTTTAATGCTGTTTTTCAGTTCACGTAAATTACCAGGCCATTCGTAAAGCGAGAGTATTTGCATTACCTCATCAGAAACCCTGGTTACATTTCTTCCTAATTCAGCATTCGAAAGAGCTATAAAGTGTTGGATAAATTGCATTAAATCCCCTTTTCTTTGCCGCAGTGCAGGAACATGTATTTTAAATTCATTCAGTCTGTGATACAAATCTTCGCGAAAACTACCATTCTTTACTTTCTGTAATAAGTCTTCATTGGTGGCAGCAATAATACGCACATCTATTTTCACTGTACGATTACTCCCTATCGGCTGAATAACTTTTTCCTGAAGCGTTCGTAATAGTTTCACCTGAACATCATAGCTCAGATTTCCTACTTCATCCAAAAAGAAAGTTCCTTTATCAGCTGTTTCGAATTGACCTTTTTTATCATGCAGAGCACCGGTAAATGAACCTTTGACATGACCGAATAATTCACTGGCAGCTAACTCGGTGGAAAGTGTACCACAATCTATGGCTATAAAAGATTCTTTGCAGCGTTTACTTAAAGCATGAATATTACGAGCTATGTGCTCTTTACCCGTGCCGCTTTCGCCTTGTATAATTACCGACACTTCAGTTGGAGCTACCAGTTTTACATAATCATTCAGTTGCGTTGATTTTTCGCTATTACCCTCAACAAACTGAGCAGATTCCTTCGGCGGATTTTTTTGCTTTGTTTCTTTTTTACTTATTGCCTCATTAATAATCATAAGCAATTCGTCCGGTATTACCGGCTTGGTAATATAGTCGAATGCACCCATTTTAAGAGCGTTTACAGCAGTTCTAATGTCATTAAAGCTTGTAATGACTATAACGGGTGTTTTTATATTTTTCGCTCTCAGTGATGCTATTAAATCTAATCCAACTCCATCCGGCAATCGATAATCAAGCAAAATAAGATCATATTCTTTTTTATCAATGGATACAACAGCATCTTTAATACAATTTTTGGCATCCACTTCATAGCCATGTTTTGTCAGAAATCCTTGTAGTATCTGAATAAAGGTTTTATCGTCTTCAACCAGTAAAATATTTGCCATAAAATTTTTCAGATTAGTTAAGACACAAAAATAATAAAAAAAAACAGGAGCTGAATGTATTTCAGCTCCTGTTTCATTTTAATAACAACTCCAGTGTTCCTAAATTATTTTTTTACTATATTTCCTTTAGCATCAACATTGATGCTTTTACTTTGTCCAGAAGTTGGATTCTTGAAGTCAACTATGTAAAAAGCCACTTCTCCTGTTGATTCTTTTACCACCGTTGCAGTGTCAGCTATATCCCAACCCTGAGATTTGAAACTTATCGCAAGATCTTTTACCGATTGAGGTAAATCTGCTGATTTAATTTCAGCTTTCACAGGTTCCACAGTTGTTGTGGTAACAGTTGTAGTTGTTGAATCTTTCGCAGTTTTAACTGTGTTTTGAGCTACAACCGAAGCACCAGTCATCATTAAGAAACCGAATACAAATAACATTACTTTTTTCATAACTTTTTTATTTTAAATAAGTTCGACAAATGTTTGCCTGAACTATTATAGTCAAGCATCATACCGAAACCAACTAAAAGCTTATCAGACAGACTGTGTGCGGTTTAAGAAAAACAAGACATGATTCCCCGCTTTAAAAACGGGAGTTTATTCTACACATTGCCGCATTTATCAGCACTTTGAAACAGAGACATTTATATCACATAGTCCTAAACAAGAATAGGACTATGTGATATTTTAAAAATAATCCTTTGCTATTTTTTGTAACAGGTTGAAAAAACTAACTATTAGTAGGTATGCATATAAAAAAAGATGACGTATAAAATACGTCATCTTTTTTATCAAAAACCATGTAGTAACTAACTCTTACAATCTACCTATACTCTTAGAATATAACGATTTCAAATTTTCAATATTAGGGTATTTAAATATTTTCAATTCTTTTTCTGTTTGTTCATATGAATTTACAGGATTCGACAAATCTCTGTAAAGATAATTGTCTTCTGAAGCTGTAGCAGTTTGGGGTTCCATACAGTCATTATCAAAAAGGAGTGCCACACTTTTATAATAGATTATTTTTAAACCTACAATTACCGGAGCTTTGAAAATATTCATTTCATTGCCAAACCGTTTAAGTGATTTACGGGTGTGAAGCAAAATTTTTGATTCACCATATGTATCCGCTGCCGTTGATTTCCAACTATTCTTATCAAAAATATAGGTTATACTTTTGTTATACAATCTCTTTAGATATTCAATACTTGGCTTCCTGAATATCCTTAATTCCTTTTTTGTTTCCATAATCTCTTTATTTTAGATGTAAACTCTCTAATACCCTTGTATTGACAACAAAAAAACCTTATTGAATGTTTCGTTTTAATAATAATAATTATTATTATTATCCTCAATAACAGCAGTTGAAGCTGTTTATTTCATAACATTAATCGTGCCAAAGCAGAGTAAAAAAGAGTTGAATCATCTATTTTTTTGAAATTATCTCATTTTAATTTAAATGCCAGAGAAACAGGTGCTAGAATCGTAAAAAAAATGAATGATTAATAGTTGACAAAATAAGGAGATAAGTATTAATCACAATATAAACTCAAATCCTCAAAACCTTGTTCTCTTCGTTAATTCTGACAAAAAGCATACAGCCATTGAGCACGGAGAAGATAATCGCTGTAATATACAAATGAAATATCAGTGGAATAATTAGAATTTCGACTATTACAATCAGGTAGTTCGGATGCTTTATATATTTGTATGGTCCTTTCTTTATTAATGGAACTCCAGCTATGTGATATATTTTTGTTGACCAGAAATGTCCCAATGATGATAGCACCCAAACCTTAAATACCAGCAAAAGAAAGTAAAAAACAAGCAATATCAAGCTAAACGTCTGGGGTTGTTTCAGTACATATTCAACTACGAGTGAAACAAAAAACAAGGTATGCAGTGCTATCATAAAAGGGTAATGCTCCTTACCATATTGCACAGCACCCTGCTGCAATAATTTCTTTTCATTTTTCCCCGAGAGGATTAATTCTCCCATTCTTAGAAGGAGGATGAATGCCATAAAAATAATGAAGTTCATATTATTGTTTGTTCATGTTGAGTAAAACCATTTCACACGAAAAACCAGGACCCATAGATACCATCAGTCCATATCCGTTTTCAAATTCACCGGTAAAGAATCGCTCCATTACGTACAGCACAGTGGCACTTGACATATTGCCATTATCATTCATCACTTCGCGGGTGTTTTTTAGAAAATCGCCTTCTACTTGTAAAGTTTCCTGATAAGCAGTCAGAATTTTTTTTCCACCGGGATGAAAAATAAAGTTCTTGATGTCCGATATTTTCAAATTATGTTTATCCAGAAACGACGTTACATCGTTGTTCACATTTTCCGCGATAATAGTTGGAATATCCGATGAGAACAGCACCTTGAATCCTGCATCCAAAAACTCCCAACCCATCACATCCAACGAATCGTAGTACAACTTACTTTCATTAGCCACAAATGATATGCTGTTTTTTGTTTTATTTGCCCGATTATCGCCCGTAACGAGACAAGCCGCCACACCATCGGCAAAAAGAGTAGAACCTATAAAATTGCTCTTGCTGTAATCGTTTCGGAGAAAAGTTAAAGAGCACAATTCCACCGCTACTAGCAATACTACTGCGTCAGGATTGGCTTTAGCCAACACATTTGCCTTGGAATAACCGGAAACTCCACCGCCACAACCTAAACCAAAAACAGCCATTCGGTTAATATTTTGGCTCAGTCGCATTTTATTAATTATTAGTGCATCCAAACTGGGAGTAGAAAGTCCGGTGGTAGAAATAAAAATGATATCGGTGATTTCGTCCTTACTGATTTGTGCAGAAAGAATACATGCTTCAATTGCTTTGATGGAATATTCCAGCGCCAAGCGAATATATTCTGCATTCTGGTCCTGAAAACTATGCAAATCTGAGTAATACTCCAACGGTTTGCAAAAATTGCGGGTTACAATCTCTGTATTATCAAATGCACTCAACATCCGTTCCACCTGAGGATAGGAAGGAGCAAACAGTTCTTTTGCATATTGTTTTACTGCCTGTTGGTTGGTTTTAAATGGAAAATCAATTTTAGATATAGCTGCTAATGAGGGCATAAGTTTTTGATTTTAAATAAGTATAACTGGGAATTTAATCATACAACACCCGCGAAGCAGGGTTTGTTGCGCACCGTTAAACATTAAGCGGGTTTCCTTTAGGAATAAGTACCGTAAATAAGATTAGTTATTTTCGATTCGACAATTATTCATTGTCTTGTTCGTTATAATAATGAACTTTAAATAAAAATCAAACCAGCGTTAATATCGTCGAAAGGGATAAAAACTCTACCGCCATATTCTATAATTACGATAATCGAAATGATAAACTTTCAAACCGGTATAAAAAAACTTTTTATAAGTAAATGGTCGTTTGTGTTGACTGCTGCCACAATCATAATATTTGCTCAATGCAAGGATGAAACGAAACAGCACTCCGAATTTCAAAACCCACTACAGAATACCACCGATGGCCCTCCGGCAGGTTCTCCGGGGAGTAATTATCCGATACCTTTGGATGCAGGCATAGAAGATGTGTCGCAACCCACCCACATTATTGGAACAGGCACACCCGAGAGTGTTACCGAACAGGCTTTTATTAATGCAGTTGCCGAAGGTGGTATTATTACTTTTAATGGTGGAAGTAAGCCCTTTACCTTAACGCTCACCAAGCCGGCTAAAATATTTAACGATGCAAGTCAACTTGTAGTAATTGATGGTGGCGGATTAGTAACTATCAGCGGAGGCGGAAAAACCCGTATGCTTTATATGAATACCTGTGATGAAAACCAGCATTGGACTACGTCGCATTGTGACAATCAGGAATATCCTCATCTCACCGTGCAGAACATTACATTTGCAGATGGTAATTCTACAACTGAAAGTGAGTTTGATGGCGGAGGTGCTATCTGGGTACGGGGAGGTCGATTCAAAATAGTAAATTGTCGCTTTTTCAATAATGTATGCGCTTCTAAAGGTGCGGATGTTGGAGGAGGTGCAGTGAGAGTATTTAGTCAGTACAACAATCTGCCGGTATATGTTGTGAATACCACATTTGGAGGTGCTAAAGGTTATGGAAACCAGGGTTCAAATGGTGGTGCTGTAAGTAGTATTGGCGTATCGTGGACATTTATCAACTGCCTGCTTTCCTATAATGTAGCTACCGGCAATGGTGGTAACCCGGCACAATCAGGTACGTTGGGTGGTGGAAGCGGCGGTGCTATCTACAACGATGGAAACACCATGACCTTAACGGTATTGGGTTCGCTAATAGAACAAAATACTGTCAACGCTTATGGTTCTGCCATTTTCTTTGTCACAAACGATCATTCAGGCTCCATTAGTATTGACCAAAGTATTATTCAGCTAAACAATGGTGGTTCGTGGTATCCAGTATATCCAGCTATTTCTATGCATCCGGACACTAAAATAAGTGTAACCAATTCAACCATCAAATGATTACTGAAATCCACACCTTGTGGAAAGTTCTATTGGAGTAACAAAGCCCGACAGACAATTTGCAATAAAATTCAAAGAGCGCTATCCGGTCATTTTGCCGAATAGCGCTCTTCTATTAGTGGGAAGGATATTAGTGTATTGCTAACCCAATAGTTGATACTCCGGTTGAGAGATCAAGGAACATACCTACTTTTTTAGAAATATGGTATTCAGTACCCACATGAAAGTCGAGGTAAAGTGGGTCAACAGACTTGCGGTAAGTTCTGTCGCCATAATAATCGTCATACCAACTTGTGCTTACCAGTGCTGCACCCAATGAGCCGGCAACATAAAAGTCCCAGTTACGTCCTGCATGAAGAAACTTATCTAAATACAGTGTACCCTTTACTCCAATAGGTGTAACATATTCCCGATAGTTTCCATCGGAATAGCTATACAAGGTTATAAACGGAGCTAATGTGAAATTCTTGGCTACTCCGAATTCGTAATTAATGTCAAACACCGGCAAGGTGTGTCCTATGTATCCGTAATACCCCGAATAACCTCCTATTCCTAATCCGATATTTAAAGTGTTACCATATTCTTCGGATGAAGAATATCTACGTTGTGCTGACACACTAGTCCCCAAAGTGAGGAAAATCAATGCAATTGTTAGAACTTTTGTTTTCATTATTTTTGTTTGATGATTGTTAACTAATCTGTTTTCTTCAATTTTTACTTTAATCTTCTTTTCCATTTCCACGTCCATGACCATTGCCATTGCCTCTTCCATGCCCGTTTCCATGTTCTTGTTCGCGGTTATCGTCATGCCTGTCATTACGTTTATCAAAACGGCCTCTGCCACGGTCATCGTCCCGATGGAAATTTTGGTTTCGTTCATAATCATTATGTCGTTCATAATTATCTCTGGCACGTCGTTCTCCGATGTTTCGTTGATATTCACCACGGTAACCTCTTCCGTATTTCATTCGGTGTTCTCTGAAATGGTAATAAGGATAATTGCCCCTGTAATCGTTCACTACCACTTTATGCCCACGGTATAAATCATAATCGCGGTAACGGGGTGGTAACTGATGTCTGTGAATCCATCTGTTACCCGAAAAATATATGAACATGGAAGATGGCACATCATAATAGGCTTCTACATCGGGTAGATAGTAATAACGAGCATTATCATAACCGGCAGGTCCCCAGGCGGGAGGCGTACCAATATGTACATTTACGGATAACTGGCCATGTGCCGAACCTGCCAATGTAAGCATGATTCCAAACACGAATAATTTAAACGTTTTCATTTTACTGGTTTTAAATATTAATTAATTACCTTACTGATAAATATGCAATTGCTCAACTGAAGGTTCATTCTCTCACTTTGCATGGCAACGCATATTACTCATTGTTTCATTACTTAAATTCTTTATGTTATTTTATAGTTAAAAGCATTCGTTCCGAACGAACAAAGCTCCGACCAAATTAGTTAGTTTAATATAAAAATGATAACTCTAAAAAAAAAAATCGAATGAACCTACTGGAACAAATCAAAAACTACACCAAAGTTGTTGCCGATACCGGTGACTTTTCATCGATGATGGCATACAAGCCTGTTGATGCCACCACTAACCCTTCACTCATCTATGCTGCATCGATGGATGCAAAGTACAGTTCGCTAATCAGCGATGCCATTCAATTCGCCAAAAATACTTCCGGCGATAAACATGTTCAGTTGAAAGTGGCCATGGATAAACTGGCTGTGAATTTTGGACTGAAGATACTGGAAATTGTTCCGGGACGTGTTTCAACCGAAGTAGATGCCCGGCTTTCGTTCGATACAGCTGCTACTATCAGCAAAGCACATGAATTAATTAAGATTTACGAAGAAAACGGTATTTCCAGAGAACGGGTGCTTATAAAAATAGCTTCGACCTGGGAAGGAATTCAGGCTGCAGAAAAGTTGGAAAAAGAAGGAATACATTGTAATCTGACCTTACTCTTTTCGTTGGCACAAGCCATTCGCTGTGCTGAAGCAAAAGTAACCCTGATTTCGCCTTTTGTAGGGCGAATTCTCGATTGGTATAAAAAAGATCGTGGAGTTTCTGAGATTTCTGCATCGGAAGATCCCGGTGTTAAGTCGGTAAAAGAGATATATGACTATTATAAGAAATTTGGTTACAACACCACGGTGATGGGAGCCAGTTTTCGAAATGCCGGTGAGATACTGGAATTAGCCGGTTGTGATGCTTTGACCATTTCACCTTCGCTTCTCAAAGAGTTGGAAAACACACAGGCTGTCTTGGAAAAGAAACTGGATGCAGATAAATCCAAATTACTGGATATAAAGAAAATCAATATGGACGAAAAAACATTTCGTTGGATGATGAACGAAGATGCCATGGCTACCGAGAAGCTGGCTGAAGGGATTCGCAAATTTACCGAAGACCTGATAAAGTTGGAAAAACATATTGCTGAACTTTTATAGACTGAAAACTGAGCAAGAATAAAAAAAAATTCAGTAAATGAAACTACACCCCAAATGTTATACACAGCATTTGGGGTGTATTATTTTTGCAGGAACAGCAATGAAAATGAAGTAAGATTAGCTTTAAAAAAGCAATCCGTTTATAGTTATCCGGACGTGAACCTTCATCAAATTCAATCTTCTCAAACTTCTCGTAATTGTCAGGATTACAATGCCCGTACTTTAGCGATTCCATAATATCCAACTTATATCTTTCGGAAACAGATGTTTTTTTGTACTTTTGCCGAAGTTTTTAAAGATATTCCCGTAATATTTTCATAACACAACCCGGGGCCTTCCCAGAACAAACAATTAAACCAATTCTTTACTCAAATTTCCATACCACGCATGAACACCATTCAGATTAAAGACAAAAAATTTGCACTATCCATTCCGGAAGCAGAAATACAAGCAGCAGTTCGCAAAGTAGCAGAAGCTATCAATCATGACATTGCCCAAAAGAATCCTCTTTTCATTTGTGTTTTAAATGGTGCTTTCATGTTTGCTGGTGACTTAATGAAAAACGTAAGCATTCCTTGCGAGATTACCTTTATCAAATTATCATCGTACGAAGGATTGTATTCAAGCGGCTCTGTAAAAGAAATTATTGGTCTGAATGAAAGTGTGGTAGGACGAAACGTAGTGGTAGTCGAAGATATTGTAGATACAGGTATTACCATGGAACGTATCTTAAGCTCACTTCGGGCCAAAGGTGCAAGTGAAATAAGAGTTGCTACTTTTTTACAAAAACCCGATGCTTTACAACGCGATATTACAATCGATTATGTAGCGATGAAAATTCCAAATGACTTTATTGTCGGATACGGATTAGATTACGATGGATATGGTCGTAATTTGAAAGACATTTACACCGTAGTTGCTGATTAAAAATTCCATGAAACGGGATGCATAGGTATCATCACGTTTCATTTTAGTTAATATATTAAAGATTAAAAAAATGCTCAACATTATTATTTGTGGTGCTCCCGGATGCGGGAAAGGCACACAAAGCGACTTGATTGTAGAAAAATACAAGCTTAAACATCTTTCTACAGGTGATTTACTTCGCAAAGAGATTGCCGAAAAGAGTGAATTAGGAAAAACAGCTGAAAGCTACATCTCAAAAGGGAATCTTGTTCCTGATGAAATGATTATCAATATTCTGTCGAAGAACATTGAAGCTTTCGACAACGATATCAATGGAATGATCTTAGATGGCTTTCCACGCACAGTAGCTCAGGCAGAAGCTTTACAATCGATGTTAAGCAACAATGGTAAAGAAATCAGCATCTTACTTGATTTAGATGTTGAAAAAGATGAATTAATTGATCGTTTATTGAAACGCGGACAGACTTCAGGTCGTAGCGATGATAACATGGAAACTATCCAAAAACGGTTGAAAGTATACGAACTTCAAACTGCTCCTGTTAGTGACTTTTACAAAAACCTCAACAAATATGCAGCAGTAAATGGTATGGGCAGCGTTGATGAAATTTTTGAACGTATTTCTTCGGTGCTCGATTCGAAAAAATAAGTTTCAGACACCAAAAAACTAATTCAAAACACACCGGAAAACTAATTCAGGTGTGTTTTGTTATCTCATAAACAAAACAATTAATATGGCAAGTTCAAACTTTGTAGATTACGTAAAGATATTTTGTCGTTCAGGCAAAGGTGGACCGGGTTCAAAGCATTTATACCGCGACAAACTTACTATGAAAGGAGGTCCGGATGGAGGTGATGGAGGTCGTGGCGGCCATATTATTTTACGGGGAAGCAAAAATCACTGGACGCTTATTCACCTTAAATATGCCCGACATATTCATGCAGGAGATGGTGAAAGTGGCAGTTTGAGTCGTAGTTTTGGAAAAGAAGGTGAAGATAAAGTCATTGAAGTACCTTGTGGAACTGTAGTGTATGATGCCGAGACCGGTGAATTTCTATGTGATATTAAAGAAGATGGAGAAGAAGTTGTTTTGATAAACGGCGGACGCGGTGGACAAGGAAACTGGCATTTTCGTTCGGCCACTAATCAAACACCCCGCTTTGCTCAACCCGGTGAACCGTCAATAGAAAAAACCGTAATTTTACAACTTAAAGTACTTGCCGATGTCGGTTTGGTAGGCTTTCCTAACGCCGGAAAATCCACATTACTATCGGTTGTTTCGGCAGCTAAACCTGAAATTGCCAATTATCCTTTTACAACACTTGTTCCAAATCTGGGAATTGTTTCTTATCGCGATGACAGATCATTTGTTATGGCCGATATTCCCGGAATTATTGAAGGTGCGTCAGAAGGTCGTGGCTTAGGATTACGTTTTTTACGCCATATCGAACGAAACTCCATTTTGCTGTTTATGATTCCTGCTGATACAGATGATATTGTTGCCGAATACAATATCTTACTCAACGAGCTGAAACAGTACAATCCTGAACTTGTTGATAAACAAAGAATACTGGCTATCACAAAATGCGATATGCTGGATGAAGAGTTAACTACAGAGATCAAGAAACTGGTACCAACAGATATTCAATCGGTTTTCATTTCGTCTGTTACCGGACTTGGAATTTCAGAGTTGAAAGATTTAATATGGACTGAAATCAACAAAGAATCCAATAAAGTAGTAGAAATTACCCACCGTCCGATGGAAGTAACCTACCACGAAGTGGAAGAAGAAATTGAGGAAGAAGAGGAAGAGGAAGAAGACGACGATTTAAGCCAATACAAAGGAATCGGCTGGGATGAACTGTAAATAGTCAGTAGTGAAAAGTCGGTAGTATGATAACATACAATTTACTGAACAGATATAAAGAAATTGCCCATTTTTGCACGAGTCGACAAGGCGGTGTAAGCATGGGCAATTACGCATCATTCAATCTGAGTCCGTTTTCAGGTGATAAACCCGAAAATTATCTTGAGAACCAACATGTTTTATGTAACAAGCTGGGAATTGATTCAGAAAAACTAATAATTCCATTCCAAACCCACGGAACAGAAATCAGAGAGATTGATGAAAGGTTTTTCAATCTTTCAGCCAATGAGAAATCGCTATACTTAAACGGTGTCGATGCTATATTTACTCAACTTGAGGGAGTCTGTATCGGGGTTACCACGGCCGATTGTGTTCCCTTACTCTTTTTCGATCCGATAAAACAGGTAATTGCAGCCGCTCATGCCGGCTGGCGTGGCACATGTGCCCGAATTGCAGAAAAAACGGTACATGCACTCATTGACAAATACAATTGCCGTGCTGCCGACATTCAGGTTGTAATTGGTCCATCCATTTCCGTTGCAGTATATGAAGTAGGCAAAGAAGTGGTTGATAATTTCCATGCAGTCGGATTTGACATATCAAAAATCAGCGAGAACCGGGGTGATTCCATCTTTCTCGACCTCTGGAAAGCAAATCAACAATCGCTTATAAAAGCCGGTGTACTTGCTGAAAACATTGAAATAGCAGGAATTTGTACCTTTACAGAACACGAACGTTTCTTTTCAGCGCGTCGTTTGGGAATCAAATCAGGAAGGTTATTGAGTGGAATCATGCTGAAAAAAGAGATAACAGGATAATTTGAAGAAATGAAGATTGAAATTTCAACTAAAATCAGACAGGCTTGTCCACAATTAGCTTTGGCTACTATTATTTGCGAAGTAAAGAACTCGGCGACTTCGTTTGATTTTTGGCGTGAAATGGAAACCGAAATTCAACGAATAAAAGCAACTTACCCATTAGAAGAAATAAACAAACGCCCTGAAATAGCCGCAACACGTAAGATTTATAAACTCCTGGGAAAAGATCCTAATCGTTACCGTCCTTCAGCAGAAGCGTTATGCAGGAGAATACTTCGGGAAATAGCAATTTATAAAGTCAGTACGCTGGTCGATATTATCAACCTTGTTTCTATCCGAAGTGGGTTCTCCATCGGTGGTTTTGATTTGGAGAAAATTCAGGGAGATATACAACTTGGAGCAGGAACAGCCGAAGATGAATTTGAAGCGATAGGCAGAGGATTACTAAATGTAGAAGGACTACCACTTTATAGAGACGACGCAGGTGGAATTGGCACCCCAACTAGCGACAATGAGCGAACAAAAATATCGGACAATACCACACAACTTCTTATGGTCATCAATGGATACAGCGGCAAGGAAGGACTTCAGGAAGCCGTAAACCACGCTATCCAATTGCTCGAAAGATACGCCGAATTAAAGAGCTATAAGGTTGTTTGGATTGATTAATCACCTAAATCAGCCATCATTTTCTCCAATTCCTCATCCAAATCGTGCAATTGCTTTTTGCAGAATTCCATAAGTAGTGCCGCCCGCTTCACTTTTTCCGAAATTAAATCCATATTTACTTCTGAACTACTTTCAAGTTCGGCCAGAATTTGTTCCAGTTCTGTAATTGCCTCGGTGTATGTTAGTTTTTGTTTTGTCATAACACATTAATTAAAACGTAAAAAAAGAAAGAATCTAAAGAAAATTATTCTTCCGAAAAATGCACTAACACATGTCTGTAAGAGTTGAATATCTTCGATTTAGAACAAAATCCCAAATACACTTTATTATCATCAACAACTGGTAAATACCACGAATTTGTATCTTCAAAAATATCCATCACTTTTTCCATAGGCATTGTGGCATTCAATAAAGCCGGTGGAGATGTCATCAATTTGCTTACTTTAAAGCGATTATATAAATCCGGTCGAAACATAATATTACGCACTTCGTCTACCAACACTATACCACTCAGAACGTTAGTAACAGGGTGAACTACCGGAAATAAATTTCTTTTGGACTTAGATATATTTTTCACCAACTCACCTAACGTCATATCAGGATATAAAATTATAAAATCCGTTTCAATAAAATTCTCCATTTTAAGCATGGTAAGAATGGCTTTGTCTTTATGATGCGTCAGCAATTCGCCTTTCTGAGCCAGTCGCATGGCATACAAACTATGCGGTTCAAACAAAATAATTGTCAGATAAGAAACTACAGAAACAATCATCAACGTCATGAACAGATTATACCCGCCGGTAAGTTCAGCAATAAGAAAAATTCCGGTAAGTGGCGCATGCATTACCCCTGACATCAAGCCTGACATTCCTGCCAGGGCAAAGTTTTCAATAGGAATATGAAATCCTATCACATTCAATATTTTAGCAACAACAAAACCTGTCAGACAGCCTACAAATAAAGACGGAGCAAAAATACCTCCCACTCCACCCGATGCAGTGGTAGCAGCCGAAGCAAATATTTTAAAAATAACTATCAAACCCAGATAAACAATGATAACCCATGAACCGGTACCTAAGTTAAGAAAGAAACTCTGATTTAATACCGAAGCCGACTGTCCATTCAAAAGAGCTGCAATTGTATCGTAACCTTCGCCATAAAGCGGTGGAAAAATAAAAATTAGTAAACTGAGAATAGAACCACCTATAGCTAGTTTTGAATATGGATTTTTGTATTTTCTGAAAAATCCTTCAATTTTATTCATGCCACGGGTAAAATACAACGACACAAGTCCGCATATAATGCCTAAAAGAATTAAGTAGGGAATTCGTTCAATAGCAAAGGGTTCATATTTACTGAATTGAAATATAGCTTCACTCCCCGAAAAAAAATAAGACAATGATGTGGCTGTAACCGAAGATATTAAAAGAGGCGCAATTGCCGTGAGAGTCATATCAAGCATCAACACTTCGAGGGTAAACATTAAACCGGCAATAGGTGCTTTAAAAATGCCACCTATGGCTCCTGCAGCTCCACAACCCACCAATAACATCAAAGTTTTCTGATCCATTTTGAAGAAATTCCCCAAATTGGAACCAATAGCAGAGCCGGTGAGTACAATAGGTGCTTCAGCCCCTACCGATCCACCGAAGCCGATAGTTATTGAACTTCCCACCATCGACGTCCATACATTATGAAGTTTAAGAATACTTTTTCGTTGGGAGATGGCGTAAAGTATACGGGTAACACCATGACTGATATTATCTTTTACAATGTACCGAACGAACAATGAAGTAATAAAAATACCAACAACAGGAAAAAGTAAATACCAGTAATTTACATCTTGTCGGCTAAAATGACTTGTAAGTAAGAGTTGGATTAAGTGGATTGATTTTTTCAGAAGAAAAGAAGCGATAGCAGCAAAGACACCGACTATAAAACTTAATATTAATATAAAGTGTCGCTGCTTTATATGTGCTTCGCGCCATGCAAGCATTTTCAAATACCAATTCTTAGTTTCCATACCTTTATAAAAAAACTCTAACAACCTTTCAAAAAACTTTCAACAAAGATATATAAATTAGCTTCTAAATCAAATTTCTGACAACTTAAATATTATTTCAGGCATTTATATAAGCAGACAAACAGCTACTATTATCAGTAATCTATTCTTTCTCATATACGAGTACAAATGATATATATTATGAAGTCAGTTTTACATTTGCAATATTAACCGATATTCAAAACAAAAAGCTGATAAACAACAACCGTCATGAGAAGTAGCATCGGTAAATAACAAAAAAAAGGACTAACTAACATAAAGTTAATTAGTCCTTTTCTGAGTACCCGAAGCGGGACTTGAACCCGCACAGCCGTGAAGCCAAAGGATTTTAAGTCCTTCGTGTCTACCATTCCACCATCCGGGCATGATACTCATAATTTGAGCGAAAGACGGGACTCGAACCCGCGACCCCGACCTTGGCAAGGTCGTGCTCTACCAACTGAGCTACTTTCGCAATTTGAAACATGCTTTTCTCTCAAAGCGGCTGCAAAGATACGTTTTTATTTTAATTTCCGAAATAGTTTGGGAGAAAAAATTCGACTCCCAATCAATTTCAGTCACGCATTTACCTATTTGCAATCACTATTATCTGATTAAAAGGCAAATATAGTTTCTTTGAAGATTTCACTAACCGTTGGATGTGGAAATACAACTTCTTGCATTTCTGTCAATGTCATTTCCTGTTCTATAGCCATACAAGCTCCATAAATAATTTCACTGCACGGATTGCCTAGCATGTGAACACCTATAACTTCTCCGAACTTTTCTCCGACAAGTACCTTGCATAAACCGTTTCCACCTTCGTTTTCGGCTACAAATCTTCCGGCAAAAGCCATCGGTAGCTTAGCAACTTTATATGCAATGCCCCGGGCAGTGGCAGATTCTTCCGTTTCACCTACTCCTGCCACTTCGGGATTGGTATAAACCACCCCAGGAATAGAGTCGTAACGCATCTTATCTTCTCTTCCGGTCAGATTATTCACCACCACTTCGCCTTCGCGACTGGCCGTATGAGCCAACAACGAGAAACCAGTTACATCACCGGCTGCAAATACATTCGGAACATTGGTGCGCATCTTTTCATCCACCTGAATACCGCCACGATTAAGCTCTACAGAAAGATTCTCCAATCCAAAACCTTTTGTTATGGCACGACGACCAACACTTACCAATATTTTATCACCTTCAACCGACTCTGTTTTCCCATCTTTTTCAAAAATGACTTTATTTCCTTCCACTTTTACCACTTTGGCTTCCATATTGAATTCAATGCCTTTCTTTGTATAAACATCACGAAGCATAGCTGAAATTTCAACATCGTTGTTGCCCAAAATTTCCGGTAACATTTCAATTACCGTGACTTTTGTGCCCAGACTATTATATAAACTGGCAAACTCCATCCCGATAACTCCGCCACCTATGATAACCAACGAAGCAGGTTGCTCTTTCAATTGAAGAATTTCACGGTTGGTCAGTATTATCTCACCTGCTTCACTCAATCCGGGAATTGGAGGAACGAAAGCTTCGGAACCTGTACATATCAACAGGTTTTCGCCCAGATAAGATTCACCGCCACAAGTCACTTCTATACCATCTTTGGTTTGTCCCTGAATCATGGCTTCCCCCGATACTACAGTTACCTGATACTGTTTCATCTTGGCATTCACTCCAGCTACCAACTTACGAACTACTTTATTTTTACGGGCTACAATTTTCCCGTAATCAAAACGGATATTATCACCGTATACTCCGTATTTATCTCCGTGTAATGCATTTTCATATGTTTTGGCACTGTAAAGCATGGTTTTGGTTGGAATACAACCCTCATTTAAACACACACCACCCATTGCATTCTTTTCAAAAAGGATAACCGAAAGTCCTTTATGCCCTGCACGTTCTGCAGCTACATATCCGGCAGGACCTCCACCAATAATAATTAAGTTGTACATAAAAGTATGATTAATAAATCGACTCAGAACTTCATATTTTGACTTTAAGAGTTCGATTCCGGTTGTTTTCTAAAAAAGCAAAGATACAATTATTAGTCAGAACTCATTAATATTTGAATAACAAAAAGAAAACACTTCTTTTCAGTATTGATTTTGATAGAAACATGGAACAAGGACAAAAAAAATAGAGCTATTAAAGCTCTATTTCTGATAAATCAACACCAAGTGTCTTGCGGGCAATTATGTTTAGTTCTTCAAACTTGCCTTTAAAGTGCATGGTGGTGTGAATATGTGTCAGCGTTTCACCGGATTTTAAAGCTGCTGCCGGCGACGAAGTTTCTATCTCGTAAAACGGGCCCATAATGCTGCCGTCTTCAAGTGGTCCATCGTTGTAGGAGTTTATCACATCTCCTTTAAATGGTTCATCCTGATATTCCCACATCGAATTTACATACACATACCGTTTGATGTTGAAATTGAATTTCACAATAGTAAGCGTTCCGTTTTCTGCATCGTAAGCCCCTGCAACAGGGATAGTCATTTCGGGTGGCGTTCCTATCTTTCCGCGTTTACCGCCATCGCCTTTAAAGAACAAATGTGTATCCGTCACTTTCAGTCTGACGGCATCAATCTTTCCAAAATAACTATCGTTGATTTTGGCAACGTCAGACTGTTTGTAAGGAATAATAACCGTATTTTTTGCAGAAGGGATAAATTGTCCTAAAATCCAGATGGATAACATACCCGAAGTCTGGTTCCATTCAAAATCACCTGTGTTGGTCAGTTTGTTTTCAGAAGAGAAAACAATTGAACTGATAGATTCCGGTAATTTCACACCCAATTCTTTTTCCACCACACTATTTTCGAGTAGTGAAACCGAACGGTCTAACCGACAAGGCAGCTGAGATCCCGACCAGTTTTCCAACGCGGTCGATTTTGTAAAGACTGCTTTTGTTTCATCAGCCGAAACCAATTCCCATTTGTCAGTATCAATCAAAGCAGGAGCCTGCCAGTCTTCGAAATCGAAGCCTTTGCCCGATTCACCTTTGAAAAAGATAGAAAACTGCCCGCCTTCGGGGCCTAACCAAAAACGGTCTTCACCACCAAAGTTATTACAGTGAGGAAGGAACTTACCTGATGCAATTAAATCGTAGTTCAACCAGCCAAAACTATAGCCATCTTGCCCGTTGGCACTACTTGTAAGAACACGTCCCTGTAAGTCTGGAGTAACCAATAAACGTTTATCACCGGATTGCAATTCAACCACATCCAGGTATTTCGACAAAAACTGCTTGTCGTTCTTATAATTTTTATTTTCCATTTCTTATAATATTAGCGAACCTTGTGCCCTTTTACAGCATAATACAGAATAAATGCGAACAATGGTATTGGTACCAAGAAACCGACTGACATTGACCACTTATCAGCTATCCATCCCATAAACATAGGGAAAACCGCACCTCCTACAATCGACATAATGACGAAAGAAGAACCTTTCTTGGTTTGAGTTCCCAAATCTTTAATAGCCAATGCAAATATGGTTGGGAACATGATAGACATGAAGAAAAATATCATGAACAGAGCCACTACCGAAGCAATTCCGAGTCCTGCACTTACGATAGGAAGTAACAATACGCACATCAGCGAGTAAAAAGCCAATATTTTGGTTGGTTTAAAATACTGCATAAACCAACTTCCTGACAAACGACCTATAAAAAACAACGACATCCCTCCGAAACCTAACAAATAGCCGGCAGTTGATTTGGAGATATCCAGATGTTGTTCTTTGGCAATAAGGAAGTTGACAAAAAAGCTAAACACACCTGTTTGAGCTGCCACATAGCAAAATTGAGCAATTACCCCCAGTATAAGATGTTTTGTTTTAAACAATGATTTGGCAGGTGCAGATTGTCCGGAGCTGTTCACCCCATGAGCTATGTCCACATCTTCTTCTGTAATTTCAGGAAGCTTAACGAACATATATAGAATTGCAATAATCAACACAACGGTTCCGATTCCGGCATAAGGAGCAATCATTGAATTTAATCCATCCGATGGTTTTCCTTCGCTACCACCTAATATGAAAAAGGTGGCAAAAATAGGTCCGAAGATCCAGGCTAAGCCATTGAATGATTGTGAAAAATTGATTCTTCGTTCGGCCGATTCTTTATCGCCAAGTTTAGTAGTATAGGGATTTGCTGCAGTCTCCAGAGTAGCCAATCCGCAACCCAGAATAAACAAACCACCCAGAAACAGGTAGTAAGATTGCAGAATTGATGCAGGAACAATAATGTATGCACCTGCCGAAAAGAGTAACAATCCCAAGATAATGCCTTTTTTGTAACCGAAGCGACGCATAAAGTAGCCGGCAGGAAGCGCCATTGTAAAATAAGCCATATATACCGAGAATTGGATTAATCCCGACTCGGCTTTTGAAATTTTAAGTACTGTCTGAAAATGGGCATTCAGCACATCGAGCATACCGTGTGCGCTTCCCCATAAGAAGAATAAAGAGGAAATAAGAATAAAGGGAACCAAATATTCTTTGGTGGTTAGTTTGTGTTTTGACATGATTTGATTTATAAGTTAGTAATAGATTGTAAAAGGCTTTTTGAGAAAAACAATGAATACGCAATCAAATCAGGTTAGTTTGATTGCGTATTCTAATGTTTCTATTTCTTGAAATTCACACGGAATGTAACAACTTTATATTCCGGCAACTTTGTTGGCTTGCTTATAACTAAAGCATTATTATTCTGCTTCCACTGAATTTTCTCTCCGCTTCCGAGCATCGAAATTGAAGCAATTGCTTTGTTGGAATATTTGGAGAATTTGCCTAACGATTTTAGTTGAATATCCTCAGTTGGTGTGCTCATACAGAAAACATACAGTGCACCATTTTTAGTTGTAAAGCGAATATCGGAAGATTGATAAGGACGCGTATCTTTCAAACCTCCAAACTGACCTTTTTCCTGATTTCCCATGGTCGATGGTCCTTCCCCATAAATTTTCCACGGACGTGAACCATAAATACCTGCACCGTTATCTTTAGTCCAGTTTCCAATTCCATCAAGGATATTCAATACATCAGGTTCAAGATCGCCTTCGGGAGTTTGAACAACGTTGATAAGTAAGTTGCCATTTTTACTGACAATGTCCACCAACATTTGGATTACTTCATCCGAGGATTTGTATTTTTGACCGGTACGATAAAACCAATCACCAATTGAAGTATCGGTTTGCCATGGGAATGGGCTAATCGAATCCAAAACTCCGCGCTCTACATCCTGTGCAAATCTTCCTTTCGAAGGTTCTTTACAATTATATACAGCTTCGAGTTTTCCATGATTTTTTGCAATATCCTCATTGTAAAAATGAGCAATTAAGCTCCTTCCCACTTCGTTGCCAAACGGAAGTGCGCAATCGGAATAGAGTAAATCCGGCTTGTACATATCCAGCAGTTCAGCAATTCGATCATACCATTCTTTTTGCCAAACAGGATTTTTAGTCATCCAGCCGGTATCAGTAGAATCGGCTTTACCGTGGTACAATTCTTCAAATTTAGGATCGTTGCCGTCATAAGGAACTCCTACTTTATCGCCGGTCTTATCGGCACTATGAGCAGTTTGAAACCAAGTATAACTTGCAGCCAGATGCTCTGAAACACCAAAACGCAACCCTTCTTTTTTTGCCGCCGCCTGCCATAAACCAACCACATCCTTTTTAGGTCCCATGTTTACCGAATTCCAACTGTGGAGTTTTGAATTCCATAAAAAGAAATTATCATGGTGTGTTCCCATACTTACAAAGTACTTGGCTCCGACCTTCTTATAAAGCTTCATCAGTTCCTCTGGATTCCATTTTTCGGCTTTCCATAAAGGAATAATGTCTTTGTATCCGGCAACAGAAGGATGACCATATCTTTTTAAATGATCTTTATAATCAGGAGTTTCCCAATCTCTTCCAGTTTGAATATACATATTTCGGGCATACCAGTCTCCTTGACGTGGCACTGCTTGTGGTCCCCAATGCGCCCAGATACCAAATTTAGCATCCCGAAACCAATCGGGATACTTATATTGTTGAAGCGATTTATCGGTTGGCTCAAATTTTTCCTTTTTTGTTTCCTGAGCCTGCAACGAAATTGAAAAGGCAAGAACGAAAAACAATGAAATTTGAAAATAATTATTTTTCATGAGTTGCTCATTTAACTATTTTTCCATCTAAATCCCAAAGATCTTCCCAACTTTTAGCACCTTCCCATAAAAATACCTGACCTTTGATGAGCCGACAGTTTTTATCAATTTTCGAAACAGCCACCATTTCTTCTTCGGTCAACAGACCTTCGGTAATTCCTTTCAGATTGTTGAACATCTTATCTGTTTTCACTGAAAATGGAATGGTGATTTGTCCACGTTGAACAGCCCATTTCAAACAAACCACAGCCGGATGAACGCCTAGTCGGTTGGCAATTGCCACAATTATCGGATCTTCCATATCTACTGTATCTTCAGGCGTTTTATCTCTTTCCGGACGACCAGGTGACCCAATCGGGCTATAACCAATCACTTCCACACCATTATCTTTCATGAACTTGTACAACTCAGGCTGTTGAAAATGCGGGTGAATCTCCATTTCATTCAGTACCGGTTTTATTTTGCAATCCCGCAAAATAAGTTTCATCTTAGCGATAGTCACATTGGAAGTTCCAATATTTTTCACAAGTCCAGCTTCAACCAAACTTTCCATTTGAGCCCAGGTTTTCATATAGCTCTCGTGGTTATACGGAACAGAATCCGGATTACGCGCGTCGCCTGCACAACCGGGAGCGTGGTAATTAGGAAATGGCCAGTGAACCAGATACAAATCGAGATAATTAAGTCGTAAATCAGCCAACGATTGTTTACATGAGGCAACTACTTCCTGGTGTTTATCGTTCCATACTTTAGATGTAATCCAAAGGTCTTCGCGTTTCACAATTCCTTCGGCAAAAACTTCTTGTAAAGCCACACCAATTTCTTTTTCATTGCCATAAACCGATGCACAATCAATGTGACGGTAACCCATTTTGATAGCTGTTTTAACTGCTTCTGCAATGGTTTGTGCTGTGTAATTGTCAGAACCAAAAGTTCCAAGCCCGATTACTGGAATTTTTGCCCCATTATAAAGTGTTTTATAAGGAACTTTTGTTGAGTCGATTGTTTGCATAGTAATGATTATAACCCCTAGCCCCTAAAGGGGAACTAGGTTAGTATTGATTTCTATTAATTCTATATATTTCAAAAACTTGGTCTTAAAGCCCCTTTAGGAGTTTGGGGTCACTTAATTTCTTCGTCAAAAACAATGGCTACTTTTCCACATTTTCCTTCGGCCATTAAGGAGTAAGCCTCAGGAGCCTGATTTAACTGGAAGCGGTGAGTAACCAAATCTTCAGGGTGAATGCCCCACCGCTCAATGCGCTCAACCAATTCTTCCATACGCCAGATAGAAGTTACCCATGAACCGTAAATAGTTTTTTGATCATGTATAATGTCCGGACTTGGATTGAACTCAACGGTTCCTCCTTCGCCTATCATCACCATTTTTCCCCATTGACGGGTGGCACGGATACAAAGCTGACGTCCAGAAGTGTGACCGGAACAATCCACAGTTCTTTCGAAGCCTAAACCATTGGTAGCCGCCATAACTTTTTCCATTACATCCGGTTCCGACACGAAAACTTCATCTGCCAAACCAAGGTCTTTTGCAATCTGACAACGTTCAGCCACAGTATCAACTCCAATCAATTTTTGCGCACCCAAAGCTTTAGCAAGCATCAATGCAGCCAAGCCAACAGGGCCAAGACCAGTAACCAATACTGCATCGTTACCAGAAATGCCGATTTTTTCCAATCCTTCATATACCGTTCCGAAACCACAGGCAATCTGTGCACCATCGGTATAGGTAAGGCTATCAGGTAAAAGAACAAGGTCCTTTTCTTCAGCAATCATATATTCGGCCATACCGCCATCGCGTTGCCAACCGTAAGCAGCACGCGAAGGGCTTTTGCACGAAATCATGTAACCACGACGGCAATCGTTGCAACAACCGCAGCCTGAAATATGGTAAACTACCACGCGATCACCTTTTTTGAAACGTTTCATGCCAGGTCCACATTCAATGATTTGACCTGATGGTTCGTGACCACAAATCTTGTCCTGATAGCCTTCAGGACCTTTTCCAAGGTGTTCGCGATAGATAGCGCGAATATCACTACCGCAAATAGTTGATGATTTTACTTTCAGCAGCACTTCTCCATGCCCGGGTGCTGGAAATTCTACATCTTTAAAGATTACGGTGCTGTTTCCCGGTAAATAAGCAGCTTTTGATTTAAATGACATTGTAATTATGAATTTTGAGTTGTTAGATTTTTTATTAAATAGAAGGAGTTACTCCTTTTTTCAACAGGATATTACCATACTTAGCCGTTTCACCTGTCATTACTACAGCAAATACATTTTTGGTTCTTTCGTAAAAAGCAAAACGGTCAATTCTTTCTATCGGTGCTGCATCAGGATTTGAGAGATGGATGCTTTTTAAATACGATTCCTCTACTTTGGGGTCGAGTTGGTCACCAGAAACAGCTGCCATCATAACAAGCGGATGCGGAACATAGGCATCAAGTTCAAACAGAGGTAAAATAGCAGCCAACAATTCAGGAATGCGAAGTCCATCAGCGCGTAAAACACGCCCGTTAAACGTTTCGCCGGGAAAATGAGCATCAGCGAGAATGATTTCATCGCCGTGCCCCATACGTGCCAGAACTGCTAACAGTTCGGGACTTATTAAAGGTGAAATTCCTTTTAACATGATATTGAAGTTTTTAAGGCACACGTGTGCGCTAGTTGATATATTGTTGATTTAATTTCTTAATTTGATTGAATAGTAATCTGTTTACCATCTCAGCATGTTTCTCTGTAAATAATTTCTGCATTTACGACCCTGTCAAAGGTCTCATCTGCAGACAATTCATGATTTATCATTTTTTCAAGCAATTCGAATGAAATTTCAGCGATCTCCTTTTCTGGTTGATCAATATAAGTAATCTGTGGCTGAATAATTTCAGATGAAAGCAAAGTTCCAAAAGTAATTAATCCCAATTGCGTTGGAATATCTATGCCATAGACTCTTGCCTGCAATAGAATTCCCATTGTCAAATGTACAGACGATGATATGATTGCATCCGGTCGCTCAGGCGAATTCCAAAGCTTTGAAAAAATGTTCTTTCCTATTTCTACACTAAAGTTATCTTCAAGCACTATTGGCTGAAGATATTCGATATTATTTTTCTGCAAAGCATCGCTATAACCTCTCTGCCTATCGCGAAACACATTAATTCCATTTGTGCCCGTTAAATGAACAATTCTTTTATATCCTTTTCTAACAAGATGTTCTGTTGCTGAGAATGTTATTTCGTAGTTATTCACCAATACTTTTGGAGTTTGAATATCTTCGCAAACGCGGTCGAAAAAAACCAGAGGAATGCCAAACTTCGTGAGGACTGCAAAATGATCGCTGTTAATTGTATCTTTGGCAATAGATACAATCACTCCAGCAAAATTATGTTTAATAATTGTGGTTAGAATTTCCTTTTCCTGCAGGTATTTTTCATTTGATTGAAAAACCGAAATCACATAGCCTTTTTGAAAAGCTAAATTCGTGAGATGACTAATAATATCAGAGAAAAAACTATGGTTGATGTTGGGAACAATTAGTGCTATAGCATTATTCTTTTGTCCGCGCAACTGCACAGCGTTCATATTTGTTTGATAGTCATGATCACGTGCGTAAGCTAATACCAAGTCACGTGTTTTCTCATTCACTCTTGGATCATTTCTCAATGCTCTGGAGACAGTTGAATGATGAACATTAAGTTCCTTTGCAATATCCTTTATGGTAATTCTTTTCTTCATACACTAAAATACAAACGTGTGCAAATATAGTAAGTTTTTTAAATAAGCAACAATAAGAACAAATATTTTTAGCGATTTTTCAGATTTATCAATTCAAACGAACTGATTACTTAACACTTAATGTGCTTTTGGTAATGAGAAATTCAATGGGAGGAGGTGATTGTGTGGTAAAACAGCCTTAATCTATTGCAAATAAATATCAAAACAATAATTCAGTATCCATAAAAAGCAAATTAATCTGACAAATTTTCTTTTGAACGAATATATCGAACAGGATAATATGCCGCCAAAAATCCCATAGTTAAAACAGTCACAAATACAAGCAACATATCCAGTGCATTAGTTACCACCGGATAAGCATCAACAACATAACCTGTTCCTAATTTCAACAACCCAAAATGTTCTTGCAGCAAACATAAAATTGCTCCTAATCCAATACCTGCTAAAGCCCCAACTCCAGAGATCAGCCACCCTTCAAACAAGAATATCCTTTTAATCAGACCATTATTTGCTCCCAAATTCCGAAGCGTTTCAATATCAGACTTTTTATCTATAATTAACATTGAAAGTGAACCAATAACATTAAAACTGGCTATCAATAAAATAAAACTGAGAATCAGATAAGTAATCCATTTTTCAATCTTCATGATTTTGAAAAAACTCTCCTGCTGTTCATACCTGTTTTTCACCTGATAACCATCACCAAGCTGATTTTCAATTCTTTTTTGAAATTTATCCGGCTCTACTCCTTTGGCCAGTTTAAGTTCAACAGCCGAAACGGTTGATTTTTCATATTCAAATAAATCACGAGCTAAATCTATGGATACAAGTACATAATGGTCATCATATTGCAATTGCTTCACCGAAAAAATTCCGGAAACAAACGTTCCCAACTGATTAAAACTATTTTCAGGTCGAAGAAGATTGATTTTGGAAGTACGCTTAGGAGCATAAATGTAAAGAGGGTCTACAAAATGCGCTCCCAATCCTAAAATACCAGCTACACCTACACCTGGAACTGCCCGCTGAAATGCCCCGTCGTAAAGGATAAAACTGCCATCATACATAATGCTGTCAATGCGGGTCATCTTCTCAAAATCTTTGCTTACCCCTTTAATAGTTGCTGGCATTTGCTTATTTTTGAAGCGCAGCAAAGCATTCTCCTCAACCACTTCAGTAAAATAAGCTACCGATTTATCTTTTCGGAGTTTATTGAATTCAGGCGAATTGACATCGAAAGTTTTTCCATGAGTCAGCGTGATTTTCAAATCGGGATCAAAAGCTGAAAACATATTCGAGATCAATGACTCGAAACCATTGAACACAGACAACACACACACCAAAGCCATAGTTCCTACAGCCACACCACCAGCCGAAATACCTGAAATAATATTAATGGCATTGTGTGATTTTTTAGAAAAAAGATAGCGTCGGGCTATGCGAAACGAAAATGACAAACCACGCAGTTTGCCTCCTGATGTTGTATTATTCTGGTTATTCATTTACATATATTTACCACTTAGACTTCTGGTAAGATTGCGGTATTTAGCGAAATTTAATTTTCTTCATTCAGCGGCGACAAAGGATCGCTTTTCAATAAATTATCAATATTTTCAAGATAGTCTAACGAATCATCCACATGGAAAAATAGCTCAGGAACAATGCGCAGTTGATGGCGAACACGTTTTCCTAAATCGAAACGAATAGCACGAGTGTCTTCCTGCACTTTTGCCAACACTGCAGCCGATTTATCACTGGGAAATATACTTAAGTGAGTACGGGCAATTCCCAGATCCGGACTTATGCGAACAGCGGTAACGGTAATCAAAGTACCATGTAGCTCACGGGCATACAACAAAAAGATTTCTCCTAGCTCTTTCTGCAACATCCGCGATATTTTTTGTTGTCTTGTCGTTTCCATTATTTTTTAGTTTTTTGTGTAACGAGGTTTGTCCCTCATTTCTGTATTAAATTTTCCACTCAAATCCGTCCTTAGTATCTTTTATTTCAAATCCAAGAGCAGTTAGTTCGTTGCGGATTTTATCGCTGGTTGCCCAGTCTTTATTTTGCTTTGCGGCCAGACGCATATTCAACAATAAGTCAACTGCGCCTTTGTATGCTTCACTGCCCCCTGATGTTGCAACTTCAGATTTCAACCCCAATACATCCTCAATAAATACCTTGAAAACCGATTGTAATTCCTCTAAATCTTTAGCCGAAATAGTTTCTTTTCCATCATATATGAGATTGATTGCTTTCAGTACATCGAACAAATGAGCTATTACAATCGGAGTATTGAAATCATCGTTCATTGCTTCTTCGCATTTTGACCTCAAACTGGAAGTATCAACCGAAGATGTCGCCGATGCCTGAAGTTTTTGCAAACGGGTATAACCATCCATAAGTCTTTCAAAACCTTTTTCGGAAGCCTGAAGAGCCTCGTTCGAAAAATCAAGCGTACTCCGATAGTGCGACTGAGCCATAAAGAAGCGCACTGTCATGGGCGAGTATCCTCTTTCGAGCAAAGGGTGCGCCCCTGTAAACAGTTCTTTGGGCAAAAAGCCGTTTCCCGCTGTTTTCGACATTCTGACTCCATTTACCGTAAGCATATTGGTATGCATCCAGTATTTAGCCGGGGCAGTATGATTACAAGCCTGCGACTGTGCAATTTCATTTGTATGATGGGTAGCCTGCAAATCCATTCCTCCACCGTGAATATCAAAGGTAGCTCCAAGGTATTTTGTGCTCATTGCTGAGCATTCAATGTGCCATCCAGGAAAGCCCCATCCCCAGGGAGAAGGCCATTGCATAAGTGTTTCCGGCTTGGCTTTTATCCATAAAGCAAAGTCCAGACGGCCTTTTTTCTCATTTTGGCCACCTAGCTCGCGTGTACCTTCGAGTAGATCTTCTAATTTTCGGTTGGTCAGTATTCCGTAAGGTAAATCTTTATTATATTTTTCAACATCAAAGTAAACCGTTCCGTCAATTTCGTAAGCATAACCGCTTTTCAATATGGCTTTCACCATTTCGATTTGCTCGGAGATGTGCCCGGTGGCAGTGGGTTCAATGCTTGGCGGAAGCGTATTGAAAATATTCAAAATATCATGAAAGCCGATGGTGTATTTTTGTACAATCTCCATGGGTTCCAGCTGCTCCAGCTTTGCCTTTTTTGCAAACTTATCATCGCCTTCATCGCGGTCGCCTTCCAAATGTCCGGCATCGGTTATGTTTCTGACGTATCTCACTTTATAACCCAGATAAAGCAAGTAACGATAAATCAGATCGAAGGAAATAAAGGTGCGGCAATTTCCTAAATGAACATCGCTGTAAACGGTAGGACCGCAAACGTACATCCCCACTCTATCTTCGTGAAGCGGAATGAATTGTTCCTTTTTGCGGCTTAATGTGTTGTAAATATATAATTTGTGTTCCATAATTTGATTTTAAATTTACGATTACCGATTGCAGATTTATGATTTACGATTGCAGATTTATGATTGCAGATTTATGATTTACGATTGCGGATTTATGATTTACGATTATGGCTGTTATGCTTTTTTCTGATTGATTCTATTTCGAACAGTATTAATGGAGGCAACTATTATTGCCAGTATCTCATTGGTTTTTTTTTTATAGTTGTGGTTTTTTCAAAAGTAATTAGTCCGCTTTCTTCCAATACCTCCAACCAATAAATTGTTTCATCTGCTTCCTCTTCAACTATTTTCAGCTTATTGATGAAATCTGCATCCGATTTTGCTCTACATGCCGCCCTGTAGTTTGCCCCAATAGAAGTGGAACATCGTATAATTTGAGCGGCTATGGCTTTCGAAGATGTTTTTACGGGCAAATCATCAATAAGTCTGATTACCTCCAGCCCTATATTTTTTGTTCGTCTCTTTATTTCTTCTTTCATCCTTTTCTAAAGAAGTAATTCAATCTTAGACTATCCAATCGTCAATCTAAAAATCACAAATCGTAATTTAAACTATTCCCCGTTGTTTTTTCAGGCTTTCATACGCTTCGTTTATCGAACGGAATTTTTCGGTAGCCGATTTTTTTACGTCTTCACCCAAATCATTGACTTTATCGGGATGATATTTCATAGCCATCCGACGATATGCTTTTTTAATTTCATCGTTGGTAGCAGTTGTTTCAATTTCAAGTGACTTATATGCCCAATCGCTATCAACCTGTTTCATATAAGGTGCTTTGATTGACTCAAAATCAAGACGATCAATATGAAATATCTGAGCAATTCGTTGAATTGTAGCTAACTCCGACGCAACAACTTCTCCATCAGCATAAGCGATATTGAAGAGTAAATGTAGCAATTCCAGCTTGGAAGAATAATTCAGATTCTGGCTGATTTGCATAGCCACTTCTGTTTCATCTATGTGTTGATCTAATAAATTTTTGAGTATTTGCAAAGCTTCCAACGCTCCTTGTTCTCCAAAATTAGCAACCAAAAACTTCTTAACTACAGCGAGTTCCGATTTATCGACACGTCCATCGGCTTTCATAACACATGCTACCACAACGAGCAAACTCATTTTGAAATCACCCTCTGTAGTTGTGCTTTGTCCTAAAGAATGGGATGTGCCAACTGTTACAGAACCGTCAAACATTGAGCCCAGTGTAAAACCGATTAACGCACCGATAGGTCCGCCAAAAGCCCAACCTAAACCACCACCTATCCATTTTCCAAAACTTCCCATAATGTGTTTATTTGAAATGATTTTAGGGCGACAAAGATACGAAAAAATGCGCC